>Ga0335073_10005916_pt1 | contig 17186 bp, 15 predicted proteins | sample Lox_Sample_22_FD_207093 | JGI IMG/M metagenome (GOLD analysis project Ga0335073, IMG submission 207093) | Soil microbial communities from Loxahatchee National Wildlife Refuge, Florida, United States - Lox_Sample_2.2 | ecosystem: Environmental > Terrestrial > Soil > Wetlands | place: USA...
CCGGCGGGGTTCGAGGACTCGGGACTCCCGGACTCGGGGCGGCGCTCGGAGGGCACGGGCTTGCGCCGCGGCGCCGTTCCAGGGTTGTGCCGCTTACGCGAGCGCCGCTTCGACCGCTGAGTCGCCACAGTGGCGCGAGGATAAAGCCTGCGCGACCTGCGGAGCTACGGTGCCCGCGCCGTCTCGGGCGGCGTCGAGGCGTCGGCGAACTCGCGGAACAGCCCGGTGACCACGAACACGGTCTGCTCGGCGATGTCAACGGTGTTGTCGCCGACGCGCTCGAGACACCGCGCGACCAGGATCATGAACATGGCCCACTCGCGCAGGTCGAGGTTGTCGCCGATCTCGACCGCCCGGCGGAAGATCTCGCGGTTCAGCCGGTTGATCTCGGTGTCCTGGCGCACCAGATCCTGGGCGAGCTCGACGTTGCGTCCGGCGAACGCCTGCTTGGCCTGCGAGACCTGCGAGCGGGCCAGACGGCCCATCCGCTCGATCGAATCGAGGATGTCCTTGTCCTTTGGCGTCTCATAGCCCGAGAGCGGCACGAGCTTCGCGATGTTCACGCACTGGTCGCCCATCCGCTCGACGCACCGGATCACGTGGAGCAGCGCAGCCACGATCCTCAGGTCGCCGGCCACCGGCGCCTGGCGGGCCAGCAGCGACAGGATCCCCTGGTGTACCTCGAGGTAACGACCGTCGATGCGATCGTCGTCGGCGACCACCATCCCGGCCAGCTCTACGTCCTGGTAGGACAGCGATTCGAGCGATCGGTCTAGTTGCTGGATGACGAGGTCGAGCCCGTCGAGCGCCTGGGCTTCGAGCGCCCGCAGGCTCTCATGGAACTGGTGGCGGGTCTCGTGCATTGCCGCCATCTACCCGAACTTTCCTGTGACGTACCGCTCGGTCCGCTCGTCGGACGGGTTCGTGAAGATCTTGTTCGTCTCATCGTGCTCGATGACCTCGCCCTCGAGCATGAACACCGTCGAGTTGGCCACGCGCGCCGCCTGCTGCATGTTGTGGGTGACGATCACGATCGTGTAAGCCTCCTTGAGCTCATCGATCAACTCCTCGATCTTGAGCGTCGAGATCGGGTCGAGCGCCGAAGCAGGCTCGTCCATCAGGATCACCTCGGGTTCGATCGCCACTGTCCGCGCGATGCAGAGCCGCTGCTGCTGCCCGCCGGACAACCCGATGCCCGGGGAGTTCAGACGATCCTTGACCTCGTCCCACAGGCCAACCGCCTGAAGCGAGCGATGGACGAGGTCCTTGAGGTCTTTGCTCTTCGTGCCAGTCAGTCGCAGCCCAGCGGCCACGTTGTCGAAGATCGACATCGTCGGAAACGGGTTGGGCTTCTGGAACACCATCCCGATCAGGCGGCGGACGGCGGTGACGTCGACGTCGGGCGCGTAGACGTCGAGCTCGTCGAGCCTGACGCTACCCGTCGCCCGAGCGCCGGGGATCTCCTCGTGCATCCGGTTGATGCACCGGACCACGGTCGACTTGCCCGATCCGGACGGCCCGATCAGGGCCGTCACCTCGTTGGCCGGGAAGTCGATCGTGACGTCCTTGATCGCGTGCTCACTTCCGTAGTACGCGTTCAGGTTGTCGAGCTTGACGGCGTGCCCTGCCTTGCCGGGGACCGCTCCTGCCTTCGGAGCCTCCGGCGCCGCCTGTGGCCGCTCCGGCGGAGGGCCTTCAGCGGTTGACATATCCGTTTGTTCCTTACTCGTCGTGTCGGGAGTATTCATGCTCGGCGGCTCCTCGAGGCGATGAAGCGAGCAATGATGTTGAGTAGTAGCACGATCAACACCAGCGTAAGCCCTGCGCCCCATGCTCGGTTGACTATTTCGGCTCGCGGCGACTGGATGTCCGTGTAGATCTGGACCGGAAGCGAGTTCATCAAGGTTCCGAGGTTGAAGGTCAGCCCGAACGCGGCGGTCACCGTGAACAGCAGCGGAGCCGTCTCCCCCATGCCACGCGCCACCGCCAGCAGCGACCCGGTGACGAGACCTGTTGCGGCGGTGGGGAGCACGACCTTGCCGATGACGCGCCAGCGCGGAGCGCCGAGCGCGAGCGCGGCCTCGCGCAGGCTGCTCGGCACCAGCAGGAGCACGACCTCGGCCGAGCGCACGACGATCGGGATCATCAGCAGCGACAGCGCGATCGATCCCTTCCATGCGGTGAAACCGCCCCCAACATGCCCGGTCACCAGCACGATGTAGATGAACAGCCCGAACATGATCGATGGCACTCCGGTCATCACGTCGACGAAGTAGCGCACCGTGTTGGCGAACCACGACTGCTTGCCGTACTCGGTCAGATACAGCGCGACGCCGATCCCGACCGGAATCGCGATCAGCGAGGCGAGCAGGACCATTTCGATCGAGCCCCAGATCGCGCTCCGGATGCCGCCGGGGTTGCCGAAGAAGCTACCGGTGGGATCGGTGGTGAAGAAGCCGCTCTGGGACCATCCGTTCAGCCCTCGCTTGAGGAGGTAGAACAGAATCAGGATCAGGGGGATCAGCGCGAGCACCGTGGCGGCGCCGAGCGATCCGCGCATCACCTTGTCCGTCACGCGCCGGCGCGAGCTGACCTGCGGAAGGGTCGAAGCGCTTATGGTGCTCATGCTTCGCTCAGGTCGGTGGAGGCGATCGTCATACCGGTCGCGCCGGTGCCGCGAGCGCCGTGCGAGCCGCGGGACACGAACCAGCGCGCGATGATGTTCACGATCAGCGTGAGGATGAACAGCACGAGGCCGGCGGCGAACAGCGCGGACACGTGGATTCCCTGCGCCTCGCCGAACTCGTTCGCGATCACCGCAGCAAACGTGTTGCCCTGAGCGAACAGGTGGTTCCCGATCTGCGGCGCCGCGCCGATCACGAGCACGACGGCGATCGTCTCACCCAGCGCGCGGCCGAGACCGAGCATCGCCCCTCCGGTGATGCCCGGGCGCGAGTACGGGATCACGGCCATCCGGATCATCTCCCAGCGGGTGGCCCCGAGAGCCAGCGCCGCCTCCTTGTTCTCCAATGGGACCGTGGCGATCACCTCGCGGGAGATCGCCGAGACGATCGGAAGGATCATGATCGCGAGGATCAGCCCGGCGATGAAGTAGTTGTAGAGCGTCGGCGTGCCGCCGCCGATCCAGGGGATGAACGAGAACGTGCTCGCGAACCACTTCTCGCCCCCGAGCAGCTTCGGGGCCAGCACGAACACTCCCCACAGTCCGTAGACGACCGACGGCACCGCGGCGAGCAGGTCGACCAGGATCGACAGCGGCTGCCGCAGCCGGCGGGGGCAGAGCTCGTTGATGAATAAGGCCGACGCCACCGCGACCGGCACCCCGATGATCAGGGCGATCGTCGAGGTGACGAGCGTCCCGACCAGCATCGCGGCGCCGTGGTAGATGTTGCGATTGACGTCCCAGTCGTTACCGAAAACGAAGCTCAGCCCGTACTGGCTGAACACCGAGTGCGACTCCCCGATGAGCCGGATGAAGAAGTAGACGATCAGGATGAGGATCGCCGCGGCCAGCGCGGAGAGGCCCCACTTCAGCGCCCGATCGGGGAGACGGCTGGCAGGCGACCGCTCGAGCGCCGAGCGGCCGCCTGTAACTGTGGTGGCGCTTGCTTCCACCGACCTACGAGATGGCCGAGCCGTTGCAGACCATCGTCGCCAGCTGTGTGTTGTCCTTGGTGGCGAGGGACGACGGCAGCGGCGCATACGGCAGCTCGTTGCTGCCCGATCCGAGCGTCTGCTGTCCGGCGCCGAACGCGTAGGTGAGGAACTTCTTCAGCGCGCCGGCGGTGCCGGAGTTGGCGCCGCCGTCCTTGCACGGGTCCTTGTACGCGTCGATGAACGTCTGCGACACGATCGGATACGCGCCCGGATTCGGTGAGTTGATCGTCGAGATGCCGAGGTCCGGCGGGACCTTGATCCCGAGGAACGCGGCCGAGGTGTTGGGAATGCTCGGGAGAACGTACGAGCCGGCCGAGTTCTTGACCGCCGCATAGGTGAAGCCGTTCTCGAGCGCGTACGCCTGCTCGACGTAGCCGATCGCACCGGTCGTCTGATGGACGACGGCGGCGACGCCCGAGTTGCCCTTGGCGCCGGTCCCGGTCGGCCACTTCACGTCCTTGCCCGCGCCGACCGACGACTTCCACGTCGGATCGGTATCGGCCAGGAACGTCGTGAAGCCCTGGGTCGTGCCGGAGGAGTCCGAGCGGTGCACGACCGTGATGTTCGAGCTCGGCAGGCTTATACCGGGGTTCAGCGACTTGATCGCCGGATCATTCCAGGTCTTGATCTGGCCGCTGAAGATCTTCGAGATCGTCGGACCGTCGAGCTTGAGTCCACTCTTGACGCCAGACAGGTTGTAGGACACGGTGATCGCGCCCGCGGCAACCGGGAACTGGAGCACCGCACCCTTCATCTTGGCCTTGTCAGACGCCTTGAGCGCGGGGTCGCTCCCGGCGAAGTCGACCGTCGCGGCCTCGAGCTGGGTCTGGCCCGCTCCCGAGCCCACCGGGTTGAAGTTGACCGTGAGGCCCTGGCCCTTGAGGACGGACCCCCACTGCTGGTAGATCGGAGCCGCCAGCGTCGAGCCCGCCCCGTTGATCGTCCCGGAGCCTCCACTGCTGCTCGAGCCGCTCGATGAGCCGCCCGAAGAGCCGCCACTACCGGCGGCCGTCGTCTTACTACTCGAGCCGCACGCCGCCACCAACAGCGCCGACAGCAGCGCGGTCGCGATCAGTGCAATACGTCTTGGTTTCAAGGGTCAGATCTCCTTCACTAGGTGTGCACCTGAGTCTCGGCGCAACGGCGGTCGGACGTGTTAACCACTTGTGAACCGCTCGTTGGCGTTCTGTACGTGTTCGGCGGCGAGCCGGTAGCCGAACCCGAAGTGCGTGTGGATGAATCGCCAGCCGGGGAGCGCTTCCTCCAGCTTCACCCGGAGCTTTCGCACGTACACGTCGACCGATCTGTCGCCGGCACGCATCTCGCGCCCCCACACGAGGCGGAACAACTCCTCACGCGGCATTATCCGGTCAGCGCGGCGGCCCAGCTCGGTCAACAGCCGCAGTTCCCGGATCGAAAGCACCAGCGCCCGGCCGTTTGCGCGCGCGAGATGCTCCTCGGGAAGGATCTGAAGTGGACCCACCTCGATCACCTCTCTGCTCGAGCGCGCGGTTGCCGGCATTCGGGCGATGCTCTCGTCCCCGACCGCCCATGGCGTTATCGAGTCGTAACGACGATGTGAACAACTTGTGATCGAAGCCCTGTGTAGCCGCTGTCCCGCGGCAGCTCGTTAGTACGAGGTGAACGCCGCAGCGTCCGGTATCAGGTCAGCGGCTCAGTGCCGCCGGCTCGGGCGCCGGCTCGAGCGCATGGCGACTTACTTCGATCTCGTCCCCTTCGAGCTCGGGGGCGAATCTGTAACCCACCCCGAAGTGGGTGTGGATGTAGCTCCAGGACGGCGATATGGCGCGCAGCTTCTGGCGGAGCTTGCGGACGAACACGTCGACCGAGCGGTCGCCGTGAGCCATCGCGTAGCCCCAGACCCGTTCGTAGATCTCCTCGCGGCGGAGCACCCGGTCGGACTGGGACAGGAGCTGCAGGATCTCGAACTCGCGCGCCGTCAGCTCGAGGCTCTGCTCCGCGACATAGGCCTGATACAGGTCCGGGCGGATCGTGATCTCGCCGATCGTCGCGGCCACCTCGATCGCCGGCAACTCCTGCCGGCGATGCCGGCGGACGGCCGCCTCGATCACGCAGATCAACTCCTCCGGATGGCAGGGCTTGGTCATCCACGCGTCGGCGCCCAACCGCAGGCCTCGCACCCGCTGCGCCACGGACGATGGGCCCGTGCAGACGATCACGGCCAGGCCGGGGAGCCGGCCGCAGACGCGCTCCAGGTAGTCCCAGCTCTCCGGTCCGACGACCGAGAGATCGAGGACGAGCGCGTTGAGGCGCATCGACACGAGCGTTTCCACGGTCGCGGGGCTGGAAAGGGCGCGGTGGTCGCAGCCGAGCGCCCCAAGACGGTTCGCAAGCACCTGCATGAATCCGGGGTCGCGGTCGATCACCGCCACCCGGAGCCTGGCTTGGGCGCGCTGCGGTGGGGTCTGGGTCCCAGGCTCCGCGTCGCTTCGCTCTTGCGACATCGAGGGCACTGTAATGGACTGGACCACTGCAGAAGGGACCGGCCGAGGCTCGATCACAAGATCTTTACATGCAAAAAGCGGCCGATGGACCGCGTTGGTAAGGACAGCTTTAGCGACGACGGGTCCGATCGCTGCTCCCGCCGGAGTTGAAGAGCTCATGAAGACCTGCTCTCACGTGCTCTGGAACGGGGGTTCTGACGCTATCCTGACCGTCGAACGCGCCCCGTCCCGCGCGCCCTATTCAAGATGGCTTCTCGAACCAAGCAGAAAGAAGAGGCACGTGCCCGCCGCCTCGAAGAGGAACGCGCCCGGGCCGAGCGCGCTCGCCGCGACCGCCGGCTGCGGACCGTCGGCGCGATCATCATCGGCGCGATCATCGTCGTTGGCGTTCTGATCGTCGTCAGCAGCGGTGGCAAGAAGGGCGGCCTCCAGACCGGTACTGAGGCGAGCGCCACCGCGACCACGGTCAACGCCCTCCTCGCCGGCATCCCGCAGTCGGGCGCCACGCTCGGGAACCCCAAGGCGCCGGTGACGATGACCTACTTCGGCGACTACGAGTGCCCGATCTGCCAGGAGTTCACCCTCCAGGGCGGCTTCCCCCAGCTGGTCCAGAACGACGTCCGTCAGGGGAAGGTCAAGGTCGTCTACAAGTCCTTCTGCACGGCCACGTGCAACGGCCCCGGTCAGACCGTGTTCAACAACCAGCAGGTGGCGGGGCTCGCCGCCGGCAAGCAGAACCGGTTCTGGCAGTACACCGAGCTCTTCTACCACGAGCAGGGCCAGGAGGACACGGCCTACGCGAATGAGGCCTATCTCACCGGGCTTGCGCGACAAATCAGCGGGCTGAACCTGAGCACGTGGCAATCGGACCGCGGGAACTCCAGTCTGGCTGCCCAGGTCGCCTCGGATGAGAGCGACGCCCACACCATCGGGGTGACCGGAACGCCCACGCTGGTCTTCCAGGGGCCGAAGGGCCAGGCGGCGGCAAGCGCAGCCGTGCCCTCCTACAGCCAGCTCGAACAGGCCGTCAAACAAGTCTCGTGAGTACCGCGGTCAGCACCGCCAGGCCCCGCAGCATCAGCCTCGACGGCAAGCTGCGGATCGCCATCGGCGTGCTCTCCCTGGTCGGGATCGGGATCGGCGGCTACCTGACCTACACCCACTACGCCGGCCTGCACGTTCTCTGCCTGTCGAGCGGCGGCTGCGAGACCGTCCAGCACTCGCGCTACTCCAAGCTCGGGGGCGTCCCGGTCGCCACCCTCGGGCTCGCCGGCTACATCGGGATCCTGATCTCGCTCTGGATCCGGGGCGAGCTCGGCCGCGCGCTCGGCTTCGGGCTCGCGCTCGTCGGCTTTCTGTTCAGCATGTACCTCACCTATCGCGAGGCCTTCACGATCCACGCCTACTGCCAGTGGTGTCTCGGCAGCGCCACCGTGATGACCCTGCTCGCGATCCTCACCGCGATCCGCATGCTCAGCTTCGAGGCCGCGCCCGCCGCGCCTCGAAAGCCGGTCAGTCGCGCCGAGCGCCGGCGCCAGATGGCCGGACGCCGCTAGCGCCACCCGACCGGACGGGCCCGCCCGGTCCCAGGGACGCCGCGAAGCGGCCCATCCCAGGCCCCGGCGACGGAAATCACCTGCATAGCGCGCCAATCGACGCCTGATCTTCTGACGGTGGCGTGTACCGCATGCCACACATGCGTCACGCGCCACGGTCGTGCGGCGGCGTCTCGACTGGCGTGTTGTGCAGGTCGGGCGCCAGCGGCATTGCCGTCCGTGGCATGCATCTGATATATCACGAGGTCGCGGAGCCGGGGGAACCGGCCGAATGACGACCGAACGGGCGGACATGAGCGGAGCAGGCAACAACAGGCGAATCGTCGTGATCGGCGCGGGGATCGTCGGGAACAGCCTCGCGTACCACCTCACGCGGCTCGGGGTGAGCGACATCACGATGATCGACAAGGGCCCCCTGCCGAACCCGGGCGGGTCGACCGGTCACGCCTCGAACTTCATCTTCCCGGTCGACCACTCGAAGGAGATGACGCTGCTGACGCTCGAGAGCATGCGTCAGTACAAGGACCTCGGGGTGTTCATCGAGAGCGGCGGGATCGAGGTCGCGAGGACGGATGTGCGGATGCAGGAGCTGACGCGCCGCGTCGTCTCGGCCAAGTCCTGGGGCATCGAGCCGGTCGAGCTGCTCACGCCGGCCCAGGTCAAGGAGCTCGTCCCCTACATCAACGAGACGCTGATCCTCGGCGGCTTCTACACGCCGGGCGCCGGCGTGGTCGACTCGCTCCGCGCCGGGACGATCATGCGTGAGCGCGCGATCGAGGCCGGCATGAAGGTGTCGGCGAACACCGAGGTCCTCGGGATCGACGTCGAGAACGGGCGGGCGACGCGCGTCAAGACCACCAGAGGCGACTTCGACGCCGACATCATCGTGATCGCCTGCGGCGCCTGGAGCCCGCGGATCGCCCGGATGGCCGGCGCCTCGATCCCGCTGACGCCGATGGTCCACCAGATGATCGACATCGGGCCCGTGCCGCGGTTCGCCAACACGACGGGGATGATCGAGTACCCGATCGTCCGCGACGTCGACACGAACATGTACGAGCGCCAAGAGGGCACCGGCCTCGAGATCGGCTCCTACGCCCACCGCCCGATCACGCTCGACGCCGACGAGATCCCGTCCATCGAGGAGTCGGCGCTCACCCCGACTGAGCTCCCGTTCACGCAAGACGATTTCGACCCCCAGATGGAGATCGCGCTCGATCTGATGCCGGAGATCGTCGGCGACGAGAGCGTGGGCGTGAAGTACGCGATCAACGGCGTGCTGTCGGTCACCTACGACGGGATGCCGCTCCTCGGCGAGACGCCGGAAACCCGTGGCCTGTGGTCGGCCGCAGCGATCTGGATCAAGGAGGGCCCCGGCGCCGGCAAGACCGTCGCCGAGCTGATCGTCCACGGCGAGTCCGAGATCGACGTGTTCGAGTCGAACATCGCGCGCGCGTATTCGTGCCAACAGACGCGGACGCACATCGTCTCCCGCGCGAGCGAGGGCTTCAACAAGATGTACGGGATCGTTCACCCCGGGGAGCAGTGGGAGTCGGATCGCAACGTCCGGCTCTCCCCCTTCTACGAGCGTGAACGCGATCTGAAAGCCGTGTTCGTCGAGGGCGCCGGCTGGGAGCGACCCAACTGGTACGAGTCAAACGCGGGCTTGCTCGACGAGTACGGCGACAGAGTCGCGAGGCGCGAGGCCGAGTGGGAGTCCCGCTGGTGGTCGCCGATCATCAACGCCGAGCACCTCGCGATGCGGGACCGCGCGGCGATGATCGACCTGAGCGCGTTCGCGATCTTCGACGTCGTCGGCCCGGGGGCACTGCAAACCGTGCAGCGCGTGGCGATGCGGCAGATGAACGTGCCGGTCGGACGGGTCGTCTACACCCCGCTGCTCACCCCGAGCGGCGGGTTCAAGCAGGACCTCACGATCATGCGCATGGCCGACGACGTGTTCCGGTTCGTGACCGGTGGCGCCTACGGAATGTCGGACAAGAAGTGGGTCGCCGACCATCTTCCCGAGGACGGCTCGGCGCAGATCCACGACCAGACCAACGCCTTCACCACGCTCGGGCTGTGGGGGCCGCGAGCCCGCGACATCCTGAGCAGCATCACGAGCGCCGACGTCTCCCACGAGGGCCTCCCGTTCGCGCGCTGGAAGCAGATCGAGGTCGGTCCGATGAAAGTCGTTGCCTCCCGGATCTCGTATGTGGGCGACCTCGGGTGGGAGCTGTACGTCCCGTTCGAGCAGGGCGCGCGGCTGTGGGACATCGTGGCCGAGGCGGGCGCGCCTCACGGGATCATCCCGGCGGGGATCGGCGTGTACGGGAGCACCGGCCGTCTCGAGAAGTGCTACCGCGCCTACGGCGCCGAGCTCGAGGGCGACTTCAACGTGGTCGAGGCGGGGATGGCCTGGGGCAAGGTGAAGGACGAGGACTTCGTCGGAAAGGAGGCGCACGTGCGCCACCGGAACGAGGAGCCCACGGCCATCATGTGCACCCTCACCGTCGACGACCACGCCTCGAGGTCGGGAGTCAAGCGCTACATGCTCGGGCACGAGCCGATCCTCACGCGCGCCGGCGAACCGATCACCGACCGCAAGGGCCGGCGTTCGTATGTCACGAGCGCGGGCTCGGGACCGTCGCTCGGGAAGTACATCCTGATGGGCTACCTGCCGCCCGAGCATGCCGTCGTCGGCGCCGAGCTGGCGGTCGAGTACATGGGCGAGCAATATCCGGTTACGGTCGCAACCAACGACTCGACCCCGGTGTTCGATCCCGAGAACGCCCGCGTCCGATCCTGAAGCGATGAACGTCCTGGTTTGCGTCAAGCGGGTGCCCCTGACGGGCGGCAAGATTGTGCTCACCGACGACGAGCGCGCGATCTCGACGCGCCACCTCGGGTTCACGGTCAGCCCGCACGAGGAGTGCGGCGCCGAGGAGGCGGTCCGCCTGATCGAGCAGCATGGCGGCGCGTCGACGGTCCTGACGCTCGGCCCGCCCGAGGCCGAGGAGCAGCTCCGCGACATGATGGCGCTCGGGATCGACCGCGCCGTTCATCTCGTGACCGATGACTCAAACGAATGGGATCCGCAGGCCACGGCAACCGCAATCGTCGAAGCGATCGAAGCCCAGCCCGAGCCCCCGGACCTGATCCTGTTCGGCAACGAGTCTGCCGACGCCGGCAACTACCAGGTCGCGATCCGGGTCGCCCACAAGCTCGGCCTCCCGGTCGTCACTGGAATCAAGGGAATCGAGGTGCAAGATGATGGGCGCGTGCGCCTCGAGCAGGAGATGCCAGGCGGACGCGACGTCTACGAACTGCCGATGCCCGCGGTAGTCACGGTCAAGGAGGGACTCAACCTGCCGCGCTACCCGTCGGTCCCGGGGCGCCTGCGGGCCAAGCGCAAGCCGGTCGATGGTACGACGCCCACCCGGGTGGGCGGGCCCCAATCGAAGCTCGAGATGGTCCGGCTCGTCCTCCCGCCGGGTTCGGGCAAGCAGACCGAGGTCCTCGGGAGCGGCGCCGACGCGGCGCCTGCGGTAGTCAACGTCCTCAGCGAGTTGGGGCTCGTCTAACCCATGATCCTGGTCTTCCCATGATCCTGGTCTTCGCCGAGCGTTCCGACGACGAGCTATTCCGCCAGGCACTGGCCTTCGCAAACGGGCTCGGAGACGACGTGCGCGCTGTCGGGATCGACGATTCCGGCGGCTACTCCCCGGACGGCTGCGGCGCCGCGCTCGCCCGCTTGGTCTCCGAGCGCGAGCCACGGGCCGTGCTGGCGCCGGGCACCGATCGCGGCAACGAGGTCCTCGCCCACGTCGCCGCGATGCTCGACCTGCCGATGGCCGCGAACTGCACAGCCGCCACCCCGGGCGACCCGTTCACGCTCACCCGCGTGCGCTGGGGCGGCAGCCTGCTCGAGGAGGCGCGGCTGCACGGCTCGCCGGCGCTGCTCACTGTCGCGCCCCACGCTGTGGCGGCGGCAGACGCCGGCGTCGAGGTTGAGATGATCCCGGAGGCCGAGGGCGCGCGCGTGCGGGTGTCCGAGCGCGTGGAAACCGTGACCGCCGGCGTGTCGCTCGCCGATGCCGACGTGGTCGTCTCAGGCGGACGCGGCGTGGGCTCGGCCGAGGGCTTCGCGGTGATCGAGGAGCTCGCGGCGCTGCTCGGCGCCGCGGTCGGCTGCTCGCGCGCGGTCACGAGCGCCGGCTGGCGGCCACACACCGATCAGGTCGGACAGACCGGGACGAAGATCTCGCCGTCGCTGTACATCGCGTGCGGGATCAGCGGCGCGACGCAGCACATGGCCGGGTGCAAGGGCGCGAAGAAGCTGATGGCAATCAACCCGGACAACGAGGCATCGATCTTCGCGAGTGCCGACTATGCGGTGATCGGCGATCTCCACGAGGTCGTGCCCGCGATTTCGGCCGAGATCCGCAAGACGAGGGGCGCCGGATAGTCTCGCTGATCTCCGCGCTGGCGCTGGCCGCGGCGCTCGCCGTCAGCGGGACGCTGTTCGCGACGCGCGCCCGCCTGCTGATCCGGCTCGTCCAAGGAGGCGCGCCCGCCGAACGGAAGGGCGATGCCCCGCGGCGCGCGAGGAACGAGGCCGAGATCGTGCTCGGGCAGCGCAAGCTGCTCCAGCGGCTCGGCCCCGGGCTGATGCACGCCTTCATCTTCTGGGGCTTCCTGGTGCTCGTCCCGACGATCCTGATTGCGATGATCGGCATCGTCGACAAGCACGCGACGTTGCCGTGGCTCGGGCACCAGGGCTGGTATGCGCTGCTCGTCGACATCTTCGGCGTGCTCGTGCTCGCGGGCGTGGTGGCCGCGCTGTGGATTCGCAAGGTCCAGAAGCCGAGGCGGTTCGAGGGCAGCCATCTCGGCGAGGCCGATCTCATCCTGGCGCTGATCGCGACGATCGTGATCTCCCTGTTGCTGTGGCATGCGACCCGGATCGCGCTGCACCTGAACGAGTGGCCGGCGTCGTGGTCACCGGTATCGAACGCGCTCTCGAAGCTGTTCGCCGACAACCAGACGACGAGGGTGCTCGAGCGCGTGTTCGTCTGGATCCACGTTCTGACGATCCTGACCTTCCTCGCGTATCTCCCCCGCTCAAAGCACCTCCACATCTTCGTCGCCGCGGTCAACGTGTGGTTCGGACGCACGCGGGCGGGCGGCCGACTCGAGCCGCTGAAGTTCGACGACCCCGACGTTCCCGAAGACGAACTCCGATTCGGAGCCGGCCTCGCAAAGGACCTGACCTGGAAGCAGGTGCTCGACACGTTCTCCTGCACCGAATGCGGCCGCTGCCAGGACGCGTGCCCGGCGTTCGCGACCGGCAAGATCCTCTCCCCCAAGCTCGTGATCATGGGTCTGCGCGACGCCGTGTTCGCGCAGGACGCCGAGGCCCAGCTGGTCCCGGATGCTGTACCGGCGGAAAGCATTTGGGATTGCGTGACCTGCGGGGCCTGCATCCAGGCCTGCCCTGTCTCGATCGAGCACGTCGACCACATCGTCGACCTGCGCCGCCATCTGGTGATGGTCGACTCGAGCTTTCCGACGGAGTCCGAGCAGATGCTCCGCGACGTCGAGCGTGCCTCGAACCCTTGGGGTAGGGCTCAGTCGGAGCGCGCCGACTGGGCGGCCGACCTCGGGATCAAGATCCTCGAACCCGGCGAGCCCGCGCCCGAATACCTCTACTGGGTCGGATGCGCATCGTCGTTCGACGAGCGCGCCCGGAAGACTGCCGCGGCGACCGCGAAGCTGCTGCAGACCGCGGGCGTCGACTTCGCGATCCTCGGACCACGCGAGAGCTGCACCGGCGACCCCGCCCGCCGGATCGGGAACGAGTACGTGTTCCAGGCGTTCGCCGAGCAGAACGTCGAGACGCTCAACGAGGCCGGCATAACCAAGGTCGTCACCGGCTGCCCGCACTGCTTCAACACGCTCGCCAACGAGTACCCGGACTTCGGCGGCAACTATGAGGTGGTCCACCACTCCGAGCTGCTGTCCTCCCTCGTCCGCGACGGCCGAATCAAGCCGGGCAAGCGGACCGCGGACCTACCGATCACCTACCACGACTCGTGCTATCTCGCGCGCCACAACGACGTGGTCGAAGCGCCCAGAGAAATCGTCTCCGCCATCGGGAAGCCGGTCGAAATGGACCGGTCGCGCAAGCAGACGTTCTGCTGTGGTGCCGGCGGCGCCCACATGTGGATGGAGGAGCGCGCCAAGCCGATCAACGAGGAGCGCGTCCGCGAGGCCACCGCCACCGGCGCCGGCACGCTCGCCGTCGCCTGCCCGTTCTGCACGGTGATGCTCGACGACGGTGTGCAGAGTGCCGGCGCTGAGATGCGTGTGGTCGACGTCGCGACGCTGCTATCCGAGGCGATCGACGACGACGGCTGACCTGAGCGCGGCCGCAGCATCGAGCTCGGTTCGTGCGCGCGCCCGTGCCAGGGCGTCCGCGCCGAGCGCATCTAGCCCGAGCAGGGCGGCGCCGACGATCGGTTCGCTCGGCGAGACCACCACGCGAGCGTTCGGCGCGACCCGCTGAACGCCCGAAGCGATCGCCTCGACCGTGCGAGGCGACACCGCCCTCAGCAGGCTCCCGCCAAGCACCACGTCGGGATCGTCCGCGGTCAGCTCCAGGCGGCGTAGCGCAGCGACGGCGAACGCGACCACCTCGCCGGTCAACCGGTGGACGATCTCCGCGGCGACGGTGTCCTCGTCGCACACCGCGAGCACGACCGGTGCAAGCTCCCCCAGCCGGATCGGCGGTATCTCACCGACATGGAGCGCCCGCGCCACCTCGAGCGAGTCGCCGAGCCCGAAGTACGCGGGGACCGCCTCCTCGAGCCGCGTGCGCGGCCCGCGTCCGTCGGCGGCCCGCACCGCGGCGGCGAGCGCGGCGAGACCGACGTCACGGCCGCCGCCCCAATCGCCCGATTCCGGGCCGAACGAGAGAAACCTCGCCTCACGCCCGTCCGAAGCGAGCCCGAGGCAGTTGATCCCCGTGCCGCACACGACGGCGATGCCCCAGCCGCGGTCGGTCCCCGCACGCAGCAGCGCCTCGGTGTCGTTGCCGAGGACCAGCCGGTCGCTCCAATGCAGCTGCTCCATCGCGACGGTGAGCGCCGACAGGTCCTCGGGGAGGTCCATGCCGGCAAGCAGGAGCTGCGCCGTGGCCGCGAACGGTCGCTCGAGCCGGCCGAGGCCGGCGTCCGCGACAGCGGTCGCCAGCAGGCTCTCGAGGACATCGGCGCAGCCTTCGACCCCGAGGTAATAAGCCTGGCTGCTCCCTCCCCGCACAAGAGAAAGCAGCGTCCCACTCGAGTCGAGCAGCGCGAGGTCGGTCTTGACGCCCCCTCCGTCGACCGCGACGACGAGCCCGTCCACGCTCACGACCCGGCCTGCGACAGCCGTGCCTCCGGGGTCAACATGCGATCCCCCAGGGTGCGGGAAAGGCGGTACTCCCGGACGAGCGGATGGGCAAGCAGCGCGCGGCGCGCGGCCTCATGGTCGCCGGCCGCCGCGGCGGCGGCCGCCAAGCGCTCGTAGGCCGCGACGTGCTGGACGAGTCCGAGCAGCTCGGGCGCAAGCGGCGGCTGCGGGACGGGAACGGCCCCGCCTCTCCCGATCCGGGCCGGCAACTCCACGACATCGTCGGCAGCGAGCCCGGGCAGCGCGCCGTCGTTGCGCACATCCACGACCTGCACGTCGCCGCTGTCGGTCACGAGCGAGGCGACGAGCTGGATCGCGGCCTCGCTGTAGTACGCCCCGCCCCGCCGGTCGAGCAGCGCCGGCTTCTCGGTCAGAGACGGGTCGCGGTAGAGGTCGAGCAGGTCTCGTTCGATCTCGGCGACGACGCGAGCGCGCGGCTTTGTCATCCGCTGCTCCTGGACGACCTCGCGCTCGGCGTAGAAGTAGCGCAGGTAGTACGACGGGATCGCGCCGAGGTCGTCGATCAGCGCGCGCGGCAGCCCGATCTCGTGCGCGAGCGCATCCCCAAAGCCATCAATCACGGACCCCAACACATCCCGCCCGTCGACCCACACCGCCCGGATCCAGGTCAGATGGTTGAGACCGACCTGGTCGACCAGCACCCGATCCGGGGGCACGCCCAGATGCGAGGCGATCTGGCGCTGAAAGTTGATCGCGACGTTGCACAGCCCGATCGCGGAATGACCCGCATCGAGCAGCGCTCGCGTGACGATCCCCACCGGGTTCGTGAAGTCGACGATCCAGGCGTCGTCGGCCGCCACCGACCGCGCGCGCTCGGCGATCTCGAGCACGACCGGCACAGTTCGCATCGCCTTGGCGAGCCCCCCGGCGCCGGTCGTCTCCTGGCCGATGCACCCGCACGCCGCGGGGATCGTCTCATCCCTTAGCCGTGCCGCCTGGCCGCCCACGCGGATCTGGATCAGGACGGCATCGGCGCCCTCGAGCGCCCGGTCGAGCTCGCCGGTGAGCCCGAGGCCCCCGGCGAAACCCTGTCGCTCGAGGATCCGCCGGGACAGCCCACCGACAACCTCGAGACGCTCGGGGTCGATGTCGTGGAGCACCAGCTCAGTCACGTCGAGGCGGTCCCGTTCGCGCACCAGCCCCGAGACGAGCTCCGGGGTGTACGTCGAACCCGCGCCGATCACGGCCACCTTCATCCCTCCACCTCCGTCACCGCGATTCTGTACCGGTCATTCGACGGCCGCGCGACGATCGTCGTCGCGAACTCGGTCGCCATCGTCAGCGCCCCGGGCCAGCTCGCCCCGTGAGCGAGGGCGTGCACGAGGCCGGCGTTGAACGCGTCGCCCGCGCCCGTGGTGTCCGCGACGGTCACGGCCGGCGCCGGAACGGCGAGCTCGCTCCCGTCGGGCCCGACGGCGAAGCATCCCGACGGTCCGAGCTTGACGATGACCCAGCCTCCCGAGACCGCCTGCAGCGCACGAGCAGCTTGTGTGGCGTCTCCGGGGCAGTCTGCAATCGCGCATGCTTCGACCTCGTTGGGCAGGAACACGTCGACGGTGGGCAGCAGACCGTGCACCTCCGCTCGGCTCTGCGCGGAGAAGCCGTCGGGGTCCCAGGTGGTGTCGAAGAATGTCCGGGCGCCGCGCATGCGAGCGGTACCGAGCAGCCGCCGTGCCGCGTCTCCCCGGAGCCGCGGCGTGACGAAGTAATCGCAGAGCAACAGGTTGTCGCAGGTGAGCGCGTCGTCGGGAACCATGCTCGCTTCCCAGCGGGCATTGACGCCGAGGAACGTCAGGAACGTACGATCCCGTGTCGGCGACTCGAGGACGACGGTCAGTCCAGTCGTCTCGCCCGGTACGACGACGAGCTGATCCGCGAGACCCGCTGGTGCGAGGGCGTCGCGCATCCATCCCCCAACCTGGTCGTCGCCGATGCACCCGATCAGCCGCACATCCATGCCCGCCTCGGCGGCTGCGAGCGCGGCGTTCGC
>Ga0335073_10005917_pt1 | contig 17186 bp, 11 predicted proteins | sample Lox_Sample_22_FD_207093 | JGI IMG/M metagenome (GOLD analysis project Ga0335073, IMG submission 207093) | Soil microbial communities from Loxahatchee National Wildlife Refuge, Florida, United States - Lox_Sample_2.2 | ecosystem: Environmental > Terrestrial > Soil > Wetlands | place: USA...
GGCGCACCCGATGTCTCCGCGAAGCGGCCAACAGTTCCTGCGCAGCGTGCTCGGAAACCGCCATGTGATGGTCGAAGAAAGGAAAGTAGAGCCAGTGCATGTACCAGCGACAGAAATGGCGATGAACCACACTGTTGCCCACGTAGACGGCCACGTTTTCGTCCATGCGCTCGCAGCTCAGGCCCAGCATGACCGGACGAAAATCCAGGTCCTTGAGCAGATTTTCGCGAATCATGCCGCCCAGGAAATGAAGGTTGTACTTATCGCAGATTTCGATGACGTCGGGGCGCTCTTCGCGCACGATCGTGCGCATGGTGTCCTCGGGGCATAAGTACTGGATCGGATAGATGACGCGATAACTGCCGTAGAGCGGTGCGGTATGGGCACGCACGAAGTAGATTTTCCCGTAGCTGCCGACTTGTTCCACACGATCTTCTGCTCCGGGAACGACCAGCCGCATCTCTCTCTGTTGCCGATTGGCGGCCTGCAGCATCGCCATGTAGAAAGTGGAAATGCCGCCGGAATGGGCGTGAAATGCGTTCGTGAGATGAAGCGTCTTGATGGCCATCAGGCATGCATACGAACGTGATGACTGCGTAGAAGGCGGAAGAAATGCCGCGGGACCAGGATGACGAATTCCAGCAACAAGCGCGGCATCCGCTTAAGGTCAGAGGTAAAGCTATGTCCCTCTCTGCCGACGAGGAGACTGTTGCGGCTCATCAAATGCCAGTTAAATAGCGATGAAAGCAGGCACAAGATTCCTGCTCCCAGCATGCCTCCCTTCAGGTTGGGCATCCGGGTGTACTTGTGCAGCAGATAGTCCAACCAAAGAAGCAGGGTGGGAAAAACGACAACGATCAAGAGTCCGGCAGCCCATACGGGACGAGCGCGGCGAAGCCTTTGCACGAAGGCGCCATAGCAGCCGGAGATCCCCGCGCTATAAGCTGCTTCTACGACAACAGCAATAGATATGGCTTCGATCCCCTGTCGCAGAGTCGCAACAAGAAAGATGGGCGCGCGCAGCATCGCGCTGAGCAGGGCAGACTTCCAGTTCCAGCTGTAGTAGAAAGTCTGCACCGGATGAAGCACCAGATCCAACAGGACTGCAACGACTTCCACAGGCGAATTCTGCTGGGAGAAGTGGCGCATCTGTCGGGAGTATCGGCGGTCTTCCGTTCCCGAGTGCATTAAAAGTTGCCTAATAAATTGGGCACGCGCTGGAGTGAGCAATAGGGATCATGATCGCCGACAGGGTACGCCTGAGTTTTTCGAAGGGTGTAAAGGCCTTAATTCCTCTTTGCCCTGGAAGGCGTCATCTGGTAAGACGTTAAAGGAAAATTACTTCGAGATCTCATGCCTATAACTCCTCGCCGGTGGTCTGCCTTACTCACGTTCATTTTTCTGCTCTGCCTTGATGGCGGGAATGCCCAATCCCCACCCAATGTTGCCGTGTCACCAGCAACACCTCGAATCACGGGCCCGATTGATGAGACGCATTTGCAGCGGCTGACGGGAAATCACAGTCCCAGCGCGATTACGAGCCGAGATCTCGGCCGGGTGGCGAACGACGCTCCCCAAGAGCACATCCTGATGATGCTCAAGCGCGGGAGCATGCAGCAGCAAGCACTCGATCAATTCATGCTGCAGCAATACGATCCGCGGTCGGCTAACTTTCACAAGTGGCTTACACCGGAGCAGTATGGTTCGCTCTTCGGCCCGTCTGTGGCGGATATCAACCGAGTCACCGGCTGGCTTACGCAGCACGGATTCACGGTGAACAGGGTCGCCGCCGGGCGCACATTCATTGACTTCAGCGGCACGGCGGGCCAGGTTGGCGCCGCATTTCATACGGAAATACATCGTTACCTGCGCGCGGGCGAAGAGCATCTCGCGAATGCCAGCGACCCAATGATCCCCGCGGAGCTGGCGGCGGTAGTTTCAGGATTTCGCGCCCTGAATAATTTCTATCCCAAGCCGCTGGCGCAACAACCGGGAGTTGCGCGCCTGGATCGGACGACAGGAAAATGGTCACACAAGGCTCAAGGTCATTTCACCAGCGACTACGGCGCAGGAACGGACTACATCGTCGGTCCGCAGGACTTCGCCCAGATCTATGGTGTCAACCAGGTTTGGCAGCAAAGCGCTCCGTCGGGACCGCAAAAGCTTGTGGGCACAGGCCAGACCATCGGCGTGATCGGCGACACGGATCTTGCGGCCGGTGACCTCCAGAACTTTCGCGATCAATTTGGTCTCACCGCTCTGGGCCCGAACGGATCGGTGGTCGTCGACCATCCTCCAACTAGTGTGTGCGCCGCTCCTGATCCAGCGTCTCCTGATCTCGAGGGTTATATCGACTCGGAATGGGCGGGCGCGACCGCACCCGATGCGACCATTGACTTTGTCACCTGCGCGAACAGCGGCATGACATCCGGAACCGATCTGGCTGCAACCTACATCGTCCAGGATCCGATGCACGCGAAGCAGGATGCGGTTTTGAGCTCGAGTTACGGGTATTGTGAGCAGGACCCAGTGAGTGAATCGAACCAGTTTTATGTGCAGCTGTGGCAGCAGGCAGCGGCCGAGGGCATCACGGTCGTGGTGGCCACCGGTGATGCCGGCGGAGCAGAGTGCGATGAGCCCATCAGCTTCACCTACGTGTCCCATGGGTTTTCGGTCAACGGCGAGGCCTCGACGCCCTACAATATCGCTGCCGGTGGTACGGATTTCAGCGACGTATTCAGTGGGACCAGTGCTACCTACTGGTCCGCGACCAACAGCGCTACCCTGCAAAGTGCCAAATCCTACATTCCGGAAACGCCCTGGAACGAAGGCTGCGGCAGTCCCCTGGTGCTTCTGGGATTCAACAAGGAAAACAATACCAATTTCGATTCCAGCTGGGGAGCGAACGGCCTGTGCACCTACGCCTCCACGCTGCCGCCTGATTTCTTTCTGATTTCGCCAACTTTTACACGTTCCGCCGGAAGCGGAGGATTGAGCACGGTTTCATCCCGGCCCAGCTGGCAGAGCGGCGTGACTGGATTGCCCTCCGGCAATGCGCGCGCGCTGCCGGATATTTCCATGTTTGCTTCATCGGGACTGACGTGGGGACATTCCCTGATTTTCTGTTATTCCGGAACGGGCCAGGGCTGTGACTTCTCGGATCCGAACACGGTGTACCTTAATACCGATGGGGGCACTTCGTTTGTCGCTCCTGCGTTTTCCGGGATCATGGCGCTTATCAATCAGAAGACCGGCGACCGTCAGGGACAGGCGAATAATGTTCTCTATCCCCTGGCCGCACAACAATTCGTCAACAACAACAGCGCGAACCAGCCCAACCTCGCCAACTGCGCCGCTTACCTGGGCACCGGGGTTCTGCCGGCGTGCTACTTTCACGACGTCAGCGCTACCCCGAATCCTGATCCGGCGACACAGCAGCAAACTCCTTTCATCATGGGAACGACTGCCGTTCCCTGCACCGGAAGCGCCACCGCCGCTGGTGTCTTTACGGACATGAGTACGGACCCGGCATCCAACTCGGAAAACTGCTTTGGATACCAGATCACGGTGACAGGTTCGGGGAGCAACCTGACCACCACGCCGAATTACTACGGAGTTCTCTCGACCGCCGATAACAGCAGCTCGCCGGCGTTCATCGCCACGCCGGGCTACGATCTTGCCACCGGCCTGGGGAGCCCCGATGTGTACGCGCTGGTGAATGCACCGCAGTGGTCGGGCCTCACCATTACCACCACTACGTTGCCTCAAGGAGAGGTGGCGAGCGCTTACTCGCAGACACTTACAGCGAGCGGTCGAGTGACACCTTATACCTGGAGCGTTGCCTCCGGCAGCCTGCCCGCGGGGCTTACACTGAGTGCTTCCACTGGCGTTATCTCAGGAACGCCCACAACCGCGGGTACGTCGACTTTTACGATTCAGGTTGCGGATGCGGAGAGCACGCCGGTGACAGCAACGGCTTCGTTCTCTCTGACGGTAACGCCGCCGCCCACGCCGGTCGCCAGCATGACGGTACTGACTTCGTCGCCGGCAAGCCCAGGAGTGGGCATGAATGTCACTTTGACGGCGACGGTTTCCGGGCAGGGTGGTACGCCTACCGGCACGGTGACCTTCTATAGCGGGACCACATCCATTGGAACCGGCAACCTGTCTAATGGCGTGGCAACCTTGACCACGTCCTTTGGGAGCGCGGGGACCGTCACCCTGACGGCTGTCTACGGGGGGGATGCAGACTTCACCGGCAGCACATCAGCGCCGCTGACGGAGACGATTGCGACTCCCGGATTTACGGCAACCGTAAACCCGGCCAGCATCACGGTGCCCTTCGCGCACCCAGGAACGGTCACCATCACGGTGACTCCGCAGGGCGGCTTTGCCGGCCCGGTCAACTTCGCGTGCGGCACGCTTCCACCGTATTTCTCCTGCAGCTTTGGGTCGACGTCCGTTTCCTTCAACTCCTCCGGCGCCGCCGTGACCAACACGCTGACGATCTACACCGCGCTCACCACGACTTCTGCAGCAGAATTCCCGGGCGGCGCCGGCGGCAGAATGGCAACGTTGTTCTGGTTGCCTGGGTTCGCGGGCCTGGTGGTGATAGGCCGGCGAAGAAGCGGCCCCTGGGCTGCACGGGCCAGCATGGTGATGTTGCTTGGCATTCTTTTAGCCGCAGCAACGAATGGCTGCGGCCGTGGAGATCACCAGGCTCCGGATGGCAACTACACTGTTCCGGTCAATCTCACGGCTTCGGGAGCGGCGAGTCAGAGTGTATCTGTGGCAGTTTCTGTTCAGTAGGGTGCGCTTGGGCTGTTTGTTTTTTATCGGGGCACGACTAAAGTGGCGCCGATACGAAGCCAAAGAATTTTGGGCGTAGAAAAGTTCTCATTAGCCCATCAAACTGCCAAAATGTGCAAACTCCAGACCCAGGATTGCATCCTGGGTCATTTTCAGTCGTCCCTACGGGACTGGTCGTGTTTTTCGCTTTGTACCCAAGACTGTGTTCTGGACTGTGTTCTGGGCCAGTCTCAGCCGTCTTTCGGGACTTCTCCAGTGGTTCTCGGCGTGTGGGTTGGCAATCGTGGAGGCGGTCGGGTATACACCTACAGGGGGAAATCATGCCGAACTTGTCGTATCAATCCGGGTTTGCCAATGAGTTTGCGACCGAGGCGGTTGTGGGCGCCTTGCCCAAGGGACAGAATGCGCCTCAGAAGTCGTCTCTCGGGCTGTACACGGAGCAGTTCAGTGGAACCGCCTTCACGGCTCCTCGAGCCACGAACCGGCGCGCGTGGCTTTATCGCATCCGCCCCTCGGTCACCCATTGGCCGTATGTCGAGCTTGAGGGAAACAACATGCACAGCGGCCCGTTTGACGAAGTTTCTGCCACTCCCAACCAGCTGCGGTGGAACCCGCTTCCGATCCCGGACACGCCCTGCGACTTCCTCGACGGCATCATCACTATGGCCGGCAATGGCGGTCCAGCAGGACAGGCCGGATGCGCGGTGCATATTTACGCGGCGAACCAAAGCATGTCGGGACGTTTCTTTGCCAATGCCGATGGTGAGATGCTCATCCTGCCTCAACTGGGAAAACTTCGCTTCTTCACGGAACTGGGCATTCTGGAGGTTGCGCCCGGCGAACTTTGTGTCATTCCCCGGGGTGTGAAAATGCGGGTTGAGCTGCTCGAGAGCTCAGCGCGAGGTTATATCTGCGAGAACTACGGCGCAGCATTTCGTTTGCCTGATTTGGGCCCGATCGGCGCCAACGGCCTGGCGAATCCGCGCGATTTCCTCTATCCCGTCGCCGCCTTCGAAGATGTGGACGGCGATTTTCAGAGTTTGTGCAAGTTTCAAGGTAAGTTGTGGTCGGCGCGCATCGATCATTCCCCGCTCGACGTAGTGGGCTGGCATGGCAACTACGCTCCGTATAAATACGACATGGCGACTTTCAACTGCATCAATACGGTCAGCTTTGACCACCCCGATCCCTCGATCTACACCGTGCTGACTGCGCCGACGGCGCTGCCGGGAATTGCGAATGTCGACTTCGTCATATTTCCGCCACGCTGGCTGGTCGCTGAGCATAGCTTTCGCCCACCCTGGTTCCATCGCAATGCAATGAACGAATTCATGGGCCTGATCTTCGGACAGTATGACGCCAAAGCAGAAGGATTCATTCCCGGGTCCGCCAGCCTGCATAGCTGTATGCAAGGACATGGGCCCGATGCGGAGACATTCGAGCGGGCCGAGAATGCTCAGCTGAAGCCGCAGTATCTCGCCGAAACCCTGGCCTTCATGTTTGAAACACAGCTGGTGCTGCACCCCACGCGCTTCGCCATGGAGACCGACGCCCTGCAGCGCGAATACTTCCAGGTGTGGCAATCGCTGAAGAAGCGCTTCACGGGCAAACCCCTCCCCTAACTGTAACTATGAATGCGACGCATGATCCTCGACGCCAAAGCTGGATATCCTCGGCGAATCTCGCCGGTTCGCCGTTCCCCATCCAGAGCCTCCCCTTTGGAGTCTTCTCCGCCGCAGATGGTCCCACTATCGGAGTTGCGATCGGGAACCGGATCCTCAATCTCCGCTCTTGTGCAGAGCTGTTGCGTGATCTCCCGGAAGGCATCGCAGGAACCTGTGCGGCGGCTATCCTCAATCCGCTGATGTCGCTCGGCCCTGCATGCTTCTCCGCTTTGCGCGCGCGGCTCAGCGATCTGTTGCGTGCCGATCATCCTCAGGCACACGAACACCAACGCATTCTGGAGCCTCATTTGCTGGCGATGGCAGACGCCACCATGCTCAAGCCAGTTATGATCGGGGACTACACAGACTTCTACGCCTCAGTCGATCATGCCGCAAACGTGGGCAGGATCTTCCGGCCGGAAAATCCCCTTCTGCCGAATTACAAGTATGTGCCCATCGGCTATCATGGGCGCGCCTCTTCGATCATCCTCAGCGGTAAACCGGTCAAGCGTCCCATGGGACAAATCGTGGCGGTTCCGGGAGCCGCGCCCCACTTCAGAGCGACCCGCAAGCTTGATTACGAAATTGAGGTTGGATTTTTTGTTGGAGTGGGCAATCCCCTGGGCGAGACGATTTCGATCGAGCATGCCGCCTCGCATCTTTTTGGCGTTTGCCTGCTCAACGATTGGTCGGCGCGCGACATCCAAGCCTGGGAATATCAGCCGCTGGGCCCGTTTCTGGCCAAGAGCTTCGCCACCACGATCTCGCCCTGGATCGTCACCATGGAAGCGCTGGAGCCATTTCGTGTACCCGCGTCCGCGCGCCCGTCACAGGACCCTCCCCCACTGCCCTACCTGGACTCGGAACAAGACCTGCAGGAAGGAGCACTCGACCTTACCCTCGAAGTCTTCCTGCGTTCCTCCCGCATGCGGGAGACCGGGGACGATGCGATTCGCCTTAGCCGCACCAACCTCCGCGCGCTCTATTGGACTCCCGCGCAGCTTGTGACCCACCAAGCAAGCAATGGGTGCAATCTCGAGCCCGGTGATCTGTTGGCCAGCGGTACCGTGTCCGGCCCCAAGGAGGAAAACCTGGGTTGTTTGCTTGAGCTCACGCAGAACGGTCGAGAGCTTATTTCACTGCCAACGGGCGAACAACGTGGTTTTCTCGAGGATGGCGATGAGGTCACCTTGCGGGGATATTGCGAGCGGCAAGGCTTTGCCACCATAAGCCTGGGAGAGTGCTCGGGAACGGTTCGAGGCTGAACGAGGCTTAGGTCCACGGAACGGGGGATACAGATGGGGTTGGAGTGCGCGCCGGGTCAGGAACGCACACGGTGGTCGCGCGAAACAGGTTTGTGCCTCGGCTTAGGGCTCTGGCCTTATGGCGCCGCGACAGGTGACCCGAGCCCTCCGGCCGCGAGGTTTTTAGTAAACGGAGGCTCTCCGCCTCTCAGTAGAGTTTCCAGAATTTCGTGAATGCGGAGTTCGTCGAATGGCTCGGTCACGTCGTTTTCCAACTGCCGTCCGGGAGAGTGGATCATGAGCACCGGACGGGGATCGAATTTTCCCCTGCTCGCGACCTCGTCCTCCTTAGTCCAGGAGCCGGTGGAGCGCCACATGGGTACGCGCCAGGAGTGGTCGGAACAGACGATCACCGTCGTCGTGGCTGCCAAGGAGGTTGCATTCAAGGTCTGCATTAAATCTTTCAGCAATTGATCAGCAAGCGACAGATTATCGATATAAGAGCCGAAGGAGCCCGCATGCGAGCGGTTGTAAACCCCGGGGGGATGGGGCACGGGTAGATGAATGAATGCAAATTCGATGCTCTGGTCCCGGATCAGTGCTTCCGCTTGCGGCATGATGGATGCCACATCCTGCGCGTGCTTTTCCTGGGCGAGACCTGGTTCATGGTTCAGCCCTCGCCACAGCCCAACCAGCGGCGCCATTGCATTCTGCCAGACGGGCTGATCAGGAAGGGCGCCATCGGATTGTCCATCACCCATTCGCCAGAAACAGTAATTGAGAGTTCCGGCAAGAATGCGGCAATACGGGTTGTACCAACCAACGACGCCTGTGGTCCAGCCGAGGCGCTGTGCGTCAAAAAAGATCGTCGCCCTGGAATCAAAGGGCTGCCAGTGTTGCGTACCGGCCAGCTTGACGGAAGGCTCTCCGTCCAGGTTGCTGCGGATATTCTCGACCCGCCGGCCTAGAAAAAATGAGGGAATCACGCGGTCCGTGTAGTAGCCCGCGGGCCTGAGATCGCTGAAGACCAGGCTTTGGCGCCGAAACCTGTCAAACGCCGGCAGTGCCAAGCCGGGAAAGCGATGGTCAAACGTCTGATCGTAGGAGAGCTCGTCGAAGAGGATCCATACGATTCGCCCTTTATGGGCCAATGGAATGCGATTGGAGATTCGAGCTTCGTGCATCAGCGGTACATGCGCGTCGATCGGCTGCGCTCTCAGCGCCTGATAGAAAAGCTCAGGAATCATCCACACCAGGCTGCAGCCACCGAGCAGCAGCAGCGAGGTCATCAGGCGGACGCCCTGACGATACGCGAACGGCCGTGCCCAGCGCAGGAGCAACGCCGCGAAGAGGACTACCCAATACACAGTGTTCGGACTCAGGTGAGGAATCGGCGCGCGGCGCATCGCGGCCAACGCTGTCACCAGGGACGAGGCTAAAGTAGCAGCCACGAAGGCCCACACAGCCGTTCGCACTCCGGTCTCGCTCTTTTTCAGGTAATGGAATAGCAGTGCTGCCAGCAAGGTGAAGACGCCAAGGTCAATCAGGACGCCCCAGATCACGTTGCCCATGGGCAAAAAGCTGTGATAGATCACCGGATGGTAGCTGGACAGATGAGGCCAGATCCGGAGGACCAGGATGACGATGGCTGTCCCAAAGCCCTGAATGAATGTCTTGAGATTCATCTCCTCTCGAACAAAAAGAGCACGCGGCCGTTGTTGAGTTCCTCACGGTTGACGAGAGTGAAATGGCGTGTGAATTGTTCGAGGAACAGCGCCTCGTCAAGATGCCCGTAGAGTTCGTCCCGGCCGCGGCAAAGGTCGATATATCGGGGATCTGTTTTGGGAACCCACTCCACGATGCTCCAACGGCGGGTGAGTGACCAGAGCAAGGCGGCCACGTCCGCCATGGGAATCTGATCAGCCAGCAACAAATGGTGCAGAATACCCAGCATCAGGACACAATCAAAACGCTGATAGGCGCGGTCCAGCAAGGGGAGATATTCGGCATTGCGCCATCCCACCGCCGGCGTGGGGCGGGCCACATCGGCAACCACTGGAAGGATGGAGAGACCCGATGCCTTGGCCTCAGCCCAATTGCAGCCGGAAGAGGCAACATCGGTGTCCCAGCCCACGACCCGGGCACCAGCTCCGGCGGCTATGCGCGAATACTGCCCGGTGTTGCTGCCAATATCGAGGACCGATTCAGGACGGAGCGATTGCAGGACACGCTCGACGAATTCCTGCTTTTGCCGCCGTTCGGCCTCCGAGTAGTGGTCGGCCAGATGGTATTCCGTCCAACGCGAATGGCGCCTTCGGGCTTCAAGGCTGTGCAGATTTTTACGGCACCGCCTGAGATTTCGCTCCAGCACAGCCGTGGCGATCTCCGGCTGCTGTTGTAGTTTTGGCGGTGCTCCAGCACCGCGCCTGCGGCTCTCAAAGAGGAATGGCAGCGTGACCAAGGAACGAAGTGGTCCCTTCCAGCGCGCGGAAGCCGAAAAATATGGCCGCAAATCAGCCGGCTCGTAACCATCCCGCCGATGCAGCGTTGCAGATAAAGGCCAGCCCAGGTATTTGTGGGCCGCCAGAGGCAAAAGAAAAGTGCGGGCAAATTGCCCATATGCAAGCCACAAGGGGCTCCGGGGATCGCGGCGCTCGACCGAGAGCACATCCACGAAAACCGGCCGCGTGCCCTCGAAAAGGACGTTGAGTGGGGTGGCGTCCTTGAGAATCCAGCCTTCGCGCAATAACTGGCCGCAAAACTCCAGAGTCAGTTCGCCTGCAGCGACCCACTGCGCAGGCGTCCACTCCCAAGGATAGGACGGAAAAAATACTCGCGGATGCTGTAATAGAAGAGGTTTGTCCTCTTCGGCAGAGACTACCTCGCTGGCTACGAGGTGCCCCTGGCGAATCCACCGGCGCGCCAGATCGGACTCGAGAAAACGTAGAGACTCAGGCGCGTAACGGGGATTCACCGTTCGCAGAACATGGTCACCTTGGATACGAAGGGAGCCGGCAGGATCCCGAAACGTCGCAACAGCCTGCGACGTGCCTGGAGTCAAGGCTGATTCTCCACAATCTCAGATTGGGAGGAAGCTGCCGGGGATCTGCGCAAGGAAAGGAGCATCCGCTTTACGCGATGGCGCAGATAATAGATCGCACCGGCGCACATGGAACCGGCAACCTGCAGAAAAACAAAGCCTGAACCAGGATCGACGTAGGCCTGAGCGGGCCGTTCGAACGCGGCGAGCAAGGTCGCCACCTGCGCAACACCCAATAAGAAGAGACAGCACCGCAGGGCGCGGGGGGAGAGAGACAATCTGATCACGAAGCTCCTCAGAGGCGCAGAGTACGTACACTTTGAAACGTTAGACTGCCAGGAAAAGTTGCGATGCGGTAACGCTTTTGTCACATTATATTCAACAACCCCTTTGGACAGACGACAAACGTCAAACCGGGGATTACGCAAATTTGCGTCACGATCACAAAATCGCTTCAGAGGACCAACTAAAAGGAATCCGTTTCGGCCTAAGAGGTGCAGGGGCGTAGAATTTGCATTTTCAGAGTTCTCAGCCATGCCAGACGGCGCGGTCGGAGCAGTCGCGGAGCGCTTTCCACGATGTTCTTTGACTTGCTCATCGGACTTTTACGGTTGGGAGTTTAGGGAATAGCCGGCGCTTCTTCGAATCGCACCCCGAACTTGTGCAGCGAGTTCAGCGGCGACAGGAAGCTCCCAAACGTAGGAGAGCAAAAGAATTTGGCAACTACCTCCGAAAAGCCGGTGGTCGCACTTACTCTCGGCGATCCCGCCGGAATCGGTTCCGAGCTGATCGCCAAATTGTTGGCCCGCCGCGACGTCCTCGACCATGCCAAGGTGGTTCTCGTCGGAGACCGGTGGCTTTGGGAAGAAGGCCAGGCGATCGCCGGCTTGCAAGTCGCCACCCGTGCAATCGGGAGCTTCGACCAGGTTCGGTCGATATCCTGCACTTCGCCTCTGTTTCTCCCTGTGGAAAGCGTTCGCGCCGGTGAAGTTCTTCGCTCCCGAGTGTCAGCAGCGGGTGGCGCCTCCGTGCTCAAGGTTTTAAAACTTTGCCTCGATGCCGCTTCGGCTGGCCCGATAGACGCGATTTGCTTCGCTCCGTTGAACAAACAGTCGATGAAGATGGCGGGCCTGCAGTTTGCCGATGAGCTGCACTTCTTTGCCGATCAGCTTAAAGTCACTTCTTATTTGTGTGAATTCAATACCCTCGGGAACCTCTGGACTTCGCGCATTACGTCCCATGTGCCATTCAAGGACATTGCTGGTTACCTGAGCAAAGAGCGCATTCTGGACGCGGTCAAGCTACTGCACGATGCCCTGCGGTCGGCGGGCTTTGAATATCCACGCGTGGCCGTGGCTGCCCTCAATCCACATGGCGGTGAGGGCGGCGCCTACGGGCGGGAAGAGATCGACATCATCGCGCCTGCAGTGAGAGACGCCCAGGCACAGGGATTCGCAATTGCCGGGCCGTTCCCGGCCGACACAATCTTCTTGAAGGCTCGGGACGGACAATACGATGGCATAGTCACCATGTATCACGACCAGGGGCAGATCGCGCTCAAACTCCTGGGATTTGACCGTGGAGTGACCATCCAGGGTGGTTTGCCCATCCCGATTACCACCCCGGCGCACGGGACAGCCTTCGACATCGCAGGCCAGAACAAGGCGAACGTGGAAGCGACTGTACAGGCCTTTCTGATCGCCTCTCGCATGGGAGCTTCCAGGCGCTCCAGAGTTTCAGCAGTGTAGACTCTCTACAAGCTTAGGTGTAGAGTGTCTACACTGTGACTGCGGAACCTGTTCCCTATCAAAACCGGATTGAGCTGCTGCAGGGAACGCTGGATATGCTGATCCTGCAGACCCTGCAATGGGGCGCGCAGCATGGGTTTGGGATAGCGCAGGCGCTTCGCCTGCAGTCGGGCGAGGTACTGCAGGTGGAGACGGGTTCGCTGTATCCCGCATTGCACCGCATGGAGCGCCAGGGGTGGATCGCCTCTAAATGGGGACGCACCGACCAGAACCAACGCGCCAAATACTACCGCATCACGGCAGAGGGCAAAAAGCAGCTTGCCCGTGATCGTTCCAAATGGGAGACGATGGTAGCCGCCATCGGCAACATCCTGTCTCCAACGCCAGAGGGCTGAGGGACACGATGCGCATATGGAGCCGTTTTCTTCGCCCTGAACGCGCCAAGGCAGATCTGGATGCGGAAATCGAGTCGCACCTGGCGCTGGCCGCGGCAGCGAAACAGGACTGTGGCACGCCTGCGGACGAAGCACGGCGCGCGGCGGAACGGGAGTTTGGCAACCAGGCGCTGGTAAAGGATGTAGTGCGACGGATGTGGGGATGGGTTTGGCTGGAATCCCTGCAGCGAGACGTGGTCTATGCGCTCCGCCAGCTGAGAAGATCGCGTGGGTTTTCCATCACCGTGATCGCGACCCTGGCCTTCGGTATCAGTGCGGCAACGGGCATGTTTACCGTAGTCGATCATGTCCTGCTCAGGCCGCTGCCTTTTCCGCATCCGGAACGGCTCGTGATCATTCGCGAGGCCAGCCTCCACGGGCCGCGAGACATTACTGGCCACGGCGCGATTTACCTTGATTTGCAAGCCTGGCGGGAGCGCAACTCTACATTCGAACAAATTGCGTACTATTCAGAAAATGGTCCGGGAGGCGGGCGATTCAACTTCCTTGAAGGTAAGGGGGGATCGGTCTCGGTCCGTCTCGCTGCCGTCAGCCCAAATTTCTTCTCGACTCTGAGCGTTCTCCCAGGCTTAGGCCATGGATTCGAGCCGAACCCGGATCCGCAAAGTGACGGGAAGAACACAAATACACTCGTGTTGAGCGACTCCGCGTGGCGGCAGATATACGGCAACGATCCGGAGATCCTGGGCAAGAAGGTTCTGCTCAACGGTAAGAGTTATGCCGTCGTTGGCGTGATGCCGAGAGGATTTACATTCGGAGACCGATCCGACCGGCCCGAAGTCTGGACGGCTCTGCAACTGGATGATGCAGATAAGATACGAAATGGCCCAGCACGAGAATACGAAGTTGTGGGCCGATTGAAGCCCGGGGTCAAGGCGGCCACAGCGGAAGCCGATCTGAAAACGCTGCAAACCCAGCTGGCTAAAGAGTACACGGATCCGGATACGCGGGAACGAAACGCCACCGTCACTCTCCGTAAATACCTCGACTGGATTACAAACGCAGATCTTAAGAACGCGCTGCTTGCGTTGCTGGCAGCGGCCGGCGTTCTCTGGCTCATTGCTTGTGTGAATGTGACCAATCTTTTCCTGGTCCGCGCCGCCGGCCGGCAGCGTGAGATTGCCGTGCGCGGCGCGTTGGGCGCCAGCCGCGCACGGATTATTCAGCAGCTCATCGCCGAGGCCCTGGTTCTTAGCAGCGCATCCTCGCTACTGGGAACTCTTCTCGCGTTTGCAGCCATCAAGCTCTTTGAGAAGCAAATCCCTGCCCACCTTCCCATCTACATATCGGGAAGCACGAATGGAACGATCCTGCTGTTCCTGGTTGCCCTCACGCTGCTCTCAACAATGTTCTCATCCGTGTGGCCGTCTCTCCTCGCCGTGCACAGGCCGATCGAGCCCGCACTGAGACAGGGAAGCCAGCAGAGTGGACGGAGCCGCAGTCAACACCGCATTGGAAGTTCACTCATAGTTGCGGAAATTGCGATGTCGCTTACTTTGCTTGCGGCCTGCGGACTCCTTCTGCGCACCATCTATGCCCTGCGTCATGTGCCGCTCGGATTTCGCACAGATCATATTGTCGTCGCCAACCTCACCATCCCTACTTTTCGTTTCGCCAATCGGAACCTGACCAGTGAGTTGTACCTGCCTTTGCTTGAAAGAGTTCAACACCTGCCTGGGGTACAGGCTGCGACCCTCATGACCGAAGTTCCGCTCGGCCAGACCTTCAACATGAGGCTGACCTTGCAAGGTAAGAACTTCGGTGGCAACCGCAGGCAGGACGGCCTTATCTCGTCTAATTTCAGGGCTGTCGGCCCGGAAGCTCAGCGCGTGTTTGGGCTGAATATGTTGGCCGGCCGATACTTCAACGAACAAGATACGGCTGGATCGCAGCCAGTTGCTGTGGTCAATCGCGCCTTTGCCAGGCTCTACGCTCCTGATCCTCAAAATCTGCGATCTGTCCTGGATATGCACCTGCTGAACATGCGTGGGAACCAGCCCACCATTGTCGTGGGCGTGCTGGACGACGCGCGGCAGAGTTCCATCACGCAATCGGAACCAGAAACCGAAGTGAGCATTCCGCAAGTAACGCCGGACACCACCTCATACCTTGCTATCGAGGGCAGTGCGATGGACCTCGCCGTCCGAACCGACAGACCGGCTGCGACGCTTACGCCGGAGATACGCTCGCTGCTCCGCCAAGCTAGTCCTGAACTCGCAAATGCAGTGTTTACCACCATGGACCAGATCGTCGCAGAGTCCTATGGGAGTCAGACGCTGGCAGCCCATCTGCTCGAGTTCTTTGGAGGAACAGCACTACTGCTCTGCGTTTCGGGACTCTACAGTTTGCTGGCATACGTTGTGACCCAGCGTACCCGTGAGATAGCTCTGCGCGTTGCAGTAGGTGCACAGCGCGGACAAGTGCTATGGCTCATCTTGCGCCAGGCGGGTGTCCTGGTGGTTGCCGGCGTACTGATCGGCACGATCGTTGCCGCGGCCTCCGGCAGGCTTGTACAGGGCTTTCTTTATGGAGTCGCTGACCGCGATTTCCTGACATTGGTAATCGTTGCCTTACTGTTGCTTGTCAGCGGAGCATTGGCGAGTTATCTCCCTGCTCGCAGAGCCGCGAACGTCAACCCGGTGGACGCCCTTCGAGCAGAGTGATCCATGCAAAGACGCACGCGCACGGCATGGATCGCAGCGCTGGCAGCCTTATTCACGGCCGCCATAGGCTGCGCACCGAAGAAGAGCACGGACGTTTATCAGCTAAGACAAATTCAATCACAGTACTTTCTGCTGCCACCAAACACCTCGGCTTCGCAGGAAAAGTATCAGACGCTTTCCATTCCTGTCACCGAGGCAGGAAACGGCCGCGAGACCGGCGACGCGAAAGACTGCTCAGTCAAAGGTGACTGGTTCTCCTTCTACCGTGTGCCTGGAAATAAGTTCTGGACTGTGCAGATACCTACGGCAGCGGCCTGGGAACAAAGCGGCGGTACAGTCGATATGAAAGATGAATGGCAAGGCTTCGAAGCGGCTCTCTATGGCCTGCAGCAGCGACACTGCTTTGCATCGTTGGACGAATATTTTCAGGTCAAACAAAGAATCGCCGCAAGCCTGCCCGCACCCGCCGACGAAACGCTGTTCTATCGCTACGGTTACGGACCCGGGGGATACGTCGACCTGGCGCCTGATATGCAAGTGCGTATCGAACGCGATTTCTACCGCTCAAACCATGGGGAACAGACGCGTCCCGAAGATTATCGAGGGACTACGATCACTACCTACGCTGTGACGGCCAGCGGTGAGGAGGAAGTGAAGCTCGCCCTCCTCGGCGTCGAGAAAAAGTCCCCAGGGGGTAATGCGCTCGATGCAACCAGTCTCGACACGAAGCTCGCCAGTCAGTTCTCCGCGTCGTCTCGCCTTCGCCTCTTTCTGCAGGGTCTTGTCGTCTCCGGCAACGCGAAAACTCCCGCAATCCTGATTGGAGCATTGAGGCAGAACGATCTCAGTGCTGTCACCACCGCAATCGAAACGAACCCACAGATTGCCTGCGCGGACCTGATCCGCTGGAGAGTGACCTGCGTCCTCTTCCGTGGTCCGGTAACCGTAAGCCCCATGCTGCACGTTACCGTCAACGGAGCTTCGTCTTACATACCCGTCGGATCCAAACTGTGGATTGTTCTTCCTTACGCAACGGGGGACAAAGAAGCGAAGCTGCTACGAACGGTTCGCTTGCAACGGCTGTTCCGAGGCAAGGTGACGCAAGTGTTGTTCGCTCGCAACCAGGAGGAGGTCTCGCAGTTGCTTCTTATTGGGGGCGATCGGATCTCCTGGTCCAGGAGTGTGGCCGCTAAGAGATAGTTTGCGCGCTCGTGCAGGAAAATTCCTGTCCTGAGCGGAAACTGCGATTGCAAGAGACACATGCGGTTCTCGCGCGAAGCAGGCATGTGCCGTCCCCTAAAGGGAAACTTGGGTTCTGTTGGTTACTTTTCCCGGCACTGCCGGGCTCTGGATTGTCCCGTCCCTGCGGGGACTGGTTTGCGAAAAGCGATAACCTATAGCTTGAGGTTTACCACTTGCTTTCCGCGCTGCCCTCCAAAGACCGGCAGTTGATCCAGATCATCGATGTGGCGCTGGCCGATACGGCTCGTCGCAGCGGCAGTTGGCTGGTGTGCAAGCCGGGCTGCACGCAGTGTTGCGTGGGCGTTTTCCCGATTCATCAGC
>Ga0335073_10005918_pt1 | contig 17184 bp, 13 predicted proteins | sample Lox_Sample_22_FD_207093 | JGI IMG/M metagenome (GOLD analysis project Ga0335073, IMG submission 207093) | Soil microbial communities from Loxahatchee National Wildlife Refuge, Florida, United States - Lox_Sample_2.2 | ecosystem: Environmental > Terrestrial > Soil > Wetlands | place: USA...
GTCGGATCGCCGCAGATCCGCAACCGGGGCACGGTCGGCGGCAACCTGGGGACCGCATCCCCAGCCGGCGACGCGCACCCGCCGCTGCTAGCGGCCGGCGCCGAAGTCGAGATTGATTCCTTGCAGGGAACGCGCACTGTTCGCGTCGATGAATTCTTCACCGGTCCGAAGCGAAACGCGCTGGAACCAGGCGAGCTGATCGCAGCCGTCCGCATCCCGCTGCCAACCGGCCCTGAGCAATTCAGCAAGATCGGCACGCGCAACGCGATGGTGATCGCGGTTGCCGCGTTCAGCCTGGCCCTCCGCCCGGACAGGCAGGAAATCGGTACCGGCATCGGGTCTGCCGGACCCACGCCGCGGCGCGCCCGGCAAGCGGAACAGTTCCTGGCTACCGCCCTGACCGAGGCAGGTCTGTGGGAGTCCAGGGCGCCAGTCCCCGAGACGATCGCGGACGAGTTCGGCCGCCTGGTTTCGGCAGCCGCCGAGCCGATCGACGATGTGCGAGGGACCGCGGCGTACCGGCGGCACTGCCTCTCAGTGATGGCGCGCCGGACTCTGGCCTGGGCCTGGCAGGAATATCAGCAGGCGGGGCTGGCTACGAGGGAGTGTGAGAAACAGTGCGAGTGACCGCGACCGTCAACGGCCAGGTGACGCACGCCGATGATGTCTGGGAAGGCGAGAGCCTGCTCTACGTGCTGCGTGAGCGGCTCGGCCTGCCCGGCTCGAAGAATGCCTGCGAGCAAGGCGAATGCGGGTCCTGCACGGTTTACCTCGACGGCGTGCCGGTGTGCGCCTGCCTGGTGGCGGCCGGGCAGGCTGCCGGCCGGAACGTTGTCACGGTCGAAGGCCTGGCGTCCGGCGATGACCTGCATCCGGTGCAGCAAGCCTTCCTGCGAACCGGCGCTGTGCAATGCGGTTTCTGCACACCCGGCCTGATCGTCGCGGCACACGATCTGCTCAGCCGGATTTCACGGCCGAGCGACCTGCAGATTCGTGAGGCGCTGGCAGGCAATCTGTGCCGGTGCACAGGGTACGAAGCGATCCTGGCCGCGGTCCGGCTGGCGGCTCGTCAGATGAGCGGAGAGAGCGAGTGAGCACGCCAGAGCCTCCGGTCACACTGGTGCTCGACGGCTGTGCGGTCGTCACGATGGACGGCCAGCGGAGCGAATACGCCCGCGGCCATGTTGCCGTCACAGGCAACGTCATCAGCGCGGTCGGCCCCGGCAGTCTGCCGCCGGGCAGCACTATCCGGCGCATCGACGCCAGCGGCTGCCTCGCCACTCCCGGGCTGGTCAACGCCCACCATCACCTCTATCAGTGGGGTACCAGAGGGATGGCTGCCGACGCCACGCTGTTCGAGTGGCTGACGCAGCTGTATCCGGTATGGGCCAGGATGGACGCCGGCATCGTCGCCCCGCTGGCCACCGGCGCGCTCGCCTGGCTAGCGAAGTCCGGCTGCTCGGCCACCATGGATCACCATTACGTGTTCCCGAGATCGGGTGGCGATGTCCTCGGCGCGACCGTGGCCGCAGCACGGCAGGTCGGCCTGCGGTTCCACCCGACCCGCGGTTCGATGGATCTCGGCGCGAGCGCAGGCGGGCTGCCGCCCGACGATGTAGTGGAGGATCGCGACGCCATCCTGGTCGCCAGCAAGGCCGCGATCGAGGAATTCCATGACGCCTCGCCGCAGTCGATGGTGCGCATCGGGCTAGCGCCGTGCTCCCCGTTCTCGGTAACCGGCGAGCTTCTCACTGAGGCAGCCGAGCTGGCACGTCACGCCGGGGTGCGGCTGCATACCCACCTGGCGGAGACCGCGGACGAGAGCCGGTACTGCGCGGAGCGCTTCGGCTGCACGCCGGTCGAGTACCTGGACTCTCGCGGCTGGCTGGGTGATGACGTCTGGCTCGCGCATGGCGTGCACCTCGACGACACGGACATCGGCAGGCTCGCCACGACCGGCACCGGAGTGGCGCATTGCCCTTCGTCCAACGGACGGCTGGGCGCGGGCATCTGCCGCACTCACGACCTGCTCGCTGCGGGGGTTCACGTCGGTCTGGGCGTCGACGGCGCTGCCTCCAGTGAGGAAAGCTCGCTGATCGGGGAAGTCCGCCAGGCCACGCTGACCGCCAGGGCAGCTGGCGGCCCGCACGCGATGTCGGTTCGTCAGGCGCTGGAACTCGCGACGATGGGCAGTGCGCGGCTACTCGGCCGGGACGCCGAGATCGGCTCCCTGGAGGCCGGGAAGCTCGCGGACATCGCACTGTGGCGGCTAGACACGCTGCCGCACGCAGGCATCGCAGACCCGGTAGCAGCACTAGTGCTCGGCGCCCGCCCGCCGCTGGAGTTGCTGCTAGTCAACGGAGAGACAATCGTCGACCGCGATGAGCTGGTCACCGTCGACGAGCGGCAGGTAACCACGGACTCGCGTCGCGCGGCCGCCGCGCTCTCCGGCGGGGTGGGGCCGTGAGCGCCCCTGACCGGGTCGTGGCACCCCCGGCCGGTGGTATCGGCGACAGCCCGGCCAGACCCGACGGCATGCTCAAGGTCACCGGCCAGTTTGCCTACGGCAGCGACTTGTGGATGGACGGCATGCTGTGGGGCGCGACGCTGCGTAGCCCGTACCCGTCCGCGCGCATTAAGTCGGTCAGTATCGGCGCGGCACTTGCAACCGCCGGGGTGCACGCCATCCTCACCTGCGACGATGTGCCGGGTGCTAACCGGTACGGACTTGAGCACGCCGACCAGCCGGTGCTTGCCGAGGCTGTGGTCCGCTACCAGGGTGAGCCGGTTGCTGTCGTCGCCGCGGATCATCCGGAGATTGCCCGGCAGGCGGCGAGCAAGATCGCAGTCGGCTACGAGGTACTCGAGCCGGTAACCGACGCGACCGATGCGATGAGGCCTGATTCGCCGCATGTGCAGCCAGGCGGAAACCTCGTCCGTCACCTTAAGCTGCGCAAGGGCCTGGCAGATCCGGCTGCCGCGGTAGTCGTTGCCGGCGATTACCGGGTCGGGATGCAGGACCAGGCCTTCCTCGGGCCAGAGGCCGGGCTCGCGGTACCCGACGGCGACGGCGGCATCGACCTGTACGTGGCCACTCAGTGGTTGCACGTCGATCAGCGGCAGGTATGCGCTGCTCTGGGCCTGCCACCGGAGAAGGTCAGGCTGACGCTGGCAGGCGTCGGCGGCGCGTTCGGAGGCCGCGAGGATTTGTCGATGCACGTGCATGCGTGCCTGCTGGCGCTCCATACCGGCAAGCCGGTGAAGATGAGCTACAACCGCGAGGAGTCGTTCTTCGGGCACGTTCACCGGCATCCGGCGACCATGCACTACGAGCACGGGGCAGCACCCGGCGGCCGGCTGGTCTACGTGAAAGCGAGGATTGTTCTCGACGGCGGCGCGTATGCCTCCAGCACGTCGGCGGTCGTCGGGAACGCGGGCACTATGGGCGTCGGCCCGTATGTCGTGCCCAACGTTCATGTCGATGCCTACGGCTTTTACACCAACAACCCGCCGTGCGGCGCGATGCGCGGCTTCGGCTCGGTGCAGGCCGCGTTCGGTTACGAAGCTCAGATGGACAAGCTGGCGGCCGCCCTCGGCATGGATCCCGTCGAGCTGCGCTGCATGAACGGCATGAGCCTGGGAGCCCGGGCGCCAACCGGCCAGCTGATCGACAGCGCCGCGCCGGTCGCTGAGCTGCTGCGGCTGGTGCAGCGCCGGCCGCTTCCGCGCCAGCCTGAGCACAGGGCTCAGTCCGAGCTTCTTGACCTGCCTGGCGGCGCGGCGAACACGACGCACGGCGAGGGCGTCAAGCGCGGTGTCGGCTATGCGGTGGCCTACAAGAACGTGGGATTCTCCGAAGGATTCGACGACTACTCGGTCGCCAGGATCCGGCTGGATGTCTCGGGCGGCGAGCCGACCGCCACTGTGCACACCGCCGCGGCCGAGGTGGGCCAGGGGCTGGTCACCATCGAGCAGCAGATCTGCCGCACCGAGCTGGCCGTGAAGCACGTCGTGACAAGCCCGAAGGACACCTCCGTCGGTTCGGGCGGGTCCACGTCAGCGTCCCGGCAGACCTACGTCACCGGTGGCGCGGTCCAGGCTGCCTGCCACCGGGTCCGTGACCGCCTGTTCGCGCTGGCCGAGGAGCGGCTCGGCCGCACCGTGGCAGACCTGCGGCTCGCTGACGGCCATGTCGTCTCGGCCAGCGAAGACACTGTGATCTCGATCGCTGACCTGCTCGGCCGCCAGGTGATCGAGGAGACCGTGGAGTGGCGGCACCGGCCGACGTACCCGGTTGACCCGGAAACCGGCCAGGGTTTCGCACACGTTCAGTACGCGTTCGCCGCACACCGCGCGGTAGTCGACGTGGACACTGCACTCGGCCTTGTCAAGGTCGTCGAGCTGGCCTGCGCGCAAGACGTCGGCAAAGCGCTCAACCCGGACGCCGTACTCGGTCAGATCCACGGCGGCAGCGCCCAGGGCCTTGGCCTCGCGATCATGGAAGAGATCCAGGTCGCAGACGGTCTGATCCGCAATCCGTCGTTCACCGACTACCTGATTCCCACCATCCTGGACGTGCCGCCGATGCCCGTCGACGTGCTCGAGTACCCCGACCCGCATGCCCCGTACGGGGTGCGCGGCGTCGGTGAGCCGCCGACCATCTCGTCGGGCCCGGCCATCGCGGCCGCGATCCGGGCGGCGACGGGGCTGGACCTTAGCCGGCTCCCGATCCGGCCCGAGCACCTGACCGGAACCGGGTGACAGGCATGGCCGCAGACAGCCGCCCCGACCTGCTGCTGGCAGGTCCGGTGGTGACGGGGGACGGCCTCGTTTCCTGCATTGTCGCGGTAACCGGCGGCAAGGTCAGCGGGGTGCACGACCTGAGCGAACGGACTGCCTTCCCTGGCGTGCCGGTACACCGGCTGGCCGGCGACGAGGTGCTGCTGCCTGGCCTGGTCGACACGCACGTGCACGTCAACGAGCCGGGGCGAACGCACTGGGAGGGGTTCGCGACTGCGACGAAGGCTGCCGCGGCCGGCGGCGTGACCACGATCGCGGATATGCCGCTAAACAGCCTGCCGCCGACTATCGACGCGCCCGCGCTGCAGGCGAAGCGAGCAGCCGCGGACGGGCATTGCTTCGTCGACGTCGCGTTCTGGGGCGGCGCGGTGCCCGGTAACGAGACTGATCGCGGCGACCTGCACCGGGCCGGCGTGCGCGGGTTCAAGTGCTTCCTGGCCGATTCGGGCGTCCCGGAGTTCCCGCCGCTGGACCGCGCCGGCCTGCGCCGGGCGGCGGAGCAGCTCGCGGACCTTGGCAGCCTGCTGCTCGTGCACGCGGAGGACCCGGCTTGCCTTGGCGAGTCCGGCGGACCGGGCTATGCGGCGTTCCTGCGGTCCCGGCCGCCGTGCGCGGAGACGTCCGCGATCGAGGCCGTTGTTGAAGCTGTCCGCGACACCGGCGTCCGCGCCCACGTTCTGCACGTGTCCAGCGCGGACGCGATCGAGTTGCTTGCCGCCGCGCGCGCTGACGGGCTCGCGGTCACTAGCGAGACGTGCCCGCACTATCTGGCGCTGGCGGCCGAGGAGGTGCCGGCCGGCGCGACCGAGTTCAAGTGCTGCCCGCCGGTCCGGGAACGGGCCAACGCTGACCGTCTGTGGGCCGGCCTGATGGCCGGCGCCATTGACTGCGTCGTGTCCGACCACTCGCCCTGCCCGCCGGAAGCGAAGCTCCGTGAGGCGGGCGATTTCGCCAGGGCGTGGGGCGGCATCGCGTCGTTGCAGCTCAGCCTTCCCGTCACCTGGACTTACGGCAGGAAACGGGGTTGCACACTGGCCGATCTAGCCTGCTGGATGGCGGCAGGCCCGGCGGAGCTAGCCGGCCTCGCGGACAAGGGCCGCCTCGCGGTCGGGTATGACGCCGACCTGGTCGCGTTCGCGCCCGATGCGAGTTTCATGGTGGAGCCCGGCATGCTAGAGCAACGGCACAAGCTGACGCCGTACGCCGGCCGTCGACTCACCGGAGTGGTGCGCCGGACCTGGCTGCGCGGGCGCGAGATATTCGGGCCCGAGATGGCCAGCACTGGCAACGCGGCAGCGGCCGGACCGACGGGGGTGTTGCTGTGAGCAGTCAGCTGCCAGCCGATCGTGAAGCTGGCGCCGACGGCGCTCGGGCCGGACGCCCTGACTTCGCCACGCTACCCGACCTTGCCGCACGCCGGCTTGGCGGGAGCGTCAGGTACGCCACCGACGAGCTATTCGCCGCTAAGGAAAACCTGATCAAGCCTGAGCCGCCAGTGTTCGAAGCGGGGGAGTTCGGGGCCAGAGGCAAGATCTACGACGGCTGGGAAAGCCGCCGGCGCCGTGAGCCGGGTAACGACCATGCGATCATCAGGCTCGGCGTGGCCGGCATAGTGCACGGCATTGCCGTGGACACGTCGTTCTTCCGCGGCAACTATCCGCCGCAGGTGTCCGTCGAGGCGGTCAGCGTAGACGGCCACCCGTCGGCGGCCGAGCTCTCCGAGCTCGACTGGCGGCCGCTCGTCGAGCCGGCGGCTGCGACTGGTGACGCCGTCAACTGGTATCCGGCCGGGGTGCCGCGGCACTGCACGCACGTGCGGCTGTCGATCTACCCCGACGGCGGCGTCGCCCGATGCCGGGTGCACGGCCAGCCACTGCCCGATCCGCGATTCCTGACCGGCACGATTGATCTCGCTGCGATCGACAATGGCGGGCAGCTCATCGACTGCTCGAACGCCTTCTACTCGTCAGCCTGGAACCTGATCATGCCCGGCCGCGCTGCCAGCATGGCCGACGGCTGGGAGAACTCGCGGCGCCGCGACGGCGGTTTCGACTACGCGACGTTCGGCTTCGCCGCGGCCGGCGTGGTGCGGCAGATCGAGATCGACACCTCTTATTTCGTCGGCAACGCGCCGGGGTCTGCGCGCCTGCTCGCCGCCGCGTCGCAGCTGCCCGACGCGATGAGTCCGCCGGGGGCTGTGAATCTGGCCGAGGCTGTGAGCACCGACCAATGGGCCGAGCTGCTCCCGCCGGCCGCGCTTCAGCCCGACACGCGGCACAGGTTCCTCGTCGATCCGGCCGAAGCCGTGACGCAAGTCCGGCTCGAGGTGTTCCCGGACGGCGGTCTTGCCCGGCTGCGGGTACTGGGCGAGATCACGCCGGACGCACTGGCCGGGATGCGCGCGCGTTACCTGGCAGCCCGCCGCCCGAGCGCCGGCTAGCGACGCTGCCGCTCTCGACTACCTATCCCGCGTGAACTAGCGTCGTAAGTGTCGCGCTTGGGGGGTCGATGGAAACGCAAAAGGGTGCAACGGCTGAGCGGCTGGAGCCTTGGGTCGCACATGCCCGCCCGCTGGATCGTGTGCTGATTTCAGTTTTCGTGGGAATCCCGTTTATCGCTGTCATCGCGGCGGCCATCGTGCTATGGGACGTCGGAATCGGTATAGGCGATCTCGTGGTCGCAGTCATCATGTACATTCTGACGGCCACCGGCATCGGTGTTGGCTATCACCGTCTGTTCACTCACCAGGCCTTCAAGGGGATCCGACCATTACGCATACTGCTCGCGTGCCTCGGGACGATGGCGATCGAGGGTGACGTCATCAGCTGGTCCGCCGATCATCGAAGGCATCACCAGTTTTCCGACAAGCCTGGTGACCCGCATTCGCCGTGGCGTTTCGGCGACGATGTCTACGGGCTGATCAAAGGTATGGCATGGGCCCACTTCTGGTGGATCTTCAGGAACGAGACAACTAACAAGACCCGTTATGCCCCGGACTTGCTTAGTGACCCGGACATCGTCACGATTACGCGGTGGCAGCCGGTTCTCGTTCTAGCCTCGTTCGGAGTCCCCGCCCTGATCGGGGGCCTTGCGGCCTGGTCCTGGGTGGGTGCGCTCACCGGGCTCTTCTGGGGCGGTCTGGTACGGGTCGGATTGCTCCATCACGTCACATGGTCAGTCAATAGCATCTGCCATGCGTTCGGAGACCGCCCGTACCGATCCAGGGACAGGTCCGGAAACGTCTGGTGGCTGGCGATCCCGTCAGGGGGCGAGGCATGGCACAACTATCATCACGCCGATCCGACATCGGCCCGGCACGGCGTGCTCCGCATGCAGATTGACACAAGTGCGCGGATCATCTGGCTGCTGGAGAAAGCGGGCTGGGCGTACGACGTGCGGTGGCCGGACGCGCGAAGGATCCGCGCCCGGTTGAGATACGAGACGCTAGGCGCCGCCTAATGACCAGCACAGGCCCGTTGTTCGCGGTCGTCATCCCAGCCAAGCAGGAGAGCGCGGTCGTCGTGCGCTCGCTGACGCACCTCAGGTCTGTGCGGGAGAGCACCGGCCCGGAGTTCGAGACGATTATCGTCGACGGCGAGAGCGCCGATGACACAGCCGCACTAGCAGCCGGCCTAGCCGACCGTGTGATCGTCGAGCCGCCTTATGTCCCTGGCGCGATAGCCCACGCTCGTAACACTGGCGCAGCCGCGTCCGGCGCGCCGTTCATCTTCCACACCGATGCCGACGTGATCGCCCCAGATCTGCCTGGACTACTCGCCCGCGTTCTGCAGTTATTCGAGGACCCGGACGTCGTTGCCGTTACCGCTGCCGTCATGCCGTATCCGTCCAGCGCCACGACGAGGGACCAGGTCTTTCATCGCGCCGGCAACGCGTACTTCCGGATGTGCGCGCGGTTCGGCGTGTTTTTCGCTCGGGGAGAATGTCAGGTGGTGCGGCGGTCCGCGTTCGAGGCGGTAGGCGGTTATAACGTCAACTTCGTGTCGGGAGAGGACTGTGATCTCTTCCAGCGACTGCATCGGATAGGACGGATCGTCTACCTGCGCGATTTCTGCGTCTACCATTCCCCGAGGCGATTCCACCAGCTGGGATATGCCCGAGTTCTCGGGATATACATCAGGGAATGGCTCTGGATGACCGTTATGCGCAAGTCATATGTCGACCAATGGCGAGTCGTGCGTTGACTATCACTAGCCTGGCCGGCCATGGCGACCAGGCATGTCCGGCACTGGGCTCAGGTGTTACGCACGACCCCTGTGTACCCGGCGACAGCCAGCGTCGCGCTGGCCCACGTCACTATGGAAGTCGCCCAGAACAGGCCGTCGTATAGTTCCCCGGCGCCGGTCGTTCCGTCGAGGATGCAGTCATTGTGGTCTGGATCGGCGAGAAATGGCGCGCGGATGCCGAAGACTATCTGCTGCACGGCGTCGCACTGCTGACCGCGGCTCGAACTCCCCGCAGCCGGCCGGTACAAGGCGTAGTGCTGCAGCGTGTGAGTGCGGGTGTGGCCTGCGGCGAAGCCCAGCACGCCCGACGCCGCCGCAGCGGCAAGGGTGATCGCGAACGCGGGCCAGGTCCGGTATCCATAACCTATGGTCACCTTCTGAATGCGCAGCCCGGCGCGGTGAATGGCTCGCCAGGCACCTGCCCTGCGCCCGCCTGACTGTGCTGCCAGCCCGCGGTCGCGGCGGTCGTCCTGCTGAGCGATGAGTACCCGCCGTGCATCTTGTTCCCGCCCGCCGCCGCGATAGGCGTCAGCCAACTGCTGGTAGGGCTGCGCGCCGTAACCGGGAGTATGCCGCCGCAGGACACTGATCCAGTCGTCCACGGTGCCGAGCGCGGGCAGGCCGGCGTAGGTCATCCCGTCCAGGCCTATGATCGCGTTGCTCGTGCTCCACGACGCCGGATCGACCCACAAGAACCCGAGCGTTGCGCCGTCGAGTACCAGGATCGGCGACCCGCCGCTACGATTCTCGATCTGTGAATCCTGGATTGCCAATCGCCCGGCAACGCGCGCTCCGGTCAGGCGCACCGTGCCGAGCGGTCCGCTGCCTGTTGCGGTCAGCCTGCTCTGGAGGAGCAGATCCCCGTCGATCCGGATCCCCTCGGCGATCAGGGCTGGGCCGTCGGCATTAGTGAGTTCGGCGTCGTCCGCGACCAGTTGACCGCCGATCTGCGCGCCGGGAATCCGCACTGCGCCGAGCGATCCCTGGCCGGCCGCCCGGAAGCTGTCGCGGAGGAAGAGGTTCTCAGCTACGGTCAAGCCGTCGGCCGCCAGCGCCGGACCGGATGGGTTGGTCACGCTTGCTGGCCCGGCCAGGAGCTGGCCGCGGATCGTGGCTGAAACGAGCCGCACCGAACCAGCCTCGCCATGTCCGTCGGCGACAAGGTTGCGGTCGGCCAGCATGGTGCCGGTGACTATCATCCGGTCCGCGCAGAGGGCTGGTCCGGTCTCGTTGACGAGCTTTGCGTCGCGCACGAGCAGCTGACTTCCCACTCTGGCGTCCACGAGACGAACAGCCCCGGTTGGCCCGGAGCCCGTTGCCTGGAAGCCATCGTGAATCAGGAGACCGCCGTCGGCCGTCAGCCGGTCAGCTACCAGGACCGGACCTTCCTCGTTACGCATGACTCCGCTGCCCAGAACGATCTGCCCGCCGACTTGACCGGCGACGATGCGCACGGCGCCGTCCCGACTCCGGGCTTCCGCCGCGAATCCTTCGTCGAAGATCACATCGCCTCCGACGCGTAGCCGGTCCGCGCGGATCGCCGGTCCGTCCGGGCTGGCGAACGTCGCCCGTCTGGCGGAGAAGCGGCCTCCGATGTCAGTGCCGGTGAGCCGGACCGCGCCGGTCCGTCCTCGGCCGGTTGCCTTGAACCCGCTGTCGAGGAGGAGGTCCCCGCCGACCGACATGCCGTCCGCTACCAGCGCGGCCCCGTCGCGGTTGCGGACCTGAGCGCTTCGCAGGGACAAGCGGCCGGCCACGTGAGCGCCGGCAAGCCGGACCGTACCGCGGTCGCCCGGAGCCTCAGCGTAGAACTGGTCGTCGAGAAGAAGGTCGCCGTGGACGGTGACACGGTCCGCTCGCACGGCGGGAGCCGCGGCCACCACAATCCGCGATCCGGACAGGACCAGCCGGCTGAGGGTCGCGCTCACCAGATTCACGTCGTGGTCGAAGACGCAGGAGCGTAGTTCCAGCGAAACAGAGGACGTCACCAGTTCCAGGTCGAGTGCTCCGGTAATCGTCGCGTTCCGGATTCGGATGCCATGTGGGTCTGCGGTGACCCGGAGACCGGTCGCGGAGCGCTCCAGCATTATTTCGCGTAGCAACTCAGCACGGATGACAGCGCCTTCAGCGTTTAACGTGCGTCCTTCAGGGACGCAATCAATCAGCCGCTTTTCCGCGTCTGTCAGGGACATTTGAGGCAACTGCACCTCGACACGGTAGCGTGCTGCCTCAGGGTGCGCCAGACGGGCCGCTGATGCGTCTTTGGCCGGCCGAGGCTGGTTCCCAGTGAGCGACCAGGACCCTTTCCGCAGCTGTGATCAGCATGCCTGGATCGAGAGCGGAGAGCTGTGCCGGAACCTCGGCGCTGATAGCGGATTCGCTGAATAGCGCAATGCTCATGTCGGTGTCGCCAGAAGGCGAGGCAACGAAGCTGATTCTGATATCCCGTACGCGAGATTCGCCGAGGGCGATCGCGAGCGCGCGCCGGCTTAGTTCAACAGCGTGACCGCGGGGCGAGTCCCCGGACACGTCAACGGTAACGCCGCGCTTCGTCGCCGCTGCGAGCACCTCGCCAATCTCATCATCGAAGAAATCCGGATGGCTAAGGTGCTGCCTGGCCCAGCGGCCGAGCGAGATCGCGGTCAGCATGACATCAGTGTCGGCATCGTCAGCGGCGTTGCGGTTGCGGACGGCTATCAGGAAAGGCAGGACCCGTCGGCGGACCGGACCGATCCGCCGGCGCTCAACAGCTCCGATGGCACGGCGGCGCTCGGTGACGGCCCGCGCCTCGGCTAGCCTTATCAGGTAGTCCTCACTGACCAGGCTCAGCCGGCTGAACGCCCGGCGGTGCAAGAGTGCGACAGCGACCCCGAGGACGATGATGGCGTTAACGCCTATGGTCCCGCCAGGGCTTGAATGCGTGACCGATATGTCGGTAATCGCGATAAGCGCGATCGTTGCAAGCGCTGACTCGCGGAACGGTCGCAACAGCGCGATGACCATTGCCCCGTTCACGGCTCCGCCAACGGCCCAGTAGGCGTATCCGTCCTGAACTCCGGCACGCATTGCGTTGAGGCCGAGCGTGACAAGGCTCGCGTTGGCGATGAACAGCAGCAACGCCGCCCCGCGGCTCAGCGTGAGGTGCGCCGCGGCCCTCGCGCCGAAGGCGCTGACTGCGAACTGCATCACGAGGACCGAGATGGCGATGGATTTGCTGCGCGCATCCGGCAGGTGAAGGACCGCGAGTGAGGCAGTGACAATCAACTCGGGTGCAAAATAAGTCAGCCAGATGATGCGCGGACTCAGGCCGAGGCGACTGACCCAGCTCCACTGAGTGACCCCAGGGGCAAAGTCGGCAGGCGCGTCTGCCAGCTCCAGCGGCGTCCACTCCATGGTCACGGTCGTGCCTGCGCCTTGACCGCTATCGACGATTGCAGTCCCGCCGACCATGCGAAGCCGCCCGATGACCGACCGTTCTATTCCGTAGTGTCCGGGTGTTCCATCGCCGACCTGGAAGCCCAGTCCATCGTCGCGCACCTTGACGCGGAGGAATCGGCCGGACGTCACTGAGACCGCAACATGCTGCGCGCGCGCATGCTGCTCGACATTTCGCAGGCATTCGCGGGTGGCATCGATGAATGCCTCGGCAACGTCGGCAGGCGCGAGGCCCGACTCTGCACCGTCGATCGCGACTGGCAAGATTGCTGACCACTCGGCTATCTCCGCGCGAAGCCGGGCGACTACGTCCACAGGAGGCTTGTCGCTTTCAAGGTCCGCATCCAGGCGACTCAGGCCAGCGATCGCGCTGTCGATGAGCTGGTCCGTGCGCGCTGACCGGATCTGGCGATCTGGCTGAGCGAGTGCCAGCAGGCCGTGCAGCACCTGGTCATGGACCATAGTTACGGCGTGCTCCTCAGCGACGAGCGCAGCCTCGTCAGCTTTCCTCCGTGCACTCAGTCGCGACGTCTGCTCACTCAAGTCGTCAGCCTGGTGCGCCCCGCGTCGCAGGAATCGCGTGACGCCCCAGACCATCAGCAAGTAGCCAAGCGCGGAGATGCCTTGCTCGAACGGGATGTAGCCAGCGTGCACGCCGTACCGCCGGGTGATGTAGGCCAGTCCGGAAGACGCGACACAAAGCACAGTGCACGGATTGATCAACCGCAACCGGGGGCCGAACCCTACATAGGCCGAGAGCGTCGGCTCTATCAAGACGATCAGGCCGTCGCCGACGGCACCATGCCGCCCGTAAATGTCGGCCGGCCCGATCATGGCGAGGATCGTGACCGCGGTGGCGAGGGCAAGGCCGAGCTGCACGAGCGTTACCAAGGCCGCCCGGCGGATATCGCGGAGTACGACCACGATGCCGGCGAGCTGCAGGAGCAGGAAGGCGCCGGACAGGACGAGAACCGGAACCGGCGGCGACTCTACGATGCAAAGCCAGGTCCACTGCGTGCCAAGGAAGACGATCACCGCGAGCCAAACGCGCACCAGGACGACGTCAAGGCTGTCGCGATGGATGGTCGACGTGTCGTTTGCCGCAGCGGGCAGGCGGCCTGCTGCCGCCGGGATGGCCGCCACGATCGGGTTGGCTATTGTGCACCGCCAGTGCTGCGAGCACGCGCCGGGTCGGTGGTCTCGGGGTACGCGGTTCGGTACGCGCTGGCGATGCTCTCGAAGCAGGCGACGACCTCGTCGTCAGGCACCTTCATGAGGGTCGCGATCTCCTTGGCGGTCAGGCCGCCCACCGCGTGGCGCAAGGTCTCCCGCTGCAGTGAGGTCAGGTCCAGATCGCAGGCATAGACGACGCCTGCCATCAGGACAGAGATGTAGAGCGGCGCGCCATTGTGAACCGCGTGTACTGCATCGGCCAGCGGCGCGAGCTGGTCGCTCTTCGCGACGAGTGCGGATGCTCCGGCAGCCAGCGCATCGCGGAGGGCGTCCGGCAGCGCTCCGTAGGTCAGTATCACGACGCGGTATCCGGCCGCGCGAAGCCGGCGGACATTGTCCGCCACCCACGAGTCGTCGTTCAGAAATACATCGAGTACTACGATCGAAGACCGGTTATCCGGGTCCTTCTCCCGGAGCAAAAGGTCATCGACGCTGGCAGCCTGCGCGCCGATGTCGATACCGTACGCAGTCAGTCCGTTGAAGCCGATGCGAATCATCTCATGATCATCGACTATCGCGACCTTAGGTGCCGAATCGCTCATGGTGGGATGCTATTCCAACCCGGTGGTTGGTTGCCATTTGCAGTGCATTAACCCCGACTATCAGGAACTGCAGGCGATCTGTACTATCTGTCGTTGTGGCCGCTTGCAACCCCGAGCCAGCAGGCAACCGGGCGCAGGTTCTGGTACTCGGACTGCCAGTGGGTGGCGGGCACATGGCGGCCGGTCGCAGTATCGGCCGTCAGCTAGAGGCCGCGTGTCCCGGCCTCTTTGAGGTCCGGGTCACTGACCTGTCGAAGCACGTGCAGGTCAACGGGAGGTCGATCTCGCGCTTCGTTGCGCAATTCTACGGCTGGAGCGTAAGTAGCCTCGGCGGATTGCCGTACCGCATTCTGTACGACTACGCAGACCGGAACCCGGAAACCATCGTACGCGCGACGTCGCGGCTTTTCGGCGAGGCGGCCGGCGGGTGGCTGCGGCGCCAGCGTCCAGACTTGCTGATCGCGACGCACCCGCTCGTCATGCATGTTGCCGCCGCGGCGTTCCGCGACGCGCCAGTGGGTCTGATCGGCGTGGTAACTGACGGCGGTCGGGTGAACCGGCTGTGGTGGGCCGACCAGCCGCATCTCCTGCTGGTGTCACATGACGACATAGTCGGGCAAGCGCTCAAGGCCGGCGTGGCGCCTTCCCGCGTTCAGAACGTCGGCTTGCTGGCGGATCCCGTCCTGAGCTCGCCCGGCGCGCAGCGCTCGGCGCAGGCCAGCATGGGCTTGGGCGAAGACCTGACGATACTGCTCGCTGGCGGCGGCCTCGGATTCGGACCGAATCTGCGGCGTTTCGCGGAGTGTTTCGGCCGCATTCAGCCGAGTCCGAAGGTTCAGTTCCTGGTCGCGACCGGGACGAACGCTGCACTTAGAGCCGCAGTCAGCACAGCACTGCGGTCGTTCTCAGTAGTGCAGTGCCCGGTTTCCGACATGACAGCTGCGCTACTTGCGGCTGACATGGTAATCGGCAAGGCGGGATGGCTGACGCTCTCCGAATGCATAACGGCGGGCAAGCCGGTCATCATGCTGGACTCGATTCCCGGTCAGGAGGAGGAGAATGCCCGCTTCGCGGAATCGCTGGGCATAGGCCGCCGCATGTCTGTCGACCAGGCGCAGGCTGCCGTGTCGAAATATGCGCGCGATCCTGACCTGCTCGCTGCCGACTTCGTCGCCCGCCGGGACCTTTACAATCCGCTTCTCGGCGCTCACCTCGCGAGCCTGGCGACCGCCTTGCTGGGTGAGATGCGTGCCGCACGCGCATGACGCTCACCTCCCGTTCACGATCCTGCGGTACTCACCTGCCAGCTCTCTCGGCAGGAAGATGTAGTCGCACTGCTCGCGTCGCAGCCGAGTCCAGACCTTGAGCGGGAACGCAGTGACAGGGCTGTCGGGCACAGATAGCCGCGGTCCCTTGCTGATGTGGTAGGCGTCGTAGCCGACCTCCGACAGGAAACGCACTATCTCCTCGCAGTCGTCGCGATAACGGGCCGCGTCGGCTTCCTTATCGCGAAGCAGTACCTCGCACAGGACCGGCGGGCGATCTGCTGCCAGAGTCTCGTGCATGCCGCGGAGCACCGGAAGTTCGGCGCCCTCGATATCGAGCTTGACCAGACTGAGTTCGGTGATGTGCTTCTCGCGGCGCACGCGATCGAACGGCTTAAGCTGAATCTCGGTCGTCTCGTACTTCCTGGCCGGACGGATCGCCGGAGTTATTGTCCCGCGGGTATCGGTCGGAAAGCCGGGCTCCCGGAAAAGGGTTCCGGGCGCATCGACGTCGGACAGGCCAATGTCCAGTATGACGGTGTTAGCGATACGGTTCCGCTCGATTATGGAGTGCAAAACCCGCAAGCAATCCGGGTTCGGCTCTAATGCCCAGTAGTCGCAGGCAGCGCCGGAATACACGTAATCCATAAGTGTCTGCCCGATGTTGGCTCCGACGTCGATGAAGCTACCGCCAAGTTGCCGGAGAAAGGCTCCGATGACCTTGGTTTTCCACGTCGGATGCCAGCAGACTAGCGGGAGTAGCGTGTCCTTGGTCAGTGGCACACGCAAGGACAAGCCTGGATGAAGGACAGGGCAGTCCGCCAGGCGATCGAAGCGCTGCGCAGCTGAACCCCGTGTACCCTTGGTGTGAACCCGCCTCAGCTGGGATGATCGGCGCAAATACTCCCCCTTGCCCAAGCAGTGACAATGGCTGACGGCGGCCTCAGGCGCGACGCTGTCGGATTGCGCGAGGTGCTGTTCCAGAGCATCACTGACATGGCGCCCGGCGCCGCGATCGCCGCGTCCATCCCGGCCGGCGACGCGTTCGCTGGCGGCGCCCTTCCGCTGGCCGTTGTCTTCGCCCTGATTGCGTGTCTTTTCTCGGCCTGGAGCACCGGCCAGCTCGCCCGCGAGCTCCCGTCATCCGGCTCGCTGGCCACGTACGCGGCCAGCGGACTGCGCACTTCAATCGGGTTCCTCGCTGCCTGGGCTTACGCCATGGTGGGTTGGCTAATTCCGCCGCTGGTTCTCCTGCAGCTTGGCTTCACGACTGCTGGCACACTGCACTCCGAGATATCCGGTTACCCGTTGAACCTGTGGTAGCCGTGGGCAATCCTCGGATCCCTGATCATCTTCGCGGCTGGCTACTTCAGTGTCAGGACCTCGGCGAGATTCGGCACGATCCTCGGCGTATTCGAGATCGCCATCTTCCTGATCATGGGCGCGCTTCTGGTGGTCCACGCTGGCAGCCACAACACGCTGCCCGTGTTCACGACGTACGCTGCCGACGTCGCCTTCGGGCCGTCCGGCTTCGCCGGTTTCACCACCGGCACTGGAAGCGCTTCGTGGGTCGGCCTGGCCCGGTCGTTCTACGGCCTGTTCTGGATCCTGGTCTTCCTCGCGATCGCCAACTCCACGCTGGCGAACTCGAATGCCGGAGTGAAC
>Ga0335073_10005919_pt1 | contig 17181 bp, 17 predicted proteins | sample Lox_Sample_22_FD_207093 | JGI IMG/M metagenome (GOLD analysis project Ga0335073, IMG submission 207093) | Soil microbial communities from Loxahatchee National Wildlife Refuge, Florida, United States - Lox_Sample_2.2 | ecosystem: Environmental > Terrestrial > Soil > Wetlands | place: USA...
CCTCTACGCGATGGCGCCCTCGACCGACAAGTACCACGTCACCGGCGTCGGCTGCGCGAGCGCCGTGCCGCTGTTCAAGCTCGCGACCCAGACGCTCGCAGGCCACTCCGAGCGCCACACGCTCGTCGTCGCCGCCGAGAGCATGAGCGGCATCCTGATGCCTGCACAAGAGGACGACCCGCGCGCCAAGACCGTTGGCTCCGCGCTATTCGGCGATGGCTGCGCCGCGGCGCTTCTGTCCGCCGACCCGCGCGCCGAGGGACCGCTCGTGCTCGACTCGCAGGTACATCAGATCCCCGGCACGCTCGACGCCGTGCAGCTCGAATGCGACGCCGACGATAGCCACCTGCACCTCGCCCGCGAGCTGCCCTACCTCGCGGGCGCCGAGCTGGAGCAGATCGTCGCGGGCTTCCTACGCCGCAACCGCGTCGGCCGTGAGCAGATCGACCACTGGATCGTCCACCCCGGCGGTCGCCGGATCGTCGAGAACGTGCAAACCGCGCTGTCGCTCTCCGACGCCGAGATCGCGCTCAGCTGGCAGGCGCTCGCCGACCACGGCAACGTCGGCACGCCCTCGATCTTCTACGTGCTCAGCGAGACGATCGAGCAGCGCGAGCCCGAACCCGGCGAACGCGGGCTGATCGTCACGATCGGCCCTGGCGTTACCGTCGGGCTGATGCTGCTCGGGTGGTAGCCGCTTCACGGGTAGCGGCATCTCGCCCCGCGCGTCGGCCTGACGCGCTGCGTTACTAAGGTGGGCGCAGATGCGCACCGCCGCGATCCTGCCCGTGAAGCGCTTCTCCGCGGCGAAGTCACGGCTCGGGGCGAGTGTCGAGGACGCGCTCCGTGCCAGGCTCGCGCAGGCGATGGTCGCCGACGTGCTCAACGCGCTTTCGCAGAGCCGCGCGATCGAGCGCACGGTCGTCGTCACCCGCGAGCCAACGCTGCAGCAGGTGACGAGCGACGCGGACGGCGTGACGCTCGTCGAGGACACCGTCGAGGACGGGCAGTCCGCCGCGGTCGCGCTCGGCGTCCAGCACGCGCTCGGCGAAGGGTTCGAGCGCGTGCTGTGCATCCCCGGCGACTGCCCCGCGCTCGATCCCGCTGAGCTCGACCAACTGCTCGGCGAGTCGGCCGAGCCCGTCGTGATCGTGCCCGACCGTCACGGCACCGGCACCAACGGCCTACTGCTTACCCCGCCTGATGCGATCCACCCTGCGTTTGGGCCCGGTAGCTGCGAACGTCACCGTGCGCTCGCGCAGGACGCCGGTCTTGACTGCGACCTCGCCTATCCGTCTTCCCTGCTGCTCGACATCGACACGGGCGCCGATCTTGCCGCGCTGCGCGCGCGCTTGGCTGAGACGACGGGCGCCGCCGCCCAGCGCACGCGTGCCGTACTCGGGCAGAGCCTCGCTCCGGACGCGATCGAGCTAGAGAACGCCGGCTGAAGACGGCGGACCGATGGGGAGGCTGAGTGCCAAGGCTCTCACGGGCCTGCCCGAGGTGAAAGCCGGCGACGACCTCGCCGCGCTGATCACCGCGAGCGCCGACGACACCGGCGAGCCACTACGCGACGGCCGGCTCGTGCTGATCGCGCACAAGGTCGTCTCCAAGGCCGAGGGCGCCGTCGTCTCGCTCGCCGGAGTCGAGCCCGGCGAGCGGGCGCGCGAGCTGACGGCACAGCTCGACGGCGAAGGCGTTGCTCTGCCGCGCGATCCCCGCGTAGTGCAAGTTGTGCTCGATCAGTCCGCCGAAGTCGTGCGGGCAGAGCGCGGCGTCCTGATCTGCCGCACGCGCCACGGCTTCGTGTGCGCGAACGCCGGCGTCGACGCCTCTAATGCGCCCGACAATGACACGTTGATCGTGCTCCCCTCCGACCCCGACGCCTCGGCGCGGCAACTGCGCGCGCGCCTGCGCGAGCTGACCGGCGCTCGCGTCGCCGTACTGATCAGCGACAGCTTCGGCCGGGCATGGAGACATGGCCAGCTCGACGTCGCGCTCGGGCTCGCGGGGATGCAGCCGCTTGAGGACTGGCGCGGGCGTAGCGACGCGCGCGGGGTCGAGCTGCGCGCGACCTGGCTCGCCGTCGCCGATGCCGCTGCCGCGCTCGGGGAGTTGGTGCGAGAGAAGGACTCGCGCGAGCCGGTCGTCTTCGTCGATGGCCTGCAGCGCTTTCTCTCCGACGAGGACGGCCCGGGGGCTCGGGCGTTGCTGCGGCCTGAGCAGGAGGACTTGTTTCTGTGACGAGTCGCATTGACGCGGCCGCCGCACTTCGTGAAAATCGCGTCATGGCCGAAGCCAGCTCACCCGAGACCGCCTCAGCGTCGCTCGGCAGCGAGTTCGCCCAGGCGCTCCAGGGCAAGGACATCACCAGGCTCCGCGAGCTGCTCGCGCCCGAGATCGACTTCCGCGCGCTGACGCCCAACCGCTTCTGGGAGGCGAGCAATCCGGACAGCGTGTTCGAGATCGCCTTCGGACACTGGTTTGAAGACAGCGATGAGATCCGCGCGCTCGAGCGCGTCGAAACCGACGAGGTCGCCGATCGCGAGCGGGTCGGCTACCGGCTAAGCATCGAGAACCCCGAAGGACGTTTCCTCGTCGAACAGCAGGCTTTCCTGTCCGCGACAGACGACGGCCGGATCGGTTGGATGCGGATCGTCTGCTCGGGGTACAGGCCCGTCGAGGGCTAGGGCCGACTAGCCCCGGCCCTCACTGTCCCGCGAGCGGGACCGCGCTCGATGAGGCGCCGTGGGCTCGGCCGCCGAGCCCGTGCCGTAGGTGCGCGGCCAGCGCGCGTGGCATCGCGCTTGCCATCATGCGCGCCGGGCCGATGTTGCGCGATCCGTATGCCTCCATCACGCGAGCCACGCCCGGATCGTATGTCGCAGCCGAGAACAGCAGGCGCTCCGGGGGCTGCAGGTTACGCCCTCCCGCGTAGTCGTAGATCATTCGCGCGTGACCACTCAGCGCCCGCGCGTGCTTACGCCTGTAGCGCTTGAGCCCGGACTCCAGAGCACTATCGCCCCGTTGTGAGTCCGGCTCTGCGAGCGCGTCTGAGACGCCGTCAGCGAGCCACTGCGCCGACTGCAGCGCCCAGCCGCAGCCCACGCCCCACAGCGGGTCGATCGCCAGCGCCGCGTCGCCCACCAACGCCAGGCCCGGCGCCGTGGGATCGTGCGCGACGTTCGTCATGTCGATCTTGCCCTCCGGCGGCCCCACCGGCTCGGACTCGCGGATCGGCGGCGCGTCCGGGATGCCCGCGACGTACTCGGCCAGCGCCTCGGCGGGAGCCTTGCGAAACCGCTCCAGCCGGGACTTCACGGGCATCACCGCGTAGAACGTGAGCCCGTTGTCGGTGGGAAACGCCGCCGCCATGTCGGGGTCCAGCAGCCACAGCGAGGCATCCGGCGAGCCATCGGGCGGCGGGCCTTCGTAGTAGGTGCCATAAGCGAACCGCTCGTGGCGATGCCGGCGCTCGCGCACGCCCGCGAGCTTCGCCACGCGCGATCCGCGCCCGTCGGCGCCGACCACTAGTCGCGATCGCAGCGTCAGCTCGGTGCCGCTCGTATCGCGCGCCCGCACGCCACAGACCGAGCCGTCCTCGTGAACCAGCTCGTGGACCGTCTGGCCCAGCATCAGCTCCACCCCCGGGGTCTCCGCGGCCGCCGAGCGGATCAGCGGGTCCAGCAGCTCGCGGCGCAGGTTGATCCCGGCGGGCACGGTGCTCTTGCGCGCCGGCTCGATCCAGCCCCACGGCACGTGAATGCGGGGCCGGGAGCGCAGCGCACCCGCCTGCATCATCGGCTCGACCAGTCCCAGACGCTCGAGCGTCGACATCGCCGAGGACTGGATGTAGTGCGAGCAGATCCGCTTGTAGGCCTTCTCGTCGGGGCGCTGCTCAAGCAGCGCCACCCGCGCGCCCGCGCGCCCCAGCATGATCGCGGCCGCGGAGCCCGCGAGGCTCGCGCCGACGATCACCGCATCGAAGTCCCTGGAATTGCTCATCTGGCCACCTCCGGGCGTCGCGGTTATAGTTCGGTTTGAACTATACAGATCGAACCATGCGAGTCAAGCTAGATTTCTCCGGTCATGAACGAACCACTGATCCGCCTGACGGGCACCTCCTACGCGGTGCTCACGCTGCTTGACGTGTATGGCGAGAGCACGCCGTACGACCTCAAGCAGGCGCTCGAGCGCTCGATCGAGAACTTCTGGCCGGTCCCGCACACGACGTTCTATGCCGAGCCCGAGCGCCTGGCCGCCGAGGGGCTACTCTCCGAACGGCGCGAGCAGCAAGGAAGGCGTCGCCGGCTCTACTCGCTCACCGAGAGCGGTCGGCGCACACTGCACGAGTGGCGGGACTCCCCTACCGTGGCACCCCCGCAGCTGCGCGATGAAGGCGTGCTGAAGCTGTTCGCGGGCGGCGATCCGCTCGTCTACCTTCGAGCGCGGCAGAGTTTCTACAGCGAGAAGCTAGGCGAGCTCGAGGGCTATTTGCAGGAATGCCCCGACGAAGATCCCTGGCGCGGCGTGCGCTCGAGCCTGATCGCCGGTATCACCTACAACCGCCTGCTGCTGGAGATGACCGAGAAATATCTGGCGGAGCTACGGGGCTAGATGCGCAAAGCGCTTCGCATCCTGCTCTACGTGCTCGCGGCCCTCGCGCTGGTCGTGGTCGTGCTGAACTGGACCGTCGGTCGCCTACCCGCGGAGCCCAAGCCGGGTGGCTTTTTCGTCACGGTGGACGGCCTGCGCATCCACTACTTCGAACGCGCGGGCACCGGCACTCCGGTCGTGCTGCTGCACGGCCTGCCCGGCACTGCCGAAGACTGGAACGAGGTCACCCCGCTACTCGCGGGTCACCGTACGATCGCGATCGATCGTCCCGGCTTCGGCTGGTCCACAGGCGGCTACACGAAGTTCGCTCGTCAGCTCGAAGTACTTGATGCGCTGCTCGTGCGACTCGATATCAAACGACCGATCCTCGTCGGCCATTCCTACGGCGGGACGATCGCGCTCGGGTTCGCCGAGCGATACCCGCGCCAAGCAGGCGGGCTCGTGCTGGTCGACGCGGCCGCCGCCGGCACACACTCCGATTCGTTCACACAAGCGGAGGCCCACCTCGTCAAGTTCTTGCAGCTCCCCGTCGTGCATCAGGTGGCAAACGCGACGTTCGGCCAGCTGATGCTCACGGCAGCCGTGAATGCGATCGACGATGCCGCCTTCGAGCCTCAACCCGTGAACAGCGTGCACAAGCATCGCGCGCTCGCGATCAACATGACCAGCGGCAACTTGAAGGCCTACGCCGGTGAGGAGCTTGAGGCGAACGACGTGTTCACGAAAACCGACTCACGGCTCGGCTCGATCGAGCTGCCGGCGATCGTGATCCAGGGACGCAAGGACCAACTAGTGGGGCCCGAGCACGGGCAGAAGCTCGCCCGGGAGCTGCCGAACGCGCAGCTGGAGATGATCCCCGGCGGGCACATGGCGCCTTACACGCACCCCTACACGGTCGCGGCTGCAGTCCGCGCGGTCGCGGCTCAGGCGGCCACGGCGACGCCGTCGGACTCGCGCAGCGGGTAGCGCCGGCGGATCTCATACAGCGTCGTGCGCTCGGCGGCGGGGCGGCCCGCGCGGTGCGCGGCGGCGACGAGCTGCTCGGGGTCGAGCTTCGTGCCGTGGTAGCTGCCCGCCAGGCGACTGATCGACTCCTCCATCAGCGTGCCGCCCAAGTCGTTCACGCCCCAGCGCAACGCCTCGGTCGCGGCCTCCAGCCCCATCTTCACCCAGCTCGCCTGCACGCTCGGGATCGTCCGCCCGAGCGCCAGACGGAACACGGCGGTGTGCTTGAGGTTCTCCTCTCGCGAGATCTCCTCGACGCCGTGCGTGCGACCCAGCAACGTCTGAAACGGGATGAACGAGAGCGGCACGAACTCCGTGATCCCGCTGGTTCGCTCCTGCAGCTCGCGCACGACGCGCATGTGCTCGGCCAACTCCCACGGCTCCTCGATGTGCCCGAACATCACCGTCGAGGTCGAGCGCAGCCCAGCTTCGTGTGAGGCCGTGACGATCTCCACCCAACGCGCGACCGGCAGCTTGTTCGGCGAGATCCGCTCGCGTACCCCGTCGTGCAGCACCTCGGCCGCGGTGCCCGGCGTCGAGCCGAGCCCTGCCTCGCGCAGCCGCGCGAACACCTCGCTCGGCGGCAGACCCGAGATGTCGCACATGTGCGCGATCTCCATCGGGCTGTAGGCGTGTAGGTGAAGCTGCGGGGCCAGCTCCTTCGCGAAGCGCAGCCAGCCGAGGTAGTCCTCGAGCACCCAGTCGGGGTGGATGCCGGACTGGATGCAGAGCTCCGTGGCGCCGTAGGCGACGGCCTCGTGCACGCGCCGGGCGAACTCCTCGCGGTCGTGCTCGTATGCGTCAGGTGAGCGCTTGCCCTGACCAAAACCGCAGAACGCACAGCCCACCGTGCAGACGTTCGAGACGTTGATGTTGCGGTTCACGACGAACGTCACGGTCTCCCCCGCCAGCTCTGCGCGCAGCTCGTCGGCCGCGGCGCGAAGCTGCTCGATCGCCTCGGGCCGGGTCTCGGCGAACAATGCGGTCAGCTCCTCGGCGCTGAGCGCTGCCCCCGCGCGGCCGCGCTCGATCGCGCGCGGCACGAGATCCAGGCGAATCGGCGCCGGGGGGTCGGTGCGACCCGAGCCGCGCCGCGGGATAAAGCTCCAGTACTTGACCTTGATCGTGTCGAGCACGCCCGGCGCGACCCACTCGGGGTCGATGTACTCCGGGTAGACGCACAGGCGCTCGGTCAGCGCGTAGCCCTCAGCCTGCAAGCGCTTGCGCACTTGGTGCGGCGAGGGAAACGGATGCTCGGGCGAGATGTGATCACCGTTCGCGGACAGGCCCCCCAGGTCGGTCGCGCCCGCCGCGACGAGCTCGTCCCACCAGTCCGCGAGGTTCGGCGGGATCTGGATGCCGATATCAGGCATCAACCGCCTGGTCTCAGCAATCAGCCGCTTCATGTCCTCGATGCTCACTGGCGAGGCCCAGTCGGGCAGCGGCACGTGCGGGCGGCCATCGGCGAGGCCCGTGCGCCAGTAGTCGCGCGCCGCGGCGTCGGCGATCTCGGCGGGCTCCTGGCCGTAGTAGCGCTGGTGGGGCACGAAGTTCTGGAGGATTACCTCCTGGATGTGACCATGCTCGGCGTGCAGCTGCGCGAGCGCTTCCAGCGAGGCGACCCGCTCCTCCTCGGTCTCGCCGATCCCCACGAGGATCCCGCTCGTGAAAGGGATCTTCAGCTCGCCCGCCGCGCGGATCGTCTCCAGACGACGCGCGGGGTGCTTAGTCGGTGAGCCCGCGTGCACCGTCTGCATCAGCCGCTCGGAGATCGACTCGAGCATCAGCCCCTGCGAAGCGGCCACCTCGCGCAGCCGCGCCAGGTCCTCGCGGACGAGCACGCCAAGGTTCGTGTGCGGCAAGAGACCACGCTCGAGCGCGCGCTCGCACGCCCACACCACGTAGCCCGTGAAGTCCTCGTGGCCGTACTCCGCCAGACGTGCGCGTACCTCGGGGTTGACCTCCGGCTTCTCGCCCGTCAGCACGAGTAGCTCCTTGACGTTGCGCCGCGCTGCACCGTCGAGGATCTCGATCACCTCATCGGGCGAGTAGAGATGCGCCTGGTGCGTGGCAAACGCGCAGTACTTGCAGTAGCAGCGGCAGGTCCGCGACAGCGACAGCGTCAGGTTGCGCGAGAAGGTGACCCGGCGGCGCATGGGGGCAGTCTATGACGCTTGCGCGCTCGCCCCGAGGCCGCCTCGCCTCGCCTGGAGACCGCGTTAGAGTCCGCCCCCATGCCCACGCGCCGCGTCATGCTCGACCACATCACAGTCGGCGTCAGCGACTTGCAGCGCAGCAAGGAGTTCTATCTGCGGGCGCTCGCGCCGCTTGGCTTTGACCAGACAAACACGAGCGAGGTGCTGCCGAGCGAGATCGAGTTCGGCAGCGCCGAGAAGATGGACTTCGCGATCTCGACCGACTACGAGGTCGGCGCACCGATCCACGTCGCCTTCGCGGCCGACTCGATCGAGCAGGTGCACGCCTTCCATGAGGCCGCGCTCGCGGCGGGTGGCACCGAACACGGCCCGCCGGGGCCGCGGCCGCACTACGGCGAGGGCTATTACGGCGCGTTCGTGCTCGACCCCGACGGGCACAACGTCGAGGCCGTTTTTCACGGCTGAGCACAACTCGGCCGCCCCGCATCGATACCCTCGTGCTCGCCCACCGGATCGAGCAGCGAAATAGAGAAAAGGACAAGAACCAGATGACTCAGAGCGTCAGCGAGAGCGAGAACCCTGCGATCCCGAGCCCCACGCCTAAGGGACACCGTCCCCGGTCAAACCAGGACTGGTGGCCAGACCAGCTGGACCTGAGCGTTCTCCACAGGCACTCGCCGCTGTCGGACCCGATGGGCGCGGACTTCGACTACGCAAAGGAGTTCGCGACGCTCGACGTGCAGGCGCTGCGCCAAGACCTGATCGAGCTAATGACCTCTTCGCAGGACTGGTGGCCCGCCGACTACGGCCACTATGGCCCGCTGTTCATCCGAATGAGCTGGCACGCCGCGGGCACCTACCGGATCTCCGACGGCCGGGGCGGCGGCGGCGAGGGTGCCCAGCGCTTTGCGCCGCTGAACAGCTGGCCCGACAACGCGAGCCTCGACAAGGCGCGCCGGCTGCTGTGGCCGATCAAGCGCAAGTACGGCCGCAGGATCTCCTGGGCCGACCTGCTCGTCTACACCGGCAACGTCGCGATGGAGTCGATGGGCTTTCAAACGTTCGGCTTCGGCTTCGGCCGCGAGGACATTTGGGAGCCAGACGAGATCTTCTGGGGGCCCGAGGACACGTGGCTTGGCGATGAGCGCTACAGCGGCGAGCGCAAGCTAGCCAAACCGCTCGGCGCGGTGCAGATGGGTCTGATCTACGTCAACCCCGAGGGCCCGAACGGCAATCCGGACCCGCTGGCCGCGGCGACCGACATCCGCGAGACGTTCGGCCGGATGGCGATGAACGACGAAGAGACGGTCGCGCTGATCGTGGGCGGGCACACGTTCGGCAAGACCCACGGCGCGGTGGACCCCAGCCAGATCGGGCCTGAGCCCGAGGCGGCGCCGATCGAGCAGCAGGGCCTTGGCTGGAAGAACAGCGTCGGCAACGGAAACGGCGCGCAGACGCTCACCAGCGGGCTGGAGGGGGCGTGGACGAAGGACCCCGCTAAGTGGGACAACGGCTTCTTGGAGAACCTCTTCGAGTACGAGTGGGAGCTGACCGAGAGCCCGGCTGGGGCCAAGCAGTGGACGCCGAAGAATCCCGAGGCGCAGGACACCGTGCCCGACGCCCACGATGCCTCCAAGCGCCACGCGCCGATGATGCTGACGACCGACCTCGCGCTGCGGATGGACCCCGTCTACGAGCCGATCTCAAGGCGCTTCTACGAAAACCCCGACCAGCTCGCGGAGGCATTCGCGAAGGCCTGGTACAAGCTGCTGCACCGCGACATGGGTCCGACCTCGCGCTACCTCGGCCCGTGGATCCCCGAGGCGCAGCTCTGGCAGGACCCGGTGCCCGCGGTCGATCACGAGCTGATCGATCAGGCCGACATCGCGGCGCTGAAGGAGAAGATCCTCGCCTCGGGGCTGTCGATATCGCGCCTGGTCGCGACCGCCTGGGCAGCGGCCTCCTCTTTTCGGGGCACCGACATGCGCGGTGGCGCAAACGGGGCACGGCTCCGCCTCGCCCCCCAGAAGGACTGGGAGGTCAACGAGCCGGCCGAGCTTGCGGGCGCGCTGCAGACACTCGAGCAGATCCAGCAGGAGTTCAACGGCGCGCAGTCCGGCGGGAAGAAGGTCTCGCTCGCCGACCTGATCGTGCTCGGCGGGTGTGCCGCCGTCGAGCAGGCCGCAAAGAACGCGGGGCATGCAGTCACGGTCGCGTTCGCCCCAGGGCGCACAGACGCTTCTCAGGAGCAGACCGACGTGGAGTCGTTCGCAGTGCTCGAGCCGACGGTCGACGCGTTCCGCAACTACGCCCGTCCCAGCGAGCCGTTGCCGCTGGAGCATGGGCTGCTGGAGCGTGCGTTCATGCTCGAGCTGACGGCGCCCGAGATGACGGCGCTGATCGGCGGCCTGCGCGCGCTGGGCGCGAACCACGGTCAGTCCAGCCACGGCGTCTTCACTGACCGGCCGGGCACGTTGTCGAACGACTTCTTCGTGAACCTGCTCGACATGGGCACGGAGTGGAAGTCGGCGGGCTCAAACGGAAACGGTGGCGGCGCGGACGTCTACGAGGGACGCGATCGCGCGAGCGGCGAGGTCCGGTGGACCGCGACCTCGGCGGACCTCGTGTTCGGCGCGAACTCGCAGCTGCGGGCGCTCGCGGAGGTGTACGCGAGCGACGACGCAGCCGGAAAGCTCGTCGAGGACTTCGCGGCGGCGTGGGCGAAGGTCATGAATCTCGACCGCTTCGAGCTGTCTTGAGCGGCATTTACCTCGCCCGCCACGGCCAGACGGCCTACAACAAGGAGGGTCGCTTCCAGGGGCAGCAGCAGGTCCCGCTGGATGAGACCGGGCGCACCCAGGCGCGTGAGTTGGCCGAGCGAGCCGTCGCCTATGACTTCGCGGCGCTGTGGTGCAGCCCACTGCAGCGCGCGCGTGAAACCGCGGACGCGGTTGCTGAAGCTACGGGCCTGATCCCTCGCGAGGACGCGCGCTTCATGGAGACCGACGCCGGCGATTGGACCGACCGAACGTTCGTGGACGTGCGCGGCGAAGCGCCCGAGCGCTTCGACGCCTTCGCGAACGCCGACCCCGACTTCGCTTTTCCGGGCGGCGAGTCGTTCCTGGCGCAGGAGGAGCGTGTCGGTGCGGCGCTGGATGACGTCGAAGCTGCGGACGAACTGCCGACGCTCGTCGTTTGCCATGGGATGGTGATCCGCGCGGCGCTCTCGGTGCGGATCGGGCGCTGGCTACCCTACGGCCAGCGCGTCCCAAACGGCGCGATCGTGCCCCTCGAACCAAGCGAGGAAGAACTCGCGGCGATCGGTCGTGCGCCCGCGCCCGAGGCGAGCTAGCGTCCGGGCTCAGTCCGCCGGCCCGAGAAACCTGCGTAGTGCCCGCCGCGACGCAGGCAGCCGTCGGCCCGCGTCGAGCTCATGAACCGCGAGCTCCGAGGTCATCGCCGCGAACAGCTGGGCCGCGGCCTTTGCATCGGGCCAGCCCAGCGCGCGGAAGCTCGGAACCGCGCTCGCGGTAAAGTGGTCGATCCGCGCGGACATCGACTCCGTGAGCGCGCCGTCGGTGCGCGCCTCCAGCGCGAGCGCCTTGACCCCGCGTTCGGATAGACACACGTCGAGGTAGGCCTCGGCCCCACGCCAGATCCCCTCCGCGCCCGGCTCGATGCCCGCTGTCGCTCGCGCGACCGCGTCCTCGACGCGCTGGTGAAAGCGCGCGTGGAGCGCGTCCACGAATGCCTCCCGGTCCGAGAAGTGGACGTAGAACGTTCCCTTCGCTACGCCCGCCTGCGTGACGACGCGGTTCACGCTCAGGCCCGCGAGACCCTCGCGCTCGGCAACTACAACGCCCGCGTCGAGTAGCGCCTCGCGCGTGCGGGCCGGGTCGCGTGTGGGCATCTTCTTGGCCATTGCCTTCGAGTCTAGATGACCACTTGGTCAGCTTAACTGACCGACCGGTCAGTCATGTGGTAGGGTCGAGCCATGCCGATGCTCCAGACCTCGACGGGACCGATCGCCTACGACGTGCGCGGCGGGAACGCGAGCCGCGCCGGAGACGGGCTGCAGGATGCAGCGAGCGGCGGCGGGCCGGTGATCGTGCTGCTCCCGAGCGGCGCGCACGACCGGCACGACTTCGACGAGCTGCGCGCACTGCTTCCGCCCCGCTTGCGCACGATCTCGCTGGACTGGCCCGCGCACGGTGAGTCCCCGGCCGGGAGCGCCCCCGCGACTGCGATGCGCTTCGCGGACGTGGCGCAGGAGCTGGTGGAGCAGCTCGCGCCCGGTGGCGCGATCGTGCTCGGCAACTCGGTTGGCGGCTTTGCCGCGGCGCGCATGGCGATCCGCCGGCCAGAGCTTGTCAAAGGGCTCGTGGTCGTGGACGGCGGGGGTTTCGCGCCCCGCACTCCGATCGTGCACGCGTTCTGCGCGCTGATGGCCCGCCCCGGCTTCCTGCGCAGGATCTATCCCACATTCAGCAAGCGCTACATGCGCGCTCGCACCCCAGCCGATGCCCGGGCCCGCGAACAGAGCATCGTGACGACCCGCCGCGACCCCGGCCTTCGGGCGATCGCCGAGCTGTGGCGCAGCTTCGCCTCGCCCGAGCACGACTTGCGCCGCGAGGCGCCCTCGATCGCGGCGCCGACGCTGTTGATCTGGGGCAAGCGCGACCCTGTGATCCCGGCGCGGATCGGCAAACGCCTCGCGCGCACGATTCCCGGGGCCCGGCTGGTCTTGCTCGATACGGGCCACGTGCCTCACACGAGCGACCCGCAGGGCTTCGCGGCGCAGTTGACGCGCTTCGTGGAGGAAGTCTTTGTGGAGGAAGCCTTCGCGGGTAACGCGCGCCCCGACACGGAGCAGGCCGCATGAGCGAGCCACACCTCTGGCGCTCGGAGTTGCTGGGCGAGGTGCGCGAGCTGCAACTGCCCCAGGGGCGCTTGGAGTACTTCACGCGCGGCGAAGGGTCACCGATCGTGTTCTGCCACGGCTGGCTCGCGAACGCGAACCTGTGGCGAAGGGTGGTCGATGTGCTCGCGGATCGATACGAATGTGTTGCGCTCGACCTGCCCCTCGGGTCGCATCGCGTGGCGATGGACGAGGGCGCGGACCTCACGCCCGAGGGCTGCGGGGCACTGATCGCAGATGTGCTCGACGCGCTGGACCTGCGCGAGGTGACGCTCGTGGGCAACGACTCCGGGGGCGCCTACTCGCAGATCGCTACCGCGGGCCGGCCCGAGCGCGTGGCGCGGCTGGTGCTCAACTCGTGCGAGACCCCCTACGACGAGTTCCCGCCTTCCCCGTTCGACGGGTTGCCGGCGGCGGCGCGGGACACCGAGACGCTAGGCACGCTGCTCGGCGCGCTGCGCGACCGCGCGGTGCGCGCGACGCCGGCCGCGTACGGCCTGCTGATCAAGCACCCAGTCGAGGAGGAGATCTCGGACAGCTACGCCCTCCCGTGCCTGGAGAACCCCGGCGTTCTGCACGACACCGCGAAGGTGATGTCCTCGGCCAACTCGGCGCCGGTTCACGCCGCGGGCGAGCAGCTGATCGCGGAGTTCGAGCGGCCGGTCCTGTTCGCGTGGGGCACCGAGGATCGGGTCTTCCCGATCGAACACGCGACGCGGTACGCCGAGGCGCTGAAGGACGGGCGGGTCGAGTCGATCGAGGACGCCTACAGCTTCACGCCCGAGGACCAGCCTGCCGCGCTCGCTGCGGCAATCACCCATTTCATCTCGGGCTGACGCGTATATACGTTCGCTATCACAACCTCTAATCGGGAACCTCGACCTCGCGCATCCGAGGCGGTCGAGCCTCAGCGCAAGATCGCGCAGCCGGTGCTCCCGTGGGCGATCAGCGTTCCCTCGGCCTCGGTGAAGACGCGTCCCTCAGCGGTGGCGGTGCGTCGCCCACCATGTACGACACGCCCCTCGGCGAGCACGCGCCCGGTGGCCCCACCCATCGCGCGGATATAGCGGACCTGGACGTCGGTTGTCGTGTAGCCGACGCCCGCGGGAAGCGTGGTGTGAACGGCGCAGCCCATGCAGGAGTCGAGGATCGTGGCGGCGATCCCGCCGTGGACCATCCCGATCGGGTTGTACATCCACTCGGCGGGGGTGAGCGCAAACACTGCCCTCCCCTCCTCGGCCTCGACTATCTCCATCTCGAGCAGCCTGGCGATCGGCGGCGCGGGCAGCTCACCGGAGGCGATCGCCCGGATGTAGTCGATCCCCGCGAGCTTCAGACCCTCGGCGGCGGTGGCGGCGGGATCCTGCCAGGTGAAGGTCCGCGAGCGCATCGCGGCCTCGAACTGCTGTGCAGCTTGGATGCTGGGGTCCGTGCTCATGCGGCCTCCTCTACGAGCGGCTCGGCGATCAGCGGGTCCATGACGGGCTCAGCGATCACGGGCCGCGACGGGCCGTCCGCGCCCGCCGCATTCAGCGCGGGCGGCCCGATCGCGGCCAGTGCGAGGCCGGCGGCTAGGCCACCGGCGACGGTTATCAAGGCCGTGGTGTGGAAGTCGGCGACGGACGCGCCGTCGCCGAGCACCGCGACGAGCAGGGCAACGCCGAGCGCTGCGCCGATCTGGCGGCCCATCGTGAGCACGGCGGCGCCGGTGGCAAAGCGCTCGGGCGCGAGCGAGGACGCCCCGGCGCCGGTGAGCGTGGGGATCATCAAGCCAACGCCCGCGCCGCCAATCATGAAGCCGGGAAGGAAGTCGGCGGCGTAGTTGGGTACGGAACCCGTTCGCGTGATGAACCAGACGGACCCCGAGGCGAACAGCAGCGCGCCGATCACGCCGGGAACGCGGTAGCCGTAGCGTGCGCCGAGCCGCGCGGAGGGAATCGAGAAAGCGGTGGCCATCGCGGGGCCAGGGAACAGCATGAGCCCGGCGGTGAGCACGCCCTCGTGCCAGGGGCCCGTGAGGAACAAGACGCCCTGGAGCAGCATCGCGCCAAAGCCGGCGAAAAACAGGACGGAGGCGCCGACAGCAAGGCCGAACGTGCGCACGCGCAGCATGGCGGGCTCGACGATCGGAGCTTCGTGGCGCTCGGAGCGCAACCAGATCGCGGGGAACAGCACGGCACTAACGAGGAACAGCGCGAGCACCCCGGCGGAGTCCCAACCCCATTCCTGACCCTTGACGATCGCGACGACGAGCGCGCCCACGGCGAGGATCAGCGCGCCCGCGCCGACTAGGTCGGGCCGCAGCGCGTTCTGCTCGCGGCGCTCGACGAGCGTGCGCAGTCCGAAGCCCAGGCCAAGCAGGCCGACGGGAACGTTGACGAGGAACACGAGGCGCCAGTCGGCCTGGACGAGCAGTCCGCCGAGCGGCGGGCCCGCGGCGGCGGCGATCCCCCCGGTGGCGGCCCACGCGCCGATCGCGACGTGGCGCTCGTGGGGTCCGAACTCAGGCAGCATCAAGCCGAGGGAGGTGGGCAGCATGAGCGCGCCGCCCACGGCCTGCACGACGCGCGCGCCGATCAAGAAGCCGACCGAGGGCGCGAGCGCACACGCGGCGCTCGACGCCACAAAGATCGCCAACCCAAGCAGGAAGGCACGCTTGCGCCCGAACGCGTCGGCCCACCGTCCTGCGGGAACAAGCAGCGCAGCGAAGACGATCGCGTACCCGGAGAGGATCCAGGAGAGCGAGTCGAGCGAGGCCCCGCCGAAGTGCTTGCTGATCGAAGGGAAGGCGATGTTGACGATGAACAGGTCGAGGCTCGCCATGAAGACCCCGACGCACACGATCAGCGATACAGCCCATTTCCGTTGCATGACCAACACCGCCCGTCTCGGTTGCTTGACGCAACGCACCCTAGCACAAGGGTTGCGTGATGCAACTTAGTCGCGCTATTCTCTTTTTTATTAGGACGGCCACGAGGCCGTCCCTATCGAAATCGAAGTTGGAGGATGGGCAGAGATGCTGGGTAACGACTACAAGACGCAGACGTGCAGCATCGCGGGTGCGCTGGAGGTCGTGGGCGAGCGCTGGTCGCTATTGATCCTGCGCGATGTGTTCCTCGGACTGCGGCGCTTTGATCAGATCCAAGCGAACCTGGGGATCGCGCGGAACGTACTCCAAGCGCGGCTGGAGCGATTGATCGAGCAGGGCGTGCTGGAACGCAGCCTCTATCAGAAGCGCCCGCCTCGCTATGAGTACCGTCTCACCGAGAAGGGGGTAGACCTGTGGCCGATCGTCGTCTCACTGATGCAGTGGGGCGATCGTCACACTCCTCCACCCGGCGGCCCGGCCGTGCTGCTTGAGCACCGAGACTGCGGCGGGCGCTTGGACGATCACCGGATCTGCGAGCGCTGCGGCACACGCGTGACCGCCCGCGAGTCTAGCGCCCAGCCGGGGCCCGGGGCCTCGCCGGAGCACCCTCTCGTGCAGCGGCGCGAGCGCGAGGCGGCCGCGGCGAGCTAGGCAGCGCCGGCCCGCTCGATCTCCTCCTCCTCGACCTCCTCGATCTCCCTCTCCTCCACACCGAGCTGGTGCGCGGCGATCGTGCCGAGCACGATCAGGCCGGCGCCGACCCACCAGGGTGCGCCGTCGACACAGAGCACGACGATGCCGACCGGGACGAGGTAGCCCGCGAGCGGGATCACGAGCTCGCGCACGGTGGGCGGCGGCTCGGTTGGCTCGCCCCGCGCCATGAGCTCGGTCGCGATCGCGTGGTCGGGGTACCACTCGGTGAAGCGCAGCGCGAGGATCAGTGCGGCGATCTGCACGATCCAGTTCGTCCAGATGTTGTCGGGGTCGTCCAGCGGCCCGTCGCCGAGGAAGCCGACGAGCGCGGTAATCGCGAACGCCCCGATCCACACCCACGTGACGGTGTAGTTCAGGCGCTTGAAGCGCTCGGTCTCCCAGTGCTCGGGGGCGATCGTCTCGTGTGCGTACTGGACCGTGAACGGTTTGCCGACGACGATCGAGCCAAGCGCGATCAGCATGATCAGCGTGTTCGAGAGGTCGCCCGACCAGCGCTCGAGCCAGTGCCTCGTGACGTCGTCCACGACGAGGCCAACGGCGACGAGCGCCGCGAAGAACGCGATCCCCACGAGGTCGAGCAGTTTGGGCTTCACGCCCGTGAGCCAGTTCGCGCCCGCGATCACACAGGCGCAGCCGGTGGCGAGCGAGGCAGCGAGCACGAAGCGCTGGGGACCCACGAGGACCGACATCGCGATCCACGGCGCGAAGTCGAAGAACGGGCTTTCGAGCAGGTTGCGCAGTCGCGTCCGTGCGTCCATTCCTCAACCCACCGTGGCAGCGGCTCGCCGCTTGGGGCTCAGCCTTCCCCGGCGAGCCGCGCGACGAGTTCGGGTCCCTCACGCGCCATGCGCGAGCGTGGGACCACGAGGTCGAAGCCGGCATCGCGCGCCCGCTGCCCGGTC
>Ga0335073_10005920_pt1 | contig 17177 bp, 19 predicted proteins | sample Lox_Sample_22_FD_207093 | JGI IMG/M metagenome (GOLD analysis project Ga0335073, IMG submission 207093) | Soil microbial communities from Loxahatchee National Wildlife Refuge, Florida, United States - Lox_Sample_2.2 | ecosystem: Environmental > Terrestrial > Soil > Wetlands | place: USA...
GAAACCGGTAGAGAGACACGCATGGCCGAGGAATCCTCCCCGGCCATCATACGGGGTCAGTGAGATCCGGTTAGCTGAGAACCGGTCAGCTAAGAACCGGTCAGCCTTCACCTACTGCGGTTTGTCAATCGGATTGGGTCCGGAATCGGTGTCGGAGTTATTCGTCTGCGATTGCGAAGATGTTTTCGGCTTTGTGCTGTCTCCGGATTTCGTTCCGCTGCCGCCTTGCGTGGTCGACCCAGACCCCTGGGACTGCGTCTGGCCCGAACTCGATCCCGCCTGGCCTGACGGCTGCGAGTCCGAACCCGAGCTCTGGTCCGGGTGCGCAGAAACGGTCGGGTGATATCCAGGGTCGCCGGGCCTCTCCATACCCGGCGGCATCTTTACCGGCTGCATCGAGGAGGCGGGATTATCCTTGTCGCTGTCCTGGGGCAGTTGCTCGCCGGGTTTACGCAGGGTCGGCGCCTGGCGTGGCGCGTTTTCCGCCGAACGGTCGGCGTCGGTCGAGTCGCCCAGCTTGATCTGTCGCTGATTTGCCGCTACAACCGGCTGGTTGCCCCAGTAGTCGCCCATCTCGTTCTCGTTGCGCACTACGATGGGTTGGCCAACCTTAGCCAGCTCCACGCGCGCGACGAAACTGCCTTCAAAGCGCACGAACTCGACCGGCTGCGGTGCCTCACCATAAATCCAGATCTCGAAGAGCTTGCCGTCGTCACTGGTCTCGCGCACCTTGCGGACCGGCTGACCCTTGGCGTAGACCACCATGTCGCGGTTCATGCCGACCAGCACGCGATGCTGCTCAATCGCACTGCGCAGGAAGGGTGGCAGCGTCTCTGCAAAGGCCTCGGCCGGCGATTTCACGCCGAAATCGATCATCGGCTTCAGCAAGCTTTCCAGTTGTTCGCCATTCAGGTCCGGAACGCGCTCTTCGAAGAGCAGCGTCACGCGCGATCCGGTCATCGGCTGGCCATTGTCGGCAGCCAGCGGCACCTCCGCGGCGCCCGCTCCAATCGAAATATGCCTCAGGATTTTGTGCTTGTGCTGGAAGCCGCCGTTCAGATCCAGTTCGATGGTCTTCTCGTTAATCTTGATGTCGGTGACCACCACGCGCTCGCCGGGCTTTACCGAAGTGCCCTTCTGGTGCAGCAGGTCGACATATTTGTCGCCCGTGGGGTCCATGTGCCCGTTGGCATGCAGAACCAGGTTGGCGATTGGCAGCGGCCGCATGGCGAACCCCTGCTCCGACTGCATGAAACGGATCAGCGTTTCCCGGCCCAGCTGATTGATGGGCTGCTCCGGGTATTTCACGTGGGTGGGGGCAAATTCGGTGTAATGCTTCTCGACGTGCTCGGCTTCAACCGTAAAAACCTGGGCGTGCAGCGGGACCGCTGAAAGCAGGGACAGCACACAGAACGCCGCCAGGAAGGGGAGGGGAGCGGAACGTCGTTGCCCGGACATAAGGCCGCCTTCTTTGAGTGGGAGCCAGACACCACCAGCATGGCCCCCTTTTGAGGAAAATTCAAGCGCCACGGCTCAGTCCATAGCCACTATTGTCTCGCGCGGCAAGGCCGGCATCACCTCGCGGGACTCCCGGTGCATCCCGCCGTCGCCGTTCGGCGTCTCGCGGCGCAGATTGTCGTGTTGCTATGGCTGCTCTTCGAGGATGTCCAGCGTATAGCGGTGGCGATGCTTCATGCTGACCGCTCCCAGGATCGTGCGCATGGAGCGCGCCGTCCTGCCCTGCTTGCCAATGACCTTGCCCACGTCGGAGCGCGCCACGCGCAGGCGCAGGGTTGTGGCATCGCCGCTGGTCTCCTCTTCAACATGGACTTCGCTGGGAATATCGACCAGCGCGCGGGCGATCTGGGTGATCAGCTCCCGCATATCGTCGGGCCGTTCTGGCGTGGACATATTTCCTGTGGTCAGCCCGCGGTGAACGGCGGGAGGAGTCGGCTCTGCTGCCCTGGACGGTTTACGAAAAGTTAACGGGCGCAGGGCGCGGAGGATGTGATCACGATCACAGTCCCGGAGGGTTAGCCCGGTGTAGCGGGCGCGGAAGGGGGTCAGGCCAGCAGTTGCTCGCTCCGCCAGGCGCCTCCACTTCGAGTAACCGCGGCCTCAAATTCGTCTGCCGGCATCGGCCGGCCCAGCAAAAAGCCCTGCAGACAGGTGCAACCCAGCTGAGTGAGAAACTCCCGCTGTTCCGGAGTTTCAACGCCCTCTGCCACGATCCTGAGTTTCAGCGCCTGCCCCAGCGCCACAATCGCCGCAATGATCGCGGCGTCTTCGGAGTCGTGCATCAGGTCGCGCACAAATCCGCGGTCGATCTTCAGCTCGCTTGCCGGCAGCCGCTTCAGGTAGAGAAGGCTCGAGTAACCGGTTCCAAAGTCGTCGATAGAAATGCCCACTCCCATCTCGTCGAGCTGCTGCAGAATGGCCAGGCTGGTATCCGCATCGTGCATAGCGGTTGATTCGGTGATTTCCAGAGTCAGATAACGCGGCTCGAGCCGGTACCGGTCCAGCGACGTACGCACCAGGTCGATCAGGTCAGGATGATTGAACTGCAGGGCCGACAGGTTCACCGAAATCGCCCAGCCGTGGTGTCCCGCGTCCCGCCAGACCCGCATCTGCCGGCAGGCTTCGTCCAGCACCCACCGCCCGATCTGGAAGATGAGTCCGGTCTTCTCCGCAAGAGGAATGAAATCTCCGGGCGGCACCAGCCCGCGCACCGGATGGCGCCAGCGCAGCAGAGCTTCGGCGCCGATCACCTGCCCGCTTTCGGTGCTGTACTTCGGCTGATAGTGCAGCACCAGCTCCCCGCGCTCCTCGGCTCGGCGCAAATCCTGCACCAGCTGCAGCTGGTTCTGCGCGTCGTCGCTCATCGACGACTCGAAGAACACGTAGCCGTTGTGGCCCAGCGCCATGGCGTGGTTCATGGCCGCGTCGGCATTTCGAAGCACGTCACCGGGCAGCGGCTCATGTCCGTCATAAACGGCAATTCCGATGCTCATCGAGACGCGCAATTCATGGCCGTCGATGGCCACCGGCTGGCGAATCAGTTCCAGCAACTTCTCGGCCAGCTGAACTGCGTCGCTCGGCTGCTGCGCTTCGGCCACCACCACAAACTCGTCGCCCCCCAGCCTCGCGAGGGTATCGCGCGATCGCAGCGAATTGCGCAGTCGCTTTGCGATTTCTACCAGCAGCTGATCTCCGGTTGCGAGCCCGAAAGCGTCGTTGATCTGGCGGAAGCCGTCCACGTCCATCGAAAGCACCGCAAAGCGGCTCTGCTCCCGCTGCGCATTCTGGATCTCCTGCTCCAGCCGGTCGGCCAGCAGAGTGCGGTTGGGCAGTTTGGTCAGCCCGTCATGCAGCGACAGGAAAGTCAGCTCCTGTTTCGCATTTTCGAGGCCGGCCGCCAGCATTGCCGTCCGTTGCTCCAGGCGCATGTCCAGCACCGAGACGATCAGCGCGATTGTGAGCACCCCGCCGGCAAACACGGCGATCAGCAGCGCCAGCCAGTTGTCTGAGACTCCGGAGTGCGCCGCCAGGCAGCGGCTGCCCGGCGCGAAGCGCGCTGCGGCCATCCCCGTGTAGTGCATTCCCGCAACCGCCAGGCCCATGACCGTTGCCGCAATCAGGCGCAGGCGGCGAACCCACCTGACCCTCTGGCGCAGATGGAAGGCCAGCCACAGTGCAGCACCCGCAGCCCCCACAGCGATCACCGCCGAAAGAGCAAAGAGCACCGGGTCGTACGTAATACGTGGCGACATGCACATGGCTTCCATGCCGGAGTAATGCATGGAGCAGACCCCGGCGCCCATGATCACCGCGCCAGCGGCCAGGTTCGGCCACGAGAGGTCGTTCTGACAGATGATCCAGAGTGCGAAGAATGAGGAGGTAATGCCGATCAGCAGCGACAGCAGGGTAAGCTTCGGGTCGTATCCCATCCTGATGGGGAGATGAAACGCCAGCATGCCGATGAAGTGCATCGACCAGATGCCGATTCCCATCGCGGCCGATCCGCCTGCCAGCCACCACCATCTGGCGGCACGGCCCTGCGTCGCCGCGACGCGCGCAGCCAGATCCAGGGCGGTGTAGGAGGCCAGCACTGCCATCAGGAGCGACAGTACGACCAGACCCGTATGGTAGGTTCCGGTGATCAACGAGAGCCCTTATCCTGGTGGATCAAATGCAATTTCCTGGTGCAGGGCCTTGCTCCAACTTCGCACGTCTTTCTCTTCAGCTTCTCGGCGAGCTCCGCGACGTGCCGCAGTTGCCGGAATCGTTACTATTGGAGGGAAGAGTAACAGTACGGGCATCCGCTTTGCTTCCCACTTCTGTGGCATTACTACGGGAGTTCGTGTCACTACTGTGTCACTACGGACGGCCCGCACCAGGCAAGGATCGCCCCTCAGAAGCGCCGAAGTAGTTGCATATCGGACCCGTTTCAACCTACAGTGCTTGCCATGACACCGACCGACCGCCGCACCTTTCTCAAGCGAACCGCCACGCTCGCGGGTGCCTTTTCCGTCAACAGCCTCTTCCGCCAGGTCCACGCTGCGGACTTCACGGCCGCCTCCCACGCCGTACGCAACCTTGCGCCCGCCGAGGTCGCCCAGAACGAGGACTACTGGTCGGTGATCCAGCGCGGGTATTCGGTCAACCCCGACATCGTGAACCTGAATAACGGCGGCGTCTCGCCGTCGCCGATCGTGGTGCAGGAAGCAGTCGAGCGCTACAACCAGCTCTCGAACGAGGGCCCCTCCTATTACATGTGGGGCATTCTCGATCAGGGCCGGGAGCCACTGCGCCAGAAACTCGCCGACCTTGCCGGCGCCAAACCCGGCGAGATTGCCATCGACCGCAACTCCACCGAAGCGCTGAACACGATCATCTTCGGACTGCCGCTGAAGGCAGGCGACGAGGTCATCGGCGCCAAACAGGACTATCCCCACATGATCGAGGCGTACCGCCAGCGTGCGGATCGCGATGGGATCGTCTACAAACAGCTTTCCTTCGATTTCCCCATCGAAGATGACGACGTTATCGTCCGCGCCTATGAACAGGCCATCACGCCGAAGACGCGCCTGATCCATGTCACGCACATGGTCAACTGGGTGGGCCAAACCATGCCCGTGGCGAAAATCGCCGACATGGCCCACGCTCACAACATCGAGGTCCTTTGCGACGGCGCGCATTCGTTTGGGCTGATGGAGTTCAGGGTCCCCGACCTGCACGCCGACTACTTCGGTACCAGCCTGCACAAGTTCCTCTCCGCCCCCATCGGTACCGGCATGATGTGGGTCCGCGAGGACAAGATCGAAAAGGTCTGGCCGCTCACCTGCGCCCTTAACCCGCGTTCCGCAGACATCCGCAAATTCGAGGACCTGGGCACGCGCAGCTTTCCGCTGGAGCAGGGCATCGGCGAAGCCATCAACTTCCACGAGGGCATCGGCGCCGCGCGCAAGCAGCAACGCATCTTCTACCTCAAGAACTACTGGGCCACGCGGGTGCAGTCGATGCCAAAGGTTAAGCTGCACACCTCGCTCAAGCCGGAGTACTCGTGCGCCATCGGTGGCGTTTCCGTGGACGGTATGACCCCGCAGCAGCTGGCCGGCGGTCTCTTCGATAAGTACAAGATCCACACCGTCGGGATCGTGTGGGAGAACATCAGCTGCGTCCGCGTGACGCCGCATGTCTACACGCGCACGGCGGATCTCGACCTGCTGGTGAAGGCAATCGGGGAACTGGCAGCGTAGCGGCCCCGTAACCCGTACCCCGTAACCCGTAACCCTGGATGCCCCGACCCTTCGCCATCACCGTCCTCGGCTGGCTCTACATCGTGGTTGGAGTGATCGGCCTGGTCCACCACGGCTACGTCGCCATCCGCGAATTTCACCCGGAAGACGTCTGGATTCTCCTTAGCCAGGTGCTGGCTCTGGTCGCCGGCATCTTTATGCTGCGCGGCGCCAACTGGGCGCGCTGGCTCGCCGTCCTCTGGATCGCTGCGCACGTCGTGATTGCGTGGCTCAACGGACCAAGCCAGGCTCTCTTCCACGCCATCATTTTTGTTGGGATCGCAATCCTGCTCTTTCGCGCCGATGCTCGAGCCTGGTTCCGGCCGAAGATCGCAACCGGCATGATCGGCGCCTGATCATGGCGGGCGCTGAGGTCTTTTCCGATACCAGCGGCCCGGAGCCGGTCCGTGGCTTTCTCCACCTGCCGGACTCTCCGGCCACACCCGCCGCAGCTCTCGTCCTCACCCACTCCGCCGGATCGAATTGCCAGGCGCCTCTTCTGGTGATTCTGGCCGAGACGTTCGCTGCGGCCGGCATCGCCGTGCTGCGCTGCGATTTGCCCTTCCGCCAGGATCGCCCCAAGGGCCCGCCGCTGCGGACCGCCGCACGCGACCAGGCCGGTCTGCACGCTGCGGTCGACGCCGTTCGTCGCACTGTCCAGCCTCCGCGTGTATTCCTGGGCGGTCATTCCTATGGAGGACGCATGGCCTCGATGCTCGCCGCCGAGCAGCCGGGTCTCGTCGAGGCGCTTCTGCTTCTCTCCTATCCCCTGCATCCGCCCCGGCAACCGCAACAGCTGCGGACGAAACATTTCCCGCAACTCCAGACGCCGGCCCTCTTCGTCTCCGGGACCCACGACGGCTTCGCATCGATTGCTGAACTGGAATCCGCTGCAGCGCTCATCCCCGCGCGCACCAGGCTGGCGCCCATCACCGGCGCTGGTCACGAACTGCTCAACAAAGCCAGCCGCGAAACCCTTGCGAGCACCGTTGTCGAAGCGTTCCTGGGGTTTGCAGGGGTGAGTTCCTAAACGGGTACCTGACCATCCAGCACAAACATCTTCACGGTGTTGCGCCGCACCCCATCCATCGCCATGGCATCGGCGGTGGCCTGCGAGCTGAGAACTTTCCTGTAGGTTTCCAGGTCGCGGACATCCAGTACCACGGCGACCGAGTCGCCATCCTGCCCAAAGCTCACCGAAGCGGTTGCCCCCATGCTTCGAAACAGCTCGGCATGTTTGACAAAGTTATCCCGCCACTTCTTCGGATCCTCGCACTCCGCTACGACCAGAACTCGGGCCATTGCCTTTGGTCCCCTTTCCTGGGTTCGGGGGAGCGAGACATTGTTGCAAAGCAATCGACCCGTCGCAACCCTTTACTATCTGAATAACGTCCTTCGTAATAACACTGCTGTGCGATGTTGCCGGCACTCTCTCCGCACTTAGGATGTTCCTTCGGTGCCGGGTCTCCGCAGCACGACCGCGTTCCCCTCGCCGTTTGCACCACTTTGCAGGATGTCCCCGAGATGCACCCTGAAACTTTGATTCAGAAACTGTTCGCCATTGAGCGGGCGATTGGAAATGCGCCCGCGGCGCAGCTTCGCGCCATGGTGGTCGAAGCCCAGGAAGCCGCTCTTCGCATGGAACTGGACAATATGCACGGCATCGACGAACTGCGCCGGCGCCTTGAAAGCCGCTCTCCGGCTGTGAGCGGCGAGCCGTCGTCCGTCGAGTCTTCCAGCCTTCCGCGCATCGCCTGATGCGCGCAGGCGTGATTCACAGGTTGTAACCGTCGGGCCTGGTTTTCAGGTCCGTTCTCCCGGACGCCGGCCCATTCCCCTGGGGTGGCGTCCTAATTTACCAGGAATTTGGCAGGTGCTTCTGCAGCGGGCACGACGGAGTCCCACGAGTTGCGGCTGAACTCTATCAGCATCTTTAGCCCCTCGTAATCGGTGAGCACCTCGATCATCTGCTTTTCCAGCTCGAGGACGCTTTCCTGGGCTTCGAAGATCATTCCCCGGATCCTGGCGGTCTCCAGTTTTCCAAGGGATTGTTCAATCTGCAGCAACTGGTCAATGAGGCGAGCGGTATTCATCGGTTTCCGGCTCCTTACCGCGAGATTTCAGGTAGTTTGCCGTCTGGCGGGGGCAGGGGCTGTGACGGGAATCACGCCTGCGGGAGCCGCCAGTTCAACCCTTAGACGCGCGATTGGGCGGGCAGGTTACAGGGAAATCTGTAAACGCGAGGATTCGCACGACGAGCCAGAGGCAGGCTGTCGGCCGGGATTGCCTGTCGCTCAACGGACGAAAACCGTCAGTTGGACTGAGCAAGAACAGCGGATCGAGACGATGCCTGCCCTTGTTCCTCGATGATCTCCAGAGAATAGTGGTGATGGTACTTCATGCTGCAAGCAGCGAGGATAGTGCGAATCGACCGTGCGGTTCGCCCCTGCTTGCCGATGACTTTCCCAGTATCTTCAGGAGCTACTCGCAGACGCAGGACCGAGCCCGTTTCCTTGGGTACCACTTCAAGATTCACGTCCTCGGGTGCGTCAACAAGCGCTTTTGCGATTTGGAGAACAAGATCCCGCATTTCTTCTGTTTCTTTTGTCTGCATAACACCACCACCGGGTCGGGAGCCCTGAAATCGGGGTGGAACAGACGGAAGGACCGTGTGCACCTAAGCATGTGCACGGACACTCCGCGGAGCGAGGCCGGTTTCAGATTACCGTTGAGATGAATATTCCGCTCTGGACGCTGGTTGCGCAAGAGGGAAAATGGAGGGTAACCGGGGCATACCGGGTCATTTGCAGACCAAAGTACCGGAATGAGACATAGCCCGGTGCGTTTTGAGGCTCAGCCCTGCGATCGGCCGTTGCGGGACGCTGCCTTGCCCCCTTTGCGGGATCCCGTCTTACGACCGCCTGTAGTTTTTCGGGAGCCGGCGGTTTTCCCCCGCGCGAGTTCGTCTGTCAGCCTGTCGCCAAGCACGTGCAGGCGAAGAAAATTAGTCGATCCGGACCGCGTCTGGGTTCCGGCGACGATGCCCAGAATCTCCTTGGGCTTAACGAATCCGCCCTGCTCCAGGGTTGTTTCGGCGTGGTCCACCATTTGTTCGGCCGTCTGCAGCTTGGGACACTTGATCGGATGCACGCCCCACAGCAGCGACATGCGATGGATGACCGAGTCGATGCTCGACAGGGCGTAAATCGGCGGCTTGGGACGATATTTCGAAAGCTGGCGCGCCGTGGTGCCCGACTCGGTGAAGACCGCGATCGCGCTCACATCGAGGTCCTCGGCAGCGTGTGCGGCCGACTCGCAAATCGTCTCCGCAATCGACAGCCGCACCCGGTGGTTGCGATGAACCTCCCAGGCGTCGGAATCCCGCAGATTCGACTCTGTCTCGCTGACGATCTTGGCCATCATCTTGACCGCCTCAACCGGATATTTGCCGGCTGCGGTTTCAGCCGATAGCATCACCGCATCGGTTCCGTCATAGATGGCGTTGGCCACGTCGCTGGCTTCGGCGCGGGTGGGGCGGGGGTTCTCGATCATCGACTCCAGCATCTGCGTGGCCGTGATGACGGGCTTACGATGCTCGGCGGCACGGCGAATCACGTGCTTCTGGATGGCGGGGACTTTCTCGGGGGGCATCTCGACGCCCAGATCGCCGCGGGCGACCATGATGCCGTCTGCATTTTCCAGAATCGCTTCGAGGTTCTCGATGGCCTGCGGCTTTTCCAGCTTGGCGATGATCCAGGTCTCCATACCGAGCGCAGCGATACGGAATCTCACGTGGCGGACGTCCTCCGCGGTTCGCACAAAGGAGACGGCAACTGCGTCGAGGCCGTGTTTCATGCCGAACTCAAGATCCTGCTCGTCCTTTTCCGTCAGCGAGGGCACCCGCACCGGGATACCAGGCAGATTGATGCCCTTGTGCTCGCCCAGCATGCCGCCGTTGATCACTTCGCACTCAACGTCTTCGCCGGGGATTTCGACTACGCGCAGTTCGATCAGCCCGTCCGCGAGCAGGAGGCGGGCGCCTGGCTCCAGATTCTCTGCCAGGGTGGGAAAGGTGGTTGCGATCACGGTGGACGTGCCGGGGATGTCGCGCGGCGTGATGGTCAGCCGCTGGCCGGCCTTCAGCTGCACCGGGATGCGGTTCTTCAGGCGGCCAGTGCGGATCTTGGGTCCCTGCAGATCCCCCAGGATGCACACGTTTCTGCTCTCCTCGCGGGCGACCTTGCGAACCATTTCGATGAGCTTCTGCTTCTCGGGCAGCGTTCCGTGCGAGAAATTCAGACGGGCGACATCGAGGCCGGCGCGGAGCAGCTCGCGGAAGATGGTTTCGTTCGAAGAGGCTGGTCCGAGTGTGGCGACGATTTTGGCGCGGCGCAGGCTGTCGCTGGCGACGCCGATCCCTGACTGCAAGAAGTTCATCCAACCCCCAAAGAGAATGTGGTTTGAGTGCGGTTCTGGAGAAAACGCAAGGTAATCGTACGGGGCCCGAACCGATTTTACCGTGCGGCGGCGGATCGGGCAGCGTGGGGCGGCAGGATCGGCTGATTCCCGGCAGAATTGGGCTCGAGGACCGCTGGAATGTGCGCAACCTCTTCACACGGCGCGGTCGCCGGGCGGATGTCCGGGAAAGGGAAGAGCTGCGCGTTGAACTCGGCGCCGATCAGCACGCTGAACGAGACCATGTAGAGCCACACCAGCGTCGCGATTCCGGCGCCCAGCGATCCGTAAACGATGGAGTAGTCGGAGAAGCGGGTGACGTACCAGCCGTACAGCAGTGTGGCCAGGAACCACGAGGCTGTGGCGATGGTGGCGCCGGGCATGGTCTCGCGCCAGCGTCCCCGGATGAAGGCCCGGCTGCCGCCCCGCAGCGGGTGTTTGTGGCGCGGAATGCCAAAGTGGTAAATCAGCGCCAGCGACAACACGCTGGCCGCCAGCGCGATCGTCCAGCGGATGAGCCGCCAGAAGACGATGACCCAGAAGCGGAGTTCGTGATCCGAATTCTGAACCATCCAGTTCTCGATGAAGTGGCCGAAGGTCAGGAAGGCGGTGGCTGCAGCCATCGGGATCATGGTGCCGGGAACGAGCAGCGCGGCGGCGACACGCTCCTGCCAGAATCCCCACACCCCGCGCGGCAGCCGGTAGGCGCGGCGGAAACCGTCCATCAGCGTCAGCAGCACGCCCATGGCGGCGAACAGGCTGACAAAGCCGCAGCCCCATACGATCCTGATGGACCGCGTGTGGTAGTTGATGAAGTAGTTCTGCACCAGCAGCATGGTGTCCGGCGGAAGCACCTGCTGCAGCGCCGCGCGCAGAACACCGCGAATGTTGTCGCCCGAGCGCACCGTGGCGAACAGAGTCGTGACGACGACCAAAGCCGGGAAGAGGCTGAGCATTGCGGAGTACGCCGCCGCTTTGGCCATGGAGAACACACTGTGGCCAAAGGCGGCCCAGAGGGCCCGGCGAAGATGCGCAAGCAGACGCAGCATACCCAGTTCAGTTTAACTTTGCATTCCGGGCCCGCGATATCGAAATGGTAATCGGAGCTGGCCGATAACAGGGTACCGGCGGGATGCTTCGTTAGATTCCGCCGCGGCCCTCATGCGCCGGGAGGAGCTTTCCATTTATTGAGGAAGTCAGTGACCGATTCCGGGTTCATTCGCCGCATGGCCTCAAACTCACCGTTTTTCTGGCTGTAGAGCAGGCGTCCACGGGAGTCGAGTACGGCCAGAGCCGGAACTCCGCGCGCCAGCGGCACGTCGTACTTCTGCGCCACGTCGACGTTCCTGTCCATGTGGCCGATGTCGATGTCCACCAGGACATAGTTCGCGTCGAGCAGCGCGTCGTTGGGCGCGCGATGGAAGTAGATGTCAAGCACCTGACAATCGCCGCACCAGTTGCCGCCGAAGTCGAGGAGGATGCGCTTGTGCTCTCGGGCCGCGGTTTCGAGCGCTTCGCGAACCTGAGCATGTGCGTCGGCGTTTTCGTTGTAGATGTGCCGCGGGGTGAACTGCGCGAGGGCGGGAATGGCGCACAGGGCAGCGAAGAGGGCGACAACAGCTCGGCGAACTCTGGGAGTCATGGAATTCCGGTCGGCCGGGGTCTGGAGACTCCCGACAACTACAAGGATGCCATGTGGAGGGCAACGATGAAAAATTGTGGTGCCGCGTTCGGGGGCGTCGGGGCGGTGACGCGGCAGAAGGGTCGCCAGGCGGCGCAGATCGAGCGGGGATGGCCGTGCCGGGCTGGATGAGGATACCTGAGGCCGCGGCCTGCTTTTTTGAGCCGGGCGCGCCACCAGCAGGCCCTACCAGGCCGCCGGTCCCGGCAGAGTCCGCGTGTGGTTGAAGGTGTATTCGCCGAGAAGCGTCTCCTCACCGGATTCACGCACATCGATGAGCCGCGCCACCATGGTGCTGGTCGGCGCCCCCTTGGCAAACGTAATCGACTGCTGCCACAGAACGCTGCCCGATCCGCTGTCGAATGGAATATCGACCAGCCGGAACTGTTCGTTGCCTGAGGGGTCGCACAGGCTCAGGTCCAGCCGCGAGGCCGCACTCAGGTTTGCCGCGAGGCCGCCCACCAGCAGATCGTCTTCCGCAGTGACCGTGCACTGCACGCTGCCCCCCACGGGCGGATCGTATCTGCTGATATGCAGCCCATGCTCGCCAGCATGCTTCAGGAAGCTTTCGCTCACCACCATCATCAGCGACCCGGCGCGCCCGAGGGCCCGCACGCCTTCGGCGATTGCCTGAACTTCCGCCAGCCGGCCGCTGCATTCCTCACACGCGAAAATGTGCTCCTCGACGCGCTCTTCGTCGCCCTGGGAGAGAAGCCCGAGCCCGTAGTCGGTCAGCGTTGCCGCGTCCAGGGGCTCCGTGCACCTCATAGCGCCACCCCCATGCAGTCCCGCAGCGCATGAAGGGCGCGATGGCGAAGCACGCGCACATTGGCCTCGGACACGCTCAGGAAGCGCGCCACGTCGGCAGCCGTTTCCTGGTCATAGAAGGACATCACGATGACGGCGCGTTCCCGTTCCTTTAGCCCCTGCACGCAATTGGCCAGCTTCTGGTGATCCAGACGAGGGCCGGCCGCCGGAGCCGGAGCCAGCATCTCCACGCCGAACTGATCGAGAAGCTGTTGCCTGCGCCGCACTCCACGCCGTTGATTCAGTACGGTCATGCGGCAGGTCCCCAGCACAAAGGAAGCAACCTTCTCCGGTTCGCGAAGGCCGTCGTTTCGCAAAGTCTCCAGCGCCGTGATGAGCACCTGCTGCACCAGGTCGTCGGCGCTCTCACGGTCGCGCAGATGCCGCAGCCCGTAGAGGCGAATGCGCGGACCCATCATGCGGCAGAACTCCCCTTCGGCCTCACGGTCGTTGCCGCCGGCGATTCTCATCACCAGTTCGGTGGGTCCCGACTCCATGAGCACGAATATATATTCTCGATGTGTAACGTTCAGCCAGCTCGTTACACATCCGGTCGATTGCGGATGCGATTTCTTTATTCGCAACAGATTCGACCACGGAGAAAGAGCATATGAGCGTGCAGGACGGGATGGCCACAGAAGAGATCAACCTCAAAGGAGATGCGGCGTTTCGGTTTCTCGGCTGCCCAACCCAGGTGCGGGCGAAGGCGGAGATGACCCATGGCGCGTTTGGACTGCTTGAGCACTGGGAGATGCCGCCCGGTTTCGCCTCGCCGTACCATACCCACCATCGCGAGGACGAATCCTTCTACATTGTGCGGGGCGAGGTCGCCTTCGTCATCGACGGTAAGTGGCGGCGGATCGGACCAGGCGCCTTTGTCTACGGACCCCGCGAGATTCCGCACGGTTTTAAAGTGGTCGGCGACCAGCCCGCGCAGATGTTGCTCCAGACCACCCCGGGCGGGTTTGAACAGTTCGTGATCGAACTTGGGCAGCCGCTTACGGATCCCGTGACGCCACCGGACATACCCAGGCTGATCGAGACGGCCGCCCGCTATGGCATCGACATTCTTGGCCCGCTGCCGGAGGAGCCGGAGACCAGCGGCAATGGCCACCGTGAAGTGCATCCGGGCGAAGATGCAAAGGCCCTGAATCGCCGCTGGATTGCGGCATTCAATGAGCGCGACTGGGAGACTGAGCGCGCGGCGAGAAGCAATGATTTCCGCGCCATCCTCTCCGGCGCGCCTGCGCCCCTGAGCAACGATGCATGGTCAGGTTTTCTGCATGGTTTCGTGACCGCCTTTCCCGACTCGGCTATCCAGATCGAGGATTGCATCGCGGAGGGCGATACCGTGGTGACGCGCTGGAGGCTCAACGGCACGCATCGGGGCGAGTTTCAGGGAATCCCGGCAACAGGCCGGGCCGTCGAATTCGACGGGATCGAGTTCAATCGCGTGCGCGATGGAAAATTTGTCGAGCACGTTTCGCAGTTCGATCTTGCCGGGTTGATGCGGCAGCTCAGCGCCTGAGCCACGAAGCAGGAATTCCGTGCCGTTGCTGGAACGGAATTTCTGCTTTGCCTCCGGAAGAATGCGCGGGCGGCGGATTGCCAGTTGCCGTTGCTGACAGTGAATCGGATCCCGTGCCCCGTGTCGGCAGCGATCCGAGGCAGTCCACCAAAAAATAAGCGCGGTTAACGCGGAGCAGAGATCACACCAGCGGCGCCTGCGCGATGTCTTCCAGCACCTTCAGCGGCGAGACCTCGGGCCGCACCATGGCCTCCGGCCGCACCAGGAAAGTCTGCTCCAGCGCGTATTGTCCGGCCAGCACCGCGTGCGGCACCGTGTCGGTATAAACCATCCACGACGATCCCGGCGGGAACTGGAACGGATACTTCGCGCAGCCGGACTGGAAGCGAGGATTTTCCTTCAGGAAGTTGTGGAAGCGCATCATGAAGTCGTCATACGGCGAGCGCTTGAGCGAGGGGATAGCCGCTCCCAGACCCAGCGCGCGTCCAGCGGCCTTTCCTGCTCGCGAGAGCGCAGAGCCCGGATTGGGAGCGATGTCGCGCGGCGCGAACTGCCGCACGGTCATCGCGAAGGGATCGCTGACGATCCAGTCGCGGGTACGCGTGGGATTGATGTTGTTGAAGAAACGCAGAATGCGCGCACCGTAGGTCGGCCGCGTGGGAAACGCATCGGTGTGGAGCAGGTCGTTGCGACGCCGCAGCGGCAGATCGCGGTTCTGCTCCTCCTGCGGACGGAAGCTGGCGTAGTCGAGCTTCCAGTGCTGCTGATAAGGAGACAGGAACCGCGCCAGGAACTGAGTGACGGAGGTTGAATACCAGCGCATGATCTGCTGCAGCCGCTCCACGGCAGCCGGATTTGCTGTTTTGCTGTCGAACCCGCTCAGCTTGTCGATGTTGGGCTTGTAGGCAATGTTTTTGTGCAGCGAGCTGTCGGTTTGCTGCTGCCCCAGCAGGAAGCTCGCGTCGTCGGCACTGAGAGGGACCGGCGTCTCGCGAAAATACAGGATGTCGCCCGCCTCCAGTTGGGCGCAGTAGGCGCGCGATTCCTCCGGAGTCGGTGTCGGGCTGATCGCGGAGATCGTGACAACTGCCATCAGTTCGTTCCCGAAAATCTGCGCCGCAGCCACGCCCCTGTGAAGAACACCAGGCCGAAGGCCAGAACCGCCATGCCGAGCGGGAAGGCGACATACAAGTAGCTGTCGGCATAGTTCACGTGGTGATGCCCGATCAGGTTCCAGCACAGCAACGCGAGGATCGCCACAAAGCACGAAGCGAAGAACGCGAGGAAACCGGAAGCCACGGCGAGCAGCAGCGCCGAGAAGAGCCCGAAGTCTCCCAGGGGAATGCCGAGCAGTCGCGCCGGGTGGGTCGCTGCACTCATCATTCGTCCTCCGCACCAGCGTGAGGGCCAGTCGCAATTAGGTATTTCAGCAACACGCCACTAGAATACAGACTTATGGCTGGAACCGCGCAGATCCCCCTGTACAGCGCCACCAAAGTGGCGCAGGAAGCCCAGGTGCGCGAGGCCGGCAACGGCATGTGCTGGGCGAGCTTTGGTGAAGTGCACACCGGCGCCGACGAACTGGAGCGCATCGTCCAGGCCGTCCCCGCGGTCATCGCCGCAGCCCTGCGCCAGCGCGCCTGGTACTTCGTTCCCCTCGCCATCGGCGAAAACGACGACACCGTCGTCGCTCCCGACTACTCCGTCGACCTCGGCGACCGCGCCATCTGCCACCGCAATGTCCGCTTCGGCGGCTCGGAGTGCATCTTCATCTCCACCCGCCTCATGCAGGACCGTTTCGCGCTGGCGTTTGAGTTTCTCATCAACGTCAGCCACCACTTTGTCGATGTCGTCGGCGTACCGCAGAGCTTCGCCGACCTCGTCTGGTCGCAGGCCACCAACGATGTGCGCGGAGAAACCAGCCACGATGCCTGGGAGAGCCGGCGTCGCGCTCTGGACCGGAGTCGCGGCAACGACATCGACGAGCGGGCCAAATCCAGTTATCTGGAATCGAGCTTCTCTGACGCCCTCGCCGTGTACATGCTCTCGCTCACGGTTGACTTCGACTACGCCGATCTGCGCGAGCGCGAGTACCCGCTGCTGGCGGCGCCCGCACTGGCCGAACGGCTGCGCCATGTGGCAGAGATGTTTCCGCCGAACGCCGGGTACGAGTTTGAGATTCGGTACCGCCGCAGGGGCTGATCGCGTGATGCGCGGGCCTTCTTCCGGAATACTCTGATCTCATGCGCGCCCGCAAGCCAGTCGCTCCACTGAACGAAGACGACTTGTTCGACTATGCCGTGAAGCTGCTTGGCCAGCAGATGCGCACCGTTGCCGAAGTGAAGCGGGTGCTCCGCCGGCGCGTCGAGCCGGGAGAAGCGGGCGACTGCAAAATCAATACCGTCGTCACCCGCCTCAGAGAACGCAAGTATCTCAACGACACCGCCTACGCTCAGGACTATGCGAAGCTCCGCCAGGAAAACGCCAGTTTTGGCAAACGCCGGGTGCAGCAGGATCTGATGCGGAAAGGCGTACAGTCGACCGTCATTGGCCAGACCCTCGATGAAGCCTACCAGGACGTCAACGAGGAGGAACTGGCGCGCCGCCATCTTGAACGCAAGCGCGTGAAGAAGCCGGCCAGCCAGAAGGAAGCGGCTCGTGTGGCCCGCATGCTGATGCGTGCCGGCTTCGGTTCCAGCGTAATCTTCCGCATCCTGCGCAAGTGGGACATCGATGAGGAAGCCATTGCAGGCATCGAGTCGGCCGCTGACGAGCCGGAACAAAACCCCGAATAAAACACCGAAAGCAATATGCAGACGAAGCGTTACATCCTCACCGGCGCCCCGGGCTCCGGCAAAACCGCCGTCCTCCGTCAACTTGAAATGGATGGTTTCTCCGTTGTCGAAGA
>Ga0335073_10005922_pt1 | contig 17174 bp, 17 predicted proteins | sample Lox_Sample_22_FD_207093 | JGI IMG/M metagenome (GOLD analysis project Ga0335073, IMG submission 207093) | Soil microbial communities from Loxahatchee National Wildlife Refuge, Florida, United States - Lox_Sample_2.2 | ecosystem: Environmental > Terrestrial > Soil > Wetlands | place: USA...
AGTTGCGGATTGCTTCTCTCGCGCCGCAGCGCGCAGCTCTTTTCGCCGACCGTGCGCATCGGAGCATGGTCCGTCTGGGAGTCGCTCACTTTTATCCTCAACGGACTGGTCTTTGTCCTCATCGGTCTTCAATTTCCCACCATTCGCCGCTCGCTTCACGGATTCAGGCTCTCGACCATCGTCGTCTACGGTTTGGTCTTCAGTGCTTTGCTTATCCTTCTTCGCCTCGCCTGGGTCTTCCCTGGCACACGCCTCTCTTACTGGATCCATCGAAATCTCCTGCATCAGCAAGCATTCGTACCTGGGGTTCGTCAGGTCTTCGTTGTTGGCTGGACCGGAATGCGTGGCGTTGTCTCTCTTGCTGCTGCTCTCGCTCTGCCTGCAATGTTGGCCGACGGCTCCCCGTTCCCGCAGCGTGACATGATTCTTTGCCTCACCTTCTTCGTCATCTTTGTCACCCTGGTTTTGCAGGGACTTACCCTGCCGCCCCTCATCCGTCTCCTCGGACTCGCCGGTGTTGTTGGACCCAACTGTGAGGAACTCGAAGCCCGCCGCATCGTGGCCCAGGCCGCCGTCACCCATCTCGAAGACGCGAAGTCACGCGACAGCAGAGAATCTGCTGAGATATACGAAGACCTCGTGCATCATTACCGGAAGCGTCTCACGAGCCTCAAGATAGACGCGGACCCCGGCGAAAACTCCGACCACGAACACTACATGGCGCTGTCTCTCGAGGCGCTCCGCATCGAGCGCGAGACCGCCATCCGCCTCCGTGACGAAGGCCGCATCAACGACGTCGTAATGCGTCGGCTCGAGCGCGAATTCGACCTCGCCGAATCACGCTTCATCCGAGTCGAAGAATGATCAACCGCATGACATGTCTCGACGTAAATCGATACACTGCTCTTCAACCTGACAATCGAATCATGAGCGTGGAATGTCCCTGTTAACCCCGCAAGCAAAAATCTATGACGTCTGCATCATCGGCTCTGGCGCGGGAGGCGGAACTGCCGCCAAAGTGCTGACCGAGGGTGGCCTCAGCGTGGTCATGCTCGAGGCTGGCCCCGTGCTGAATCCTGCCGAGGATTTCGAAGAGCACGTCTGGCCCTACGAACTCCCCCATCGCGGCGCCGACATCGGAGGCAGAGCCCGCCACGAGCTCAACACCGAATTCATGGCTCCCAATGGCTTTTGGGAGATCGATGGCGAGCCCTACACCACTGCGCCCGGTTCCAGCTTCCGATGGTTTCGCTCCCGCATCGAAGGGGGCCGCACGAACCACTGGGGACGCATCGCCCTGCGCTTCGGCCCCGCCGATTTCCGGGCGCACTCCACCGACGGCATGGGCGACGACTGGCCCATCACCTACGAGGAACTCGCCCCTTATTATGACAAGGTCGAATCCTACATCGGTGTCTTCGGCTCGAAAGAGAACATCCCCAATGCGCCCGACGGCGTTTTTCTTCCTCCGCCGCGCCCGCGCTGTACTGAAACGCTCGTTAAGAAGGCCTGTGACCAGCTGAACATCACCTGCATCCCCTCCCGGCTGGCCATTCTCACCACCCCGCTGAACGGACGCCAGGCCTGTCACTACTGCGCACAGTGCGGCCGGGGATGTCTCACCGCTTCCAACTTCAGCTCCAGCCAGGTCATGATCCCTCCGGCGAAGGCCACCGGCCGCTTCACGCTCATCGCCAATGCCATGGCCCGCGAGCTTGTCATCGGCAAGAGCGGGACCGTCGAAGCCGTCTCTTACATCGATAAGACCACACGCACCGATAAACAGGTCCGCGCCAAGGCCTTTGTTGTGGCTGCCAGCGCGTGCGAATCCGCGCGCCTTCTTTTGAATTCGCGCTCCGCAGCCTTCCCCAACGGCCTCGCCAACTCGTCCGGAGTCGTCGGCCGCTATCTCACCGACTCCGTCGGTACCCACGTGGCGGGATATTTCCCCCAGTTGGAAAAGATGCCTCCCCACAATCACGACGGCGTCGGCGGCATGCATCTCTACATGCCCTGGTGGAAGTTCGGCCAGAAGAACGATTTTCTGCGCGGCTATCACATTGAGTTTGGCGGCGGCCGCTACATGCCCGGCGTTGGACAATTCGACGGAGTCTGCGCTCAGCACGAGGGCTACGGAGTTTCTCTCAAGAAGCAATGCCGCACTTCTTACGGCGCGGCGATCGGATTCAGTGGGCGCGGCGAAATGATCCCCAATGAGAAGTCCTTCTGCGAGATCGACCCCACCGTCGTCGACAAGTGGGGAATCCCCGTTCTTCGCTTCCACTGGCAATGGGGAGAGAACGAGTTGAAGATGGCCGCCCATATGCAGGAGACTTTCCGCTCCATCATCGAAACCGCCGGCGGAACCGTCTTGACCAATCCGTCTTTGGCCGTCGAGCCCGAGAGGACGCACATCAGCGAGGTCGCCATCTCTGAGGGCGGCACCATCATCCATGAACTGGGCACCGTCCGCATGGGCAATGATCCGAAGACATCCGTCCTGAACAAGAACTGCCAGGCTCACGACGTCAAAAATCTATTTGTAGCCGACGCTGCACCTTTTGTGACCAACCCGGACAAGAATCCGACCCTGACCATCATGGCTCTGTCGTGGAAAACCTCCGACTACTTGCTTGACCAGGCGAAGAAAGGACAGCTCTAGGAACCTCATGAGCAATTCAGTATCCCGCCGCGATGTCCTGAAGTCGTTGAGCATGGGTGCCGTGGCGGCCTCGGCGCTTCACGCCATCCCTCTCCAGGCTGCCAAATTTGTTCACGCTCAGATCGCCGCCGAAAAAGCGAAGGCCGGCGCATACACGCCCAAATTCTTCCCGCCGCAGCAATACAAGACGCTGCAAAGCCTCTGCGAAACCATTCTCCCCGCCGACGCCGATTGCGCAGGCGCAGTCGAAGCCGGCGCACTCGAATACATCGACCTGCTCACCAGCGAGAATCCGGAATACCAGTTGAAGCTGGGCGGCGGAATCATGTGGCTCGACTCCGCATGCGCCGACCGCTATGGCAGCGCCTATCTCGACTGCACTCCGCAACAGCAGAAAGAAATCCTCGACCTCATTGCCTACCGCAAAAATGCCGTGCATGATCCAGGCCTCAGCCAGGGAGTGGTCTTTTTCTCGTTCCTCCGCGATCTCACCGCCGACGGCTTCTTCACCAGCGAGATCGGAATCCAGTACCTCGGCTATGTCGGCAACACATACTTGAGAGACTTCCCCGGATGCCCGCCCGTTCCCGGCGTCTGACCCCGTAGTGGCCCAAGCCGCACCTAGTATTCTGATCAATGGCCATGGTATTCCCCACAAATAATCTCAGGATCAAGTCAAGCAGAGTCGTTCTTCCTCCCATCTTTCTCGAGGAGGAACTCCCCGTCACCGACAACGCCTCGCGCACCGTCTTCGAAGCACGACGTCAGATCGTAGACATCCTCAACGGATCCGACGATCGCCTGGTCGTCGTCGTAGGACCCTGCTCCATTCACGATCCCGCTGCCGCCAGGGAATATGCCACACTGCTGCACGGAGCTATCGCCGAGCTTTCCAGCGAGCTCATGATCGTCATGCGTGTCTATTTCGAGAAGCCCCGCACCACGCTCGGTTGGAAGGGGCTGATCAACGATCCCTACTTCGATGAATCCTTCCGCATCAGTGACGGACTGCGCATCGCCCGTCGCCTCCTCCTTGATCTCGCCGAGATGGGCGTGCCCGCTGGCACTGAGTTCCTCGACATGATTTCGCCGCAATATGTCTCCGACCTGGTGAGTTGGGGCGCCATTGGCGCGCGCACCACTGAGAGCCAGGTCCATCGCCAGCTCGCCTCCGGACTCTCCTGTCCGGTCGGCTTCAAAAATGGCACCTCCGGCAACGTCCAGATTGCGATCGAGGCCATCCTCTCCGCAAGCCATCCGCACACCTTCCTGGGAACCTCGGAAACCGGACAATCCGCCATCCTTCTCACCTCCGGAAATCCCGACTGCCACATCATCCTGCGTGGTGGCCGGCAAGTCACCAACTACGATGCCGCCTCCGTCGCGTCGACCCTTCAGCAGATGGAAAAGACCGGCGTGAAGCCGCGCATCATGATCGACGTCAGCCACGCGAACAGCGGGAAAGACCATCGCCGGCAGGGCTCAGTATGCCGCGCCGTGTTGGAGCAGATCGCCAGCGGAGAGCGTCGCATCATCGGTGTCATGATCGAAAGCAACCTTGTCGCTGGTTCGCAGGCCCTCGTAAACGGCAAGCCGCTTGTCTACGGACAGAGCATCACCGACGCCTGCATCGACTGGCCTGAGACCCATACTCTTCTACGTGAACTCGCCACCGCCGTCAAAGAGCGGCGCACTCATCTTCGCACAGCGCAAGCTTAGTCCTGAGGTACTACACCTCAGCTGTGTGGCCCGCATCTTAAAGTCTGATGCGTGGGTGCCCCATACCTGGCGGTTTCATCGCCAGATGTGGGCTGTTGAAACCGGTCACTTGCCAGCAATCTGTTTAGTCATGCCGCAGGGCACGCATCGGCTCTATCAGTGCAGCTCGGCGAGCTGGCACCACTGTTGCCAACAAACCAGCTGCAGTCAGAACACCGATGGAGAGAATCAACGCCGAGGCATCGAAAGGGCTGGCGCCGTAAAGGAGCTTCCTCGCCACATGCTCCATGATGATCGAAAGCATCGCGCCGGGAATCACTCCGATCACAAGAATAGCGATCGCATACCGCAGGAAAAGCAAAAGAATTTGGCTGCGCGTGGCTCCCAGCGCCATGCGAATCCCGATTTCCGAAGTTCTTCCTGCAACGTAGAACGAGAGCAGACTATAGAAGCCGAGAGCTGCCAGCGCCAGAGTCAACAGCCCGAAGACGCTGGTAAGCCGGGCAAGCAGGATCTCGCGGGAAAGAGCATCCTGAAACTCGATATTGAGCGGCACTATCTCAGTGACCGGAAGCTCTGGGGCGAACTCGTGCAAAGTGCTCCGTAGTTCTGCTGGTAGAGCCATAAAAGAGCCCTGCGCCCTGACTTCAATCGACTGCACTGCATCCGGATTCTGATCGAGCGGCATGTACACAACAGGAGGGGCGTTCGAGCGCAGCCCGTTCACCTTCGCATCGGCGACTTCTCCCACGACCAGGAACTGGTGGTCCCCGGGGGATTCGTTGTAACCGATCCAATGGCCGACGGCATCGCCATTTCCGAAAAGTCTTTGCGCATAGGAGTGACTGAGAATCGCAACCCGCTGCGAATGCTCGTTGTCCGCCTTGGTAAAGTCCCTGCCGCGAAGAATGGGAATTCCCAGTGCACGGAAATAGCCAACGCCGACATGGTCTTCCTGTCCATGCAGCCGCTCCTCGGGTATTTCTCCAATCCCGAATGGATGGATGATGGTGTTCCACCCGCAGTACGGGATCATACACATGTGTACGGCTGCGTCTGTGACCGCGGGCAGCGCTTTAATCCGCTCTGTCACCGCTTCATAGAAGGACGGAAGATCGCTCTGCTTCTTTGCCACCCCAGTGCTTCTCATGTCCAAGTGGACGGAGAGGACATGGCTCCGGTCCAGACCGGCATCGACATGATTGAGATTCCGCAAGGTCTGCACAAAAAGCGCCGCGCCGCAAAGCAACAAGAGCGAAAGACTTACCTGCCCTGCCAAAAGCAGATTCGCCCAGATCCGCCTGGCCCGGCTGAACTGAGTAAGTCTTCCAGATCTCCCCGCGGAAGCGGCGAAGAAACTCTTCTGCGTAACACGCCAGGCGGGCATGACGCTCGAGCCCAGCAACGTGAGAAACAAGAGAGCTGTGCCGAACAGCGCCGCGGCGAGCCCGATTCGGGGGCCAAAAGAAATCATCTGGCCACGTCCAGACGCCCAGCGTAAAAGCAGTGAAGAGCACGCCCGCCCCGTGATCGCAGCAAGCACTCCTCCAATTGTGCTGAGAAGAAGAGACTCTGTCACGATCTGGCGAAGGATTCTTCCCCGGCTCGCTCCGAGGGCAATACGCGTGGCAATTTCCGCTTCGCGTCCAAGCAGAGTCGCCATTTGCAGATTGGCCAGATTCAAAGCGCCCACCATGAATCGCCAGGGCCATCGCCATTAGGATCGTCAGTGGACGAGAATAGAGCCCTGTCAGCGAGCCGGTTTCATGCTCGACGGATGCAAGTCTCACTCGCGACGCCAGAGCATGAGCGCGCTCGCTGGGATCTTTCATCGCGTTGGCAATCAGCGATAGATCGGGTTGAATCGCCGCGGTCCAGCGCGCCGTGACTGCCCGGCTGTTGCCATTGGGAATGCGAGCCAAAACCCAAAGCCAGAAGATGCCGTCTTGGTTCAGATAGGACCTGCTGAGGTCGATGCTATGGCCGGGACCCAGCGAGTCGAACCACGTCCCAAAGCGGTTCGTCTCCTGGGCGGCGAGAGGTAGCCAGATGGCAGGAGCCTGTCCGGGAACGACTCCATCGAATCCTTCCGGTGCAATCCCTGCGATCACGATCGGGACGCCATTCAATGTCGCATGAGTGCCGATGATGGACCTGTCTGCCCCGAAGTGTTCTTTGAAATAGCCGTACCGAAGAATTACTGGCCACTCCGACCGTTCCCGCTGGTCATCTCCCGGAAGGAAGAACCGTCCGGCGAAGGGAGAAAGGTCGAGAACCCTAAAGAAGTTATCCGAAACGAGTTGGAAGCCGGCCCGGCTTGTTGTTCCCCTCATTTGCTGGAGGACTCCCTCTCCGAATCCTGTGCGCGCAAACACCGGGGCACCCTCTTGCGTGGCTTCACGAAGACGCCGGTATGCAGAATAGGAAAAGAACCATTCACCATCGAATGGGGACTGAACCGCGTGCAGTGAGTGAAGCTGTTCAGGCTGTGGAACCGGAAGTGGCGCAAATTGCACGCTATAAAGCAGCTGGAATATGGCTAGATTGGCCCCGACACCTAAAGCCAGTGTCAGAAGAACAGTCGCCGAGAAAACAGGCGACTTGCGGAGGCGACGGAACGCATACTGAAAATCCGCGACAAGCACTAAGACTACGTTGTCCCATCCGGACTCATGTTTCGTCACTGTCTGACCCGCGTCTCCAGATAATCACTCAAATGTTCCCACGTATCTCTTATCGGATAATCCGAATGCTCGATCCGCCCGATCAGCATCGCGCCCTCGACGTTGCCGATGATCAGGTTTGCCAGTTTGCACGCGTCGACTTCCCCGCGGATCGTCCCGGCTCTTTTTCCGTCTTCGACAATCTCACCCAGCATCCTCTGCCAACCCTGCAGCGCCTCGCGCACCCGCACCCGCAGCACCGGATTTCCACTTGTCTGCCCGTTCTCCGACCCGCTTTCCGAGTAGACTGCCGTATTCAACAGCGGACACCCGCCCGGAAATCGCGTTCGCGTCACAAAGTTCATGATGTGCTGCTTCAGCCGGTCCACGTGGTCGGGAATCGAGTCGAGTTCCCGCAGCCGGCTCGCACTGGTCGTTGCCCAGGCGAAGTCGAAGGCCTCCGCCGCCAGCTCTTCCTTGCTCCCGAAGTGACGGTAGATCCCGCCCTTCTCCAGCCCGGTTGCTTCCATGATGTCCTGGATCGAGCAGCCTTCATACCCGCGCCGGTTGAACAGAGGAGCTGCCTCTTCGATAATTCGCTGCCTCGTCTCTCCGCCCTTGCTCATCCCTCTGCCTTAGAACGAACGAAGTTGGACCGTCAGCCCGCTTACAAGACCGATCGGTCTCTAATTAGACGTCCCACTTGTTTCAAAGGCTGCGTATTCGTTGGCCGACAATTTCGCCCGGCTCGCTAGAATAGAACTAGAGATCAAAAAAGCCCGGCCGATCCGATGGCCGGGCTTCCTTTTTGTTAATCGGTTGATTTCCCAATTGGGAATCGGATCGCATTAAGTCATTTTCTTTGTATGAATTACGGGCAACTCATTTTGAATCTAGGAAGTACAGTCGCCCTGGCCCTTAACCACAGCAGAATGAAACGGTTACGGATCTCCAGGGAGGGAGTGGGGGGAGGGGGTGGGGTCAGATTTTGACCGTTCCCCTCAACAAGCCGCAAGCCCGCTCGAGGTCCTCATCCCGCTTCGCGAAGCAGAATCGCAGCAGATTCTCGCCGCGCCCGCCAGTAAAGAACGCCGTCCCGGCAACCGCAGCAACGCCACGCTCGCGGAGCAATGTCCGAGCCTTCTCCTTGGCCGTCGCGCCAGGAAGCGACGACGCATCCGCCAGCACGTAGTACGCTCCCGCCGGAACCGACGGCGTCAATCCGGCATCCGCCAGCGCCGAGCACATCATGTCGCGTTTGGCCTGATACTCGACCGCCATGTCAGTGTAGAAGTCGACGGGCAGGTCCATCAGCCCAGCGGCCGCCCCATACTGGAACGGCGACGGCGCACAGACGTAGGTCAGGTCGTGGAAGTACCCGATTGGCCCCAGCCATCGCTTATCGGCAGTAAGGTAGCCGATGCGCCACCCGGTGATACTGAATGTCTTCGACAGCCCCGAAATGGAGATCGTCCGCTCCGCCATCCCCGGCAGGGTCGCCGGACTCACATGCTCCTTGCCATCAAAAACGAAGTATTCGTAAATCTCGTCTGTGAAGATGAAAAGATCGTGCTCCTCGGCAACCGCGGCGACCGCCTCAAGTTCCACGCGCGAGAAGATCTTGCCCGCCGGATTCGACGGTGTATTGATCAGCAGCGCCCGCGTCTTGGGCGTAATCGCCGCCCGCAGCCGGTCTAGATCAAGCTCCCAATCACCCGCTTGCAGCGGAACCGCAACCGGCTTGACCCGCAGCGCCAGCAGCGTATTTGCGTGGTAGCCGTAAAACGGCTCAAACAGGATCACCTCATCGCCCGGATCGAGCAGCGCCAGCGCCGCGGCGTAGAATCCGCCCGTCGCGCCCGACGTCACCAGCACCTCCGAGTTGGGGTCCACTGTGAGATGGTTGTCCCGCTTCAACTTCCGTGCAATCGCCTCTCTCAGCGGCGCCACACCATCCAGCCGGGTATAGATGTTGTACCCTTCATGGATTGCCTCGATAGCCCGTTGCATCACCGGGGGCGGCACCTCCGTGTCGCACACACCCTGCGCCAGGTTCACACCCCCCACGCGGTCGCACTCCACGGTCATCGATCGAATCTCCGACTGGATCACATGCGGAGATATCTCGCTCAAATGCAATTTTTCAATCGCGGTTCGCATTGAATCCATATCTAACACGCACGCTGCTCTTTCGCCATCGTCATCAGCCGCCGTCGCGTGCAACGAAGTGTTCATTGACATGGGCCGGTCGAAAGGATAGAGACAAGAAAGGCAATCGATGGCGAAATGGTGGCGACAATCTTGTTGTGCATTCCTCTGCGGGTTGATAATCGCCTGCAGCACCACAATCTCCTTCGCTGGAAGCAATCCTGGCATCAGCGCGGCCACCAACAGCCGGGAAACCCTCGTCTGGAGTGACGAGTTCACCGCCTCCGCTCCTGAGAGCGCGCCTGACCCGGCAAACTGGACCTACGACGTTGGCGCCGGCGGCTGGGGTAACAACGAACTCGAAGTCTACTGCAGCTACGGTTCGAAGACCGCACCGTGCGACCCGAAAGCCCCCAACGCCTATGTCGGCAACGACGGCTATTTGCATATCATCGCCCGTCAACATTCACCCGGAACCTACACCTCAGCCCGCATCAAGACCCAGGGTTTGCAGAGCTTCGCCTACGGACGTCTTGAGGCCAAGATCAAAATGCCGGAGGGGAAGGGATTCTGGCCGGCCTTCTGGATGCTGGGTGACAACGTCAAGACCGTGGAATGGCCGGCCTGCGGTGAAATGGACATCATGGAAACCGTTGGCACAAACACCTCCGCCAACGTCGGCTCGATTCACGGAACAGGATTCACCGGTACGGCGATTGGCACGGAATACAAATTACCGAACAACGCTAAATTCAGCGACGGGTTCCATACCTTCGGAATTCTGTGGTCGCCAAAGCAGATCAAATTCTATGTGGACGATCCTAAGAACGTGTACGCAACCTACACTCCATCAAGCCTTCCCCGCGGTGCGGTATGGCCCTTCGACTCGGGAAAGTTCTTCTTCATCCTGAATCTTGCTGTCGGTGGATATTGGCCGGGCTCTCCTGACGCAACTAGTGTCTTCCCTCAGGAAATGCTCGTCGATTATGTCCGCGTGTATACGGAGCCTGGCTCTTCAATGGCAGGTGCTGCAGGCAAGAAATGAATTTGCCTCAGCCCGTCCTTCACTGATTTCAGTGCGATTGCAAGCTTCACCACCGACGTGAAGCAATGGCATATCTCGCAATTTTCGACTCCCAGTGCCTCGTCGCATGTTGCCCATAAACCATATTCGGGCTACGCTAACTCGCTCTCCGAAATTGAGACTCCTGTCATCCGCTCGCGCAGCGCAGCAACTTCCTTCCACGCCGCGGCGGCAGCGATCTTACGATTGTTGGCGCGGATTTCGTCTCCGAAAACAATCGTTCCCCGAACCCTCTTCTTTCCCAGAACCGTCAGCAGGTGGGGGAAGAAGGTGACGTCGCCGTAGTAGCACAGATCGGTTTCAACTCCATCACTCACTGAATACGCAATGGCCGCGGGTCGAATCGCTACGTGCGCCGTGATGGCGGGCTCAAAAAATGCGCTGAGAAAAGGCAGTACTACACTGCCGTCGGTGCTCGTGCCTTCAGCAAAGAGAATGACCGGGATGCCAAGCCTCAGGGCGTCTGCAATTTCACGTGCAGGGTCGTTAACCGCATGCACGCGGCTTCGCTGAACAAAAATGGTCCCTCCGCAGCGCGCCAGAATGCCAAACATCGGCCACTTCAACACTTCCGATTTCGAAACAAAGACGCAGGGCATTGCTGCTGCATATAGCAAAATGTCGAGGTGACTCAGGTGATTGGAAACCACCAAACCATCAGTTGCGATCGCCCCGGAAGCAGAAACGCCCATCGACAGTCGCCGCACGATGATTGCGCACGCCCGGTGCAGCCACTCCGCGCGGTCGCTTAATGTAAGGTGCCTGCCACGTGTCATGCGTAGAATCGCGAAGCGTCCCAGCACTTCAAGCAGGCTGGCAACCAGCACAACCCCGTGCAGCGTCGCCTTTGTGGCTTTTGTGAGCGGAGACAATCTCATCTGGGTCGAGTCACGGAAGCGCGGACCAGCCCTCGGCGTCGCCGATCCGGCTTGTCTCCAGACTACAGCTCAGTGTGCGATTGCTTCGAGTTTGGATCAAGCAGGAAGCGATTCCGGGCAGCCGGTGTCAGCCGTGCCAGGTCCAGCAAGGTGAGAAAGTCAATGGTTCCAAACTCGCGATCCCATGCAGGCGGGCCGCAAATCTTGGCACCCACCGCAATATAGGTCTTGATCAGCTTCGGGATCTTCACCTCAACCTTCGCGTTGTCCGAAGCAGGAGGCAGTTCGTACCGGGCGAGAGGTGTTGTGCGGAACTCGGGGCTCACAAGAAAGTCCGATAGTTGCCAATACATCTGCCAGCCGGCTTGCGGATCCTGAGAGGTCAATGACGAGCAGCCGATCAGATAGCGCAAGCCGTAAAACTGTGAGTACTGAGCAATCCCTCGCCACAGAAGTGTCAGAACTTCGCTGGATCGGTGCTCGCGATCGATGGATGCGCGACCCAGCTCAAGCACCTCGTGCCGAATCGACTCATAGGGAAGAAAGTCGAACTCCTGCGCGCTGTAGTAGCCCAGGTGATGCGCGGCCGTGACGCCGGATTGCATTCGGTAGGTGCCCACAATCTCGCCGCGCGACCTGTCCTCCACGATCAGGTGATCGCAGAACAAATCAAACTGGTCCTGGTCCATCCCCGTCGAATAGGACGAGATAAGCCCCTCACCCAATTCGATATTGAATACCCTGAACCTCAGCCGGCAGGCAGCTTCGCGCTCGGCGAGGGATTGAGTTAATCGAATCTGATACTTCCCGAGATCGATCGAAATCCAGGGCTGAAGTGCAGGAGGAGGAGGAACGATTCCCCGCGCGGCGCTGGGGCGCCCCGCTGTGTCAATCTCGTACGACCCCGCCGACGCAAGGGCCAGCTTGCGCGGTTTCAAATGGTCATAAGGGGTGAACATGGTCCCATCATGCGCTGGATCGTTTGAAAAATTCTTAATGGCCTGCGAAATCCTTGCGAATTCTCCATGAACGGAGCCTAGGGGAACCTACTAACCAAGTAACCATTCGCTGAAGGTACCTTCGTTTGAGACGGCCTACATAGTTCCCGCCACACGATGTATGTGAGTGAATTGATAAGATATTCACTGTTCCCCATGCTGTTTCCGCCACGAACTTAAATAGATAGAAGGGTAAGAAGAAAAAATGAATCGCGAGCAAATCATTGCCGCCATCGAGGATGAGATCAATCGGCTCGAGCAGGTGCGTAAGCTTTTGAAGAGTGCGACTGGTCAAGGTCTCGTTTCCGGCGGTACTGCCGCCAAGGCTCCCCGAAAGCGGATCCTTAGCCCCGAAGCGCGCCAGCGTATAGCGGCGGCGCAGAAACGCCGCTGGGCCAAGCAGAAAGCCGCTGCCAACGGCAAGAAATAAATGATCAAGGTAAAACTGCTCCACGCGGACGCACACCCCCCTACCGTCGCCCACGCGGGCAGCGACCTTGGCTACGATCTGTATTCGGTTGAGGATGTGGTCCTCCCCCCGGGCGTTCCTGTCAAAGTGAGGACCGGTATTGCCGTTGAAGGTCCTCCCGGCTGGGGATTCGTTCTCGGTGACCGGTCGTCGATGGCTGCCCGCGGCGTTACCTACGCGGGAGGTCGCATCGATGCGGGCTATCGAGGCGAAATCCTCGTCTGCCTGATCAACCTTAACCAGCCGTCCTGTTCGGTCCGTCTCCTGAGAGGTGATAACGGGGCCGTCGCAGACGTGACGCTGGAATCCACCGATGCCAGCGTGCACATCCGCAAGGGGGACAAGATCGCGCAGATGTCGCCCTTTGAGGCTCGAACCACGCTGCCCATCACGGTCGTCGAGGAGTTGTCGGCGAGCGAGCGGGGCGGCAAGGGCTTCGGATCCACGGGACGGTAAGGCCCGTCGCGGGCGCAAGGATTACTTCCGCAGGTAGGCGTCCGTTCCGTCGATCCAGTCGGCGCGCGGTGGCGTAAAGACGTCCAGGTCAATCGTGTCTTCGAGCGCGTCGGCGCGGTGCGATAGGTGAGGCGGAATCACTAATACTTCTCCCGAGCGAACGACGATGACTCGTCCGTCGCCGAGAGTGAACTGAAGTGCGCCTTCCAATACATAGGTGATCTGCTCGTTGGCGTGGCTGTGCTCCGGCACTACGCAGCCCTTGCGCAGGATCAGCCGAGCGAGCATACCCTGCTCTCCATAGACAAACTGCCGGTCAAGTAACGGGTTCAGCTTCTCCACTGGAATTTCGGCGAAGCTCTGGTACTTCAGTGTGTCGGACGACATTCGTCTCACCCCTCCCCGAATCGTCTTCAGGGGCATTCTAGTCGAGACACTTTACTCCAAAACGAGCCGTAACGGGGTCGCCCCCCTCCCCCTTAGGTCGTCCTGGAAGTCCGATACTCACAGATTCTAAAAGGTTAAGACGCTCGGCTTCCCGCAAAGTACACATTTCCAAGGATATTTACTGGCAAATATCTGATTGCAGATAACTTAGCCCTATCAGCCCTCAAGACAGGTGAATTGAAAAGCCCGGCTGCGACCGCAACCGAGCATCTGAATTCGTAATTTTTATTATAGTGTCGGGACGGAAATAGTCGGCCACTTCTCTACAACGCAGCCTTCCACTCGACGGTGAGGTCGGACTGGAGCAGCTTGGCGAAATCATAGCTTTCGTTATCGACTCGGCTTCCCAACTCGAACAATCCGCAAAGCGCGGGAAACGGCTGGGAGATCACCGGCAACGCGGGAGGTTTGAAGTTGGGTCTTGCGAAGTCCAGGGCGACCGCCAGGTTGGTGACTTCGTCCGAAGCGTCTCGGCTGGTGAGCGGCGGCAGGTTATGGCGCCATTCGATCAGCTTGAGCACCGAGGTGTGGTCGTAGAGCAGCGAGTTAATGCGCGGGGTTGCCGGATTGCCCTGGGAGAATGGCGACACAACAAAGACCGGCACCCGGCAACCCAGAAGCGCATTGCCATTCACCAGGTCAGTGTCGACGTCGTTGGGAGCGATCACTCTTGGGGGCGTCACCGTATCGTAGAAGCCGCCCCATTCGTCGCGGTTCACGATCAGCACCGTGTTCTTCCAGCCCGGACCCATGGTGAGCGCCCTGTATACCTGGCCCAGGAAGGCCTCACCGTTCCGCAGATCGGCATGTGGATGGTCGTCATTCCCTAGGTCGCCCTCGAGAAGGGTGAAGCGAGGATCGACAAAGGACACTGCCGGCAGTGTGCCCGCCGCAGCATCCGCCAGAAAGTCGGCGAAGAGTGCCGAAATGCCCAGGTACTTGACTCCCCAGAGCGCGAGAAACGGGACATTCGAGTAGTAATACTTGCTGCTGACCCCGGCCGCGGCGAGACTATCCCAGATGGTGGGCAGCGTAGACAGGTCGATTGTGTTGGAGAGCCGGTCGGTCTGTGCCGCATGCTGAAAGACGCGATTCGGAAAGGTCGACGATAGGATCGACGGGAAGTAGTTGTCGAGCGTGGTGAAATTGCGCGCCAGTGCAGCGTAGAAGGGCAGGTCGGCTTCTTCGTAATAACCGATGCTGAAGGTATCGTTTGTAGTGGTGCGCAGCCATCCGTCCATTTTTCCGTCGTCGTATTCGCTGCGACCTCCCGCATAAGAGTGATCGGGATCGGGATGGGAGCAGCCGACGTAGGTGGTGAGCCTCTGGGTGGGGTGGGCCTCGCCTTCACTGTCGAGATAGCTGAGTCCAGCCTGCCTGCCATTGGCGCCCGGCAGCCAGCCCAGGAGGTGATCGAAGCTGCGGTTCTCCATCATGACAACGACAATATGTTCGATCTGTGAGGTACCTGGGGAAGGGAGAGAGACCAGCTGCCCGGATACGGTGCGAGGGCCTGCGATGGCTGCAGCGGAAGCAGCTCCTGCGCCACGGATGAACGCTCTGCGATTGATATCCATGGGACCTCCAAGATGTTCAGGGTGGGGGAATTTTTCGAGCAGCCCATCACTGCGATGGATGCTGCATCAGTAAACATATGCCCAGATAGGTAAATAGGGAGTAAACAGCTGGTAAAAAGCGGATCGAGCTTCAGGTTCGAAGGGAAGCCGGCGGTTTACAGCAAAACTGGAGTCGATATATCCCGTGGGCCACCGAAACTCCAGTCGACGCGACCATCAGCAAGCGGCGACCTTGAAACATGCCCGAACAGGAGCCAGTTGTCCTGGTTTCGCCCTAACGAGCCTCACGCTGCATTCCACATCAGAATGGTTCAGATAGTGCCACAGTGTGGATCCGAGGCGGATTTGCGGCGTTCTTTGGCGATTTCACTAAGGGGTGGGGCTATCGCGGGTAATTGCCGTTTCATGCCGGGGTGCCGAGTTTGCACTCATGCTGGGCTTCGAAACGGCCCAGTTCCAACTCGGTCATGGTTGTGCCGACCGTGTGGAAACAGAAGAGGCAAATCGAATCGAACGTCCCGTCTGAGTTGCAGCGGTGAGCGAATTCTTTCGCGTCGCTCGATACTTCTTTTTTGTCCATCGATTTCGTTTATACGCCCCTAAAATGAACGCCATCAATTTCTTTGCATCAAACTTTGGAGGTATGGAACTTTCGCGTCAGGTGGCGTATATGGGCACGCAACCATCACCGCAATCGCCCGACGTCAGGATGAGAGAACTGTGCCGCGTCCTGGACACCGAGCTCGAAGTCCTCACCAATCTCCTTTATCTGGCTAAGCAAAAACGCCTCGAGCGAGATGAGTATGAACGATATTTCGAGATAGCGCAGAAAACCGTGGACCGCATCCTCACCGCAGTCACCGAGCGGTGCTGAAACGCTGCCAGATCATCTGAAATCCCACAGCAGCCCCTTTACGACCTGAAGATTAGTAAAGTGCTCATCCCGGGGGACTTGCTACAGGCATCAAAAGAGCCAGTTTTGCGCATCAAACTTTAAAGGTAAGTTGAACGAACAACAACTTCCTGTAAGTCGGCTTTTGCCGCCCTCCAAGGGCGGCTTTTTTATTGGCCGCAACGCTTCTGGAAATCGATCAGGTAGGACATTTGCAATCCGGCAAACTAGCATCTGCCGATCACGGGCAGTGAAAGGGACTGCCTGAGTGACAGTCCCCGTGGCTGTTCGACGCTCCCAATCTAGGCAGCGTTAAGAAGTCTGCCGAAGAAAGCGCGATAGCGCTGCAGAGCAACGCGTAGTTCCTCGGTCGACACATTATCCCCGCTGTCCCATTGCCGTTCGAGTGAAGCGCGTTCGTTTGCGAAGCCTTCGGCGAGCCGCTGCATCACGGTTGCCACCAGCTGATCGGCCTGCTCAACGGAACGCCGAGGCTCATCGACGAATGCAGCCTGCACGTCGCTCCAACGCGTGCGAAGGTCGCCGATAACGGAGTCGGAAAACAAAGTTTCGGAAGCCATGCCGTGTGATGCATTGTTAACCAAAGAGGCATCCGTAACCGGCCGCGTTGTCTCCCAGTCGCGCGAGCGATTCACTTCCGGAGTTCCGTTGGCTTGATCGACGGGTTCGCCGTGAAAATCGGTATTCGCCACGTCAGATTGCACAAGCCTGGGGCGAAGGGGATCCGTCGCCACATACTCCTCGTGGTATTCGGCGTTCCGTGTTGCTGCTTGCACATCGGCCTTGCCGGCCGTTCTTCTTCCCGCAAGGTCAGCCGTGGTCAGCTCTTCCTGTCTATTGAGATCAGTCATTTTATGCCACCTCCCGTTTGTGGGTTACTGGGGCCGCTGGAGTAGGTTCCAGCAACTCATCGAACAATGAACGGTAGTAGATCATCGCTTGGCGCAGGTCTTCGGTGGTCGCCTGTCCTTCCCTGTGCCGCAGAGCAATCTGGTGGGCAGCGCGATAGTTAGCCACAACGTGCGGGTGGCCTACGGAGATATCGGCGGCGCGCTGCTCGAAGTCGCTCATCGGATAACCGCGGGCCTGCATCACCTTATCAACGAGCAGATCGGCCTGGCTCACTGCCCCCTGTGGGTCGTCGACGAAGCGCGACTGAA
>Ga0335073_10005923_pt1 | contig 17174 bp, 10 predicted proteins | sample Lox_Sample_22_FD_207093 | JGI IMG/M metagenome (GOLD analysis project Ga0335073, IMG submission 207093) | Soil microbial communities from Loxahatchee National Wildlife Refuge, Florida, United States - Lox_Sample_2.2 | ecosystem: Environmental > Terrestrial > Soil > Wetlands | place: USA...
TCTCGCCTGGTACGACAAGTATGTGAAAGGCGTGACGCCGGCGCCGGTTCCACCGGCTACCAACGGCGGCAGGTAAGACAGACGGTCGTATGGCGCCGCCTGTCGAACCTGGCGCACGGATCCAGATAACAGGCGGCAAAAAACGACCGCCCGTCCTACTTCCCGAAGTGCACCTGGATGGTGCCGGCTACGACCTCCGGGCCGTCGGCGCTGACACCCGGCTGGAATCGCCAGTCGTTCACGCACTTCACCGCAGCCTCGTCCAGGGCTGCGCCGGCCGGGCTCACCACGTCGATGGCCTGCACCAGGCCGTCGCGGCCGATCTGCACGCGAATCGTGACGGCGTGGCCGTCCGCGGACGGCCACGCGGCGGCCGGTGCGGCGGGAGCTTTCATCGCCAACAGAACCGGTGCGCTCACGGCGTCGGAGACCTGGTACACGCCGGGTATGATCGGGATCGGCGTCAGCCAATCGATGGTTGCGAAATCATGACTGCCCTCCGGAGCCTGAAAATCGAAGAGGGCCGTAGACAGCACCGTATCCGCCTGCATCGAGGAGAAGGTATAAGTCTCACTCCATGCGGGCGCCGGACTCGCGTGCGCGAGCTGGTACCTCAGAATCCGATGTTTTTCGGCGTCGATGCACATTGTGACGGTCTCGTTCACCACCGGGTCGCGCCCCAGCCACGTGAAAGACCCGCGCACGATCTGGCAGGGCTGCGGATGGCCGTCCACCGCGACTCTGTCGCGGGCGCCGGCCTTTGGATTCGCCAGCGTTTTGTCCAGCGCCGCCCACGCGTTCAGGGGAAACGCGCAGGGTCCGATCTGCGGGAGCATCACCTTCACAAACCCCTTGAGGCGCGGATAAAACATCCACTGTCCCGCGCCGTTGCACACGCGTAAGACCGGATTCTCGCCATCCAGGATTTCCAATCGGGCATAGCGCGGCGGCTGGAATGCCAGGCGGAATTTCACCGGCGGTTGATCGGCGCCGTTCTCGCTGCGAACCAGCGTTCCTTCCGCCTGCCAGCTTTTGGCCGCGAACGCCGCGGCGGCAACCTCGCGGACCAGCGCGGCGGCGTCCCTGGCCGGCTGCGCCGCCACGGCCGCGGCCAGCGCCAGCAACGCGGCCAGTCGGAGAATCGGCATCGCAGTCAGAATAACAGTACGCTCGCGAAGCCGCCCCGGGATCTTCCGGGCCTGGAGTATGCTATTAGGATCATGAAGCTCAGAGCCTCGCTGGCCTTCATGCTGTGTCTGACCGGGCCGTTAGCCGGGCAATCCGTCGAAACGCTCTATTTCCGCGCCGTTCTTCTGCCCGCCAACGAAGTTCCCGCGGTCGGTTCCAGCAACAAGGGCGTCGCCGACGTCACCGTGCATGCCGTGCTCGACAGCACCGGCCAGATTGTCTCCGGAACGGTCAACGTAGTCACGCACGTCAATCTCACGGCGTCCGTGGCCATCACCGGCATGGATATCTGGAAGGGCGCGGCCGGCCAGAACGGCAGCGTCGCCATCAGCACCGGACTGTCCGCCGCCAACGACCCGATCGTGCAGAGCGGCAGCGACCTGGTGCAGGCGCCGGCGGTGGTTTCCAGCCCGAATGCATCCGCCATGGCGGCGCTGCGCGACCTGGTGCAAAACCCCGCCAGCTACTATCTCAATCTGCTCACCGCCACGTCACCCAATGGAGCCATCCGCGGCCAGTTGCAACGGGCGCAGACCGCCGTCCTGCTGGCCATGATGAGCAGTTCGAACATGCCCGCGCCGCCCTCGCTGCAAGCCTACGGCGTCGCCAAGCTCATTGCGATCGGCACACAGGATTCCAAAGGGAACTGGACGTCCGGGGAGCTGTTCTTCTCGGCCGGCTACACGTCGGCCGATTTCTCGACCTTTACCAGCTTTCAAATCCACCAGGCCACCGCCGCGCCCAACACAGCCGCCGCGCTCGCGGCGACTCTCCCCGGGGGCCTGACCGCCGACCCCTCCGGAAGCGGATCGTTCGGCCCGTTCTACACCGAACTCACCACCACCACGGCCACGCAGACGGCCGCTTTCAACGCGCTCTTCTTCAATCCTTCCTCGCTCTATATCGATTTGCACACTTCGGCCAATCCCGGCGGCCTGATGCTGGGGACGCTCCGCCATACCGACGCCATGCAGTTCCCCCTGCTGCTGAGCTCCGCCAATGAGCAACCCGCGCCTTCCGTCGCCGCGGCAGCGCCTTCGAACCTCACGCTCTACACCATCCGCGACGCCACCGGCGCTCCCCTGGCCGGGCTGATCTTCACCGACATCGACTACACGTTCCCCGGCCCCACGCAATTCATCAGCGTCGATCTGCATACGGGCGCGGCCGGACAAAGCGGCGCCATCGCCCTACACCTGGCCAACCAATTCTACGACCCGGCGGGCGTGGGAAATTATGGCGATTGGTGCCCGCCTATCCAGGACACCGGCCTTCTGAATAGCGTGATCGGCCATCCCGGGAACTACTACGTCAGCATGAATACGCTCGATGCGCCGGGCGGCGCCGTACGCGGGCAATTGGCCGCGCCTCCCACGGGTGTGACTTCCGTGGCCGCCGCCATCGCCGCCGATCTCGACAAGAATGCCGCCACCGTCGCGCCGGGCGAGTTGTTCTCCATCTTCGGCGTCAATCTGGCCAACGTCGCGACCGATCTCTCCGGCTGGAGCGGACAGGTTCTGCCATCCGCGCTGAATGGTCTGAGCGTGACCGTTGCCGGACAGACTGCTCCTCTGGTCTACGTTTCTCCAGGCCAGGTGAATGCGCAAGTCCCGTTCGGAATCGCCGCCGGCAACCAACCGGTCGTGGTCAGCGGTCCGAACGGACTTAGCGGGACGTACGCATTGCAAATTGGCGCCGTGGCGCCGGCGATCTTCTTCTATCCGGCGCCCGCCGTCTTGAAAAATGCGGACTACTCGCTGCTCAGCGCCTCGAATCCGGCCAAGGCCGGCGACGTGATCCTGATCTATTGCACCGGGCTCGGTCAGACCAATCCCCCGCTGGCGACCGGCGCCATCTCATCGGCAATCGCCTACACGCCCACCGTGACGGCCACCATGGGCGGCGCGGCCGCGAACGTGGTCTACGCCATCGCGTCGCCGAGCTTCCCGGGCTTATACCAGGTTGCGGTGACGGTCCCAGCCGGGCTGACGGGTGTGGTCCCGCTGGTGTTGAAGGAATCGGGCGTGGCGTCGAATTCAATCAATGTGACGCTGCACTGAAGGCGCCAGTCAATCCTGCGTTCAGCATACTGACGCTCGCCGGTGCCATTGGCCGGCCCCCGGCGGTGTCTCGATGACAAATCGATGACGCCGTCAACGTCCGACATTCGCGCCGTGCCGTAGTACCCTGATAGCTTGCTGAACCTCTCCAAAAAAGCCGAGAAGTTCCGTAGCCTGCTCGCCTCCGGCCGGTCCGATCAGGCCATCGATCTGCTGCGCCAGTTCGACATCCTGGAGGCGGCCGATGTTTTCATGGGCCTGCCATTTCCGCAGCAGGAGATCCTCTACCGCCGGCTTCCCATTCCCCTGGCCGCCGAGCTGACCGCCGCGTTTCCCTATTACCACGCGTACGTGCTGCTCCACGCGCGTCCCATCGACGAGCTCAACGCCATCGTGGAAGCCATGCCGCCGGGGCAGCGGATGCACTTCTTCGACGAGCTGCCCGAAGAGGCGTGGCGCCAGCTCATGGACGAGCTGTCCACCAAGGAAACCACCGCGCCGCCGGAGCCCGAAGGCGCGGCCGCCGCGCCGGCCGCTCCCGCCGCCGAGTCCATCGTGGAAGCTCGCGGCATCGAGAAGCTTTTCGATCGGCCCGACGGCGGAACGGCGCAGGTCATCGCCCCGCTCGATCTCTCCATCGAGCCCGGTGAAATCATGGCCTTGCTCGGGCCGTCGGGGTCCGGCAAGTCGACTCTCCTGCGGATCCTCACCGGCCTGACCAGGCCTTCCAGCGGCCAGGTCCTGTGGCACGGCAAGCCGGTGGCCGAAGCCGATCCGCATGTGGCCATCGTGTTCCAGAACTTCGCGCTGTTTCCCTGGCTCACGGTAATCGACAACGTGGAAGTGCCCCTGTTGGCGCAAGCCGTCGCTCCGGAAGAGCGGCGCGCCCGCGCCCTGCGCAGCCTGGAATCCGTGGGATTGCAGGGCTTCGAATCGTCCTACCCGAAAGATCTTTCCGGCGGCATGAAACAGCGCGTCGGCTTCGCCCGCGCGCTGGCCGTGGAGCCCGAGATTCTCTTCATGGACGAGCCCTTCTCCGCGCTCGACGTCCTCACCGCCGAGAACCTCCGGGGCGAACTTCTCGAGCTGTGGCTCGGCAAGAAGATCCCCACGCGCAGCGTCTTCATCGTCACGCACAATATCGAAGAGGCAGTCCTGCTGGCCGACCGCATCCTGGTTCTGGGCCGCAATCCCGCCCGCATCCGCGCCGATTTCCGTGTTCCGCTCGGCCAGCCGCGCGACCGCAACTCCGCCGAATTCCTGGTCTACGTCGACTACATCTATAAGCTGATCACCCAGCCCGACATCGAAGCCGACCTGCTGGCCGCGCCCAAGGCCAAACCGCGATACCCCATGCTGCCGCACTCCCGCCCCGGTGGAATCGGCGGGCTCCTCGAGATTCTCAACGATCGCGGCGGTTCCGATGACCTGTACCACGTGGCCGACGAACTGCGCATGGAAGTGGACGATCTGCTCCCGATTGTCGACGGAGCGGTCCTGCTCGGTTTCGCCAGGACGGACAAGGGCGATGTCACGCTCACTCCGGAAGGCAGAGCCTTCGCCGAGGCCGACATCGCGACACGCAAGCACATCTTCCGCGATGCCGCGCTGGCCCACGTGACCCTGTTGCAGCAGGTGCGCGTGGCGCTCTCCGGTAAGAGCGACCACAAAATGCCGGCCGAGTTCTTTCGCGACGTGCTCGAAGAGCATTTCCCCGCCGACGAATCCAAGCGCCAGATGGAAACCGCCCTCAACTGGGGCCTGTACGCCGACATCTTCCGCTACGACTCCGGCGGCGATGAATTGACGTTATACGAACCCGCCGCCGCGGACGCCGGACCGAACGCATAATGCCCGCCGACCGTGAGAAATTCTCCTTCCGGCTGCTGCCCTGGAGCGAAATCTCTTCCAGCTCGTTGACGCTGGCTCGCGATCTCCCCGTCGTTGCCGGCGGCCTTGCGCTCTTTTACGGATTGCTGTCGCTGACGCGCTATTGGACCGGCGCCCTCAACACCCAGGCTGAGATCAGCCTGACACCCTGGGCTCTGCCCAAGTATGCCGCCTTTTCGCTCGCCCGTCTGATCGCCGCCTACGTCATCAGCCTGCTGGTGACGCTGCTGTATGCGTACGTGGCGGCCCACAACCGGCGCGCCGAGCGGTTCCTCATTCCGCTGCTGGACACCCTGCAATCCATCCCCGTGTTGAGCTTCCTGCCGGGCGTCATGGTCTCCATGGCCGCCCTGTTCCCCACGCGGCAACTGGGTGTCGAGCTTGGGTCGATTCTGCTCATCTTCACCGGCCAGGTTTGGAATATGACGTTCAGCGTCTATTCCTCGATGAAGAGTATTCCCCGCGAAATGATTGAGGCCAGCGAGATCTACCGCCTCACATGGTGGCAGCGCTTCATTCAGCTCGAACTCCCCTATTCCGCCATCGGACTGGTTTGGAATTCCATGATGTCCGTCGCCGGCGGCTGGTTTTTCCTGATGCCCTGCGAGATGTTCGTGCTCAACCATCGCGATTTGCGCCTGCCCGGACTTGGCTCCTATCTGCAGACGGCCGCCAACGCCGGCAATACGCCCGCGATTCTCTGGGGTGTGGCCGCCATGATCGCGGTGATCGTCCTGATGGACCAGCTCATCTGGCGGCCGGTGATCGCCTGGGCCGAGAAATTCAAGTTCGAAAGCGTGGAAGCCTCGCAGACTCCCAAATCTCCAATCCTGGAACTTTTCCGCCGCTCGCGCGTCCTCGCCGGCGTATCGGCGGCCATTGTCGACCCGGCCAGCGAGGCGGTCACGGTGTTCTTTTCCCGCCGCCGCGCTCGTGCCGGTGAAAATCGCGCCAGTGGCCGCGCCGGGTGGATCTCCACTGCGGTTGGTATCGCGATACTGCTGGCGCTCGTCTATGCGTGCATCGGCATGGCCCGGCTACTGGCCGGACTCACGCCCTCCGATCTGCGTCATCTGCTGACCGGCGCCGGCGCGACCTTCCTGCGGGTCGAGCTTACGCTCCTGCTCGCGGCCCTTTGGACCATCCCCGCCGGTGTCGCCATCGGATTGAATCCCCGGCTGTCGGCAGTGGCGCAGCCGTTAGCCCAGATCGCCGCGTCGGTGCCGGCCACCGCGCTGTTTCCCATCGTGCTGCTCATCCTGATTCAATGGGGCGGCGGAATGGGCCTCGCCGCCATCGTGCTGCTCCTGATGGGCACGCAGTGGTACATCCTGTTCAACGTAATCGCCGGCGCCATGGCGATCCCCACCGACCTCAAGGAAGTCTGCGCCACCTACCGCGTCGGCCGCATCCAACGCTGGCGCAAGCTGATTCTGCCGGCCATTTTTCCGTACTTGCTTACCGGGCTCGTCACCGCGTCCGGAGGCGCGTGGAACGCCAGCATCCTGGCCGAGTACTTCCATTTCAAGAGCCAGATCTTCAGTGTCACCGGCCTCGGCGCCACCATCAGCGCCGCCACCGACGCCGGAAATTATCCGGTCCTTTACGGCGCGACGGCCTTGATGGTAGCCATGGTGGTAACCATCAACCGGCTGCTGTGGCGCCGTCTGTACGGCTTGGCCCAGACCCGCTACAAGCTCGAGACCTAATCTAAGGAGGGCGGATTCATCCCGCCGCGGGACAGATTCTAGCCCGCAAATCTGAGAAGTCGGCCCTATGGCGGCCGCGCGTGTGCCTTTGTCGGTGAGCCGGCAACAGTACCGCTGCCCATCGCGCTCCAACCGGCCGTGACCTTTCATCTTGCGCAGATCATAACGGAGTTGGGTCAGGGTGTAGGCCTCCGCGACAAGGCCAAAGGCGGCCCGGATGGCTTCTCCATCGCCATGGGATCGGCCAGCGAATTGGAGTATCACGGCTCGCGGTCTACAACCCCACCACGTTCGCCAGCGTCTTGCACCACTCCATGAAGGCGACCTTCTCCGATTCGCGTCCGCGCCACCAGGTGTCGGCATGGAAGAACTGGTCCGGCGCCGCCACCACGCGGATTTCCGGCCCTCCGCCCATCGACTTCTCCATCGCCCGGTAAATCCGTCGGGCTCGCGCGCTGTGGTAATCGCTGGTGACCACCAGCGCCTTCTTTATGCCGCGGCGCCGCAACTCGCCCAGAATGTCGCGGGCCTCGTCGCGCGTGTTCATGGCGTTATTCGGAAAGGCCTCGAACCACGCCGCGGGAAATCCCTTGCGAACCGCGAAGGGAATCGCCAGATCGCATTCGTTGGCGCCGTAAAACCCCGGCGGGCCGCTCACCAGCACGCGCGGCACATAGCCGCGTCGCACCAGCATCGCCGCCGTTTCCACGCGATGGCCCCAGTAGTCGCCGCCCAGCACCACGGCGATTTCGGCCTGATCCGGGCCGTCGTCGTGCACCAGCGCGCGGCCGATCAGCGGCAGCCACAGGCGGCACGACGCACCCAATGCGACTAACAGAATTGCCAGGAAAAGGAGAAGGCGGGAGACCAATCGGCGGGCGCCAGCCACGATCTATTTCTCGTCGGCCGAACTCTTCTGATCGAGATTGCCGACGGTCTTCAACCGTTGATACAGACGCTCCACTTCGGCCTCGTCTTCGGGCCGAAGGATGCGGTAACGCGGCGGAGGCGGCGTCTGCTTGCGCTCCGACGGAGGGGCCATCATTTCGCCCCAATATTGCCGGTACGGCTTGCCATCGATGAGCGCATCGCGCGACAGGCGTCGCAGATTACGCAACAGGCTGTTGCAGGAATCCAGATCGCCCGAATAAACCAGCACCACGCGGGAGTCGTCGAACAGCGTCAGCCGCACAATCAAAGGCGTGACCCAGCTCACCGCATGGTCGACGCGCCGGATGTCCATCCACGGAATGATGCGGCGGCCCAGGGAAAGATACCCTTCATGCAGCTCGATAACCGGGCGGAAAGCCAGTAGAAACAGCACGATCCCGGACAAGGCGAGCAGGGCGGCGGGAATTAAAACCACGGGTCTGTGCCAGCCAATCCAACCGCTTCCGCCAGCCAGCGCCAGGACAGCGACGGCCGACCAAAAGTAGTGCGGTGCGGGCAGGTAGCGAGTCATCAAACCCGGTCTCATCTTTAGACTACTCCGCTGCGCGTAACCCGTCAATGTTCAGAATGGGCGTTCTGTCGAATGATTTTCGCGGCCCGCCAGGTATAGTGCAGACCGCTCCAAATCGTGAAGCCCGAGCAGATCCAGAGCCCCCCCCGCGCCAGCCAATCTGTTACGCCAACGTAAACAATATTACGGACCAACCAAGCCATGGCTGTCCCGATTTGCACGCAGGTCGAGACCTTGCCCCATATGCTGGGTGGGAATTTGCGGATTCCGGTGGTCAGCAGCAGGATGCCGGCGCCGAGCAGGATATAAAGGTCCCGCCCGAATACAATCCCGACGAACCACCAGGGCACCATCCCGGCCACGGCCATCGCCAGGAAGATGCCGCTGAGCAAGCACTTATCCGCGATCGGATCGAGTACGGCGCCGGCCGGCGTGCTCCGCCCGGTCCGGCGGGCGACCGCCCCGTCCAGGTAATCCGTAAACGCCGCCGCCGCAAAAACGATCAGCGTCAGCACCGGCCGCCCGGTGATAATTCCCCATGCCACTACGGGTGTAAGAACGAACCGTAGCAGCGTAAAGAAGTTGGCCAGGTTCATGGACGGGACGTGGAGGCGCTCTCCTTTTTAAATCATCCGCGACCGCACCAGCTTATTCTTGGCCTGCTTGCCGCGCCGCCGCATCAGTTTCTCCTGGGCAGTCACCTGATGCTTATTGTGCGGCTTTTTGTGGATATATGTTCCGTCGGGCTGCATCTGCCGCGCATTGGTGGTATCGGACAGGTAAACCGCCAGGACATCGTCACGGATGCCGCGAATAATGCGCTCATCGCGCACCGGAACCAGCACTTCCACACGGTGGTCGATGTTGCGGGGCATCAGGTCGGCGCTGCCGATGTACATTTCCTCGTTGCCGCCATTGTGGAAGTAGTAGACCCGGCTGTGCTCCAGGAACCGCCCTACGATGCTGGTCACTTCGATGTTGTCGCTGATGCCCGGCACTCCCGGCCGCAGGCAGCAGATCCCGCGCACCAGCAGTTCAATCTTCACCCCGGCCCGCGAGGCGCGGTACAGCGCGCGGATGAGCCTCGGATCCACCAGCGCGTTCATTTTGAAGATCAGCTGCGCTTTTTTCCCGGCCCGCGCCAGGTCCACTTCACGCGAGATCAGGCCATCCAGCCGTTGCCGCAAATTCACCGGCGCCGTCAGCAGCCGCTTGTAATCCGACTTTACGGAATAGCCGGTGAGGTAATTGAACAGGTCGCTGACGTCGTCGGCAATCTCTTCGTCGCAGGTCAGCATGCCGATATCGGTGTAAAGGTGCGCGGTGACGGCGTTGTAGTTGCCGGTGGAAATGTGGACGTAGCGGGCGATCCGGTCCTGCTCGCGCCGCACCACCAGCGCGACCTTGCAGTGGATCTTCAAACCAATCAGCCCGTAGACCACGTGGACGCCGCGGCTTTCCAGCGCCCGGGCCCACTCAATATTGCTCTCCTCGTCGAATCGGGCCTTGAGCTCGACCAGCGCCGCCACCTGCTTGTCTTCCTCGATGGCCTCCAAAAGCGCCTCGACCACCGGCGAGTTGCGGCCCACCCGGTAGAGGCAGATTTTGATGGCCAGCACCGCCGGATCGCGCGCCGCCTTGCGCAGAAACTCCACTACCGGCTGAAACGAATCGAACGGATGGTGCAGTAGGATATCCCGCCGCCGCATGATGGCAAAGATGTCTTCATCCTCGCCATCCTCGGCCAACGACTGCGGAATCGCCGGCGAGTACGGCGCGAACTTCAAATCGGGCCGGTCCAGCGACGCCAGCCCGGAAAGCCGGCTCAGAGAAAGCGGACGCGGCGTCCGATACACTTCATTCGCGTCCACTTCCAGATTGTTCATCAGGATTTCCAGGATGGGCGCCGGCATATCCTCGGTCACCATCAGCCGCATCACGCTGCGGAACCGGCGCTGCCGCACGCCCTCTTCGATGGTCTCCAGCAAATCCTCGGCTTCCAGCTCCTTGATTTCGATATCGGCGTCGCGCGTGACGTGGAACGGATGCGATTCGAGCACGTCCATACCTGGAAACAGCGCCGGCAGATTGGCTTGAATCACCTGCTCCAGCCACACGACATCGATGCGCTTGATGCGGCCGTGCGCCGACTCGTTGCCGGTGGAGTTCACGCGCACCAACTGGGGCAGGGAATCGGGCACTTTGACGCGCGCGAAACGCTCTTGCCCGCCGCGGTCGCGAATGGTCACGGCCAGGTTCAGGCTCAGGTTGGAAATATGCGGGAAGGGACGGCCGGGGTCGAACGCCAGCGGCGTCAATACCGGAAACACCGTGTCCGTAAAATAGCGCGTCGAGCGTTCCAACTGCGCCGCCGTCAAATCCGAATAGTTGTGAATGTGGATGTTATGCCGTTCCAGCTCGGCCATCAACTTTTCCCAACACCGGCGCGATTCGTTCTGGAGCTTTTTCGTCTCCCGGCGAATCGCCACCAGTTGGGCGCGCGGACTCATACCGTCCGGTCCGGATTCGGCCGATCCCGCGTCTACCAGCGCGGCCACGCCGGCCACCCGGACCATGAAAAATTCGTCCAGGTTGGAGCCGAGTATCGATAGAAACTTCACCCGCTCCAGCAGCGGGTTGCGTTCGTTTTCCGCTTCTTCCAGCACGCGGTGCTGAAATGCGAGGAGACTCAATTCACGATTGATGTATAAGCTCGGATCCTTCAGATCTGGATCTTCATCGGCGCTCTGCGCGGCGGCATTGGCGCCGGATCCCTTCGGCTTGGGGGATCGGTCGCGCTTCTTCTTGTTCGGCGGATCCTTCTTGGGCATGGCAGCTGTCGGGCTCGGCCCGCAGCTATTCACTGTCGCACAACTCCAGATGAATTTGGGACGATGGCGCCCAAAAAACGTTGAGCTACCAGGCCGACAAGACCTTCTCTACGGGTTCCGGAAGCGAAACATCGAGACGGGATGCTTTTTCATGCGCGTGATCGCGGCAGTACGCCGAAATCGGACCGCCACCGGTGCGAAACAAATAGCTGGCGGGGCGCTCACAACCCGGATGTTCACACATGATTGTCAGACCGTTCAGCAACTTGATTTTGGTGGGATGTTCACGAATTGCAAAGCTCGCGTTTGCCATACAACTCCGTGCAAAAGATTGTCTGCTGACACCCTCAGTTTACGACAAGATACTTCCGGTATACAACCGAATTTGAGTTGCACACTATGTTACAGAAACGTGACAGATTCGCGCCCCACGAGCGCCTCAGGGGGCATCGCGAATTCCAACCGTCCTGACCCGTCGGGCGTGGCGCCGGTGCTCGTTCACCCTCGCGGCTCAGGAGCAATCTGTGCCCTACGGTTTCTTTTTCGATGGCTTGGCCGATTCGCTCGCGGCTTCGCCTTCAGCCGGCGGATCGCCCCAGAAAACCGTGCAATCGTACATCTCTTTTTTGTGGCTGTAGAGCTGATTGAGCCCCATGTCGGAGATGTCGTCGCTATCGCACGCGAACGCCGTCGCGAAAACGTGCGCCTTCACCCGCCGCGTCTCCTCCGCCTCGGAAATGATGTGCAGCAACGCCATTTTCTCCGGCGGAAGTTTCACTTTGTGCGAGTATCCGAACTCCATCCCGGGCAGCGGCCGGATGTGTGTCATGAAGTACATCTGCTCGTCCGCCCAGATCGGACTGCCCTTCGGCGTGACCTTCAGGACTTGCTGTGCAATCTCTTCGTATTCGGGCCACGTGAACATATCGCGCCGTTCGTAAAGCGACTTACCGAGATTCAACAACGAAAGAAACGCCAGCAGCAGCACCGGCCAGACCGGACGGCCCGAATCGAGCAGGCGGCTGGTTGCGGCGAACAGGCCGATTGCCGCCAGTACCGCCAGAAACGGCACCGCCAGCAGGAAATACCGCGCGAAGGTGGGATGCGCGAACGCCAGTTCCGCCATCATTCCCACGCTCAACCAGCCGCACAGATAAAACTCGCGCCGCCACGCCAGCGTCCACGAACTCCGCTTCGCGATGTACGCCAGCCCGAGCAGCGCCAGCAGTCCCAGCAACAGCGCCTGGCCCGAATCGATCCAACTCGTCATCACTTCGAGATCGTGCTGCGTAGTCTCCGACCAGTACAGCCTGCGATAAAACACGTGGTATTCGACCAGGTTGAACCAGACCTGGAACGGCCCCTTCGTGAACAGCCAGATCATCGGCGCAAAGGGAATCACGCCGCCGATCGCCGCCGCCACGGCTTTCCCCCAGCGATTCCCCGCGTGGCTTTGCAGCAAAATCCAAACCACCACCACCGCCGGCACGGCGGCCGTCAACAATGACGACGCCGGCGCCACTCCCGCGAAAAATCCCGCCACCAGCGCCATCCACGCGCTTCGTTTCTCGATGGCGATCAGCGCGCATCGGAACGCCGCCGCGCTGGCGAACAGGCACATGCCGTATGCCTGGCCCAACGTCCCGTACTCCACCACCAGTTGGTTGACGCCGAAGATCAGGATCACCGACAGCGCCGCCGCCAGGCGCCATCGCAACGCGCCGGCCAATCGGCGAAACACGAAGTCCGCCATCAGGAAGACCGCTGCCGCCGCCATCACGGCGGTGATCGCGTGCACCGCCCGCCAGCTTTCACCGAAGACCGACATCCACAGGACGTTCCACAGATTGTTCAGCAGCGCCTGCGGATAAACGAAATCGAGATAGGGCCGCTTCCCCTCCAGCATCAGTTGATTGGTGAGGAAATGGAATCCTTCGTCGCCGGTGTACGCCAACGTCTGCGAGTATGCGAGCAAGCCGGCCAGATAGGCGCCCATCGCCGCCAGCAGCCAGCGATAAGCCTTCCGTTCCGCACCGGCCGCCGGGTCCGCGGCATCCCCAGTCGATTGCATACGAAAAGTGCATCATACCAGCCGGACGCGGTAGCCTACGAATACGCGATATGCAACCATCCGCCACCGCTGATCCGCTGCTCCGCTGGCGTAGCGAATTTCCGATCCTCGGCCGCACCACCTACCTGATCAGCCACTCGCTCGGCGCCATGCCACAGCGGGCCGCCACCCGCGTCGCCGAGTTCGCCGATACCTGGGCGTCGCGCGGCATTCGCGCCTGGGAAGAAGGCTGGTGGGACATGCCGGTCACCATCGGCAACCTGATCGGCCGCATCATCGGCGCGGGCGAAGGCGAAGTCGCCATGCACCAGAACGTGTCCATCTGCCAGGCCATCGTGACCTCCTCGCTGGATTGGCGCGGCCGGCGAAACAAACTGGTGACCGAAGGCCTCAATTTTCCGTCGAACGACTACATCTATCACGGCCTGGAGCGCATCGGCGCGCGCGTGGTCGCGGTGCCTTCCCGCGACGGCCGCACGCTCGAGTTGGAAGATCTGCTGGCAGCCATCGACGAGGAGACGCTGCTGGTTTCGGTCTCGCACGTGGCTTTCCGCAGTTCGTTCCTCCAGAACCTCGCCGCCATCTCCAAACGCGCGCACGACGTTGGTGCGCTGGTCATCGCCGACCTGTACCAATCCGCCGGCACCGTGCCCGTGGACGTTCGCGCGCTCCACCTCGACTTCGCCACCGGCGGATCGGTCAAGTGGCTCTGCGGCGGTCCCGGCGCCGGCTACTTATACGTTCGCCGCGACCTATGGCCCCGCATCGAGCCCATATTCACCGGATGGGCGGCCCACGAGAAGCCCTTCCAGTTCGATGGCGGACCGATTCGCTACTCCTCCGACGCGCATCGTTTCCTCAACGGCACGCCGAACGTCCCCGCGCTGTACGCCGCGCGCTCCGGCTACGAGATCATCCACGAGATCGGCGTCGAAGCCATCCGCGCCAAGTCCATCCGTCACACTGCGCTGCTGATCGATCTGGCCGATGAGGCCGGAATCCCGGTGCGCACGGAGCGCGATCCCGCTCGCCGCGGCGGCGTGGTCACGCTGGACGTCCCCAACGGTGCCGAGGTAACCCGCGAACTGATCCGCCGCGAGATTCTGGTGGACTACCGCCCCGGAGCGGGCATCCGCATGTCCCCGCACTTTTACAACACCGGCGAGGAACTGCAGCGGGCAGTCCGGGAGATTCGGGACATTGGCGCCCACTGATGCGTACGGAACTTTTCCGTCATCCTGGGTTTGTGGTCACAGCCGGCTTATCATTACTAAACCCGGATGCGGCCTTCTCCGCGCGGCCGATCCGCTCGCCATCGAAGGCCAGATCATGCCGCAAATGCGCGATTTCAAGGCCAGAGAATCCAGGACCTTCCAAACGCATTACTACTGATTCGGTTCCTGTCGGCGCGATCAGCGATGCAACAGCCGCTCCAGCAGCGTCCGCGAATGGGGCTGCGGGAAGCCCTCCAGCAGCCAGATGTCGAATGGGAACTTTGAGAACGAAGTAAGAAACCGCTTGCCGTCGGGATGCATACTGAATCCCGCGAGGCTGTCGGCGGAGGCGGGAAGATCGACTGGCGCGAGATATCTTTCGGCGCCCGTGTTCACATTTACCGAAAAGAGCTGCCACTGTGCGCCTTGGCCCGTGGTGTTCAGGAAAATACCATAGACCTCACTGCCGTCGCGCGCGAACCCATATGCCGCGAAGGTGCGCTTCGTCAGCGTGCGCCTGGATTTTCCGTCCGCTGAGATCAGATCGATGCCACTCTCCGAAGGATATGCGATCCAATCCCCAGAAGGCGACCAACTCGTTCCCAGACGGAGTTTGGCTTGCGGACTTACGTCCGTCAACGCGACGGGAATTGCGCCGGGCATGGGTCGCATCTTGACAACCTCGGTTTTCCCGTTCGCGGAGAGCAAGCAGGAGATCCACAGGCCGTCGGGCGACCATGAGATCCCCTCGTACGATGCGCCGGCATTCAGTATGACGGCGCCCCCTCCCGAGGCGTTCACCATCGTGAGGCTTTTGGTTCCGTCGGCCAGGCTGCCAAAAACGATACGCTTGCCATCCGGTGACCAACGCGGATCGTAGGTATAGCGCCGCGTCAAGTGGCGGGAGAATCCTTCCTCGCCCGCCTGACGGTCCTCCATTCCCGGGCTTCTTCCAAGAGGGGACGCATAGATAAAGTGCGTTCCGGAGGGTGCCCAATCGGGCCACCACGGAACCCCGCCCGAGACCAATGTGCGAACTTCGCCGCCCGGAATCGACACTTCGATCACATTCCAATCAAACTGACCGCTCAGGTAAGCGATGCGCTTTCCGTCGGGTGATACGTCGTGATAATTCCCCGAACTGGGACCGGAGGCGATGGTGCGCTGCGTCCCGTCCACTACGTCCAGGATGGACAGAATGCCCCGATTGTCGCCCGATTGGGCTAACAACAAATGGCGGCTATCGGGAAACCAGCTTGTCGACCTAAATGTGTCGCCGGTTTCCAATTTCCGGGGCGTACCGGATGGGTACGGCAAAAGCCATGACTCAATGTCGGAGACGGCGAGTTTGGAGCCGTCAGGAGAAAAACTGAAAGAAACGCTGCTGAAGTTGACTGGCCCCGGCCAGAACTCCCTTTCCTCACCGCCGTTGAAGGATCGGATCCAGATCTTACGGCCTCGCTCGAACGCGATGGTTTTGCCGTCGGGGTGGATCGCGGCGAAGCCGACCCCCTCCAACACCATTTGCGGGGTGCCGCCCGCTGCCGGCATGGACCATAAATCACCGCCCGAGACGTAATAGACAGTCGCACCGTCCCGCGACCAGAACGGCGCGGTGCAATCGTGGTCGGCTTTGGAAAGCTGTACCCCATCGGAACCGTCGAGGAGGCGCGTGAAGACTTGCATCCTTCCGTTGACCCGCTGCGTGTAGGCGATATCCTTTCCATCGGGCGACCATTGCACAAAACGGTGTTCGGCCCCGTCCTGGGTTATGGGTGTGTACTTGTAGTTCGCCAGGTCGGGCCCGGAAGATTGTGGCAGCAGTAGCGTGGCGCCCAGGGCTCCCGCGATCAGACACGCCACGCCGGCCACCAGGGGAACGAGCAGCCGTTTTCTCCGCCGCACGGCGGCAAGTGGAGCCGCTTGGACAGGACTGGCGGTTTCGGAAAGCCGTTCCCGGATGTGCTTGAGTTCGCGATAGAGATCCCGCGTGGAATCGTACCGCTCCGACGGGTCTTTCGCGAGCAGGCGCTCGATCACCCAGCGCAGCGGCGCCGGCACTGAGGCGGGCAGCGGCTCAGCTTCCTCGCGGATGATGGCGGTCATGGTTTCCGGCGCGCTTCCGCGGCGGAAGGGCCGGTTGCCGCTTGCCAGTTCATAGAGCACCAGGCCGAACGAAAACTGATCCGATTGCGGCGTGAGATCCAATCCACGCGCCTGTTCGGGCGACATATAGGTGACCGTGCCCACCGTGGTCCCCGGATCGGTGATGGCCATGGTCGCCGTATTGTCCGCCGCGCCGGCGGAAGCCGCGGCGGCCTTTGCCAGGCCGAAATCGAGAATCTTGATCCGGCCTTCGCGCGTCACCAGGATATTGTCCGGCTTGAGATCGCGATGCACGATCCCAGCCGTGTGCGCCGCGGTCAAGCCGTCGGCGATCTGCACGGCCAGATCGAGCAGCTTGCGCGCGCTGTCAACGGCCGCAAGCGGCGCGCCGTCCACAAACTCCATCACCAGGTAGCCCGGGGCCTCCGGCGATGTCCCGACGTCATAGACCTGGCAGATGTTGGGATGATTCAACGCCGCCACGGCGCGCGCCTCGCGTTCGAATCGCTCGGAAAATCTCGCCTCGGAAATCTTGATAGCGACGATGCGGTCGAGGCGCGTATCGCGCGCCTTAAAGACTTGTCCCATCCCCCCCGACCCGATCGGCGCGACGATTTCGTAGGGCCCCAGTTGGGTTCCGGGA
>Ga0335073_10005924_pt1 | contig 17173 bp, 23 predicted proteins | sample Lox_Sample_22_FD_207093 | JGI IMG/M metagenome (GOLD analysis project Ga0335073, IMG submission 207093) | Soil microbial communities from Loxahatchee National Wildlife Refuge, Florida, United States - Lox_Sample_2.2 | ecosystem: Environmental > Terrestrial > Soil > Wetlands | place: USA...
GTTAACATTATACTAATTAAACTTAACTGTACTTGAACGCTACCAATCGCACTGTCAATATGTACTGCTCATTACAATAGCCCGTCCTATACACATTTCGCGTCACCCTTTTGCTCCTTCCTCAAGTCAGGGCTATTAGGCGTAACGGAACCAGATTTGGCGAGAAATTCATACACTTCATCCAACTTGGTCGCCAAGACACTTAGTCCACCACAATTCATTCCTCTGAGATCCGTCTCCAAAGCACGAACTCTTTTCGCCAACAACGATCGACATCGTTCAACCAAGGCCCGCCACTTGAAAATCGAAGCCAATCCTGCCGCAACTCTAATATCCTCCAGCGACGTTTCTTCATTCATTACTCGTTTTAGGAGTACAGCTTCCCCGTCCTGAAATATATTTTGCACTCCAAAATATTGTGCCAACGCGAATACTTGACAATATTCATGGAGTTTATGTCCCGTTGAGGGAACGGACGATTCCCGCGTGATTGCGCGATAGAAGACTTCAATGGCTTCATGTGTGAACGACGCACGAGCAGCAATGTTGGCAGTATTCAGCTCCGTATCCATGCTATTATTTGCGATTAATAGTCCCGGACTTTGTGGACTTTTGGCGCGAGTTCGTCCGGTGAGATAGGAACGAGGAAAGGTCCATTGCATTCGCGATCCCGCTTGTTTCCCATTCATCTGAAGGTGGATTATAGTGACATTGCCTCGGGGGCAATCGATGCTTGAGGCGGTTGTTGGTGTTACATTTCCGGGACCTCCATAACCAGCTGGAAACGTCCTGGTTACAGTGGGACTGTCCTCCGATTTGAAAAGCTTGACCTTTGGAGACTGTAAGGATAAATCCTCAGCTTTGCGTTTGACGTGTTCGATCTCCGTCATAACGGCGACGTCAGGGGAAGTGGTGACTCGATAGTTACAGAACCTGTGAACGGGACCATTCTGCAGCTAATATACCCGGAAACGATGAGTCGTGTCGCCTTGATCTGGAGTAGTAAGAACAAAGGATCGAAATATACAAAGCAACTATAGCAACCTTAATGGGATTAAAATGACGATACGGTTCCAGCGGCCATCCCGCTAGTTTCTTCCCTTTGTGTTCGACAAAGGGCCGAAGGCTCTTGCGCAGATCACTCGTGGGGTCAATTCCGTGGGATCAATGAATTGAAAGTTCTTTGATGCCAAAATTCTATTGTTCCTTGGCGGTTTTAATTTTATGCGTAAATAAGGGGCAGCGTCGGGTAAATTTTATAAATTTTGTAAATATCTAAAGTCGTCTGGGTGAAGACTGCGATAAGGCAACTTGGAAGCAACATTCCGAGGGATAATGGTCAAGGAGACGGGTGAAGAATCGAGGGGAAGAATCGGATCAGCAATGCACCATTTCATCTCCCAGCAGGTTTTATTGAATTTGTAGACTACTCTATCAAGAAATGAGCCTCTGTAGGCAAATGGCCAACTCCATTGATAGGCAAAATGTCTTGCGGACAAGCCGAAAATGCGATTGCCATATCCATTTCTGCTCTGAACGAAATGTAACTCCCAGGAGTTGAAACCGGTGGATCAAAGCTCAGCGAATGGTCGGGTTTGACAGGGATGTTCATGAACAAATTGAACGGAGAAGGGACTTCGGGAGCTTCCAATCCGAGTGACTTCATCGCAGCATGTAAATTGTCAGTGCAGTTGTCATGATGTTCTTTGACCCCGAGCAATTGGTAGCGGTATACGTCGCATGCGGCAATGACTGTATCGTGGACTCCGCCGGAAGTATCTTCGAGGATTGTGAGGATGGGACGTCGTTTGTTGGTCAACATAGCATCGCCGACTTTAGGAGTGATTCGGAGAATTGTAGGACGAGTGTGTTCAAGTGACATGAATTCCTTCAAGTCCGCAGTCGAGAAAGCCCAGAAGTCGACGACTTGGTCTCCGTGAGTGTTGATGACTTTGAGAATTTGGCCCTTTTTGAGAAAGGCTCCAGCGCCTTTACGAGCAGGGATCAAGGAAGGAGACGAGGAAGACATGACGGTTGAAGGACAGTTGAACAAGGATATGTCGGGTGAGATTGCGGGTGTTCGGGAGGAATATATCGGACTTATGCACGAAGATTTTCCGGGGATGACTCGAATCTCTTATCGCGCTTCGGGAATCCTTCCTAGACGTCTGATAGGCTGGAATAGGATAACTCTTTTAGGCCACTACCCCGCGGATCTTCCGACGATGGCCCACAGACGTCGCAAACTCGATATCTGACGGCTCCCTGTCCCTCCAGCATATTGCCAGCTGGGCCGATCTTCCACAGGCCTCGACGTATGCCAAAGAAACGTAGTGTCAAGACCCAGGCCAGATTCTATACCGCGTCGCATGCAAGGCCGCGTATCGCCGTCCCAGAAGAGAATGAAGTAGTCAAGGATGTCAATACTCAGCTTCAGGAACTAAGGATGGAGGAAGGAAGAGAACGTCTGCAATCTTCAAAATCTTCGACCAGCGCAATAAATGACCTTCCGCACGCCAATGCGCTCGGCTTCATACCAGCGGACTACACTGAGCCAGTGGTCGACTGTCCGATAGGCAGAGCCTCTACAAGACGTGTGCCCGGGCCTGCAGCGCCTCGGTCCTGGTTAGAAAGACCACGGCACAATCTGCGGCGACTATCTATTCCCGAAGTCATCCGCTCGAGGACTGATTTAGACCCTCCGTTTCCGGACATCGAAATGCCGTCTCGGAGGTCGCTACTTCATTTATCTCTTCTTTCCCTCGCAACTCACTTTTATGCGCATCAAGAAGCGAATCAATATATCCTTCCCCAACTCGGAGTTCACCTCAAAGAGTGGTTATTAACTTACATTGCGGCTAAGAATATTGGAGGCGCCATCACGAAAGAAGGTCTCGATGTCCTGTTCCCTTATAAATATAACGAAGATGACCCCGAAGAGATGAAAGAAATCGTGGCGTTATCAAGGAAAGATGACGTTCACGTTCGGTTCCTCGATTTATCAGATTCACTCGGCTCAGATCTTCTCCTTTCCCAATTTCGAACATTTCTCTCCCCACCAGCATATTCGATGAATATCTTGCCCAACAAATTATCCGACAATATTCCCGGTCCCAGATTTCACAATCTCACCCATCTAACACTCGATGCTTCGCCTGTTCACCCTCCCAAATTCAACACTGTAAGGTTAGCAGAGATTCTGTCAGAGAATTGTACTCGTCTTACTCATCTCTCAATCGCCGGCGTATTCACTTCAGCTGCTTCCGGTGCGGCCCTCATACTATTATCCAAGAACCTCGTATGTCTCGAATATATCGATTTATCACGGACGCCGGCCTTACGGGAACGATATGGTATGCCAGTAATGTCGAGTTGGTCTGTTGGTTATGTAGACTTAGACCATGAGCGCGAAGGTAGATTGGTGGATCGATTAAACTGGGGAGGTGCGTGGCGTCTTGTCCGAACTTTGGTCGTCAGAAAATCGGGATTCACAAGCGACTCTGGACACGCATTACAAGACCATATCATAAAGCTGCGGCATGGGAAGGGATGGAAAGGATGGATTCAGGTTGTAACGGATAAGTGATGTTTAAGTTAAATGTGTTTGGATGGTTTACTTGGGACACCATACCCACTCTCGGCGTTCAGAATATTATGTTTGCATATATTATAAAGTTGAAACTGCAAAATTCCAATTTTTTGAAATGCGCCGTCTGGTCAATACCTCTACGTGCAATTTATTTCGACAAAAGACTTGTTAAAGGGTATGGTACAAGCTCCCGTTAGACTGAGATTCCCCTTTAGTAGGGATGAATTTCGTGCCTGTCGCCACCATCATAAATGCAAATAATTCGCTCCATTCTTCAATCCGCTTTTTGGTCGGCTTTCCTGCACCATGTCCCGCTTTGAGATTATGTCTAAGAAGAAGTGGAGCCTGGTTAGTTTTGCCTGCAGCATATTTCAACGCTGCGACAAATTTAAAGGAATGTAATGGAACACTGAATATCAGTTTTGCAATAGCGATTGGACATACACTCGGTCGTCGTGATCACTCGTTACACAAAGAACCGCTGGATATTGGAAATCCTTCCCATCTCGGACGTTGTGATAGGGTGACCATTTGTAAATGAACTCAAAGTCCTCTGTTACATCAGGATCACCATAGTCTGCTTTCCAAGCAGATCCGATAGTAAAGAGGTGATATCTCAGTAAATCCAGAACACTAAACTCGATCAATGGTACTTCGTGAGATGAGAGGATACCCTACTTGAGCGATTGCCGCTCCAAAAATGCTGTTTCCTGTACGATTTATGACTGCACCGACTAATGCGCCTCCATTACTTCCTCCCTGGCAGACAAGTTTCTCTTTACAAGTCCATCCTTCTCTTATGAGATATCTCCCACATTCTTCAAAGTCAGAGAATGCAACAGGTCTTTTCTCCCTAATAGCTGCTTTGTGCCACTCTTCACCGAATTCGCCGCCGCCACGAATGTTAGCTACACAGTACAGTCCGCCGGTATGTTCCAACATCGTAGCCGTCGAAGAAGAAAACGAAGGATTAAGTGAGATATTGAAACCGCCATATCTGCGATTAACAAAGAAAGGTGGATGTATTACCCATAGAGAAGACAGAAAGCGTTGCCAGACTTCACGAGCGACTTGGGTCGCACAATATACATTGGAATCTTCACTCCATCATGAGGATTTGGAACCCACACTTGTTCAACAGCCCAATTATCGGGATTATAACCATTGATAACAGATTCGCGCCAGATCGACAACTCGCCATAGTTCGCCTCCTTCTCACCGGGAACCAATCCATTTTGTTGTCTCGGGGCTTTGGTTGTTTCGTCTGAGAGGAACTTGTACCGATATATGCGAGATGGCAGAGTGTATCCATTACAACGAAAGAAGAACCTAGGCTCATCTCGACGTACGGAAAGCTCGACAGTCACACCAACAGGTACTGCAACTTCTTGGTGATCTGGGAGACCAAGCCAGGTATCTGACGCACCGCCAGACAGTTTCGTTCGTTTTAAAGACTCATGCAATCCAAGATTCGTAGATAGATCGATGCCATTGGAGGATGAATGGACACCATTCGGTGTAGCGTTGGTGACCAGATTCTTTTCCACGGATGCGAGAGGGACTACGAGAAGTTTGTGTTGCACATTGTGTCCGTATTTAAGCACCAAGTAATTTTCATTCACCAGTGCACCAGCTTTCAACACTGCTGAAGGCTGTTCGGGAACAATGGTCACAAAACCGTCTTCCTACCAATTAGACATGAAAATAATGCTGGGCAACAGGGTGATTGAGATCATATCGCACTACACTTCCACGTGGAGCATTAAGATTGTTTTTGAAGTAAAACGTATTTCCGTTGTTGGCAATGTAACTTAGACGAGAGTTGAAGTCATCTTTGATCTTGATCCATTCTAGTTCTCCTAATAGTTAGTTGAGATGGGTAATACAGCACCTTGACCAAGTCCTTTTTTGGTGAGCTTTGCCAGCCATAACTTATTCACTGGTGCCGTGCTTTCAGAAATGTACAACTGAACCCAATCTCCATCAAATGTAACTGATGCTCCATAAAACTGGTTTGGATGTTCAGCATCAGTGTAAATAAGAACATCTTCAGACTGTTCAGTTCCAAGAACGTGGTAATAGAGCTGCATTTCAGCTCAACAGTCATGAGATCATAAATACCATTGCATTCTCATTAACACCTGTCTCTGTCCCAGCATCTTTGGCATCTATTCCGGGCTCAGGATATCGTTGGTAGAAGAACCCTTTGTTGTCGTGCGTAAAAGTCAAGCTGGTGAATTTAAGCCATTTCAGGGTCTCGGGATAATCTTCTTCCGTCTCAACTGTCCGGATTCGAGCAGAGGACCAATCTGACCCTGACTCTGCAAGAGCATAAGCATAAAGGGATCTACGTTATCACAAATCCAGTGGTCAAAATACCCATCGTGAGACCAAGCATCAACATCTATCTAACTCGTTAGACTGCCCGGAGAAGAATCGTACCGCAATTGTCCCGTCCTCGCTCAATTTGTTGGGATCGAAAAAAATCTCGCCTTTCTCTTTTGAATCGACGTCCTTGACAGTATAGTATATGCTTTGATTGCTCAAGCCTTCATTGTAGCCGTAATACCACCTGTCACCACATCGAAAAGGCAAGCCGTAACGTTCGTAATCACAGCTCTTTGTGAGACTACAGTGTCAGTGAAAAGTTCTCAACAAAGATACGTACTGTTCTCGATAGGTCTCTAGATAGGGAAACCTAGCGATATACTCTTCGAACAGCGAATTCTGAGCCTTGACAAAGTCCTACAATCAATGAGACCCTACGACAGAGAACGCACCTGCGTCTCCTCAGACTTTGGATCTTCAAGCCAGCGGTACGGATCAGGAACTTTGACGCCATGTAACTCGTCAACGACGTCGTCACGTCGTGTCTCTGGGTAGTTGAACACAGTCATTTGTCTTGAGAAAAGACGTTGAGAAATGACTGGAATGGAATATCGTAGAGAAGAAAGAAGACTTGTCGGAACGGGTGAGCGGATTACTGGGAGAAATTTCGAGATCAGCGTCATGAAAGACGAATTGCGCGTCTTCTTGGTACGTAGCGGGGTACCGTGGAGGTTAGCGTTGTCATGAGCAAATTTTAAATTTCATACTTCCTGCATCCTGAACTTGTATGACTAGATGAGCATGAAAGAATTGATTAATATCCATACGACATTAGACACTAAACATTAAACATTAAACATTAAACACAAAAACCTCGAGTTTTTCCAACGCTATTCAATACTGCATCATGCCACACTCGAAGATGTCTCAAGGCAAGAAAGGCAGCTGCCTAGCTTATTCATCGCTGCATACTGTCTGGATGTGTCTCTTCAAGTTGTACTCTTTCCCAAACACCTTTTTGCACTTTGGACAGACCCATTTTCTCTCTCCCGTGTGAATTATCATATGAGCAGTGACTGAGCTTGCCTTCGTGAACGTTCGGCCGCACACTTCGCACGTGAGCTTTTTCTTTTTTGGGTCGACCGCAAGACACGGGATAGAATATTGGCTTGTGGTAGTAAAAGGAGTCAACTCTTGATGCAGAGGACCCGGAATAAAGGCAAGCCAGGGATCATCTTGATTTGGAGGGTGATCCTCAAACGGAGCGCCAGGCAGGTAATACGGAAAGAGACTTTGGTTTGCCGCTGGATATACCGGCCCACTGTGCGGCAGAAACGGGGGATATGGTGGAAGAGGGACTCGGTCCGCCGGTGAATATGGTGGAGCAACAACCTGTGCTATCGGGTTTGATGGCTGGTTAGCTAGACGGAAATCGGACCCGAATGTTGGTCCCATCTCATGCAGCGATGGCGCACGACCAGCATGAGGCCCCCAGCCTTGAACATCGGTTTCAAGGCTGGGAGGATAAGGGAAGGTGTTCGCTCGTCGTCTCGGTGTACGCGGGACTAGGTCTTGCCTCAGCATGTCGCTTGCTGCATTGGTCTCTTCCGGGTTTCTTGAGTTATTTGGTAACGTCGCGATTTCGTCAGGATTTTCACCAGGTCCTTCGACTTCCTGGGATCCGGCAGATGGTATATCATTATTTGGCATACGGAGGGCCTTACTATGTAGGTAAACCAAGATGTTGTTCTCTTTGGATTAAATACTTCAACTCGTCCGCTGTCTGATCGTCAGATGGGCTGAGACATTGAGATCGCCGGCGAAGTTATGTAAACTTTCTTCAATTGGGGGTAGAATAGAATTAATGGGAATAGTCTGTTAATGAACGAGTGGTAGAGCCAGCATATGAAGTATGAAGATGGTCTGTATAGAGATGCTTAACTATTTTCCTAACTTTCCCGCATCTTCATCACATAGATTTACCGAAGTCTGGCTCGGTCTGATATGCGGCCCGTGACCGCAGTACGTCAGAGAAGCGGCATATCGTCTTGATATGACGAATTTTACCCGCCTTTGGCCCTTGATCCCCGGTCGATTGTCTTTGGGCTTAGATCGCGAAACATAGCTAAAACGAAAATATTTTATTGCCCCCCACTCTCATCTATGCTGTGCCTTGCGGCCAAGTGGCACAGAGCGGACGGTAAAAATTTTCTTTTCGGTAGTGAGGAGAGCATGTGACTATGTGACTATTGAGTCATTGGACAACTTTGATAGGAATCTGAGGGGAAGAAATTTTGGAGGCGTCTTTATCAAACCTGATCACACGCCAAAAACGAAAATTTTTTTAACCCGCACTTTTTGATTGCAACTCTCCACTCATCCATCCTTCGAAATATATTCCCAGGGACAAACTTCCTCCGTCTACTTCGAGGACTACGACTCATTGTATTACGCTGTCAACGATCGAGCAGTAGAACGGTCTTTGTAAGTAAGGCGCAATGGCTCTCGCTCGCCAGCTGCGCTCCCAATCTCTACGCTCCCTTCGAGTCAATCCCATTCGACCCCCTCCGCTCACCCGCTTCCTACCCTCTCCCAAACCCCAATTGTCCGCTTTCTCAGTCCGCAATTACTCCAGAGATGCAGGCGAAGAAGCAAATTCTCGAGAAACGATTCTTCGCTTGCTTTCCACCATCGCTTCCCGTCGAGAAATCAACCAATATTTGAATTTGTTTTCGTCTGTTTCAGCACCTCAATTTGCTGTGATCAAGGTGGGCGGTGCTATCATTACACAAGAACTTGAGACTTTGGCTTCGGCGCTTTCGTTTCTTCGGTCGGTGGGATTGTTTCCTGTTGTTGTTCATGGCGCTGGACCACAATTGAATCGCATTTTGGAAGAGAGGGGTGTGGAACCTCAGTATATCGATGGCATTCGTATCACAGATAAGGAAACTTTAGAGGTTGCTCGGAAAGTCTTTTTAGAGGAGAATTTGAAGTTGGTAGAGGCTTTAGAAAACCTGGGTACTCGAGCAAGACCGATTATCAGTGGAGTCTTTCAGGGAACTTATCTTGATAAGGTTTGCGTCTGCCGCTGATTAATGCTAATCTATCTAGGAAAAGTACAAACTCGTTGGCAAGATCACGTCTATCTCACGAAAACCAATTGAAGCCTCGATCCGTGCTGGATGTCTTCCCATCCTAACCTCTCTTGCAGAAACACCTGACGGCCAAATCCTAAATGTCAATGCAGATGTTGCCGCCGGCGAACTTGCACGTGTCCTCGAACCTTTGAAGATCGTCTACCTCAACGAAAAAGGCGGTCTTTTCCACGGCGAAACGGGAGAGAAAATCTCTGTTATCAATCTCGACGAGGAATACGACGCCCTGCTCGCACAGCCCTGGGTCAAATACGGCACTAAACTCAAGATCCGAGAAATCAAGGAATTATTGGATTACCTTCCTCGTAGTTCCTCTGTAGCCATCATCTCCACCGCCGACCTTCAAAAGGAACTATTCACTGATACCGGTGCGGGAACTCTCATTCGACGAGGCTACAAACTTTCTCAATGGACAAACCTGAACGATATTCCCATGGATCCTCTTCGAGCTATCTTCTCAAAATGCGACGAGCAAGTCAAGTCTGGAGAGATCAGCGTAGCTACCGCCCTCCGTAAATTAGGAGAGCAGAAGATTATTGCATATGCAGATGAACCCATGAGTGTTTTTGCTGCTGTTTCTCGTGACTCGAATGTTCCCAAACTTGAGAAGTTCTTGGCTACTAAAGAGGGATTACTAAACAATGTCACTGACAATGTGTGGGCCGCAATTCGCAAATCGAATGATGCTCTTGTCTGGGAATGTGATGAAAAGAGTGATCAAGCTACGTGGTATTTCTCGCGAGCAGAAGGATCCCTCTTGAGTCGTGGGAAGTATCTTTTCTGGTATGGTATTCAGGATGCAGAAGAGGTTGCAAAACTTATCGACCAATTCAACCGAGGCGAACAACTCAAAATCAAGATTTCTTCGTCCGGTGGTGGCATTTCTGCTGCCGGAGCTTCTGCAGCGGCAGCGTCTTCACTACTTGGATCTTCCCCCATGAATCAAGCTCGAGCTTACTCCACACGCGGAAGGAGAACATACGCCACTCAAGCAATTCATCCCACGAACCCAAATCCTCCTCTTCGTGATACTATTAACGACAAACCCGCCAATGTCGCTTTAATCGGAGCAAGAGGATATACCGGCCAAGCTCTTATTGAACTCATCAACAAACACCCCTATCTAACGCTATCCCACGTCTCCTCTCGTGAATTAGAAGGCAAGCCCCTCCAAGGATACACCAAGTCTAGACTGCTCTACGAAAATCTTCAGGTGGAAGATGTTCGTCGTATGGAAGAAAATGGGGAAGTTGATGTTTGGGTTATGGCACTACCCAATGGCGTGTGCAAACCATTCGTCGATGCTGTGGATGCCAGTTCCAAGCCAAGCAAGAAAACTGTCATTGTGGATATCAGCGCAGATTACAGATTTAATGATAACTGGACTTATGGCCTACCAGGTTTGTTCACTCAAGTACTCTAATGCTGATAGCAGAACTACAATCTAGACCCTCGATACGAGAAGCAACACATATCTCCAATCCAGGATGTTATGCCACAGCTGCACAATTGGGAATTGCTCCTTTATTGGAATACATTGGTGAACGACCGACCGTTTTTGGTGTTTCCGGATATTCTGGTGCCGGAACCAAACCATCTCCCAAGAACGATGTGAAAAACCTTGAAAACAACTTAATTCCGTATTCCCTGACCGATCACATTCACGAACGGGAAATCAGTCACCACCTCAAGAGTCCTGTCTCATTCACTCCCCATGTCGCTCAGTGGTTCCAAGGAATAACTCATACTATCAACATTCCATTGAACAAGCAAATGACTTCGCGAGATATCAGGAATTTGTATCAAGATAGATATGCCGGAGAAAAACTGGTGACGGTCAGTGGCGAAGCTCCGTTGGTTAAGGATATCAGTGGTAAACATGGCGTTGCAGTTGGAGGGTTTGCTGTTGCGAGTAGCGGAAATCGGGTCGTTGTCGTTGCGACAATTGACAATCTTCTCAAAGGAGCCGCCACTCAGGCATTGCAAAACATCAATTTGAGCTTGGTATCTTGCCTTTGAAGGAAATTGCTGACGATATTTAGGGTTATGATGAATACGCTGGTATTCCATTGGAGTAAGCAAGGAGTTATGTAAAGAATAGCATGCATAGAGATTTCAAAAGTTTTGTTGATTTATGGAGTTATATCGAGATTATGTTACTTTATGATGAGATTTGAAAAAGTCGCAATCTTGTAGTTATTTTAGGAAGTGCAATGCAATGCCCACTTTTTGTTTCCAGAAATTGTGCAATGCGACGTGAAAATGGGCTGCGGCCACCCAATCGCAGATCTATCCCAAATCTCTGACGTTTGGATTCGTATTTTCAACTTTCAATGTGCGAAATGAGGCCGACGCCGTGTTTCTCCTATGGACATGGAAAAGAAGACGTCGCATCGTTACTGTCTCTTGTCAGCTATAGACGGTTCCACGACTGCAGGAAAAAAGCTTGCCCTTGGTCGAGGATGGCAACCGTTAGTCTATCTCGGTATTCCTGAACCGTCACAGTCACTTATTTTAGCGAGAACCAGTATAGTGGCTCTTCTGTCGAGAATTTCGGTTGGAAAACTCAAAGTCTTGACACCAGGGGAGGTCTATGAATTTGGCCCTGGAGGTGGATTAACTGGTGAATTGAAGGTGGTTAGTGATATGTTTTGGGTCAGAATGCTGGTTCAGGGCGATTTGGTATCTTACCTTGCCATGTGCTTCCTTTTTCTCATCTCAGGGATTTGCCGAAGCGTACATGTTGGGCGACGTTGTCTGCAATGACTTGGTCTCTATTTTCAAAGTACCTCCTAGGATTTCTGTATTGATATTAGATGTTGGTGGCTAACCGAGCAAATCTCGACGACGCTACGACATGGGCCTTGCCAATATTCTCCGGTATCAACTTCCTCATAAATTCACGGTTTGTAAGTTCTGTATCAAACTCAATCAATAACATCTCGGCTCACTATGATATACCTCATGAGATATTCGGTTCATTCCTTTCAAAAGATATGACCTATTCCTGTGCTATTTTTGAGTCGAATGATGAACCTTTGGAGATTGCACAGTATCGCAAGCTCGACAAAGTTATTCGTCAAGCCAGAATTCAAGCATCAGATCATGTGCTTGAGATCGGGTCTGGATGGGGGAGTTTTGCAATTCGTGCTGTTACAACCACCGGCTGCAAAGTTACGACATTGGCACTTTCAATAGAAGAGAAGACTCTTGCTGATGAAGGGATTCGAGGGGCTGGTCTCGAACATAGGATCAACGTTCTCCTGTGCGATTACAAGCACCATGTTTCTGCCGAGTCATACGATAAGGTGGTCTCAATTGAGATGATTGAAGCAGTGGGAGAGGAGTTCCTTGATAGTTATTTTGCCAAGGTCAACCAGCTTCTGAAGAAAGATGGAGGAATCGCTGTGTTTCAAGTCATTACAATGCCTGAAACTCGTTATGAGAGGTACTGTCGTAACGTAGATTTCGTACAGAAATGGGTAATAGTCCGTTCTTCGCAGCGTAATGCTGAGATGCAGATTTTCCCAGGCGGACACTGGCCTACAGTTTCAGCTCTGGTTTCATCAATCAATTGGGGTTCGGATGGAAGTTTGATTGTGGATCGCATCGAAAATATTGGAGGACACTACGCATTCACCTTGTGCAAATGGCGAGAACAATTCCTTGCAAATTTCGACACTGAAATAGTCCCTGCCCTGCGAAAAAGAGCTAAGATGGATGGCAAAGACATCTCAGATGAAGAAATATTCATTTTCAAACGCAAGTGGGAGGTATAATTTTCCTTGGATGTTCACTGATAGTCATAGTACTACTTTGCCTACTGCGAAGCAGGCTTTGCAACAAAGACATTAGGAGACGTAATTATTACGGTAGGACGAGAGAGTACCTTAGCTCTATTAGACGATGTACCTCTCTAAATCTTTGCTAAAGTTGGAGAAACAAGAATCTTGATATGCTTGTCCTTGTTATTAATGAGTTCCAAGAATCCATCCTTTTGTGTGCGCTCAAGAGGGATTCTTCCAGTCACCATTCCCTCTGGCTTGATTTTACCTTAAATTAGTGACATCTGAGGAGCCAAGTACCGCTTGCAACAGCTTCTATGACTTCTCCATATTCTTCTGGAGTGTAGCAAGAAGATCCAACGTATTTCTTCTCCCCGGTGAGGAAGTCTGCGGGATGGAACATAATCGGTTTCTCGATAAGGGCAATGTTGACAACGATTCCTCGAGCACGGATAGCCTTAATTGCGGTCGTTTGTGTGATTTGGATTCCAGAACAATCAAATGCAACATGTGGGCCGACACTACAGTCAATGGAACCCTTGATTTGATGTTACCCATTGTCGCAGAGCTTTTGAGCTTCAGCGACTACGTCAACCTTTGTGGGGTCCAGGACGGCATCGACTCCAAATTTCTCGGCTTGCGCTTTCCGCATTGCTGCAATCTCACTGATCAAGATGGTTCTCGCTCCAAAAGCCTTCAAGCAAAGCAACACAGCAAGGCCAATTGGACCAGCGCCGATGATGAGAGCTGTTTGACCTGGCAATAAGAATATGTAAGAGCAAATTCATACCTGCTTTAAAGTCTGCCAGTTTTACGGCATGCCACGCAACTGCGAGAGGTTCGCATAGAGCTACAGATCAGAAGGCAGAGCAAGCTTGAAATACCCCCGAGTTCAGTCGTCATATTAGGAGGCAATTTGTAGACATGGTCGCGGTTTACACTTACAGATTCACTCAATCCGCCACCCCATCCTGAGATTCCGTAAAATCCTAGGTTTTCACAGATATTGGGATATCCCGCTTTACATCTCGAACAAGTTCCATCATACAAAAGAGGATAAACGGAAACTTTGTCACCAGGTTTGATATCCTTCACGTTGGACCCAACATCAACTACAGTCCCAGCAAATTCATGGCCGAAAGTTCGCGGAAGGTCTTCATTTGTAATAGGATGAGGTCCAGCAGGCGAATAATGCGGTCCTTCAAGATACTCATGCAAATCTACTGTCAATCCATGGAACTCAAAGTGACCAACCAGATCCACAAAGTCCACACCATTCTGGAGCAATTTTAACCTGATCAGGTCCAACGGGAGCTACAGGAACATCGTCATAACGTAAATCTTGATTGCCATGGAAGCGAATTGCTTTCATTGTTGACGGTGCCATTTTCGACGGAGGTTTGACTCGGAAAGACCGCATGCTTGCTTTTTAAGTATGTGGGGATACGCGGACTACCCCGCAACGATCTTGCGTCCGGCTGCCCGCTAACCGGAGGAAACTCCACGGAAGTAAATTTGAACCGTACTTGAGCTATATCGAGAACATGAGGTTTCCAAATCTGAAGTGAGAATATGACCTTCAAAACAGTGTGAGGAGGGAGGTGAAGTACGCAGTGGGATAAAGTGAGCTTAAATCTCTCCCAGGCGTCAGATTTGGGGACCAGCGGGGTCAAGCCTCAAAGCAGTGAGCGATGGTGATTGATTGCAGTCAAATCAGGGGCGGGATCCAGCCGGCGATCTTCATCCAACAACCAAGCTTCGATCTCGTTCTTCCACAATGCAGCCAAGTCGATAACGAAAGCTGACTAGAGGCAGTCTGCAGCTGCGAATGATTGTGGAGTAATGAAGGACCAAGCAGTCCTCGATTTGATCTCCTCCAGCTTCTCGTCCACACTATCGTCACCTCGATTCGGAGAAAACCTACAAACAGTGAAAACCCACCTGTACAATCGCTCCTTCTCTGAAGCATTTCCAACTGCCAAACCGGAAGACGATACAGTCGACAACGAAAGCCAGACGCTTCTAGAAACGTATGTAGTACGATGGGTACCGACAAGAGTCCTTTGCTATGCTCGCATTTTCGAGCGGATAGCTAGCTTCCTTCCAGAGGAATTGCGGGCCGTTTGCATCGGCGCGGGATGTGGAAGTGAATCGCTGGCCTTTCGAGCAGCTTTCAATAGGACACGTATGGTCTTGAAATAAAATTTGCTGATTCAAGTGAAACTACATGTCGTCGACTCATGTGCGGGATGGGAGCCGATTCTTTCCAAGCTTACAGAAAAGGGGAACACGGTGTTGAGTGGCGCTGTTGTTGAATTCCATCACGCTGATATTGTCACCGATTATTCTCAATTCAAAGAGATCTTATTGACTACACATTTAGTTACGCTTATGTTCACTTTAAATGAATTAATTACGGCACAAGGAAAAGTGCCAGCTACGAAATTCCTAGTCGAATTGATTAAGATGATACCTCAGGGGTCCATGATCCTGGTATGTCTGTAGGCTATGTGACTGACAATAGATCGTTGATTCTCCCACCTATTCGGTGGTTGAAATCGGAGGAAAGCATTTCCCTGTGTCTTTCCTTGTAAGCCGGCTCAAAGGTTTGGAGGAGATATGGAAAGTGGAGAGTGAATGGTTTCGTCTGGACAGCGATTTGAAGTATCCGATTCCTCTGGAAAATATGCGCTATTTCGGCATGTTAATGAGGAAGATATGAAATCTCATGTATATTGAATGGATGAGGGATAAGATTTTGGTATTATGCTAGGAACGATATGGCTCAGATGCTATTATTATGATATCTAATAGAAGAATCCAAGGATTTTTCCAGCAACGTGCTTCCGTCTTGCCTCTTCATGATCCATGATACCAGCACTAGTCGTAAGAACGACATATCCGATATTTCTAGCCGGCAGAAGTTGATTCGACCATGTCTCCAAATCTGGGAGACGGACGTTGAATCGGGGGGAAATGACACCACATTTGTTGAGGCGACCGTTCAGTTGAATGACAATCTTTCCCGATCGATGGTCGTCGATTTCTTCAAATTCTCCGATGTATCCATGTTTTTGCATTACTTGGAGGAATTTGACAATAACTTTACTGGATGGGCGGATCAAGACTTGGCGCTTGCCAGTTTTCTCGGCATTGTTCTGCAAAGTTAGCAAATGTACAACGAGGCGAGAATACGATATTGTTCAGACAGTCGTTCAAAACTGATACCCGTGTCATTTTGTACTTTCAATCTGGTAATCGAGTAACTATACTGTAAGCTGGTTCGGCCATCATGAGTGTCCAACTGTACCTTTCGAAATGACTCGGTACAGATGAGGAGTCAAGAAGCCTTTTTGAAGTTTCTGGCAGGATGCTGATCCAACTTTTGGTGGTGATAAAAGTGTGATGTGACTGCTGTGTTGCCCTTACCCTAGAAAGTGTGGAAAGAGCAGTTATCGCAGTGATGACATCTTCCAAGTGGCAAGTACGATCCATCACCCGACCCAGCCACTTAGCATAAATCACCCAACTCTGCACAAAGCTTCTTCCTCGACCTCCCCCCACATCCATCATCACCATGAAGACCTTATTATTTTTCACCCTTCTGTCCCTTCTGTCTCTCAGCGTTCTCAGCGACACTGTCTTCCAGGCTGAGCGAGATCCAGACCAGCTTGTATGGCCTCTCGATCAGACTAAGGTCCCAGGGAAAAACCCAGTTGAAATCTGCTCTCTATCGCCTAGCGAGGACCTCGTCGAGATCACTTACATTGACGTCACTCCCAACCCACCACAAGCTGGACAAAACCTCACTATCGAAGCGGAGGGTATTTTGAAAACAACTATCAAGGAAGGTGCCTATGCCAACTTTGAAGTGAAATACGGTTTCGTCAAGCTGTTAAGTGGGACGGCAGATTTGTGTGAGAAGGCAAAGGAAGTAGGGTTGGAATGTCCTATTGAAGAAGGCACTATCAAAATTAAGAAAGTCGTTGAACTACCGTCTCAGATCCCTCCTGTATGGACACTTGTCTTTTGTTTGACCTAACTGTGTAGGGCAAGTATCAGGTTACTGCCAACATATTCACTGTGGATGAAGAGTTGATTACATGCTTGACAGCTACTGTATTTTTCAGGATTGTTCGACCATTTAAAGCATGATTACAAGGGAATTTGACATAAGTTACAACGGGGAAGGCATTTTGTATTGATAGGGGCGCATGCAGAATGTTATGTTGAATCAACGGTCTTAATTATATACTTCTTTTGAGCACAAATTCGATGCAGGGAACCCTTTCTCACGAAGGCCATTCAATGTAGCC
>Ga0335073_10005925_pt1 | contig 17172 bp, 28 predicted proteins | sample Lox_Sample_22_FD_207093 | JGI IMG/M metagenome (GOLD analysis project Ga0335073, IMG submission 207093) | Soil microbial communities from Loxahatchee National Wildlife Refuge, Florida, United States - Lox_Sample_2.2 | ecosystem: Environmental > Terrestrial > Soil > Wetlands | place: USA...
GGCTTTCTTGGCCCTCTTGGAGCGCCGGCCCTTGCCTTCGTCCTCGCTCTTGGCGGCCTTGGCCGCTTCCTCGACCAGCTGCATGAGCGCCATATCCGCCGAGTCGCCCGGCCGCGGCTCCATCTTGAGAATCCGGGTATATCCACCCGCCCGTGCCTTGAAGCGCGGCCCGAGGTCCTCGAACAGCTTCTCCACCACCGCCTCATCGCGCAGCCGCGCAAACGCCACGCGCCGCTTGGCCGCCGAATCGACCTTGGCGAGCGTGATCAGGGGCTCGACCACGCGGCGCAGCTCCTTGGCTTTCGGCACGGTGGTGCGGATGGTCTCGTGACGCAGGAGCGAGGTCGCCATGTTGCGCAGGAGCGCATGGCGGTGTGAGGAATTGCGCGAGAGCTGCCGCCCGCTGTTTCTATGACGCATTTGTGAAAAGCCCTAGAGACTGTCGCGCTCGTCGTCGCGCTTCAACCCCGGCGGCGGCCAGTTGTCGATGCGCATGCCCAGCGTCAGGCCGTGGCTCTCGAGCACTTCCTTGATCTCGGTGAGCGACTTCTTGCCGAGATTCGGCGTGCGCAGCAGCTCGACCTCGGTCCGCTGCACCAGATCGCCGATGTAGTGAATGTTCTCGGCCTTGAGGCAGTTCGCGCTGCGCACGGTGAGCTCGAGCTCGTCGACCGGCCGCAGCAGGATCGGATCGAACTGCGTCTCGGTCGCCTTCGTGGTCGCCTCGTCCTGACCCTGCAGGTCGACGAACACCGACAGCTGGTCCTTGAGGATGCCGCCGGCGCGGCGGATCGCCTCCTCGGGATCGATCGTGCCGTTGGTCTCGATGTCCAGGATCAGCTTGTCCAGGTCGGTGCGCTGCTCGACGCGCGCGCTCTCGACGTTGTAGGTCACCTTGCGCACCGGGCTGAAGGAGGCGTCGAGCTGCAGGCGGCCGATGGCCCGGGTCTGCTCCTCGAAGGCCATGCGCTGGGCGGCGGGCCGATAACCCCGGCCGCGCTCCACCTTGAGCGACATCGACAGCTCGCCGGCCTTGGTGAGATTCGCGATCACCAGCTCCGGATTGAGGATCTCGATGTCGTGGTCGCCCGCGATGTCGCCGGCGGTGACCGGTCCCGGACCCTTCTTGTGCAGGCGCACCTCCGCGACGTCGCGCGTGTGCATCCGGATCGCCACGGCCTTCAGGTTGAGCAGTATGTCGACCACGTCTTCCTGCACGCCCTCGATCGCCGTGTACTCGTGCAGCACACCCTCGATCTCGATCTCGGTGATCGCCGCGCCGGGCAACGAAGACAGCAGCACCCGGCGCAAGGCGTTGCCCAGCGTGTGGCCGAATCCGCGCTCGAACGGTTCGATCACGATGCGCGCATGGCGCATCGACACGGGCTGCACCTTCACGACCCGGGGCTTCAAAAACTCATTGATCGATCCCTGCATGGAATACCCTCGCTAAAGACTTCGGACACTGCGCGGCGCCGTGCGCCGCGATGCCGCCTCGCAAAGGCGGCGCCAGATGCGACTACTTCGAATACAGCTCGACGACCAGGCTCTCGTTGATGTCGGGGAGAATCTCCTGCCGCTCCGGAACCGACTTGAGGACCCCCGAGAACTTCTTGTCGTCCACTTCGACCCAATCCGGGAAGCCGACCTGGGTGGCGATCGCCAGCGCCGCCTGGACTCGGGTCTGCTTCTTGGCCCTGTCGCGCAAATTGATGACATCGCCCGCTTTGCACTGATAGGAGGCGATGTTGACCAGCTTGTCGTTCACGGCGATGCCCTTGTGGCTCACCAGCTGCCGCGCCTCCGCCCGCGTGGCGGCGAACCCCATGCGATAGACCACGTTGTCGAGCCGCGCCTCCAGAAACTGCAGCAGCGTCTCGCCGGTCGCGCCGGGCCGGCCGGCGGCCTTCTGGTAGTAATTGCGAAACTGCCGCTCGAGCACCCCATACATGCGGCGCAGCTTCTGCTTCTCGCGAAGCTGCAACCCATACTCCGACAGGCGCTGCTTGCGCTCGCTCTTCATGCCGCCGGGCGGAACCTCGAGCTTGGACTTCGACTCGAGCGGCTTCGAGCCGCTCTTCAGGAACAGGTCGGTTCCCTCGCGCCGCGCCAGCTTGCACTTGGGACCTAGGTACTTTGCCATTACAACCTCTGTACGGATCGGACGCGGATCAGACGCGTCGCTTCTTCGGCGGGCGGCAGCCGTTATGGGGGATGGGTGTCACATCTTCAATGTTGGTGATCTTCAGACCGCAGCCATTGAGGGCGCGCACCGCTGATTCGCGCCCCGGCCCCGGGCCCATCACGCGCACCTCCACGTTCTTCACGCCGTGCTCCTGCGCCGCAGTACCGGCGCGCTCCGCCGCCACCTGGGCGGCGAAAGGTGTCGACTTGCGCGACCCGCGAAAGCCGCAGCCGCCCGAGGTGGCCCATGACAGGGTATTTCCCTGGCGGTCGGTGATCGTGATGATGGTGTTGTTGAAGGAGGCATGCACGTGCGCGATGGCATCGAGCACGTTCTTGCGCGCCTTCTTGCGAGCGGGCTTCGCGCCCTGGGCGGCGGCGGCCTGCCCCTGCGACGCTGCGTTCTGCTTTTGATCGGCCATGTGATTTGGTTTCCGGTTGCTTCGAGGACGGGATCGCTTGCGACCCCGTGAGTGCGGCGCGCAGCGCCTTGATCAGACCTTGCCCGGAGGCGCGTTCATCTTGACGGCCTGCTTGCGTGGTCCCTTGCGGGTGCGGGCATTGGTGCGCGTGCGCTGGCCGCGCAGGGGCAGGCCCTTGCGGTGGCGGATGCCGCGGTAGCAGCCGAGGTCCATCAAGCGCTTGATATTCATGGATACCTCACGGCGCAGGTCGCCCTCGACGGCGAACTTCGCCACCTGCGAGCGCAGGGAGGCCACCTCGGGATCGGTCAGATCCTTCACCTTGACCCCGTACTTGACGCCCGCGGCGTCGCAAATCCGCGCCGCCCGGCTCTTGCCGATGCCGTAGATGTGAGTCAGGCCGATGACGACGTGCTTGTTCATCGGTATATTGATGCCGGCAATACGCGCCATCTTAAGATTCCCCTATCCGCTTTGGGCAACTAGCGCATGCGAACGAGCCCGCTAGTATAGACCGGGCACCTGTATAGATCAATTGCGGGGCCATGCGAGCTGCTCAGCCTTGCCGCTGCTTGTGGCGCGCATCCGATGAGCAGATCACGTACACGATGCCGCGCCGCCGCACGATTTTGCAGTTCTTGCAGATCTTCTTGACCGACGGACGAACCTTCATTTCTTGCTCCCGATGCCTCGCAGATTGGATTTCTTCATCAGCCCTTCGTACTGATGCGACATGATGTGCGATCTCGCCTGCGCGACGAAATCCATGACGCCCACCACGATGATCAGCAGGGAGGTCCCGCCGAACTGAAAGGGGATGCTCGGATTCATCATGCGGATGATCTCGGGCAGCAGGCAAACGGCCATGATGTACAGGCCGCCCCAGAGCGTGAGCCGGGTGAGCACCTTGTCGAGGTAGTCCCCGGTCTGTTGCCCGGGCCGGATGCCGGGGATGAAGGCACCCGCCTTCTTGAGATTCTCCGCGGTGTCGCGCGCGTCGTACACCAGCGCGACGTAGAAGAAGGCGAACCCGATGATCAGGAAGGCGAACAGCAGCACGTGCAGCGGCTGGCCGTAATTGAGGACCGCGGCTATCTTCTGCAGCGTGCGCTGCAGCGCGTTTGGATTGGGGCTGTTGCCAAAAAATTGCGCGATGGTCGCCGGGAAGACGAGCAGGCTCGAGGCGAAGATCGGCGGGATCACGCCCGCCATGTTGAGCTTGAACGGCAGGTGCGTGCTCTGGCCCTGCATCATGCGCCGGCCCACCTGGCGCTTCGCGTAATTCACCTGGATCTTGCGCTGCGCGGTCTCCACGAACACGCAGAACAGCGTGACCAGCACCACCACCACCAGGATCAGGAACACGATGATCGGATTCATCTCGCCCGAGCGCACCATCTCGAGCGTATTGCCCACCGCGCGCGGCAGACCCGCGACGATGCCCGCGACGATGATCATGGTGATGCCGTTGCCGATGCCGCGCTCGGTCACCTGCTCGCCCAGCCACATGACGAAGATGGTGCCCGTGGTGATCGAGATCGTCGCGATGAACAGAAACTGCGGCCCCGGGTTCGGCACCAGATTGTTGCCGGCGTTCTGGATGGCGAGGGCCGCCCCGAAGCCCTGGAACGCGGCAAGACCCACCGTGCCGACGCGCGTGTACTGCATGAGCTTGCGCCGCCCGGACTCTCCGTCCTTGCGGATCTGGTTCCACGGCGCGTACACCATCGAGGCCATCTGCACGATGATCGAGGCGGTGATGTACGGCATCACGTTCAGCGCGAAGATGCTGAAGCGCTGCAGCGCGCCGCCCGAGAACATGTTGAACATGCCGAGGAGCGTGCCCTGCTGGCCGGAGAAGAACGCGGCGAACTTGGCCGCATCGATGCCGGGAACCGGGATGAAGGTGCCGATGCGATAGACCACGAGCGCGCCGAGGAGAAACCACAGGCGTTTGCGCATCTCCTGGAAGCGCGTCATGTCTCCCAATGCGGTGGCGGCGCTCGCGCTGGAGGTGGCCATGGAGATCCCCTCAGCCCTCGAAGCGGCCGCCGGCCGATTCGACCGCGCTCTTCGCGCCCTTGCTGGCGCTGACCGCCTTGTCCTTGACGACGAAGGGCTTGCTCACGGCGCCCGACAGGATGATCTTCACCCGCTCGGTGTACTCCGGCACGAGGTTCGCCTCGATGAGCGCGGCGAGCGTCACGTCGCTCGCCGGCAGCCGCATCAGATCGTCGAGCGTGAGCTCGGCGCGCGATGCCTTGAGGGCCGAGCGGAATCCGGTCTTCGGCAGGCGCCGCTGCAGCGGCATCTGGCCGCCCTCGAACCCGACCTTGTGATAGCCGCCCTTGCGCGCGCGCTGGCCCTTGACGCCGCGGCCGCAGGTCTTGCCCTGCCCGGCCGAGGCGCCGCGTCCGACGCGCAGATGCTCCCGCTTGGAGCCGGCGGCCGGCTTGATGGTATTTAGGCGCATAGTGACTCTCTCAGCCCGCGCTCTCGGCCGGCTCGATCTTCAGCATGTGGCTCGCGGCGCTCATCATGCCGCGATTGGAGGGCGTATCCGCCACCACCACGCTGTGTCCGATGCGGCGCAAGCCGAGCCCGCGGGCCGAAGCGCGGATGCTGGCGAGCTGCCCCGCCATGCTCTTGATCAAGGTTACCTTGATGGACTTCTCGGTCATGGGCTTGAGCCCGCGATTTCCTCGACGCTCTTGCCGCGCTTTGCCGCGATGTCCTCCGGGGAGCGCAGCTTGCCGAGCGCATCCATGGTGGCGCGCACCACGTTGATCGGATTGCGCGAGCCGTAGCTCTTGGCGAGCACGTTGCGCACGCCGGCGCACTCGAACACCGCACGCATGCCGCCGCCGGCGATCACGCCGGTGCCGTCGGCCGCCGGCTGCATGTACACGCGCGTGGTTCCATGCCGTCCTTTGACAGCGTAGAACAGCGTATCGTTCTTCAAGGAGACGCTCACCAGGCTCTTGCGCGCCTGCATCATCGCCTTGGAGATCGCCACCGGCACCTCGCGCGCCTTGCCGTAGCCGAATCCGACCCGGCCGGCGCCATCGCCCACGACGGTGAGCGCGGTGAAGCCGAACTGCTTGCCGCCCTTCACCACCTTCGCCACCCGGTTCACCGCGACCAGCTTCTCCAGCAGGTCGTCCCCGGACATCGGTTTTTCCACTCTCGCCATATGTCTCAACGACCTCCGTTAGAACTCGAGACCCGCCTCACGGGCCGCATCCGCCAGCGCCTTCACGCGCCCGTGATACATGAACCCCGAGCGGTCGAACGCGACCTTCTCGATCCCCTTCGCCTTGGCGCGCTCCGCGATGGCGCGGCCCACGGCCCGGGCGGCCTCGATGTTGCCCGTGATCTTGAGCTCGCCGCGCACCTCTTTCTGCACGGTCGAGGCGGCCACCAGCACCCTGTCGCCCTCGGCGGCGAGAATCTGCGCATAGATGTGCCGCGGCGTGCGGTGCACCGACAGGCGCAACGCAGCGAGCTCCTTGATCTTCACGCGGCTGCGCAGCGCCCGGCGCAATCGCGTACCTCGTTTATCCAGCTTCATGTGCTACTTCTTTTTCGCCTCTTTCAGCGAAATCTTCTCGTCGGAGTACTTCACGCCCTTGCCCTTGTAGGGCTCCGGCGGCCTGAAGCCGCGGATCTCGGCCGCCGTCTGGCCGACCCGCTGGCGATCGATCCCCTTCACCACGATCTCGGTCTGGCTCGGCGTCTCGATGGTGACGCCCTCGGGAATCGCGTAATTGATCAGATGCGAGTAGCCGAGCGTCAGCGTCAGGCTCTTTGCCTGCACTGCGGCACGGTAGCCGACGCCGACCAGCTCGAGCTTCTTCTCGTAGCCCTTGGTCACGCCGAGCACCATGTTCGCCAGGTGGGCGCGGATCGCTCCCGCCACCGCATCGAGCCCTTCGGCGGCGGAGCTTGCCTGCACCTCGAGATGCTTGTCCTGCTGCACCACCTTGATGCCGCTCTTCAGGGCGAGCGTGAGCGAGCCCTTGGCGCCCTTCACGGTCACGCTGTCGGCGCCGATCGTGGCGCTCACGCCTTGCGGCAGATCTACCGGCATTTTCGCTACTCGGGACATGATGAGATCCTGGCACTCCTGTCGATTGATGTGCGGCCGCTACTGGACCACGAACAGCACTTCGCCGCCCGTGCCCGCGGCGCGTGCCTGGCGGTCGGACATGATCCCCTGTGGGGTCGACACCACGGCGACGCCGAGGCCGCCGAGCACCTTCGGCAGCTCGTCCTTGCCGCGGTAGATGCGCAGCCCCGGCCGGCTGATGCGCTCGATGCGGTCGATGACCGGCCGGCCCTCGTGGTACTTGAGCTCGATCGACAGGCTCCGGTTGGCGCTCGCGGGGTCGAGGCCGTAGCCGGCGATGTAGCCCTCCTCCTTCAACACCTTGAGGATGGCGAGCTTGAGCTTCGAGGCGGCCACGCCCACGGTGGCCTTGCGCGCCGACTGCGCATTGCGGATACGGGTCAGGAGATCTGCGATCGGATCGGTCATGCTCATGGTGCGCGCCTCACCAGCTCGCCTTGGACAGGCCGGGGATCTCGCCGCGGCTCGCGGCCTCGCGCAGCTTGGTGCGCGCCAGACCGAACTTGCGGTACACCCCGCGCGAGCGCCCGGTGATCGAGCAGCGGTTGCGCTGGCGGCTCGCGCTGGCGTCGCGCGGCTGGCGCTGCAGCTCGGCTTGCGCCGCGGCGCGCTCCTCCGCTCCCGTCTTGGGATCGCGGATCAGCTCCTTGAGCTCGGCGCGCCGGGCCGCGAATTTCTTGGCTGTCTGGCGGCGGTGCTTCTCGCGCATGAGCATGTTGGTCTTTGCCATGGGCTACCTTATTTGCGAAACGGAAAGTTGAAGGCCTCGAGCAGCGCGCGTCCGTGCTTGTCGTCCGCGGCCGACGTGGAGATGGTGATGTCCATCCCGCGAATCTGGTCGATCTGATCGTACTGGATCTCCGGGAAGATGATCTGCTCCTTCACGCCGAGGCTGTAGTTGCCGCGCCCGTCGAAGGAGCGCGCGCTGATGCCGCGAAAATCGCGGATGCGCGGAATGGCGATGTTGACGAGGCGGTCGAGGAACTCGTACATGCGGGCGCCGCGCAGGGTGACCTTGCAGCCGATCGCCTGGCCGTCGCGCACCTTGAAGGTCGCCACCGACTTCTTCGCCTTGGTCACCGCGGGTTTCTGGCCGGTGATCTTCGCCAGATCCGCGGTGGCCGCGTCCATCACCTTCTTGTCGGCCACGGCCTCGCCCACGCCCATGTTCACCGTGATCTTGAGGATGCGCGGGACCTGCATCGTGTTGTGGAGGCCCAGGCTCTGCTTGAGCTGGGGCACGATCTTCTCGCGGTAAAGTTGCTGCAGTCTTGCCATGTCGTATTGCTCGCCTCGAGCCTCGCTCGCTCTTGCCTCGACCCGCGCCTACTTGGCGTCGATCATCTCTTTGTTCGACTTGAACACGCGCACCTTGCGGCCGTCCTGCAGCGCCTTGAACCCCACCCGGTCGGCTTTTTGCGTGGCCGGATTGAAGATCGCGACGTTCGAGACGTGCAGGGGCGCCTCCCGCTCGATGATGCCGCCCGGCCGGTTCTGGTTCGGGTTCGGCTTCTCGTGCTTCTTGGACATGTTGAGGCCCTCGACGCGCACCCGATCGCCGTCCACGGCGATGACGGCGCCGCGGCGCCCCTTGTCCCGCCCGCTGATGAGGATCACCGTGTCGCCTTTGCGTATCTTCTTCATCAGAGCACTTCCGGAGCCAGCGATATGATCTTCATGAATTGCACGTTGCGCAGCTCGCGCGTCACGGGCCCGAAGATGCGCGTGCCGATGGGCTCGAGCTTGTTGGTGAGCAGCACCGCCGCGTTGGTGTCGAAGCGGATCAGGGAGCCGTCCGCGCGGCGCACGCCGCTCCTGGTGCGCACCACCACCGCGTCGTAGACCTCGCCCTTCTTGACCTTGCCGCGCGGAATCGCGTCCTTGATGCTCACCTTGATCACATCGCCCACCGCGGCGTAGCGGCGCTTCGAGCCGCCGAGCACCTTGATGCACATCAGGCGCTTCGCGCCCGAGTTGTCCGCCACGTTGAGCATGGTTCGAAGCTGAATCATGGCAGTCCTTTATTCGGCCCGGGCGCGCTCGACCACGCGCACCAGCATCCACGACTTGCGCCGCGACAGCGGCCGGCACGGCTTGATGGACACCGTGTCGCCCTCGCGGCACTCGTTGTTGGCGTCATGGGCCAGGAGCTTCGTGGTGCGGCGGATGTACTTGCCGTAGGTCGGGTGCTTCACCAGCCGCTCGACCGACACGGCGATGGTCTTGTCCATCTTGTTGCTCACGACCTTGCCGGTGAGCAGGCGCTGACCCGCGCCCGGGGCCCCGCCCTGCGCCGCGCCGCCGCCTTCGGCCGTGGTTTCCGTCGTCGTCGTCATCACACCTTACCTCCGCGGGCCCGCACCTGCGCGAGCACCGTCTTCACGCGCGCGATGTTCTTGCGCACTTTCGCAAACTGATCCGGCTTGGCCGCTTGCCCCGTGGCGCGGGCCATGCGCAGATTGAATTGCTCGCGGCGCAGCTTGAGAAGCTCCTCGCCGAGCGCCTCGGGCGCCTTGCCCTGCAGATCTTTCGCCTTCATGACCTTGACCTCACGCCCGGACCTGGCGCTTGACGAACGCCGTCGACACCGAGAGCTTGGCGGAGGCGAGACGGAACGCTTCGCGCGCGATGGTCTCGCTCATGCCCTCGATCTCGAACAGCACCTTGCCGGGCAGCACCCGGGCGACCCAGTACTCGACGTTGCCCTTGCCCGAGCCCATGCGCACCTCGAGGGGCTTCTGGGTGATCGGCACGTCCGGGAACACGCGGATCCAGATGCGCCCGCCGCGCTTCACGTAGCGCGAGATGGCGCGCCGCGCGGCCTCGATCTCGCGCGCCGTCATGCGCGCCCGGTCCGTGGCCTTGAGGCCATACTCGCCGAATGCCACGGTGTTGCCGCGCTGCGCGCTGCCCGCGATCCGGCCCTTGAACTGCTTGCGGTACTTGGTCCGCTTCGGCTGCATCATGTGTCGATGACCTCAACTCTGCGCAGGTGCCGCGGCTTCGGCGGGCTTCGCCGCCGCCGGCGCGGCGCCCTCGCCCTCGGCGCGCGCCGCCTCGCCCTCGGCCGCCTCCACCTCGGGCTGGTCGAACACCTCGCCCTTGAAGATCCAGACCTTGATGCCGATCACTCCATAGGTGGTCATCGCTTCGGCGAGGCCGTAGTCGATGTCGGCGCGGAAGGTGTGCAGCGGCACGCGCCCCTCGCGGTTGGTCTCGGTGCGCGCGATCTCCGATCCGTTCAGCCGGCCGGAGATGCGCACCTTGATGCCGAGAGCGCCCGAGCGCATGGTGTTGGTGACCGCGCGCTTCATGGCGCGGCGGAACATCACGCGCTTCTCGAGCTGCTGCGAGATGCCCTCGGCCACGAGCTTCGCGTCCAGCTCGGGCTTGCGGATCTCGGCGATGTTCAGGCGCACGTCCTGCACCGTCATTCCCAGAATCTTCGCGACCGCGGCGCGCAGCTTCTCGATGTCCTCGCCCTTCTTGCCGATCACGATCCCGGGACGCGCGGTGTGTATCGTGATGTTCGCGCGGCGCGCGGCGCGCTCGATGTGGATGCGGCTCACCGAGGCGTCGGCCAGCTTCTTGGCGAGGTACTTGCGCACCAGGAAGTCGGTGTGGATGTTCGAGGCGAACGTCTTGGAGCCGGCATACCACTTGGACGCCCAGTCGCGCGTGATGCCAAGGCGGATGCCGATCGGATTGACTTTTTGACCCATGCTCGTTGTCCTATGAGGTTCTCAGGTCTCGCGCTTGCCGTCGGAGACTTGAACCAGAATGTGGCTGTTGCGCTTCGCGATGCGCACGCCGCGGCCCTTGGCGCGCGCGTGGAAGCGCTTGAACATCGGCGCCGCGTCGACCTCCACGCGGGTGACCTTGAGCTCGTCGACGTCGGCGTTGAAATTGTTGTAGGCGTTGGCGATGGCCGAATCGAGCACCTTGAGCACGATCTTCGCGCCCTTCTTCGGCATGAACTTCAGCGTGTTGACCGCGAGCGTGGCGGACTTGCCGCGGATCGTGTCCACCACCAGCCGGCATTTCTGCGGCGAGATGCGTGCGTAGCGCAATACGGCCTTGGTCTCCATGATTTACTCCGCCGCCGACACTTTCTTGTCGCCGGAATGGGCCTTGAAGGTGCGCGTCGGCGCGAACTCGCCGAGCTTGTGGCCCACCATGTTCTCCGACACCAGCACCGGCACGTGCAGGCGGCCGTTATGCACCGCGATGGTCAAGCCCACCATGTCCGGAATGATCATGGAGCGGCGCGACCAGGTCTTGATGGGCCGGCGGTCGTTTTTCTGACTCGCGGTCTGCACCTTCCTGGCCAGATGCAGGTCGACGAACGGGCCTTTCTTGAGCGAACGGGGCACGATGGGTCTCCAGTTAGATGCGTTTGTTCTTGCGGCGCTGCAGGATCATTGCGTCCGTGCGCTTGTTGTGGCGGGTCTTTTTCCCCTTGGTCTGCAGACCCCAGGGACTCACGGGATGCGGATTGCCTTGACCCGACTTGCCCTCGCCGCCGCCGTGCGGATGATCGACCGGATTCATCACCACGCCGCGCACCGTGGGCCGCACGCCGAGCCAGCGCACCGCGCCCGCCTTGCCGAACACGCGCAGATTGTGCTCGTCGTTCCCGACCTCGCCGATGGTGGCGCGGCAGTCGACGTGGATCTTGCGGATCTCGCCCGACTTCAAGCGCACGCTCGCATACAGGCCTTCGCGCGCGGCGAATTGCGCCGAGCCGCCGGCGCTGCGCGCCAGCTGGCCGCCCTTGCCCGCCTTGAGCTCGATGTTGTGCACCGTGCTGCCGACCGGAATGTGGCGCAGCGGCAGCGCATTGCCCGGCTTGATGGGCGCGTCCGCGCCGGAGCGGATCTCATCCCCGGCCTTCACGCCCTTCGGCGCCAGGATGTAGCGGCGCTCGCCGTCGGCGTACAGCACCAGCGCCAGATGCGAGGTGCGGTTCGGATCGTACTCCAGCCGCTCCACCACACCCGGGACGCCGTCCTTGTCGCGCTTGAAATCCACCAGCCGGTAGCGCTGCTTGTGTCCGCCGCCGATGTGCCGCGTGGTCTGCCGTCCCGAATGGTTGCGCGCGCCGCTGCGGTTCTTCTTCGCGGTGAGCGAGGCGAGCGGGCCGCCCTTGTGCAAGTGCGAGCGGTCGACCTTGACCACGAAGCGCGTGCCCGGGGAGGTCGGTCTCATCTTGATGAGTGCCATGTTGGTCCTTACTTCGCAGCGCCGGTGAAGTCGATGGACTGTCCGGCCTCGAGGCGCACGTAGGCCTTCTTGTAGCCGCTGCGCCTGCCCTGAACGTTCTTGAAGCGCCGCGACTTGCCCGGCTTGTTGAGGAGATTGACGCCCTCGACCTTCACCTCGAACATCAGCTCGACCGCGTGCTTGACCTCGTCCTTGGAAGCATCGTCGCGCACGCGAAACACGTACTGGTTCGCCTTCTCCGTCATGGTGGCGGACTTCTCCGACACGTGCGGCTGCAGCAGCACGTTCATCAGCCGTTCCTTATTCATGGGTGCCCCCGAGCCGCTGTTCGAGCATCCGCAGCGCGCCCACGGTGGCGATCACCTTGTCGTGCTTGACCAGGCTCAGCGGGTCGAGCGAAGCCACCGCCATGACCTCGACGTGCGGCACGTTGCGCGCCGCCAGGAACAGCTTCTCCTCGTACGCCTCGACCAGGATCAGGGCGCGCGACAGGCCGAGCTCCTTGAGCCTGCCGAGCAGCAGCTTGGTGCGCGGTGCGCTGAGCTCGAGATTCTCGACGGCGAGGAGCCGGTCCTGGCGGATCAGCTCGGAGACCATCGACTGCATGGCCGCGCGGTACATCTTGCGATTGACCTTCTGGCTGAAATCGCGCGGCCGGGCCGCGAATGCGCGGCCGCCGCCCACCCACAGCGGGCTGCGAATCGAGCCGGCGCGGGCCTGTCCCGTTCCTTTCTGGCTCCAGGGCTTCTTGCCGCCGCCGCTCACTTCGGCGCGCGACTTCTGGCGCTTGGTGCCGGCGCGGCCGCCGGCCATGTAGGCGGTCACGACCTGATGCACGAGCGCCTCGTTGTAGGCGCGGCCGAACGCGGCGTCCGACAGCTGGATCTCGCTCGCGGCACCCGGATTCTTCAACTGCAGCTTCATGGCGGTCACTTCTCGTCAGCTATTTCTTGTCGGGTTTGCCGGCCTTGGCGGCCGCTGCGGGCTTGCCGGGGGTGCCGGCGGCGGCCGGTGCCTTGTTCGGCGCGAGGCGCCGGCGGCGCAATTGCGCCTGCGCCTTCACCGAGGCACGCACCACCACGCGCCCGCCCTCCGATCCGGGTACCGCGCCGCTGATCAGCAACAGGTTCCGGGCCGCATCGATCTGCACGATGCGCAGATTCTCGATGGTGCGGTTGCGCACACCCATGTGGCCGGACATGCGCTTGCCCTTGAATACGCGGCCCGGGGTCTGGCGCTGGCCGATGGAGCCGGGAGCGCGATGCGACACCGAGTTGCCGTGCGACTTCATGCCGCCGGCGAAATTATGCCGCTTCATGGTGCCGGCAAAGCCCTTGCCGAGGGTGGTGCCGGTGACATCGACGATCTGGCCGACCTTGAACATGTCGACCTTGAGCTCACCGCCCACGGCAAGCGAGTCGCCCTCGCCCTGGCCCAGGCGAAACTCGCGGCACGCATCGCCCGCCGCGACGCTCGCCTTGGCGAAATGGCCGGCGAGCGCCTTCGATACGCGCGAGGGGCGGCGGCTGCCGATCGTCACCTGCACCGCGCGATAGCCGTCGGGCTTGTCGGTCTTGATCTGCGAGATGCGATTGGGCAGCGCCTCGACCACCGTCACGGGGACGGTAACGCCGGCGTCAGTGAATATCCGGGTCATGCCGCACTTGCGGCCAACCAGACCGATGGTCATTTTCAGTCCTCATGCGCGGGTGCACTCGGCATCCCGCATTCGTTGCAACAGGCCGGCGGTTTGGGTACGCGGGACCCCAGGACCCTCGGCACCCGCTCGACGGCGATTGGGGCGGCCTTGGATGACTGGCGTCGGAACCCACGCGCTCCGACCTCAAAAATGGACGGCGAAGTATACCGGAACGCGCTGCCAGATCAAGCAAGTGCCCGGGCGCCGGCCGGGCGGCGCGCCCCAGCGCCCTAGCCGCGGCGGTACCCGCCCCGCCCTGCTCGAATCACCAGCGCACCGGCGAGCAGATAGACCAGCGCCGCCGCCGCCGCCCCCGGCAGGGAGGCCGTGAGGTAGGCATACGGGCGGCTCGAGCGATAGGTGAGCGGATCGAGCAATGCGATGTAGGTGCAGCAGCCGGCGGCCAGCGCCAGCATCGCCGCCGGGTTGATTCCACGCCAGAAGGCGTACGGCTGGCCGGGGCCGTGCGAATAGATCGCGCGAATGTCGATGCGGCGGCGGCGCAGCACGAAGTAGTCCACGATCTGGATGCCGCAGAGCGGCGCGAATGCCACTCCGATCAGGGCCAGGAAATTGCCGAATCGGGCGAAGAACAGCTCCGGTATGAAGATCCCGACCAGCGCCACCGGCGTGATGGTGATCAGCAGCAGCGTGGTCCAGGAGCGCTGCTGCAGGGCCCTGAAGTTGCGCAGGCCGATCGCCGAGGCATAGATGCCGGCGGTGGTCGTGCCGAAGTTCGCCGCGGTGACGAAGGCCAGCGACACGATCGCGTAGGCGGGACCGCCGACGGTGCGCAGCCATTCGGCGGGATCCGAGGATTTCAGCACCAGAACGCCCGCGAGGCCGATCAGGCTCAGCAAAGGGACCGGCGCGCACATGCCGAGCATCACCGGCAGCACGGCCGTGCGGCCGTCGGGCGCCATGCGGATCATCGCGCCGATGTACGGCCACCAGGAAAGCGTCGCCCCGATGCCGAGCTCCACGCCCGTCGTCGAGTTCCACAGCCGATCCGGGTTCGCGAGCGCCGGCTGCGCGGCGAGCAGCTCCGGCCAGCGGTGCGACACCAGCAGATAGAGCATCCACAGGCCCACGAACACGTGCGCGAACAGAATGTTCGACACCAGCGACACGCCCTTCGCGCCGCGGCGCAGCGCGGCGAAGATGATCCCGCAGGCGAGCGTGGTCAGCAGCGGCACCAGCATGGCGCTGCGCGCGGCCTGGGACCACAGCCCGAGCGCGATGCACAGCTGCACCGCGGATTTGGCGAAAAAGATGATCAGCAGCGAATTCCAGCCGATGATCGAGACGCCCTGCAGTACCGCCGGCACCACCCAGCCGCGCGTTCCGAACTGCGGCTTGGTCGCGGCGACCGAATCGATGCCGAAGCGGATGCAGGCCGGGCCGGCCGCGAGCAGTACCAGCAGCATGCCGATGAAACACCCTGCGGTGAGCGCGATGGCGCCCTTGACGAAGCCGAGATAGTTGCCCACCGACTCGCCGATCAGATAGCACCAGGTGGCCGCAGCGGTGGTTGCCAGGGTGAGCGTGAGCCGCACGCCTCCCCAGGTGCGCTCCGCCGGCAGCATCGGCCAGCCGCTCTCGTCGGCGAGCGCGCCCTGGCTCATGCCCGGTAGACGTAGATCAGCAGCAGCGCCGGCGCGACCACCCCGAAGAGCACCATCCAGAACCAGCTGCGGCGGTCGAAATCCCCGGGGGCGGCGCTCGCCTCGAGCATCGCGATGCGCGCCTCGAGATCGGGGGGCAGCTCGCCCGCTGCGCGCGCGGCGCCTGCATCGGTCTCAACCACCGCAGTTGCCCGGGAAAGCCTCCGCATCCGCGTATGGAAACCACCAGAAGTCGTGGGCCTTCGCGCCGGGATCGATCATCGAGAGCTTGGTGTGCCGGAACGAGTCCAGTCCTTCGGAGCCGAGCTGGCGGCCCATCCCCGATTGCTTGCGGCCGCCGAACGGGCCGGCATCGTTATCGAGGAGCGGTGCGTTGATCCAGACCATCCCGGCCTCGAGCTCGTTGACGGCGCGCATCGATTCATCGAGGTCGGTGGTGTAGACGGTTGCCCCCAGGGCATAGCGCGAGCGATTCGCCAGCATGATCGCTTCCTCGAAGCTGCCGACCACACACACGGGCGCCACCGGCCCGAAGGTCTCGTCGTTCATGATGGGCGCATCCGCCGACACCTCGCCGAGCACGGTCGGCTGGACGAACCATCCCTTTTTCAGATGGGCCGGGCGCCCGCCGCCGCTGAGCAGCGCGGCCTCCTTCGCGCCTTCCAGAACGCGCAAGTAGCGCGTCAGCTCGCGCTGCGAGGCGAGCGGCCCCATGTCGACCTTGTCGAGTCCGTTCCCCACCCGGATCTGCGCGGTGTAGTGCACCAGCTTCGCGACGAACTCGGGATAGACCCGCTCGTGAACGTAGAAGCGCTCCGCCGCCGCGCACACCTGGCCGCAGTTCAAGAACGCGCCGAATGCCGCGCCGCGGGCGGCGATATCGAGCGGCGCCGAGGGCATGACGATGAACGGATCGTTCCCGGAGGTCTCGATCAGGGTGCGCTTGTAGAGGCGCCCGCAGGTCTCGGCAATGCGCCGGCCCGTCTCGATGCCGCCGGTGAAGGCCACCATGTGCGTGTCCGGATGCTCCACCAGCTGCCGGCCGGCGGCGCCCGCGCCGCTGATCACTTGCACCAGCCCGCCCGGCAGCGCATCGAATGCGGCGACGAACTGCAGGGTGGTGAGGGTCGTCAGCTCGGAGGGCTTGATGATGACGGCATTGCCGCTCGCGAGCGCGGCGGCGGCCTGCCAGCACAGAAGACACAGCGGATAGTTGAACGGCAGGATGATGACCACCACGCCCAGCGGATCCTTGGTGGTGAAGTGGAACTGCCCATCCACGGCCGAGCCGAGCACCTTGCCATTCTCGTGGCGGGCAATCTCGGCGTAATAATCGATGGCGCTCGCCGACCAGGCCACCTCGTCGCACGATTCCTTGTAGGGCTTGCCCATCTCGCGGGTGAGCATCTCGGCCACCAGCGGGCGGTCGGCCATCATGCGCCGTGAGGCCTCGTGCAACAGCTCCGCGCGGCGATGGTGATTGACCTTGCGCCAGGCGCGCTGCGCCGTGTTGGCGGCGATGACCGCCTGGGCGACCTCCTCGGCCGTCGCCTCGGCGATCTCTCCGATGCGCTCCTCGGTGGCCGGATCGATCACCGCAATCGATGCGCCGCCGCTCGCCCGTACCAGCCGCCCATCGATTCGCTGCTGCCCGCTCAACCGATCGAAAGCCGCTCTTGCATTCACGTTGGCCCCCTGAGGCTTCGCCGCAGCGGCTGGAAACTCCCGGCGCCTAGTTCAGCTTGATCTGGACGTCGACGCCCGCCGGCAGCTCCAGCTTCATCAGCGCGTCGACGGTCTTGTCGGTTGGATTGAGGATGTCCATGAGGCGCTTGTGGGTGCGGATCTCGAACTGATCGCGCGCATCCTTGTCCCCGTGCGGGGATACCA
>Ga0335073_10005926_pt1 | contig 17171 bp, 16 predicted proteins | sample Lox_Sample_22_FD_207093 | JGI IMG/M metagenome (GOLD analysis project Ga0335073, IMG submission 207093) | Soil microbial communities from Loxahatchee National Wildlife Refuge, Florida, United States - Lox_Sample_2.2 | ecosystem: Environmental > Terrestrial > Soil > Wetlands | place: USA...
CGGTGGCCGCGCTGCACCACCTCACAGGGGCAGGGAGGACCTACTCGCCGAGGTCTGCGGGCTCCTCAAGGGCTTTCAGGCCGACGAGTTCGACGAGCCCTGAGCGCCAGACCTCGAGGCTGTGTCGCAAAGCAGGGGCCGACCTGGAGGCGATGCCAGCGTGGATCGAGGAAGGGCGGCGGCCGAGGACCGAAGCGCGGATGTCGCCACCGCTCTGCGGGCCGACTTAGCCGATTACCTGGGTCTGGGCGTTCGCATCGACCTCGTCCGGCAGCACAGTCCCGCGCGTTTCAACGAGCGCCATGCGGCAGATGCGGACGTTCGCCCCAAAGATGGCGATGTATAAATATACAGAACAAGCGACCATCCAATAGGCCATACCGGGACTGCTGAGAGGCCCCGTCAACGCCCCAAATGACCGCTCCCCGACCCGCCGATCTGGCCCGCATCACGGCGCCTGGCTGCGGCGGTTCGCGGCGTGCAGATCAGGATGTTCTGCGCCCGGAGCGCCGCGGATGCCACACGCCGTCGACCACGCCGTCGACCAGCAAGACCGGTAGTTCTGGCCTGGCCCGCCGGGTGAGCGCGCGGGCGGCGGCCGTGCCCGGTACAGGCGATCCCGGGGCTGACCCACGACGAGGTAGGCGTCGAAATAGGGCAGCAGGCCGATCCCGCGGCGCGGCCCAGGCGGCGTCGCGGTGCGCTCCAGGGCGTCGGCCAGCGTGCCGAACGGCCCGGCCGCGGACGGCGGCGGGATGGCGAGCCATCACCTGACAAAGTGCTGCGGCGCGACTGGACCGTAGGCGTGCAGGCAGCGGGTGACGAACATGCGCAGGGCCCATATCGCCGTCCGCGGGGCGGCATCCTGGTCCCGCTGGGCGCCGAGTCCGTCGGCCAGCAGTCGCTCGGCGGCGCCGCTCGAAGGCCTCACCGCGCCTGACCTTGCCTGCCGGCAGCGCTGACAGCTGCCTTAGCATGGCCCTACCGCGGCTGACAGGGAGGATGGGATGAGCGATCCACTGGACGTACCTCGGATCCTGGAACATTGCATGCAGACCATCGAGGCTGGCCGCGAGGCGATGGCTCATGACATGTATGACGCGGCCATGCGGCTCGGCGCCGCCGAGATGATGCTGGCCAGCGCCAGCCATGCCGTTCACAGGCATGCGGCTGCGCCCCCGCAAGTACAGACGCAACCGGGCACCGCCGCAGAGCAAGGCGGCGAAGGCGCGTAAGGCACCTGGGTCCGTACCGGACACCGGCCATGGCACGAGCACCAGTGCCTGTCCGTTGCGGCTGACTGGAGGCGTTCTTCGCCGGCCGACGGATGATAAGTGTGGACGCGGGCGACCGGGACGCGGCGGACTTCGGCCATCCCGGGGAATCCCGGGCGATACGAACCAGCCGTCGTTCCCGAAGGTCTAGGCGGGCGATCTCCCGGTTGGCGCGTCGCACGGCAGGCGGCCCTCCTAGCAGGTCGGGGCGCGAGGCCACCTACTCCGAGGCGACCACTTCGCCAAAGCGGCTCCTGGCCGAGGGCGTGGCAACGCAGGCCGCTTCCGCAGGAGCGTGGCATCGACGTTCCCGACAGCCGCTGTACACCTGGGTCACCCGATGTCGCGCGACGCGCTGGTTAGCAGCCGCCATACGCCGGTGTCGCCGAGGAACTTAAAGCGCCGCCGCATGTCTGCGGAGGCGGCGTGCGCGTCCGGGAACGACGCGAGATAGGCGCGGATGCTGCCGTAGGAGTCGAGTACGGCGAGGACCTCCCGCGCGTTGTGCACAGTGGCCCGGATCTTGGCCTTGTTGCGGATGACGCGGGGGTCGTTTTCGGTTGCGGCGATCTGGTCCGGGGTCATGGCGGCGACCTGCGCCGGGTCGAAGCGGTGGAATGCCTGCCGGATGCCGTCCCACTTGGCGTCAACGGCCCGCCAGATCCCGGCCTCGAAGACCGCGTGCGACAGGTGCGCGAGGAAGAACGCGGGATCGTCCGGTGCGTGGTCGCGGAACTTCTCGAATGGCGCGGTCAGCGGATCGGCCGCGGCGGTGTCCCCGGACTTTATCCGCGCGGCGAGCGCTATCGCCTCGTCGTGGGTGAGGGGGTAGGTCCACAGCGCGCTGCCGGGGTCCTGCAGCTGGCTGTCGTCGATGCCGCCCAGGTCAACGGGGTCGAATCCGGCGTCCCGGATCAGCCGGGCGACGACCCGCTTGGCCTGCTGGTCGCCGGACAGGAACAGGACCCAGGGCGGCTCGCGGTGGTTGTCGCTGGCCATGACGTTGACGTTGAGCGAGTTGAAGGCGCGCGCCCAGCGCGCCCGAGGGAACGCGTCGGCGAGCGAACGCAGTGACAGCTCCTGCTGGCGGAATACCCCTCTTTCAAGCGAGTTGGCCGCGTCGATCATGATGCGGCCATCCAGCGGGCCGGCCGCCTGCAGCATGTCGGTCACAGCGAGGGCCGGGACGGCGACGAGCACCACTTCGGCGGCCGCCACGGCGCCGGCGACGGAGGCCGCGTGCGAGCGCCCCCCGAGTTCCGCTGCCAGCGCCCGCGGCCGGGTGGCGTGCCGGGCCGCGAACGTGACGTCGTGGCCGGCGGCGTGCCAGAGCCTTCCTATCGTGGAGCCGACGGCGCCGGCTCCGAGAACCGCGATCTTCATTCGCTTGTCCCTCCGTCGGAAGCCTTCTCATGTCGTGACGACGAGCTTGCCGCTGGCCCGGTTCTGCTCCATGTCGGTGTGCGCCTGCACGATCTGGTCGAATTGGTAGACGCGGCCGATCGGGACGGTGGCCGTGCCGGCCGCGACGGCGTCGAGGAAGTCCTGCAGGACCTGGGGCGGGAGGTCGGCTGGGTCCCCTTTGTAGGCGGTCAGCCGCACGCCCGTGGGCAGGTAGTCCAGCGGGTAGAAGTCGTGCACGGTCCACTGGTTCGACAGCATCCCGGAAAAGCACACCACCCCGTGGACCCGGACCGACCGCAGCGTGTCGGGCAGCGTCGGCGTTCCGACCAGCTCGAGCGCGCTGTCGGCGCCGCCGGGGAGTATCTGGCGGACCTGGCGGGCGACGTGCCCGTCGTCGATGAGCACGTGGTCCGCGCCGGCCCTGGTGACCGCTTCGGCCTTGCCCGGGTTGCGGGTGGTGGACAGGACCGTCATCCCGCGCCGCCGGGCCAGGACCGCGGTGGCCAGCCCGACCGAGGAGGTGCCGCCGCGGATCAGGATGGACTGCCCCGGACGGGCGTCCAGGCCCGTGGTCAGCGACCCGTAGGAGGTCTCCAGCATCAAGGGGACGGCCCCGAGGGTGGCCCAGTCCAGGTCGCTGCGGAACGGGAACACCTGGGCGGCGGGGACGCAGGTGTAGTCGGCGTACCCGCCGTCGAAGACGCGGCCCATGCCCCCCGTGACCGCGGCGACCTGCTGCCCGGCTCGGAACTCCCCGCCCGGGCATTCGGCCACGACGCCCACCGCCTCGACGCCCGGCACCCTGGGGAAGCTGACGCCCTCCGACAGGCCGAGCCGGAGGTACAGTTCGAGGCGGTTGAGCCCGAACGCCCTGACCCTGATCAGCACCTGGCCGGGTGACGGTACCGGGACCGGGAGCTCGCGGATGGCCAGGGCGGACGGCGGTCCCGGGGCATCCAGGACGACCGCGCGCATGGTGGCGGGCACGGCCGACGGCCTTCCCGATCTAGTACCCGTAATCCTGGCCTCAACGTTCTGGTGGCCGGCGCTCATGGCTCCTCCTCTGTCTGTGAGCGAATGTGAAACTAGCGAGCGCTAGTTCGTTCATCATGATGATGCTAACTAGCGCTCGCTCGCATGGCAAGGGTAGGATCCGGGTCATGTCACTGGAGCATGCCGGTCCCGCCGCCAATGAGGCGCGGCCCGCTGTCACCGCCGGTGCCGTGCTCGACGCCGCGCTCACGCTGTTCGCCGAGCGCGGATATCACGGCACCGCCGTCAGCCAGATCGCCGCCAGCCTGGGCATCCGCACCCCGAGCCTGTACAACCACATGCGCTCGAAGCAGGACCTGCTCGAGGCGATTATCGGACGGACCGTCGACGCCGTCCTGGCCGACTTCCGGACCGCCGTCGACGATGTGAGCGACCCGGTGGAGCAGCTGCGCCGGGCCGTCCGGGTCTACGCCCTGCGGCACGCCACCCATCGCCGCGAGGCGCTGGTCGCCAGCCGGGACACCACGAGCCTGCCCGAGCCTGCCCGGACCCGGATACGCCAGCAGGAGCGGTATCACGAGCGAGCGGTGCGCGCCATCATCGCCGATGGCGCGGCCGCAGGCGACTTCCACGTCGAGTCCCCGGCGCTCGCCTCGTTCGCGATCCTCGAGATGTGCCTCAGCATCGCCCGCTGGTTCCGCGACGACGGCGCCCGCACCGCCGGGCAGGTAGCAGACGAGTACGCGGACTTCGCGCTGCGCATCGCCGGCTTCGTTCCCGGGCCGGCCGTCACCGGGGCGCCGGGCGCAGCAGGAACCTGATGACCCGGACCCGTGAGCCGGCCGCGGTTCAGCCGAAGTCGTAATCCTCGGAGGAGGCCTTCTTCCGGAAATCCCAGCTGGTGATCTTGCCGGGAGCCAGCCGCAGCCAGGCATGGTAGCCGGTGTGGTGCATCACGCCGGTGCCTTCGTACTTGCGGGCGTAAAGCCGCTCGGGCTCTGCCAGCCCGGCGTCGGGTGCCCCGGTCCGCGGTACCTCGCCGACGATCTCGGCCGCGCCGCGCAGTTCAGCCCCGCGCAGTTCGCCGTACGCGTCGCCGGCGTCGACGAGTACCGCAACCCGCCGGTCACGGCTAATGTCGGTCCAGCGCTGGCTCCTGACCACGGAATACAGCCACAGCGCGGTCCCGTCCCACACGTACCAGAGCGGTGTCAGGTGCGGGCCGTCCTGGCTGGCGGTCGCGATCCGGCACGTGCGCTGCCTCGTAAGGAAGGCGTCCAGTTCCGCCTTGCTCATGGCGATCTTGCGAGCGCGCCGTTGCTCCCTGGGCAACGCCCCCGGCGACCGGGCCGCGGCCATGCCCGTGCGGAAGGCGCGGCTGGTGGCCGGCGCCCTTCCCGATCCGGTACCCGTAATCCTCGGCTCAACGTCCTGATCGCCGGTGCCCATGGCTCCTCCTTCGCCGGTGCGTGATACTAGCGAGCGCTAGTTCATAGCATGATGCTAACTAGCGCTCGCTAGTATGGCAAGGGTAGAGTTGGAGTCATGTCAGTGGAGCATGCCGGTCCCGCCAGCCGCCGCGGCTCGCCGTCAGCCAGATCGCCGCTAGCCCAGGCATCCGCACCCCGTGGTGATCGGATTGGAGAAGCCCGTGAGAGCAATGGAAATCACCGAACCGGGCGGTCCGGAAGTTGTCCGGTTCGCCGAGCGAGACGAGCCGGCCCCCGGGCCGGGCCAGGTGACCATCAGGGTCGAGTACGCGGGACTGAACTTCGTCGATGTCCTGGCCCGGCGCGGCGTGCCCGGCTACTTCACCGGGTGGCCGTTCGTCCCGGGGATGGAGGTCGGCGGCACCATCCACGCGCTGGGCGAGGGGGTGGACACTGTCGCGGCCGGGGACCGGGTGGTGGCATTTACGGTCGACGGGACGGGGCTGGCGGATGTCGCGGTCGCCCGCGCGGGCCTGACTGTGCCGGTTCCCGCGGGTCTTGACCTCGCCGCCGCGACGACCATCCCGCTCACCTGGGCTACCGCTTTCGGGCTCGTGCGTGTCTCGCACGCCGACGCGGGCGATACGGTGCTGGTGACGGCTGCCAGCGGCGGCGTCGGGTCCGCGATCGGCCAGCTGCTGGCCCGACAGGGTGCCGACCGCGTGATCGGCCTGGTGCGGTCCCCGGCCCAGGCCGCCACGCTCGCGGCCGCCTACGCCCCGGTGACCCTGGGCGACGGCTTCGTCGACAGGGCGCTGCAAACTGCGGGAGTGCCCGGATTCGACGTGGTGCTCGAATCCGTCGGCGGCGGCGTCCTTGCCTCGGTTCTTGGCGGACTGGCGGTCGGCGGCCGGGTCGTGTCCTACGGCGCCGCGGCCGGCGAACCAGATCCCGCGCCACCGCCGGTTCCGGACCTGAGAACCCAGAACCTGACCATCACCGGATTCAGCATCCTCAACCGGGCCAGGAAGGCCCCGCCGAAAGCGCTCAGCCTGATCCAGGGCGTCCTCACGCTCACCCACGACGGCCTGCACATCCCGGCGCCGGCCGTCGTGGACTGGGCCGAGGCGATCGATGCGCACATCGCACAAAGCGAAGGACGCAGCCGCGGAAAAACAGTCGTACGCCTGTGACACGTTTACCGGCCACGGTAAGGCGCACCAGCCGCCTCCGCCGGGTTCACCGGTCCGTGTCTTCCCGGTGATGCTGCTCGGCAAGGCAGACGAGGGCGCCGCGATCGATCTGGTGCGCGGCCGCGGCGATGACGCGTCCGGTCCGGCCGCCGGTTCCTCGGTGAACCGGGGGCCCAGTGGCGCTGGTCTCAGGAGTGGCCTTGATTTCGGGGAATCCGGCGGGCTGCAACGTCACCTCCGGCAGGCTGTCGGCCCGCATTCGGGGACAGGTGATGTATCCGCGGCCGGTTCACGGCGCGGCATCCTATGTAGCCCAGGCCTGGCGGGACCCCTACACATCCGCACGGGGGTGCTGACTCGGCTACCTCTAATCGCGATGCGCGGGGAAATCCGCAAAGCACGCCTGCGATTCGCATTTGGCCGGGCGGCAACGGCTCGGTGCCGGGAGCCGGGAAGCCCAGATTTGGCGGATCTGCGTGCGGCCACGAACGCGCCTGGCCCGGCAAGAAGCCGATCGGAATCGGCGATCTGATTTCCTACCAGAACGATGGAGAATCCTCTACGGCGATCGTCGGCCAGGTCGGGATAGCGTGAGTGAGTATTCCAGTTCGCGCATGGACATACGGCCTGGCTGGGCGGCCAGTCCGGCGTTGGCCGCGAAGCTGATGCGCTGAGCAAGCAGTCTCGCAACGGGCAATGAAGCGATTCGCGAAACGTCCTTCAATGTCGGACGGCGTGCCGCCACTGCCCGTCCTCGGTTCTGGGTCCGCTCGATCCGTGGTGGAAGAATCTCGGGATAAGGGTTGCCTGTGACCCGCCCCACGGCGCTGGCCCGGCTCAGCCAATCGTGGTGCCGCCGCGCAGCCTTACCGTGAAGCCGTCGTCCGCCTGCTTGTGTGCGACATCGATGTCGAGCTGGTGGATGAGCCACAGCCCAAGTCCTGGCTGCGCCGAGTTGGCGGGGGTGGGAACCAGGCCTGCCAGGGGATCGGCTGGGCCGGGTCCTTGGTCATGAACGGTGATCACGATGCGGTCCGGTGTGGCCCAGAAGCGCACAGTCACAGGTCCGCGCCCGTGGACCAGGGCGTTGCTGACGGCCACGGTGACGCCGATCGCCAGGTCTTCCAGGGCCGCGTCGGCGACACGGCCGCGGCCGATCTGCGCGAGCGCCTGCCGGGCCTCGGCAGCGGACCTGTCGACCTGCTCGATCATGGGCCTGGTCTGTTCAAGTGGATCAGGGGCGAAGGGGAGCGCTTCGAATTCCCTGCCATCTTGGAAGCGGTCGTTCGCACGATGGATGCCTGAGGGCGAGACGATGCTGGGATGCGTCCTTGCGGCGACAGCGAGTACCGCGGCGGGCGCGGTCACGGTGTCATACAGGCACAGGCCCCATACCGGGAAGTCGTCCCAGACGGTGTTGACCGCCGCTTCGTAGCGGTCCCAGCCCTCGAAGCTCCCTCCGTTACCCGGGTGGGGGAGCTCTCCGGTTATCCGGATCTGCCCGGCGCCCCTGGCGGCATGAAACTCAAGGAGCCGCCGGTAGGTTGCGATGGCCCGGGACGGCGTGGCGTACAGGCTCGTATCGGCGAGGAATGTTACCGCGGACGGATCGGTAAGCCACGAGCTCACCAGGGCGTTCTTACGGTCGTCATAACCGATGATGACGGGCTCGCCCGCAGCTATACCCTCTTCAGCGAACGGCACGATGAGATCGCGGAATTCAGCATCGGAACGGTAAAAGCCGGCCTCATGGAAGTGGCCTTGCTGGCCGCGGGCGGCACCCGTCCTCATCCCGAACCCCCCGTCCGCACGCTGCCAAGATGCTCCAGTCCCAGCACCCGGGCGACCCGGCGGACAACCGGCGGCATTGACCGGACAAGGACCGGGACCTGGCACTGTTGCGCGTACGAATCGAGGGCGAGAAGCGCCCGGTGGTCCATGAACCGGACCGCCGACATGTCAAAGATCAGCGTGGACTCATCGGGCGCCGGCTGGATGCTCTGCAGGGCCCGCTTGAACGCGGCCTGGCATGCCACGTCGAAGTCACCGAGCAGACCGACCGCCCCGTCATCGCACGCAAACACCTGGAACGGCGTCAGCCCGGCCGGGACGGCCGCGTGCATGCACGCGAACTGCGTCACCGCGGCGCCGAGTTCGAGGCGATACTCACACAGCGCCGACAGCGGATTCCGCGAGGAGTACCGCTCCAGGAGGAATTCGAAGCGGGCGAAGGCGTCCTGGTGTTCGGGGGCACGGACGAGGTCGGTCACATCGGCGCTGATCCGCAGACCCTGGTAACCGCTGGCCAGCGCCTCCTGCGTGACGGCGGCATACTTCTCCATGACCTCGGCCGGAACAACCGGCTCCCCCGCCCGGTAGATCTCATCGAAGGAGATGATCCGGACGTCCGCACCGGTCAGCAACGGGCCGACGTCGATGAAACGATCGAGGTGTTCCCGCAGCTCCTCCACCCTCCCAGCGCCCAGGTACGCGACTTGCAGCCCCCGCGCCAGGCCCTCACTGAAAAATTCGGTGAGGCGGGGCCGATAATCCCGGCCATCACCGTGAACCCAGCACATATGGTCCTGCAGGCCGAACCCGCGAGGGGACTCGACCGGACCGATCATACGCACAGCTACCAAGTCTGACCGAAGATCCAGGCCCCCGGACACAATTCACGCAACATGCCGGCAGCCTGGAACCTGGCCCGAGCACAGAACTGCCAACCCCCGGGCATCCGCCGGCCCTCAACAGCCCGCTGAATCGCCACGCTGGCACCACCAGGAACTGGCGTACCGGGCGGATCACCACCCGAACAACCATCGCGCGGCCCACGCAGGACGCGCCGAGGACCCGCGACCACGCCACAGCCCTGCAGACAATGAAATGCGGTCACGAACGACAACAGCGATACGGCGCCAGAGCTAGCTGCTTTGTGACCCCACAGGCGGCGAGCTCGCATCTGCCGCTAGCCCAGATAGGCTCCGGGACGGCCCCCGATACGAACGACAAGGCTGAATTGACGATCACCACTATCGTAAATCTTATGCAGGCCAGCGCATAGGTATACGAGCGTGCAACGCCCTCATTTCGCATGTGCGGTAAATCGGCCAGCAAGCCAACGAGCTCAAGTGAGTACCCGGCGCTGGCGACGTGCGACAGAATGATCTTTATGGACCTGGCTCGCCGCCGGTCTTCAGGCAGCGGAAGCCGCCCCGAATCAGGCGGTTCACGCTCGCTATCTGAATCACGCGTCGTCACTCTGCGCTGCCCCCTGACGGTGGTCCAGTGTGTACGTCTCCTCGGTCAGGAGTGGCAAGGGCCCGACAAACGGCCCCGGCCACGGATCCCCGAACCCGCCCGGTTCGCGCCCGGCCCGACCGAACAAGCCTTCGACGCCTGACCAGCCCGGTAACCGGCGCGACGCAGGTACTTCAGATTCGCCCCCGCCCGGACGCCTGCCGTTCCGGCCATCGACGTGCCCTTGCGAGAATGTCCGCATGGACGGACTCGCGTGCCCGTGCGGCCTCGGAGACGACTATCAGTCGTGCTGCGGGCGACTCCACGCCGGCGCGCCGGCGCCGACCGCTGAGTCGCTGATGCGCTCCCGCTACAGCGCATTCGCCGTCGGGGACGCCGGTTACCTCCTCCGCACCTGGCACCCGTCGGGCCGCCCGCAGAACCTCAGCCTGGACCCGGCACTGCGGTGGACCCGCCTCGTCGTCCTGGAAACGCGTGACGGCGGGCTCTTCGACGCCACCGGCACGGTCCAGTTTCGTGCTATTTACGTCCGGCACGGCCAGCGCGGCGTCCTCGCGGAAACGAGCAGGTTCGTCCGGCAAGACAAGCACTGGACCTACCTCGGTCCCATTGACTGAAGGGCGGATTCCTCCCGCGCTATCACCTTCAAGGCGCCATGCTAGACCACTCAGAAAAACGGCTCCAGATCGCTGCCGAATATTTGGGACCGCCGAATGGCCTCCGTCGGCCAGTTACCCGCACTCAGATCATCCTGTTAGGTGCTCTACCTCTCGGGTGTGGCCTCATCTGACGCTGTCCAACCGAACCAGGGCATCCGCCCACTGCCCTGACCGACCTGCCGGTCACCGCTGCCACTGTCGGGGACGCAGGTAGGCCTTGAAGGCAAGACGTCTTGACGACGGCTCGGCCGTCATCGACGTCCAATCGGCTGGCCACGCCTTTCTAGGAGCTTGCATCCTCTGATCGACAAAATGTTGTCTATGCGGCGGCTGGCTGGGTCTCGATGCCGACGTGCTGGAACAGGGTCTGCATGCCGATACGGAGGTTCTCGTAGTCGCGGTCGATGGCGGTCCAGGTGGTGGGCTTGCGGCCCCGGCGGGGGCTGCGGATTCCGGCCAGGATCGGCGCGATGACATGGTCGCGGAGGGCGAGCAGTGCAGCGATGATACGGGCGCTGTCCGGCGGGACGTGGTAGCGGCGAGTCCGGCCGGGTTTGGTGATGAGCTGCTTGCCGCGGAGCTTGTGCAGGTCGTAGGCGGCCTGCCGGGTGCTGTAGCCGTCTTGTCCGGTGATCTGGCGGACCTTGGCGGCATGCTCGGCGGCGGTGAACCCGCCGGGGCCCGGTGCCAGGGCGAGCGCGGCGGCCAGGGCGGCCCGGATCCGTGGCTTGTTCAGGTCGATCCCGGCGACCGGGCCGACTCCGGCCTGGGCGGGCAGCGGCAGCTCATCGAGCAGGCCATCGGGCAGGAAACCGGTATCGGCGCAGTCCAGGGCGGTGGCGGACCGGTCCGCCATCCCGGCTAGCCGGGTGATGATCTGGTCGAAGTACTCCAGGCTGCGGCGGCAGCGCGGCTCTTTGGCATTGTGGACGGTGGCCTCGAAACGCAGCACGTGCTCGCCCTTGGTATAGGCCTTCAGCTGCAGCCGCCCGAAGCTGACCCGGAACCAGCTCAGCCGTACCGTGGCTTCTCGATCACGATCTCCTGCGCCGGCGGGCCGTCCTTGCGGGATCGGTGCGGCCGGTTCTTCAGGCCGAAGATGGTCCGGACCGCCGGGATGTCCAGCCGGGACCGGGTCCGGTCCAGCACCCGGCCGGACAGGGCCTGCATCTGCGCGCCGGACTTGAACAGCAGGTTGCGGGAGTACTCGGCCTGGTAGACCGCGTAGCCGTAGCGGAATCCGCTGCGCTCCTGCTCGGCCAGGTCCAGGCCGAAGCACGAGCAGGCCGAATAGATCCACCGGTCGCAGACCTGGCCCAGGCGCCCTATAGCCGCATCACGCGGCCAGGCATCTGCGACCCGGGCCAGGCCCTGCGGATCCGCGATCTCAGTAAAACAGTTGCCCTCCTTGGTAAAGCCGATGCCCTCGGCCTGCGCGGCGACCGCGACATACTCGTGGCCGTTGAGGATCACCTGCGCGCCGAACGGCGGATGCCCGGACATCTTGATGGTCAGGTGCCCGAACGCCGGGTCCATGATGTGGAAGCTGTAGTGGCAGACGTGCTCCCTTTTCTTCTCCAGCCGCGTGATGACCCCGCGCGCCGGGCGGTGTACCTTCCACACGCTCGCCGGTGCCCTGGCCGCCAGGATCAAGAACACCACCGAGTTCTCCTCCAGGTACTGCTCCGCGATCAGGTGCTTACGCTGCCCGGCCGTGCAGAAGATCACCGGCACGCCGTTCGCGGCCGCCCACGCCTTGACCCGCCGGGCGAACCGGCTCGCCATCCGCATCAGGCGCGTGTCATCCAGCTGGCCATCACTGCCGTGCAACCGCCGCCACCAGCACCGGAACCCGCCCGGATTATGACCGACCGGGAACAAGGCGTTCAGCACCACCCGGTCCACGCAGTCACAGCTGCCATTGATCAGGTCCGCGTACCGTTCGGTGAAATCATCAGCCACGCGCTGACCGTAGAGCCGGCCCGCAGCTCACATCAGGACATCAGCCACGCTGCCCCCGCAAGGGGGCCACTCCTTCCGGGCGAAGTCCCGGACGGAGCTTAGCGACCCTTTGGCGACCCTTTGGGTCGGTGACTCTCGCCGCAGCCGGGCTGCCTATGACAGCTTGACAGACTCACCTCAACCGTCTGCGCCACGGCGCAAGGACACGGTCCAGCGTGCCATGGGCACCGTATGCGTCGAGCGATACCGGGTTCCCGTTTTCGAACGGGAGGCGCCGCTGGATACCGGGGCGGGGCTCCGGCTGACGCGGCTGGACGTGGAGGGATCGAGGGTCGAGGACGCAGTAGCAGGCCTTGGGGACACCCCCGTACCGTGGCTAGCAGAAACTACGGGTTTTTGCGGCGCGCTGCTGCTAGTCGACTGGAACTCGGGCCATTCGATCAGCGAGACCATCTGGGACGCTGGCGGCCGGCCGCAGCGTCGCCGCTAGGGTTCGGGTCGAAACGGTCAAATCGACGGTGCGCGATCCGGGCGCTCTAGGAGTACGACCTCGTCTTCAACACTGCGCGTATCGGCGGCGTGTGACTTCACGCGCGTAACCGGCCGCGGGGGTGCTGTTCTTCATCCCGAACGGTCCGGGGTGGCAGCCCCGGTCACCAGCAAGCGATCCCGGGCGCGGAGCAGGCCGCGCCACCACGGAGGCGCCGCTAACAAGCCCCTGGCCGCGGTGATCCGGCCGGACTCGACCGCGACGACCAGAGCGTCGTAGTCGCGCCGGACTTGCTTGCCGTAGGCCTGGGCGAATGCCGTGATCGACGCGTCGAACCGCGTCCCGGTGCCCGTGTATCCCGCTATCGTGGCGGCGTCGCCGGACCGCGCGTGCGCACGGGCCAGCGTCCTGCCGCACACCTCGGCGTAGCTGGCAAAGCCGCTCGGCGGCATCGCATCGAGGTTGACCGAGCCTTTCATATCGCGGAACTGCCGCACGTAGTAGTCGTGGCCACCATAGCTGGTCCAGCCGAGGAACATGTCGCTGGCGGCCTGCATGAGCCGCTGACCGACGACGACCCGCTGCCCGGCGTGTGCGAACTCGGATTTCCCCGCGTACGGCGCGAGCACCGCCTCCATCGCCTCCTTGAGCTGCAGGAAGATGGGGGAACGGGCATCGGCGTCCGTGAGCAGGCTCAGGTAGCAGCGAGTGCCGACGCTGCCGACACCCACCACCTTCCTAGCGGTGTCGAGGACGTGATAGCGCTCGAGCAGGGGCCGTCGGTCGGGTGGCAAGGACTCGGCGTAGGCCGCGATCATCTTCTGGCCATCGAATGCTTCCGGGTCGAAGTGGCCGATCAGGGGCGGATCATCGATGATCTTCCGGGTGCCGTTGACGACGCTGGTTAGCTTCGGGAGCAGATGCAAGCTGGTGCGATGCCGGAGCTTGGCGGTAGACAGCTGGCGCTGCAGGTCCTTCGCCCGCCGCTGCCTGGCGATCGTGAGGACCGCGGCCACGTCAATACGGTCGTACCAGGCATCGACGGGGCCCATCGCGGCGAGCTCGGCCATCCGCTCCCGGTAGGCGCGGACGGTCGCCGTGGTGAATGCGGCGGCCTGACCGGCGTCGATCTGCAGGTTCCCGGCCGCTACGATCACGCTCACGGCTAGCCGCTTCAGGTCCCACTCCCAGGGCCCCGGGAGCGTCTCGTCGAAGTCGTTGACGTCGAAGATGAGGTTGCGCTCTGGCGTCGCGAACACTCCGAAGTTACCCAGATGGGCGTCGCCGCAGGCCTGGACGCGGAGCCCGGTGACGGGGGTCGAGGCCAGGTCACTCGCCATGATCACAGCTGAGCCGCGCAGGAAGGCAAACGGTGAGGTGACCATGCGCCCGTAGCGAACCGGTACGAGGTCGGGGAGGCGGGGGAGGTTGTTCTCTTCCAGCAACTCGATCGGATCGGGCCTGTCGTCGGGCGGCTGCCAGGCCTCGTGGGCCGACCGCGGGACCCGGGCCCGCACGGCCCGGCCGGCCAGCCTGCGCTGGTCGTACGTCGCACTCTCGGTCATGCGCCCGATCTCACAGCATGGCTCGCGTGGGCGGGAAGGTTCCCGGCGGTGCTGGGGCGGTCATGATCACGATTCGGCGGCGATGGCCCAGGAGCATGCCGAAGATGAGCCCGAGCATCAGGCCGGCCACGACGGGAGCCAGCCGACGCCGGGATACATGTACCGCCCGAGCAGCGGGACGGCCGACGTGAGCAGCTGAAGGTAGGCCCCCATGTCGGAGGTGAGGGCGACCTTCAGTCCCAGCACCCGGTCGTCGCGGGTCGCCGCGATCTCGACGTCCTGGATCATGTCGCGACCGTGCGTCGTGGCCTGGTAGTCCTCACCTCGGGTGGCGGTCCACTTCACCGGCCGCCCTAGCCGGCGAGCGACAGCCAGGGCGATGGCCTCTTCGGCATAGACGTTGAGCTTTCCGCCGAAGCCGCCGCCCACGTCGGGCGCGACGACGCGCAGCTTCTGCTCCGGGATGCCGCAGGCGGAGGACATCAGGAGGCGCACGAAGTGCGGTACCTGCGTCGACGTCCAGAGCGTGAACTCACCGGTGGCCGGAGTCAGGTCGGCCACCACCGCGCGCGGCTCCATCGCAGTGGGAAGGAGGCGCTGCTGGATGAACCGGCGCGACACGACCACCTGCGCGCGGCGCTTGGCGCCCTCGTAGTCACCGGCGCTGAACCCCCAGGTGAAAGCCCGGTTGGTACCCTTATCCACGTGCACCAGCGGTGCTTCGGGGTCGAGCGCGGCCATCATGTCGACGACAGCGGGCAGGGGGTCGTACTCGACCTGGACGGCCTCGACCGCGTCCGCGGCCTGATACGCGCCTTCGGCGACCACGACGGCCACCGCATCGCCGAGATGGTGAACCTCCTCGGTGGCGATCGGCAGGTGGTTTCCCTCCAGCCCGTCCCGCACCTCTTGCTCCGAGGGGTCAGGGTTGCCCATCAGCAGGTCGACCGCGGACATGATCATGCCCGCGGTGCAGTAACCGCATTGGAGGGCGTGATTCTCATGGAATGCCTTCTGCACCGGGTGCAGCTCGCCCTCGGCCAGGCCCTGCACGGTGGTGATCTCGGCCCCGTCCGCCTGGAACGCCAGGACGGTGCAGCTCTTCACGCTCACGCCGTCCAGCAGGACGGTGCACGCCCCGCAGTTGGAGGTGTCACAGCCGACGACCGTGCCGGTCCGGCCCAGACGGGTGCGGAGATAGTGCACGAGCAGCAGCCTGGGCTCGACCTCTTCTGAATAGAAGACGCCATCGACGGTTGTCTTGATCATGACCATGCGGACCCCCGTGGCCTAAGAGCACCGTTTCGGATCCCATCGTTCGTCATCCTGCAGGCGGGCACATCCCCCGGACAAGTAGCCGACCGGGACCCTTGCTGAGGCACCTGTGACGCTGGATGCGAACGCGGTAGCCGCCCGCATCACCAGCGACGTGTCGCGGGACACCGACTCGGTGCTGAAGGCACCGCCAGCTTCCACTGTGCCGGACACCGGGCGTGCCGGGACGGACGGCTGAATTAGCCGGTAGCGGCATGCTCGGCGGCCATGCGGCTGCGCCACCCCCGATTCCGGGGCCTGCGGCGGGACAAGAACCCCGCCGACGTAGTGCGGGAAGTGCCCTGCGGCCGGTTTACCACGTGTGCGATCTTCACCGGCCAGGACCACCGCGGTGCTGGAGTTGCGTCCCTTCGGGCTCGACGGTAGTCCTCGGGTGCGTTTAAGTCCGTGGCCGGGGCGTGGAACCTCGGCCCGTTCGGTTACCGATGTCTTTAGACCTGGCCGACGGGTCGGGAGCGCCTGCTGCGGAACCCCCCGGATAGGGGATACGGCTGTTCCGGCGCGGTGGAAGGCTGAGTTCAGGTAGCCCGGCGCAACAAGTCGGCGCGGGCGGGGGCCCTGCGCGCAGGGCCAGGTCAGGGCAGCCGTAAATCGGGGCTCTAGCAACTAAGGGGAATCACCATTGACTGAGAACTCACTACCCAGTCCAGCCGTGCTCCAGCGTTACCTACACGGCGTCGACTACCCGGCCACGAAAGACCAGCTTGTCGCGCACGTCCGAAGCCAGTGCGAGCAGGCTACCGGTGACGCGCAGAGCGAGTGCGAGCGGGTTATCGGCACCCTCACTCGTCTCCCGGACCAGCAGTATTCGCGGCCAACCGATGTCAGCAAGGCCTTCGGGGAGATCGCGCGGGAGACCCTCAGAGGTGCCGATTATCCGGCCAGCCGTGACGACCTCGTGGCGTACGCACGGGACCAGGACGCCGCATTTCCGGTCATCGAGGCGCTCCTGCGGATTCCGGACCAGGATTACGACGATCCGGACGCGGTCATCATCGAGATCATCAAGGCATAGCCGCTGGACGGCTAAGGCTCGGTCATGTCCTGGCCCGCGGCGCCGCGGGACCACCAGGTCAGGCCGACGGAACCTAACAAATTCGGGATGCAACCGCGCCTTGGTGAGCTAAGACCGAGTCGCAGGAGGCGGTCATGAAGAGGCTGTGGATCGTGCCGTTCGGCCTGGTTTTCGCGTTCATGATCTGGCTGGTAATCGCGACCTTGCCCGACATCAAACGCTACATACGCATGCACGAGCTGTAGCGCCGCGAGAACATACAGCGCACGCCAGTCTCGGCCGTCAGGCTGACCGCATTCCGGGGAGAGCTGGGATGGAGTACGAGGAGATCGTCGCGGTGGTCCAGCTGTCGGGCGGCATAGATAGCGAAGCGGCAGACCGCGCCCTGCAGGCCGCGCTGCAGACGCTGGCCGAGCGGCTGCCGCGCGGGGAGGCCCGGCACATCGAGCGGGAGCTGCCAGCCGAACTGAAACCGTGGATCTACACCGAGACGGACGCCGAGGCGTTCGACATCGATGAGTTCCTGGTTCGGGTGGCCAAGCGCGAGGAGACCGACGTCGAAACGGCCCTGCGGCATGCGCGAGCGGTGT
>Ga0335073_10005927_pt1 | contig 17169 bp, 21 predicted proteins | sample Lox_Sample_22_FD_207093 | JGI IMG/M metagenome (GOLD analysis project Ga0335073, IMG submission 207093) | Soil microbial communities from Loxahatchee National Wildlife Refuge, Florida, United States - Lox_Sample_2.2 | ecosystem: Environmental > Terrestrial > Soil > Wetlands | place: USA...
TTGGCATAGGCGGCCAGGCCCGCCGCCCCGCCGAAGCCGCCCACCCGGACCTCACCGGCGGGCAGAGCCGGGTTGCTGACCCGGCCCGCCAGCGAGCTGATTACCCGCAGTTCCGGCTTGAGGGCTAGTTCGGCGGCCAGCGCCCTGGCCTCCGACGTCCCCCCGAGCACGAGCACGGTCGTCGCCATTACCGGCCGATGTCCTCGTTCCAGATGCCGGGGTGAGCGTCGATGAACTCGCGCATCAGGCCGGCGCAAACTCCCGAATCGAGGTTGACCACCTCAACACTGTGCCGGCGGAGCGCTTCCTCCGCTCCCATGAACGTGCGGTTCTCGCCCAGCACGACCCGCGGTATGCCGTACAGCAGGATCGCGCCCGTGCACATGTGACAGGGCGACAGCGTGGTGTACATCGTGGCCCGGGCGTATGCCGCCGCTCCCAGGCGGCCAGCGTTCTCCAGGCAGTCCGTCTCGCCGTGCCTGATCACGCTGCCCCACTGCACCCGCCGGTTGCGGCCGGTCGCGACCAGCCGGCCGTCCACGGCCCGGCCCAGCGGCCCGGGGCGTACCGACAGCCGGGCCAGGTACAGACCGATCTCGGCCGGTACCCCTGGCTCGCCGTTCGGCATGGTGCAAGCATAAAACGCCGCCGTCTGGCGCACCCGTGTTGACCAGCGAGCTTCGATGTAGTCATACTTATAGTCATGAGTGAGACGATGCCGCTGGCCAAGGTCAAGGCGCACCTGTCCGAAGTGGTCGACCGTGTCATCACCTCACATGAGCGCATCGATATCACTCGCCACGGGCACCGTGAGGCCGTAGTGATTGCCGCAGACGACCTCGACGCTCTGGAGGAGACTCTAGAAATCTTGTCCAATCCCGCTGCCATCCGCGAGATAGATGAGGCGAGGGAAGCGGCAGCGCGGGGGGAAGGCCTGGACTTCGCCGACGTTCGGCGCCGCTACCTAGACCGCCGTGCCTAACTACGGCCTGCTGCTGACGCCCCCCGCGCAGCGTGCCCTGGACCGGTTGCCAGAGCGGGTCGCGGCCGCGATCGCGGGACTTCTTACAGGAGATCTGCTGACTGCACCGCGCCGCGTGGGCAAGCCGTTACGCCGGGAGTTGGCCGGGATCTGGTCCGCCCGGCGCGGTTCTTACCGGGTGCTCTATGAGATAGACGAGGACAAGCAGCGCGTCGTTGTTCTCCGAATCGACCACCGGGCCGACATTTACCGGCCCTGACTCGTGGGCCGGCGGAGCAGGTAGGTGTCCATGATCCAGCCCTTGCGCTCCCGCGCTTCGGCCCGGGCGGCCTGGATCTGCTCGCCGACGTCGCGCACGGTCCCGGACAGCAGGATCTCGTCCTTGGTTCCGAGGTAGGCGCCCCAGTAGATCTCGGTGCCCGGATCGACGGCCGTGAACGAGCAGGACGCGTCCAGCATCACCACCACGTCGTCGCACTGGTCCGGCATCCCGTCTTCGGACAGCCGGCGGCCGGTGGTGATGTGCACCGGCTTGCCAACCTGGGTCAGGCTCACCCGGTGCCGCGCGGCCAGCGCCTGGACGCTGCTGATCCCCGGGATAACCTCGAACTCCAGCTCCATCCCGGGCATGGCGGCGATCTGCTCGACGATGGCCAGCGTGCTGTCATACAGCGCTGGATCGCCCCAGACCAGGAGCGCGCCGCAGGCTCCGTCGGCGAGTTCGCCCCGGATCGCGTCGGCCCAGATCCCGGCCCGTTCCCGCCGCCATTGCTCGACCGCCTGCCGGTAGGCCGGGGCCCGCCGGTCGCGTTCCGGCTCCGGGATGCTGACCATCCGGTACGACCGGTTCTCGACGTAGCGTTCGCAGATCTCCTGCCGCAGCAGCATCAGGTCCTGCTTGTCGGCGCCCTTGTCGACGACGAAGAAGACGTCGGCCCGGTTGAGTGCCTTGATCGCTTGCACGGTGACCTGCTCGGGATCGCCCGCGCCGATGCCGATAATCAGCAGCCGTCGCATGGATGTCACGCCTTCCCGTCGCCGTCATAGCCGGCCGTGCGGTCGCGGGCGGCCGAGTAGAGATGGCTGTCGGTGAAGCCGCCGTGCGCGAGCACCTTCCCGACCACGATGATGGCCGTCCGGCGGATGCCCGCCGCGGCGACCCGTTCCGCGAGTTCGCCGAGCGGGCAGCGCAGCACGATCTCGTCGGGCCAGCTGGCCCGGGCCACCACGGCGGCCGGGCAGTCCGCGCCGTAGTGCGGCAGCAGCGCGGCGGCGACCTGGCTGGCCCGCTGCACCGCGAGGTGCAGCACCAGGGTGCAGCCGGTGGCGGCCAGGCTGGCCAGGTCCTCTCCGTCCGGCATCGGCGTCGCGCGCGCCGCGGTCCTGGTCAGCACCACGGTCTGGCCGACCCCTGGCAGCGTGAGTTCCTGCCGCAGCGCGGCCGCGGCGGCCGCGAACGCGGGCACGCCGGGGACCACCTGCCACGGCACGCCCGCCGCGTCTAGCCGCCGCGCCTGCTCGGCCACGGCGCTGAAGATCGACGGGTCGCCGCTGTGCAGGCGGACGACGTCGTTCCTGCTGGCATGGGCGCGGACGAGCTCGGCGGTGATCGCGTCGAGGTCCAGGTCGGCCGTGTTCACCAGGCAGGCGTCCGGCCGGGTTCCGGCCAGGACCTCGGGCGGCACGAGGCTGCCCGCATACAGCACCACCGGAGCCGTGGCCAGCAGCCGCTGGGCGCGGACGGTGAGCAGGTCCGGCGCACCCGGCCCGGCCCCGACGAACCACACGGTCATTTGGCTACTCCCCACTGGGTGACCGGCAGCGCGGGCCGCCAGGTGGTGAACCCGCCGAGCGGGGCCTGGTAACTGACCGCCAGCTTGACCATGTGCCCGCCCACGGTGCGCTGCCACTGCTGCAGCACGGCCTCGGACTCCACCGTGACCGCGTGCGCGGCCAGCCGGCCGCCCTGCGGCAACGCCTCCCAGCAGGCTTCGAGCACGCCGTCGGCGGTCAGGCCGCCACCGACGAAGACCGCGTCCGGCCGGGCCAGCCCGGCGAGCGCCTCGGGCGCCACGCCGCGGATGACCTCGAGGCCCGGCACACCCAGCCGCGTGGCGTTACGTTCAAGACGATCGGCTCGATCGGGACGAGCCTCGACCGCGATCGCGCGGCACCGCTGATCGGTGCGCATCCACTCGATCCCGATGCTCCCGCTGCCCGCCCCGACGTCCCAGAGCAGCTGGCCGGGGCCTGGCGCCAGCGCGGCCAGGGCCGCCGCCCGCACCTCACGCCGGGTGAGCTGGCCGTCGGTCTCGTACGCGCCGTCCGGCAGGCCCGGCACCCGGGGCAGCACCCGGTCGGCGGCATCGGGCTGGCAGTCCAGGGCGGCTACGCAGAGGTCGGCGAACGGGCCAGGTTCCAGGGAGCTGGCCGGGTAGGGGCCGCGAACCCGTTCGGCCGGGCCACCGAGGTGCTCGAGCACGGTGACCCGGGTCGCGGCCCAGCCCCGGCCGGCCAGCAGGGCGGCCACGGCCGCCGGGGTGCCGCCGTCGCGGCACAGCACGAGCACGCGGGCGCCGGGCTGCACGGCCGGCAGGATCGCCTCGGGAGGGCGGGAAACCACGGAGACGACGTCGACCTCGTGCTCGGCCCAGCCGAGCCGCGAGCAGGCCAGCGCGACGCTGGACACCGCGGGCAGAACGCGTATCCGCCCGGGGCCGAGCCGGCGCGCGAGAGTCGCACCGATTCCGTGCAGCATCGGATCGCCGCTGGCCAGCAGGCACAGACCGGGGTTGGCTGCGATCAGCCCATCGAGCTGCTCAAGCAGCGGTGACGGGAGCGGGATCTGGCGGGCCCTCAGGTCGGGCAGTAGCGCCAGCTGACGGCCGCCCCCGGCGATCACCACCGCGTCGCGCAGCGCGGCCTGTGCCTCGCTGGTCAGTCCTGGCCAGCCGTCATCGCCGATACCGACGACCACCACGGTCGCCTCGCCGCTCATACCGTGCCCATCCCGCACGGTCTGAGGCTATGGGCTCATGCTGGCCGCGAATGCGGGAACCCCCTGGATCTTGCTTACTTGGTGTCCGCGGTGGCCAGCCGGTCGACGAGCTGGTCGACATTGCCCGACTTGGGCAGGCCCCGCTGGGCCAGCATGTCGCTCAGCTCGGCCCTGGTCAGGCCCTCGTAACGGGCACGGGCCCGGGCGTGAGCCCGCTTGGCCTGCTCCCGCTCGATCTTGCGGGCCTCGCGGGTGAACTCCTGCTGGACCTGCTCGACCCGCCTGGCCTGCACCCGGCCGGCCTGCTCGGCGGCGGCCGCCTTCTCGCGCACGACCTCACCGGCCGACTCAGCCCGGTCACGCAGATCCTCGCCGACCGCCTCGCTCCGCTCGTGGACGACGCCGGACAGCGAGTTCGCCGCCCGCGCCCACTTGATGGCGAGCGAGCGGTTCAGGTTCACCGTCCGCTGCACGAAGTCGAAGTAGCGCTCCACCGCCGGCACCAAGTCAACCTGCGGCACAGTCGGAAGCACGTCGGTCAGCGTCCGCGCACCCTGCGTCCAGACGTCGGTGGTCCGCTCGACGACGCTGCGCGCCTGGCGCGCCGCCGTGCTGTACTGCTTGGTTATGCTGGGCATATCTTCTCCCGTCGGGTCACTGTGGTCGGTGCTAACTATAACAGGCGCCGCTTACTAAAGCAAGCAATGCGGTTTCGGCCGAGCTGCCGCATGTATCTCTGGTGCCGTTCTCGCCTGCTAGCAGCCGTCGCCCCGATGACTTCCCCTGTCTGAGGCGTCTAACCACGGGCAGGTGGCGGCGCGGCGGGCCGGTGATAGCGTCGGCGGCAGTGCTGAGCGGACCCGGGAGGGCAACGATGACCGCACCGCTGCAGGTGATCGCCCTGAGCTTCAGCCGTAACGCCGGTGCCGAGGACCGGATCCTGGCCGAGGTCGACCGGCTCCGCGGCCGGGGAGTACTTCGCCTGCTCGACATGCTGTTCGTGGCCAAGGGCCAGGACGGCAGCATCGAGCGGCTGGCCATCGGCGATGACGAGGACTTCGGCTCCCTCCTGGCCCGCGTCGTGCCCGTAGCCGACGGCGGCCCGGCCGCGCCGACGTCAGCTGACGGTCCGGCAGCGGCCTTCGCGCCGGCCGATGCGCTGGCTCTGGCCGGTTCTCTGCAGCCAGGGACCGCCCTGGCCTTCCTGCTGGTCGAGCATCACTGGGCCGGACCGCTGTTTGACGCCATCGCCGAGACCGGCGGCACGCTGATCGGCGAGGGCTTCCTGACCTCCGAGGTCAGGCTGGTGGTGGGAGCCGAGGTGGCCGCCATGGAGGAAGCCTCTCAGGTAATTGCCCAGGCCCAGGCGGCCGAGGCCAGCGCCGTGCTCGCGGCGGCCGCCGCGGAAGCCGAGGCGGCCGAGGCGGTGGCCGATTCGCAGCGGATCCAGTCCGCCGCTGCCGCCGACGCCGTCCGGGCGCTGATCACCGCCGGGCTGGTAGAGGAGGCGGCCGCCCACGAGGCGGTCGCCGCGCTGGCCACGGCGGGCCTGCTCGTGACCGCCGCCGACCAGGCCGCCGCCGACGCGGTGGCCGAAGACGCCGCCGCCGTGGAAGCCGCCGACGAGGTGACCGCCACGTCCCTGGCGAAGTCCCTCGCCACCATCGCCACCGCCGACGAGGTAGCCGCCGAAGCGACCGGCGAAGCCGAGGAGCGGATCCGGGCGGCGACGATCACCATGGCCGAGGCCCAGGTTCTGCGGTACCTGCCGAAGCCGCTCCCCTTCGCTGTCATCGCCGACAAGCTGGGCATCTCCCGGTCGGCGGCCAAAGAGCGAGCGTCGCGCCTCTATAAGAGGCTCGGTGTCCACCATCGGGACGAGGCGGTCAGCCGGGCCCGCGCCCTCGGCCTCATCCGCGGCTGAAGGACGCAACCGCGGCCGAAGGACGCGACCGCGGCCGAAGGACGCGACCGCGCGCCTGGCGCAGGTCAGCGCGTCACTTGCTGGGCTGCGGCACGTGGCAGGAGATCTTCGGGTCAATCCCCAGGTAGTTCAGCGGGCCCGCGACGATCGTCACCGCGATCGTGCCCGCCTGGTTGCAGTTCGACGGCGCCGAGCTGTAGTCGTGGCGCTGGCCGGCCGCAATGGCCCCGATGATCAGCCATATCACCAGCACGATCGTTGGGATGTGCACCGCCACCTCCGGCAACTGGTCGATAGCGATGATATGGCACCAGACGGGCCGTGGCTGCGGCTAATTCGTGTCGTCGGGCTGGTAGCCGGCCACGGTCAGCAAATGGCGCAGGTCGGTGACGGTCTCGACGCTGACATCCTTGCCGGGCGGACGGTCCAGGAATACGGTCTGCGACCCGACGGTGACGGCCATCTTGCCGTCATGGTGCTCGGTGACCGAGCCGACCGCCTCCAGCAGGGAAACCACGGCCCGCCACTCGATGTTGTGGCTCACCGGATGCTGGAAGATCTGCCGCAGGGTGGTGCGGTGATGGTTGCTGAGGTGCTCTGGCTCAGGCATCGGCGTCACCGGTCGTAGTGACTGGGCGGGAACGGGTCTCGCTCGCCCTCGACCTGCAGTTCATCTTCGTCATACTCGCGGCGGATCTCAGCCCGTGCCTCCTGGTACTCGTCGGTCTCGGTGACGTCCCACCGCTGCGGCGGCGAGTCGGTCGCCGACGGCACCTCGTCCGGGTCGAAGTCGTCGACGCCGGCCTCCACCCGCTCCTCCTCGGTCAGGCGGGCGAGCCGGTCGTCGTCGATGCGCTGCGGCGCACCGCCGTGCTCGCGGCGGTTGCGGTGGAACTCTTCGGCTGGCTGGTCGGTCATCGTCTCTCCAGCGGGGTTGCGGAAACTGCCGGACCCGCAGACATATCTTGAACGCTACGCCACGCCTCCAGGCTGGCGGGCAGCGGCCGGTTCATCCGGCGTCTCTCCAGGTAGTTGCGGGGCGCCGGCCGGAACGGCTTCCGCCTGCCGGGTCAGCGGTCCCGGCCGGAGCAAGAGCCCGCAGACGAAGGCGCCGACGGCGAAGAACCCGGCCGTCCACCAGAAGCCGGCCGTGTAGCCGTGCACCGCCGCTGCGGCCTGGAGTGCCGCCCGGGAACCAGCCGAGGCGACGACGGCGGGGGTGAGATGGCTGGCCGCGTAGGCCGCGGCGGCGCTGGTGGCGATGGTGTTGAGCAGGGCCGTCCCGATGGAGCCGCCGAGCTGCTGGCCCACGTTCAGCGAGGCGGCGGCGACGCCGGCGTCGCCCGGCGCCACGCCGAACGTCCCGGTGTTCATCGACGACGGCATCGACAGGCCGATCCCTGCGCCGGCCACCATCAGCGGCCCGACCACGGCGGACGCGTAGCTGGAGTGGACGCCGATCCGGGTCAGCCAGGCCATGCCGGCCGCGGCGATCAGCATGCCCACCCCGACCAGCGGCTTCGGCCCGATGCGTGGCATCAGGACGATGTTGGAGACCTGCGCGAAGACCATGACCATCGCGATCGCGGGCAGGAACGCGACGCCGGTGACCACGGGCGAGTAGCCCTTAATCGTCTGCAGGTAGTAGGTGAGGAAAAGGAACAGGCCGAACATCGACGCACCCACGATGAGGATGGCCAGGTCAGCGGCGCCCCGGTTGCGGTCGGCCAGCACCCTCAGCGGCAGCAGCGGGCTCGCCGAGCGGGCCTGCCAGGCCACGAACGCGGCCAGCAGCACCACCCCGGCCGCCATGAAGCCCCACGTCGAGGGCGTGTGCCAGTTGTGGGTCGCGGCGTTGGCGAACCCGTACACCAGGCAGAACATGGACGCCGACACCAGCAGCACGCCCGGCACATCCAGCCGCACCGGCCCGGTCCGCCGCTGATGCTGCAGCAGCATCGTCGCCCCGGCCGCCGCGAGGGCGGCAAACAGCAGGTTCACGTACATGCACCAGCGCCAGCTGAGGTACTCGGTCAGCAGCCCGCCCAGCAGCAGGCCCACGAGACCGCCACCGCCCGCGATCGCCCCGTAGACGCCGAACGCCTTGCCCCGCTCCCTCGGGTCGCTGAACGTGGTGGTGAGCACGCCCAGCGCGGCCGGGGCCAGCAGCGCGGCGAACATCCCCTGGCAGGCCCGCGCCGTGATCAGCATGGTGAAGTCGGTCGACGCGCCGCCCACCGCGGAGGCGACGGCGAAGCCGACCAGCCCGGTCAGCAACGTCACCTTCCGGCCGAACAGGTCGCCGAGCCGGCCGCCGAACAGCAGCAGGCTGCCGAACGCGAGCGCGTAGGCCGTGATCACCCACTGGCGATCGGCGTTGGAGAAGTGCAGCGCGCGCTGCGCCGACGGCAGCGCGATGTTCATGATCGTGATATCGAGCACGATCATGAGCTGCGCGATCCCCACGACCGCGAGCACGAACCAGCGCCGGCCGTCGGACTGCGCTGTCTTTTCAGCCGGAGCGACGCCGCCCGGGGTACTGCTAACGGACATGGAGTTACTCCCATCTGGAAGCGGTATCTCCACTTATACGACCAGACGCTAGCAGAAGCGGAGGTGGAACCTCCACTCAGAGCTAAGATGCTGTGAGTGAACAGGAGTCAAGAGCCGTCTGAGCATGTAGGAGGGGACGGCGGCGCAGCGGGACCGGGTGCCACGGCCGGACCCGGCGCCGCGGCCGGACCCGGCAGCGCGGCCGGACCCGGCGCCGCGGCCGGACCCGGCAGCACGGCCGGACCCGGCGCCACGGCCGGACCCGGCGCCGCGGCCGGACCCGGCAGCACGGCCGGACCGGGCGGCGCGCCGCCCGCGCGCCTGCTGCGCCGGGACGCCGAGCGGAACCGTCAGCGCATCCTCGCCGCGGCCGCGGAGGTGTTCACCGAACGAGGGCTTGAGGCCACCCTTGACGACGTGGCCCGCCACGCGGGCGTGGGCGTGGGCACGGTATACCGGCGATTCCCGGACAAGGCTTCTCTCGCCGACGCCCTGTTCGACGAGCGCATTGATGCGCTGGCCGAGATGGCCGAGCGGGCCCAGGCCCAGCCGGACGCATGGGCCGCGCTGGTGTGGTTCCTCGAGCATTCCGCCGAGATGCTGGCCAGCGACCGCGGCCTGCGCCAGTTGCTCATGTTCGCCGCCCAGGGCCACGACCGGGTCACCTATGCCCGGGACCGGATGCGGCCCGCCGTGGAGCGCCTGGTGAAACGAGCACAGGCCGACGGCCTGGTCCGCGCGGACCTGGCGGCCACCGACATCCCGATCATAGAGTTCATGCTCGGCTCGGTGGCCGAATACGCCCGGCAGGTACGGCCCACGGTCTGGCGCCGGTACCTGACCCTCATGCTGGATGCCCTGCGCCCGGCCCGCGTGTCCGGCACGCCCTTGCCGGAACCGGCGCTGAGCCCCAACGAGATGGTCGAGATCCTGGACTCGAACCCCCTCAGCCGGCGCCTGGCCTCGCACAAGACGGCCACCACGACCACCGAGCCGTAGGCCCGTCCCCGGAGTCGACTGCTGGTCGGCCCGCTCCCCGAGAGCGCCGGTCAGGTAACAGAAATGGCCGGTTCGGGTGCTTGAAGCCGGAGAGCCAGCCACCTCGCGGCCCTGACCGCTCCGACGCTGTTTCGGACGACTGAAACCCGGTCTGGGCCGGGGCCGAATTCGGCCGACGCGCACATATCATGGAGTCGGTGGCCGCAATTGGGGCATATTACTCCAGAAAATGACCAAGTCGCGTGATAAGACGCCGACGGCGAGCAGACGCCCCGCCCGTCGCGCCATCAGCGTCGCTGGATCGCCATGATGATGAAGGGGACGGCGATGGCGGGGATGATGGCGAACAGCATTCCCGGCATGTGGCCCTTGGTCAGCGTGCTCATCAGGATCACGTAGAGAACGAGGATGGCCGTGACGAGATAGCCCTGCCAGGTCCGGGGGCCGTAGCCCCACCCGAATTGCTTCGGCCCGAACCAGGGGCGCTTGTCTCGGATGTAGTTTCCGGTGTCGTACTGGTCGTTGTTGTCCATCAGTTCCCCGTTCTCTCGCATTCTGGTTGCGGTTATGCCGGCCGGATGAGCAGGCCAGCCACCTTGCCCGCACGGTCGAAGGTGACCCGGCCGTTCGCCTCGCCGGCCTCGAAATGAAGAGGGATGTTGACCACCGTGGAGTCGCCGGCCTGGACAGCGATCGGCTTCCCGATTCGCTCCAGCCCGCCGATCAAGGCGATCGTGTGGGCCCACCCGGCGGCCAGACGGTCGGCGTCCAGCCGCTCGCGCATGTTCTCGTCGAGGTCCCCGAGCAATTCCTCCCAGCGGTTCTGCGCCCAGGCGGTGAACAGCGCGACCGCCCGGTCGGCCAGGCCGGGCGGGACCGCCCGGCTCATCGGCTCGCCCGTCCGTGGGTCGATTGGCCGCCCGAACCGCTGGAACGCGGCCTGCCGCGTCGTGCCCAGGGCATCTCCGATCCTCTTCCAGCTATGGCCGACCGCTCTGGCGCGGTCCACGGCTGCCTGCAGGGCCGCGTCGGCGGCGGACGACAGCTCCTGCGCCGCCGCCATGGCCGCCAGTGGCGAGCCGACCCCCGGACGGGCGAGCTCGTCGGCCAGGCGGCCCGCGGTCTCGCGGACCGTGCTGGCCAGAGGATCAGCGGTGCCCGCCAGGCCACCCATGACGTCAAGCTTGACATGACGCTCACTGGTTGTCAAAGTAGCCTTAACACGGTCCGGCGTACGGCGCCGGGAAGGCTCCCGCGCACGGCGGGCGGCGCTCCGGCAGGTCGCGTCGCAGTACCGCCTGCGTCGCCCTCTTCCCTGCTGTGGCGGCAGCTGACGTCCGCAAGCCTCGCATATCACCGGTCCCTCGATATCGGCCACGATCCCTGCCTCAAGCATTATTACGTGCTCCACGACGTTGCACGTAATTATAAACCGTGCCGACTAATCCGGCACGTAAAAGATGCCGGGCTGGGGTGAGGCCGCCGTCAGGCGGGAGGCCGCCGTCAGGCGGGAGGCCGCCGTCAGGCGGGAGGCCGCCGTCAGGCGGGAGGCCGCCGTCAGGCGGGAGGCCGCCGTCAGGCGGGAGGCCGCCGTCAGGCGGGAGGCCGCCGTCAGGCGGCCTGGGAAGCGGGCCCGCGCCGCGGCGCGCAGGCGAACAAGAGGGTCAGGGCGAGCCCCAGGACCATGAACCCCCACCAGCCCCACGGGCTGCGCCAGCTGGATTGCGATCCGAACGTCACCGCCGCGGCGACGGCGGAGGCCGCGATGAGGCGCGGCCAGTTCCTGGTCGCCGCGATGAGCGCCATCGCCAGCCCTGGCCACAGGTAGTAGGCCACCATCACCGGCTCGAACACCGAGCGGAGCGCCAGGGCCACCGCGGTCCACCAGAGCAGTTCGGAGAGAGTGGCCCGGCTCCACCTGGCCGCGTGCCGCTCCGCGCGCAGCCTGCGCCCGGCGATCAGCGCGCATCCGCAGGCCGCCAGGATGGCCAGTGCCCGGGCCGGCCCACCCGCGACCGCTCCGTCCGCCAGGTGCGGGGCGAGGGGCAGCCACGGTGTGGGATGGTCGACGGCGGGCCAGTTGGGCTGGCGGGTCACGGCGTTATAAGTAGCGGTCCAGTTCGCCCCGGCCGCGGCACCGAGCAGGACCACCGACGGGGCCGCCGCCCGGGCCAGGAAGCCGGCCAGCCGCTTCGGCTCAAGCATCACCAGCATGAGGGGCAGCGCGAGCAGGACGAGCGGCTGCATGGCGATCGCCGCCCCGGTCAGCCACGCAGCCCGCGCGGGCCTTCCATCGGACAGCGCCAGCATGGCGAACAGCACCAGCCCCACCGCCACGGCGTCCTCCGGGTGACCCCACTGCACCGAGACGTTCCACAGCGCGGTCCCGCTCGCGACGGCGAGGAAGGCACGCTTGGGCCGGCTCACGCGCAGCCGTTCGGCCAGCGCGTCGGCGGCCAACAGAGCCACGGCCGAGATAACGATCAGGTAAGGCCCGGCCACCAGCCACACGGCCGGCTGGGGGTTGTCCGGGCCCGGGTGCTGGAGCGAGAACCCGGCCGCGTCGGCGATGGCCACGGCCGGGGCCAGGATCACGGCCGCGCCGGGAAAGGTGACCAGGCCGGTGGGCTGGGTGTAGAGCCCGCCCAGGTCCAGGTGCAACAGCCGCTGGGCCGCGACCAGTGTCCCCCAGAGGTCGTTAGGCAGCGAGTACGCGGTCTTCCCGATCAGGTGCGGCCCGACCAGAGTCGTCCCTATCATCCCGATGAGCAGCAGGCCAACCGTGGCCAGCAGCGGGAACAGCCTTCTGACCAGCCACGGCTCTGGCGCGGGCACCGGCGCGGCGGGCGCGGCCGTCTCGCTGGCCGCTCCGGCTCCTCGCTCCATACCGCGCGGGGCGGCGGACGCTTCTGGACCGCTCACGCGTCGCGCAGCCGGAGCAGGAACCCGCCAGCCAGCAGCGCCCCGCCAGCCAGCAGCGCCCCAGCGGCCCAGACGGCCAGCACGGTCTGAGCGTGGCTCATGCGTCCCTCCGGCGGAGCAGGAAGAGGGCCAGGCCCATGGCGAGCGCGGCGTACCCGCACAGTACGGCGAAGCCGGCCCACGGCGCCAACGCCCATGGCAGGCAGACTACGGACCGGCGCCGGGTCCGGTCGTCACGCGGCGGAGCCGTCTTGCCGCCGCTGGTACGGGGGACATCGGCCTGTGTATCCCCCGTGCGGGGGATGCACAGGATGGCCGGCCAGAGGGACGCCGTCACCCGCCGGAGCGGCGACAATGACTGGGTGAGCCTGGTGAGCGACTGGCGCGGCGGATGGGCAGACGCGGGGCGGCGGATCGCCACGGCCCGGTACGCCCCGGTCCTGGCCAGCGCGGCCCTGGGCGGACTGGCGGCGGTCGCGGCCCTGGCCAGCGAGACAGCCAGACTGGGTTTGGTGGGCCCGGCGCAATCGGTCCTGCTGCTGGTCCTGGTGGTGGTCAGCCTGCTCACCGCGCTGCCGCTCGGGGTGCTGTGGCCGCATCCGGCTGCTGCGGCGGCGGCGGTCACCGCGGCCGACCTGCTGTCGTTCACCGTATTTCAGACGCTGACCGTGCCCGGCCTGATCGCGCTGCTGGTCGCCCTTTACCGGCTGGGCCGCAGCGGGCCGCAAATCCTGCCCGCGGTCCTGGTCCTGCCGTTCGTGATACTGACGCTCGCGTTCGTCGCCCATCCCACGCCCCAGGTGTACGGCGTGCAGCTGCGAGTCCTGGTCGTTCTGGCCGCATCACTCGGCCCGGTGGCCACCTGGGCCGGGGCCGTCCGGCGATCTCGCAGCCAGGCCGTCGAGCACAGCGCCGAGCGCCAGGAAATCGCCGGCACGCTGCTCGAGCACACGGCCCGCGGCGAGCGCGCTCGCATCTCCCGGGAGCTGCACGACGTGGTCGCCCACCACATCTCCATGATCGCCGTTCAAGCCGAGACGGCCCGGCTGGCCACGCCCGGGATGCCAGCAGCCGGCGCGCAGCGGCTGTCCGCCATCGGCGACACCGCCCGCTCGGCACTGACCGAAATGCGACGGCTGCTCGGGGTGCTGCGCGAGGACACCGCGACCGTAGCCGCCGACCGCAAGCCCCAGCCGGGCCTGCAGCAGCTCAACGAGCTTCTGCACGAAGCCAGGGACGCTGCGGGGACCGGCGCCAGGCTCATCGTCCGCGGCGCCCTGAACCCCCTGGATCCGGGGGTTGAGCTGGCCGCCTACCGCATCATCCAGGAGGCCCTCACCAACGCCAGGCGGCATGCGCCGGGCGCGGCCGTCGACGTCGAGCTGCACTACACCGACCACGAGCTCAGGCTGCGGATCAGGGACAACGGGCCGGGTCCGCCGGTGGGACCGGCAATTCCGGGAACCGGGCATGGCCACGGCCTGCTCGGCATGCGGGAACGGGCCGCCGCCGTCGGCGGCAACCTGCGCACCGGCGAGGCGCCCGGGGGCGGTTTCCTGGTCGAGGCGACGCTTCCCGCCCGGACGGATTCGGCCGCATGACCGCCCCATCCCCGGTCATCAGGATCGTCGTGGCCGACGACCATCAGGTGGTACGCACCGGGTTCGCGACGCTGCTGGACACCCAGCCGGATTTCGAGGTCATCGGCGTCGCGGTGGACGGCGCGGAGGCGGTGCGGATCTGCCGCGACCTGCATCCCGACGTCGTGCTGATGGACGTGCGCATGCCGGGCACCGACGGCATCGAGGCCACCAGGCAGCTGGCCGTGCCTGGCGAAGAAGGGCCGCGCATTCTCATCCTGACCACGTTCGACCTGGATGACTACGTCTACGACGCGCTGTGCGCCGGTGCCAGCGGCTTCCTGCTCAAGGACGTCACAGCGGAGCGGCTGTTCGAGGCCGTGCGCGTGATCGCGGCCGGTGAGGCGCTGCTTGCGCCGACCGTCACCCGCCGGCTGATCAGCGAGTTCTCCCGGATCCGGCCCCGGCCGGCCGCTTCGCCCGCCGCCCTGGCGGCGCTCGGTGAGCTCACCCCGCGCGAGACCGAGGTGCTCCGCCTGATCGCCGAGGGCCTGTCCAACCCGGAGATAGCGGATCGGCTGGTGGTGACCGAGGAGACGGTCAAGACGCACGTCAGCCGGGTGCTCAGCAAGCTGGGCCTGCGGGACCGGACCCAGGCGGTGGTGACGGCTTACGAGTCAGGGCTGGTTGTGCCGCATACCCGCGAGCCTGGCTAGACCCGGGCCCGGGTCACGGCGTGCGGGCCACGCTCCCCCACAGTTCCTGGCTGGCCAGGCGGGCGCCCTCGGCCATGGCAGCGAGCTTGGCCCAAGTGATCGCCGGGTCGACCGGGGTGAACGCGGCGAAGGTGGCGAAGCCGCAGTCGGTGCCGGCGATGACGTTGCCGCGGCCGACGACGCCGGCGTAACGGACCAGCCGCTGGGCCACCAGTTCGGGGTGCTCGATGTAGTTGGTGGTGGAGTCCAGCACGCCGGGGATCAGCACCTTGCCCTCCGGCAGCCTGACCTCTTCGAACAGCTTCCATTCGTGCTCGTGACGGGGGTTGGCCGCCTCGAACGACACCGCGGCGGGCCGCGCCGCCAGCACGAGGTCGATGATGTCGGCCAGCGGGATGTCGGTGTGGTGCGGGCCCTCGTAGTTGCCCCAGCACAGGTGCAGGCGGATACGGTCCGGCGGGATGTCGCGGGTGGCGTAGTCGAGCACCTCGAGCCGCTTGGCGACCTCGGCCCGGAACTCCGCCACCGTCCGCTCGGGCTCGCGGGCCCAGGTGGCGGCCAGGTCGGGGCAGTCCAGCTGCAGCACCAGGCCGGCCCGGTGGATGGCGTCGTATTCGGTCTTCATCGCGTCGGCCAGCGCGACCAGGTACTCCTCGGTGCTGGGGTAATGGCGATTGGGCATGAACATGTCGATCACACCCGGCGAGGCGGCCGACATGAACACCTCGGTCGCATCTGCGCCGGCCGCGAGCAGGTTCGCGATGTCCGCCTCGACCAGCGATGTGTCCAGGTACGCGACCGGCCCGTCGCAGCTGGGATTGTCCGAGACCACCGCCAGCTGCGGGTCCCCGAACATCTTGCGGTAGAAGTCGGGGAACTGCTCGTAGCCCCGCCGCCGCACCGGCACCGGCTCGCCGCCGAAACCCGACAGCCGCTCGGTCACATAGGTCGAGTACCCGGCCTTGCTGGCCTCGCCGTCGTTGACGATGTCCACCCCCGCGTCGCGCTGCCGCCCGACCGTCTCCGCCACCGCCGCGCGAACCGCCGCCGCATCGTGCCGGTCCAGGCCGGCCGGCCGGGGCAGGCTGCCCGTGTGCGTGGTCAGGATCCGCTCCGCGGAAGTCCTCATCGTGATCGCCTCTCCGCTGGCCCGAAAGCCCAGTCTGGCACCGGCCCGGCCGGTTACGGCCAGCAGCGGGTCAGGTGGTCCCGCCAGCGAGCGGCTTGGCCAGCACGGCGAAACTCAGATCGGGCCGCTTCGGCACGCCGAACCGCGCGTTCTCGTACGGAAACGGCATGGTCTCGCCAGTCCGGCGGTAGCCACGGCGTTCATACCAGGCGATCAGATCCGGGCGCTGAGCCAGAACTCTGAGCACCATGGTGCTCGCGCTCCATTGGTCACGGACCAGGCGCTCGGCCTCGGCCAGTATCTGCCGGCCCCAGCCCTGACCCTGGCGGCCGGGCCGGACCGCGAACATGCCGAAATGCGCCTCGGCTGTGGAGAGGGCCGGGGCGGTGGGTGGGAGGTGCGGCTGCTCGAGGTGACAGCAGCCCACCGGCTGGCCGTCGGCCTCGGCCAGCAGCATGGCGCTGCCCGGCCGTGCGAGCAGCGTGGAGATCGCTTCGGCGTCCGTGCGCCGGCCGTCGAGCAGGTCCGCCTCGGTGGTCCAGCCCGCCCGGCTGGACTCCCCGCGGTAGGCGGACTCGACCAGATCGACGATGGCGGACACGTCACCCGCGTGCGCGAACCGGAACGCCAGCGTCCTGTCTCCCGTGTCGCCGGGGCTGCGAAGGTCGTCGACCACCAGCTCAGGCTACCGGCGCCGGCCGGGCACCTGACCGGGGCCGAGGGCTAGCTGAACCGCCGGGCGCTGGGATAGCGCTGGCCGCCGTCGACCACGATGTTCGCGCCGGTGACCCAGGACGCGCGGGCGGACAGCAGGAAGGCGACCACGTCGGCGACCTCCTCCAGGCGGCCGAGGCGGCTGAACGGGAACTGGGTGGCCTCGAAGGCGGCGAAATCCTCGGGGTTGTCTGCGGCAAAGGTTTCCCAGCCACCGCCCGGGAACATGATGGAGCCCGGGCTGACCGCGTTCACCCGGATGCCCGCCGACGCGAGTTCCTGGGCTGCGGTCGCCGCGAGTTGGATCTCCGCGGCCTTGGCGGTCGCGTAGGCGGTGCGCGGCGCCGGGCGCATGCCGGTGATCGAGGAGATGATCACGACCGAGCCGCCGCCGGCCGCGCGCAGGTGGGGCAGGCTGATCCGGATCAGCTCCGCGGCATGGCCCGCGTTGAACGAGAACGTCGCGGTGAACTCGCCGGGGCCGGAGTTGGTGAGGTTGCCGCCGCCGACCGTCCCGCCCGCGTTGGCCACCAGGAGGTCAAGGCCGCCGAGCGCGGCCGCGATCTCATCGACGGCGCGGCTCAGCGCCGGCGTGTCCGTGACGTCGGCCACCGCGGTGGCGACCGGTACGCCCCGGTCGGCCAGGCGCCCG
>Ga0335073_10005928_pt1 | contig 17168 bp, 17 predicted proteins | sample Lox_Sample_22_FD_207093 | JGI IMG/M metagenome (GOLD analysis project Ga0335073, IMG submission 207093) | Soil microbial communities from Loxahatchee National Wildlife Refuge, Florida, United States - Lox_Sample_2.2 | ecosystem: Environmental > Terrestrial > Soil > Wetlands | place: USA...
TGATGACCGACAGCTCGGCGTCGCCGACCTTGATCGTGTCGCCGTGCCGGACCAGGTCGGTGACGGTCACCGGCAGCGCTCCGGCGTCCTCGGGGTGCGCCGCCGTCCGCGCCCCGGTGGCCTGCTGCACGGCCTGCAGCGCGGCCCAGTGGTCCCAGTGCTGGTGGGTGGTGACGATCGTGGCCAGCGGGGTGTCGCCGGTCAGCGCGAGCAGCGTGTCGGCGTCGTTCGCGGCGTCGATCAGCAGCAGTTCCCCGGTGCTCGTGCACCGCAGGAAGTAGGCGTTGTTGTCCATGGGGCCGACCGCCACCTTGGTGATCGTGAGCCCGGGAAGCTCCCTGGTGTCGGCGGGCCCGCCGACGCTGACGTCGCCTGTGTAGGACATGGTCTCTCCGTTCAGCTCAGCTTTGGCAGCTTAGGGTGCGGGCCGTCGGCGCCGCCGGCCGGCCCGAGCACGAAACGCAGCACGTGGCCGCGGCTCCAGGCGGGCAGCATCGAGGGCGCGCGCCTGCTCGTCGGTGACACCGTCCGCGGTCGCTTCCAGGCGAGCGGTCGCCTCATCGACCTGCCCGCGAAGGCTCTCCGGGCCGCTGTCCACCGCGCTCCTCGCCGTCTCGTGCCGCCGGCCGTCCAGGATCATCCTGGCCGGCCGCCTCGCCCGGGGCCATGCCGGGCCGGCGCCGCGGGCCGCGCCTGCGCCGGCCCGGCCGCCCCGGCGGGAGCAGCGGGAATGCGGCGGGAGGCCGCGGTGTTGCCATCCGGGTGGTCCGCCCACCGCGGAAGCGCCTCGTTTTGTCAGACCCCCCGGATACCATGGCGACGCGCCTTCCAATCCCCTGAAGACCGACGTCGAAGACCGGAGAACTGAGCGCACAGTGGCTGATCGTCTTGTGGTCCGCGGCGCGCGCGAGCATAACCTCAAGGACGTCTCGCTCGACTTGCCGCGAGATGCCCTGATTGTCTTCACCGGGCTGTCCGGGTCGGGGAAGTCCAGCCTGGCCTTTGACACGATCTTCGCCGAGGGCCAGCGCCGGTACGTCGAGTCGCTGTCCGCCTATGCCCGGCAGTTCCTTGGCCAGATGGACAAGCCGGACGTCGACTTCATCGACGGGCTGTCGCCCGCGGTCTCGATCGACCAGAAGGCGGCCGGGCGCAACCCGCGCTCGACGGTCGGCACGATCACCGAGGTGTACGACTACCTGCGGCTGCTGTACGCCCGGGTGGGCAAGCCGCACTGCCCGGTGTGCGGCAGGCCGATCGCGCGGCAGAGCCCGCAGCAGATCGTCGACCGGGTGCTCGAGCTCGACGAGGGCACCAGGTTCCAGGTGCTGGCGCCGATGGTGCGGGGACGCAAGGGCGAGTACACCGAGATGCTCCGCGACCTGCAGGCCAAGGGATACTCCCGGGCCCGGGTCGACGGGACGGTGATCAGGCTCGACAGCGTCGGCTCCGGGGCCGGCGAGCTCCCGGCGCTGAAGAAGTACGAGAAGCACGACATCGAGGTCGTGGTCGACCGGCTGGACGTCAAGGAGTCCGCCCGGCGCAGGCTGACCGACTCGGTGGAGACCGCGCTGACCCTGTCCGGCGGGGTGGTCGTGCTCGACTTCGTCGACCTGCCCGAGGACGACCCGCACCGCGAGCGGATGTACTCCGAGCACCTGGCCTGCCTGTACGACGACCTGTCGTTCGATGAGCTGGAACCCCGGTCGTTCTCGTTCAACTCGCCCTGGGGGGCGTGCCCCGACTGCACCGGCCTGGGCACTCGGCTGGAGGTCGACCCCGAGCTCGTGGTCACCGACCCGACCCGGACGCTGGCCGAGGGCGCGATCGGCCCGTGGAGCGGCGGGCACTTCAGCGACTACTTCACCAGGCTGATCGAGGCGCTCGGCGACGCGCTCGGGTTCACGATCGACACGCCCTGGGAGCGGCTGCCCGCGGCCGCGCGCAACGCGCTGCTGCGCGGCTACGACAAGCAGGTGCACGTCAGGTACCGGAACCGGTACGGCAGGGAGCGTTCCTACTACACCAACTTCACCGGCGCGATCCCGTTCATCGAGGAGCGGCACTCCAAGGCCGAAAGCGACGCCAGCCGCGAGCGGTACGCCGGGTACATGCGCGAGGTGCCGTGCCCGGTGTGCCACGGCGCCCGGCTCAAGCCGGTGTCGCTCGCGGTCACCGTGGACGGCAGGTCCATCGCCGACTACTGCGCGATGCCGATCGGTGAGCTGGCCAAGCGGCTGCTGACGCTGGAGCTGTCGGACCGGGATCAGCAGATCGCGGGCCGGATACTCAAGGAGGTCAACTCGCGCCTGGGGTTCCTGCTCGACGTCGGGCTGGACTACCTGACCCTGGACCGGGCCTCGGCCACGCTGGCCGGCGGCGAGGCGCAGCGGATCCGGCTGGCCACCCAGATCGGGTCCGGCCTGGTCGGCGTGCTGTACGTGCTCGACGAGCCGTCGATCGGCCTGCACCAGCGCGACAACCACCGGCTGCTGGAGACCCTGATCAGGCTCCGCGACCTTGGCAACACGCTGATCGTGGTCGAGCACGACGAGGACACGATCCGGGCCGCGGACTGGGTCGTCGACATCGGCCCGCGCGCGGGCGAGCACGGCGGCCACATCGTCGTCTCCGGCCCGCTGCCGGAGCTGCTGGCCAGCCGGGAGTCGCTGACCGGCGCCTACCTGACCGGCCGGGAGAGCATCCCGCTGCCCGGGGCGCGACGCAAGCACTCCAGGACCAGGGAGGTCGTGGTCAAGGGGGCCAGCGAGCACAACCTGCGCGGCGTGGACGTGGCGTTCCCGCTCGGCTGCTTCATCGCGGTCACCGGCGTGTCCGGGTCGGGCAAGTCGACCCTGGTCAACGACATCCTTTACAGCGCGCTGGCCAAGGAACTGCACGGCGCGCGGCTCGTGCCCGGCAAGCACACCCGGGTCACCGGGATGCAGCACCTGGACAAGGTGGTGCACGTGGACCAGGGCCCGATCGGCCGGACGCCGCGGTCGAACCCGGCCACCTACACCGGGGTGTTCGATCACGTGCGCCGGCTGTTCGCGCAGACCACCGAGGCCAAGGTGCGCGGCTACCAGCCCGGCCGGTTCTCGTTCAACGTCAAGGGCGGCCGGTGCGAGGCGTGCTCGGGCGACGGCACCATCAAGATCGAGATGCAGTTCCTGCCGGACGTGTACGTGCCGTGCGAGGTCTGCCACGGCGCCCGGTACAACACCGACACCCTGCAGGTGCACTACAAGGGCAAGACCATCTCCGACGTGCTGAACATGCCGATCGAGGAGGCCGCGGAGTTCTTCGAGGCGATCCCGGCCATCCACCGGCACCTGCAGACGCTGGTCGACGTCGGCCTGGGCTACGTGCGGCTCGGCCAGCCCGCCCCGACGCTGTCCGGCGGCGAGGCGCAGCGGGTCAAGCTGGCCTCGGAACTGCAGCGCCGCTCCACCGGCCGGACGATCTACGTGCTGGACGAGCCCACGACCGGCCTGCACTTCGACGACATCCGCAAGCTGCTCGGCGTGCTGGGCCGGCTCGTCGACGGCGGCAACACGGTGATCGTGATCGAGCACAACCTGGACGTGATCAAGACCGCGGACTGGGTCATCGACCTCGGGCCCGAGGGCGGCTCGCGCGGCGGCGATGTGATCGCCACCGGGACCCCCGAGGACGTGGCCGGCGTCGACGACAGCTACACCGGCCAATTCCTCAAGAAGATCCTCAACGTTTAGCCGCGTGGCGGGTCCGGCCCGGCGAGGCCGGCCTGGCCCGGGCGGCCCGGCCGGCGTGCGTGCGTGCGTGGCGGGCTCGCAGCAGCTCGAGGCCGTCGACGTCGCGGACCCGCCCTGACCTGCCATCTCCTGACCCGGGCGGCTACGCTGCGCTGGATGGAGATCATGACGGCCGACGGCGCGGCCCGGGCCGAGCTGGATGAGCCGGGCCGGCCGGCCTTCCTGCTCGCGCTCACGCACGGGGCGGGCGGCGGGGTGGACAGCCCCGACCTGCTGGCGGCACGGCAGGCGGGGGCCGATGCGGGGGCCGCGGTGGCGCGGGTGCTGCAGCCGTACCGGGTGCGCGGGGCCCGGGCGCCCGGTTCGCCGGACCGGCAGGACGCGGCCTGGCTGGAGGTCATCGAGCGGCTCCGGCGGCGGTTCCCCGGCATCCCCCTGGTACAGGGCGGCCGCAGCAACGGCGCCCGGCTGGCCTGCCGCACCGCGCGGGCCGCGGGGGCGGCGGCGGTGGTGGCGCTGGCCTTCCCGCTGCACCCGCCGGGCCGGCCGGAACGCTCCCGCGCCGCCGAACTGCGCGAGGCCGGCGTGCCCGTGCTCGTGGTGAACGGGGACCGCGACCCGTTCGGAATGCCGGCCGAAGCCGACGCGACACGGGTCGTCGTGCTGCCCGGCCAGACGCACGCGCTGTCTCGGCGGCCGCAGGACATCCGGGAGGCCGTGGCGGCCTGGCTGCGCGAGGTGCTGGCGCCTCCCTCCTCCGGGTTAGGTTCGTGAGCGCCGGATCATCTTGATCATCTTCGCGTTGATGCGGACGAAGCGCCAGATCTGCCAGGGCACGAAGGTGCGCAGGAATAGCGTCCACCGGGTGGGCCTGGTGACGTAGAGCGCGGTGCTGGCGGTGACTTTGGCGGATCCCGTGGCCGATGGCCCCGCGGCGTCGCCGGGAGGGGCCTTTGCCCGCGCCGACCTGCTGGCTGTGGCGTCAGCCGCCTGAGCGGGCATTGCGGGCGGGTCGGTGACTGCCATGGCGGTTTACTCCGGGATGAGGGCCCAGCCGGGGCGGAGCCTGGCCTTGTACAGGAACATATGGTGCAACGCGATCTTGATCCAGTGCCCGGCCAGGCCGATCTCGCCGAATGTCTCGTCCAGGTCACGGCCGTACTGCGGGTAGCGCGCGAAGTCCGGGACGATCGGGTACACGGTCATGGACGCTGCCGTCCCAGTGAGCAGGTGGGCCCCGGCCGAGGCCACGCACGCCGCGCCCATCTCGGCCATCGACGCCGAGTGCGTCGGCTGCTCAGCGCCGCGGATCATGTCGACGATGCTGCGGGCCACGGCCTTGCCGATCTGAGCCGACGGCATCCCGGTCCGCGGCGGCGCAGGGGCGATGAGCGTTCCGCTCGGGCTGGTATGCGGGAGCGAGATTGCATGCGGCGGCGCGAACGCGATCCCGGCCGCGAACACGTTCGGGTAGGCGGGGGACTGGTAGGTGCGCGGCCAGTCGCCCGGGCCCCAGGCATCGTACGGCTTGACGGCGTAATCGGCGTCCACCCGCATGAATTCGTTGGCCAGGAATAGCTGGCTGGTGATGTCGCCGCCGTCGCGTCCGAAAGCCCGCAGGCCGACACCGGAAAACGGTGGCAGCAGCATGGCGAAGTCGAACTCCTGCTCGCGCTGCGCGCCGTCGAGGGTCTCGTAGCAGACGCGGTCCTTCTCCACCTTGCTGACATGCGCCCGGGTGATCCAGTCGATGCCGCGCTCGGCGAACAGGGACTCGGTGAACAGGTTGCTCGGCACGACATAGCCGCCGCGCCGCAGGTGCATGCCGCCCATGCCGAAGTCGCCCAGCTCGTACTCATTGGTGATCCAGATGATCTCCGCCTTGTCCCGGACCTTGCGGGCACGCAGCTCGAACTCCAGGTTCACCGCGTACTCGAACGCCGCCCCCTCGCAGGTGCAGGTGCCGTGGCCGACCCCGACCAGGAACCGCTGCCGCTCGCCGCGGCGCATCCGCTCCACCGCCTCGTCGAGGGCTGCGGACGTCTGGACAGCATGCTCGGGCGTACACACCGACAGGCTGTTGCCATCCGGCCCGAGCCCTTCGGTCTTGTCGAAGCGCAGCCGTGGACCGGTCGCATTGATCAGGAAGTCGTACGGCACCCGTTCGCTGGCGCCCGCGGCTGTCTCGATGACGACATACGGGGCCGCGCGGCCGGCATCGCCCTCCGGGTGGAGCTCACGAGCCGATGCCTGCCTGAACTCGATGCCGTGCCGTTCGTAGACCGGCGCGAGCGGGACCGTGACCTGCCCCGGTTTCATCAGGCCGACGCCGACCCAGATGTTGGACGGGATCCAGTTGTACGTCTCGTTCGGCGAGACGACCGTCACGGTGTCATCGCGGCCCAGCCATTTCCGGGCGAAGGCGGCGGCTGTATGACCGGAGATCCCCGCGCCGAGGATCACTACCCGGCTCATCGAGCGTTCCTTCCCGGCGTAGTCATGCTCGGAGCGTCCGGCGCCGGGCCGGCCCGGGGCAAGGGACAAACGTCCCTGTGCGGCAGAGGCTTCCGGCATGACGTCCGCCGGTCAGGACCCCACAGCGGTCGGCTCCGTCCTCCCGGGGGTGCATGGCAAATCCGAAAAGATCACGCCCGCCGGGCCCGCCGGTCGCGGGTCTGGTTCCTACGGTGGCTTGCCACGTGCCGGCACGCTGTAACCGACAGCACAAGTTATTGAGCGACGGTCACTTAAAGTAAACGGAATTGGGCCTAGAGGCCACGGCCGGGCGGAAGCTAGGCGGCCGGCGAGTGCCTATTCGGCGCCGGGGAATCCGGGTTGACCGTGACGACCGGCTGCGAGATCAGGTCGGTGGGGCGGTGCGGGGCTATGGGCTCGCCGTCGGGGAGCAGCTCCCCGGTGTCTTCAAAGACGACGATGCCGTTGCAGAGCAGGCTCCAGCCCTGCTCGGGGTGGCTGATGATGGTACGGGCCGCCTCACGGTCCGGGCGACTCGCATCCGGACACGGTGGCGTATGCGGGCACATTCGCGTGCCTCCTGGTCAGTCCTCGTTTGTGGTCTTGATCACACACTACTGTGCCAGCAGCACTGCGGAGCGCGGCATGGCCCGTTGTGACTGTTTTCCGCACCACCCTTTGTAGCTTTCGTGGGTGCGCGTTCTGGCACCAAGGTACTACCCATTGTTGCCGGTCCAATCACAATGTGTAGCCGGCTCGCCGCTGATTCGGGAACGGCCCGCTCAGACGGCGGGTACGTGGGTGATCTCCTCCTCCTCGGGGAGGTCGGTGCGCGGCGCGGGCGGCATGCCGGTGAGCCGGTGCGTCTCGCGCAGCGTCAGCAGCCGCTCGGCCTCGTCGGTCCAGGCATGCACGGCCGACGTGGCCTTGGCCTTGCGCCGGTAGATCCAGTCCTCGTAGCCCCGCGGGCCGATCTCGGCGCGCTGCGCCGCGTACGCGGCCCGCATCACGGCGGTCAGCGCCTCATCGAGCTTCTTGGCCAGCGGGTACACCTCGTCGTCCGGCCGGGCCGCGGCCTGTGCCTTCCGGAAGTCCTGCTCGGCGGCGCGCGCCTCCCCGAGCAGGTGGTCGAACTGCGCGGCGAGGGCAACGTCCGCCGCGTACTTGGCCTCGGCCTCGGGGCCCACTGGCTTGCGACGCGTCATCACGCGGTCAGCCTAGTGGATGATCCGGCTTGGGCCGTTACCGGGAGAAGTAGTGCCACCCCAGCCACAGCCAGCCGAGCAGGACCACCAGCCGGCCGGCCCAGGACCGCATGACGTAGCCGAGCCACTCTCCCAGCGTGGGTATGCGCGAGTCCTTCCGCCGGCCGAGGAACTCCAGCACGAACAGGACGAGGATCAGTCCGGCGAAGCCGATGATCGTGATAACGCGGGTCATCATCCGGCCGTCACCGCCGCACCAGCGCCCACCCGGTGAGCAGCCATATCAGGATCGCCGCGGCCTTGACCGGGCGGGCGCCGAGCATCGGGTCGATCAGGGTGGTGAGCGCCGGGTGCCACCACAGCGAGCTGTCCTTGAACGCGGATGCCTCCCATTCGAACAGGGCGGCGATGCAGATCGCCCAGTAGGAGAAGCCGGCCACGTCCATGCGTTCGGGCGGCGGGATGCGCTGCGGCGGGCGCCCGTAGGCGATGGCCGCCAGCACCAGGCCCGGGATCAGCACGATCAGCAGCGCGTTCCTGCTGAACGGGACGGTGCCGGCGGCGATCCAGGAGTAGGCGGCCAGCCCGGCGCCGATGACGGCCTTGCGGCCCGGATTCCGGACGCGGGCCCGGATCCGGAGCCAGCCGGGCGGGCTCGGCGGCCGGCGCGGGACCTCCTCGGCGGCCATCAAACACCCCTTTCACCGATCGTGCCGCGCATGTGCGCTCAAAGTGGCCGGTCACGGGCATGTGCGACAGAACGGCAGCCTACCGACCGCCGGCCGGTGGATGAGCCGGACGACCAGGTCAGGCCAGGCTCTCCTGCCAGCTGGCGTGCAGGGCCGAGTACTCACCGCCCTCGGCCAGCAGGCGCTCCGGCGGGCCGTCCTCGACGATCTGGCCGTCGGCCAGGACCAGCACCCGGTCGGCGATCCGCACCGTGGACAGCCGGTGCGCGATGATCAGGGCCGTGCGCCCGGCCAGTATGGTCCGCAGCGCCCGCTGCACCAGCCGCTCGCTGGGGATGTCCAGCAGCGAGGTCGCCTCGTCGAGCACCAGGACCGCGGGGGCGGCGAGGAAGGCCCGGGTAAACGAGATCAGCTGGCGCTGCCCGGCGGACAGCCGCCCGCCGCGCTTGCCGACCTGCTCGTCGTAACCGGCCGGGAGGGCGCAGATGAACGCGTGCGCGCCGATGGCCCGCGCCGCGGCCTCGATCTCGGCCCGGGACGCACCCGGCTTGCCGAGCTCGATGTTCTCGGCGATCGTCCCGCTGAACAGGAAGTTCTCCTGCGTGATCAGGATCACCTCGCGGCGCAGGCTTGGCTCGGACAGGTCCCTGAGGTCGGTGCCGTCCAGCAGCACCCGGCCCTCGCCCGGGTCGTAGAACCTGGCCATCAGCCGCGCGATCGTCGTCTTCCCCGCGCCGGTCGCGCCGACCAGGGCCGCGGTCTGCCCGGCCGGGATCGTCAGGTCCAGCCGGGGGAGCACCGGCCGGTCCCGGTATCCGAACCGGACCGAGTCGAACCGCACCGTCCTTCCCCGGGCGGGCCCCGCCGGTCCCGGGAGCTGCGCCGGCGTCTGCGGCTCGGCCACCGCGGGCGGCTCGTCCAGCACCCCGGAGATCTTCTCGAGCGCCGCGGCGGCCGACTGGAAGGTGTTGTAGAACTGCGACAGGTCCTGCAGCGGGTCGAAGAAGCGCTGCAGGTACAGCACGAACGTGACCAGCACGCCCACCTTCATGTCGCCGTCGATGACCCGCAGGCCGCCGTAGAGCAGCACCGCGCCGATGGCGAGGTTTCCGACCAGGGTGATGCCCGGCGAGTAGATGGCGATCAGGCGCGACGAGCGCAGGCTGGCCGCCGCGTAGTCGGCGTTGAGGCCGCCGAAGATCTCCTCGTTGCGGCGCTCCCTGCGGAAGGCCTGGACCGCCCGGATGCCGCCGAAGGTCTCCACGAACTGCACGATGACCTGGGCGATCGTCTCCCTGGTGCGCCGGTAGGCCGCGGCCGACTCGCGCCGGAACCAGACCGTCAGCCAGGTCAGCGGCGCGAAGCCGGCCAGCACCACCAGGGCCAGCGGCCAGTCCAGCAGCAGCATGCCGGCCCCCACCAGCAGCAGCGAGAAGACCGCCGACACCAGCGAGTCCAGGCCCTCGTCGAACAGGTCGGAGATCGAGTCGATGTCGGAGACCTGGCGGGAGATGACCCGGCCCGAGGTGTAGCGCTCGTGGAACGCCACCGGAAGCCGCAGGAAGTGGGCGAAAAGGCGGCGCCGGAGCTCGATCACCACGTCGGCGCCCAGCTGGCCCATGAGCGTGATGTACATCCGGGTGGTGACGGCCTGGCTCAGGACGGCCACGGCGAACGCCGCGATGATAACCGCCAGGGGAGCCGCGTCGCGGGTGCGGGTCAGCTGCGGGATCCGGTCGATCCCGATCCCGACCAGCCACGGGCCGGCCAGGGCCGCGATGTTCGCCAGCACGATCAGCAGCAGGATCAAAGTGACCCGTGCCCGGTACGGGCGCAGCAGGTCCTGCAGCAGGCGCCGGCCGCGCAGCCGCAGCAGCGTGGCCAGGCTGGGCGTCAGCTCGTCGACGTCCTCGGCCGCGATGCCCCGCCATTCCTGCCCGGCCGGCGCCGTCGTCTGGGTCACCGCCGCGCCCCCGTCAGGTCCGGGGCCTGGCCCGCGTCCGGCCTGTCGGTGCCGCTCATCAGCTCCCGGTAGCGCTCCTGGGTCGCGAGCAGCTCATGGTGCGAGCCGGTGGCGGCGATCACGCCGCCGTCCAGCAGCGCGATCCGGTCGGCGAGCAGCACCGTGGACGGCCGGTGGGCCACGACCAGCGCCGTGGACGCGGCCAGCACCCGGGCGAGCGCCCGGGTCACCCTGGCCTCGGTGTGCACGTCCAGCGCCGACAGCGGGTCGTCCAGCAGCAGCACCGAGGGCCGGGCCAGGACGGCGCGCGCCAGCGCCACCCGCTGGCGCTGCCCGCCGGACAGCGCCATGCCCTGCTCGCCGATCCTGGTGTCCAGGCCCCACGGCAACCCGGCGACGAAGTCGGCCTGGGCCACGTCGAGCGAGTCCAGCAGGTCCTGCTCGGCGGCCCCGGCGGCGCCGTAGCTGACGTTCTCCCGCACGCTCGCCGAGAACAGGGTCGGATCCTCGAACGCGCAGGAAACCGCCGACCTCAGGGTAGCGAGAGGCAGGTCCCTGACGTCGGTGCCGTCCAGCAGGATGCAGCCGCCGGACACCTCGGCCAGCCGCGGCACCAGCTGCAGCAGCGTGGTCTTGCCCGCGCCGTTGGGCCCGACCAGGGCGACGGTCTCACCCGGCTCGAGCTCCAGGCTGATGTCGCGCAGCACCGGCGCGGGCGCCCCTGGGTATGCGAACGTCACGTGCTCGAAGCGCAGCCTGCCCCCGGGCCGCGCCGGGCGGGGCGGACGCCCGCCGGCCGCGCGGGCCGGATCGGCGATGGCGGGCTCGATGTCGAGGATCTCGTAGATCCGCTGCGCGGCCGTGGCGGCCTCCTGGCCGGAGGCCAGGATGTAGCCCATGGCCTCGATCGGCCAGACCAGCTGGAGGGCCAGCGCGATGAACGCGACCAGCCCGCCCAGGCTGAGCTCATTGCGGCTGACCGCGAGCGCGCCGAGCAGCAGGATCAGCCCGATGACCGCGTTCGGCACCAGGTCGAGGCCCGCCCAGAAGGTGCCGCGCAGCCTGGCCTTGTCGATCTGGGTGGTGCGCACCAGCCCGGCCTGGCCGCCGTGCCTGGCCCCGGCCTCGTCGCGGCGGCCGAGCGCCTTGAGCACCCGGATGCCGGTGGCGGCCTCCTCCACGTAGGTGGCCAGGTCGCCCTCCTGGTCCTGTGCCCGGCGCGACAGCACCCGGTACCGCCGCTCGAAGCGGGTGCACAGCACCAGCACCGGAAGGAACACGCAGCCGGTCAGCACGCCGAGCCACCAGTTCAGGCGGATCAGCAGCGCGATGACCGCGACGAACGTGACCACGTTGGTGATGAAGAAGATGGTCCCGAACCCGGCGAAGCGCCGGATCGCCGACAGGTCGGTCGTGGCCCGCGACAGCAGCTGGCCGGACTGCCAGTCGTCGTGGAACCCGGAGTGCAGGCGCTGCAGGTGCTCGTAGAGGCTGTCCCGCATGGACCGCTCCATGCCGGTCACGGCGCTCGCCTGCACCCACCGCCGGTAGAGGCTTAAGCCGGCCTGGGCAACGCCGAGGGCGGTCGCGGCCAGGCCCAGCGGAAGCAGCGCGCCGCGGTCGCCGCTCTGGATCGGGCCGTCGATGATCGCCTTGATCAGCAGCGGGATCGCGAGCTCGGCGCCGGCCGCGCCGACCGCGGCGGCGAGCATCGCCGCGAGCTGGCCGTAGTACGGGCGCAGGTACTCCCGGGTCCGCCACAGCGCCGCGAGCGGCGTCTGCCCGGCCCCGCCCGGGTTCGCCGGTGCTGTCCGGCCCGGTCCGGGCTGGGTTTGGGCATGCGGCAGCGAGCTGGGGGGATTGGCGGGCATTGTCCGCAGGCTAACCGCGCGGCTGCCCGACTGTCACCTTATTTTTCGCCGATAAGCCGCGAGATGACGAAGAGTGGGTAACTCTGGCACTCTGGCATGGCGCGGGGGCGCGCCGGCCAGGACGCCGGCAGGGGAGGACCCATGGAGTTCAGCCGTTGCCCGGGCCGCCGGTGAGCGGCTGGGCCGCGATGGCGGGGTTAGCGGCCTACCGTGACGGCGTCACCGTCGTCTGCGAGCTGTCCGCGCAGTTCAGCGCGCTGGACTGGGCTGCGCAGACGCCCTGTACCGAATGGCGCGCCGCCGACCTGGCCGGGCACCTGCGCTGCGTGGCCGACGACTACCACGAGTACCTCGATGACGCCCCGGGCAGCAGGCTGGCGCGGCTGATGGCCACCGGCGCGCATCCCGATACCCTCGCCCGCAAGCTGGCCCGGCAGAACGCGGCGGAGATCGCGGCGCTGCCCGACCGCCCGCCGGCCGAGCACATCGCGGGTTACGCCGGCTCGGCCCGCTCCTACGCCGACCGCCTGGACCCGCTCTGGGAGCTGCCGCATCACCGCTACCGCGACGCGCTCGTCACGGTCGGCGCGATGGCGGGCGCCGCGTGCGCGGAGTGGCACCTGCACGCGTGGGACCTGGCCCGGGCCCTGGGCAAGGACTACCGGCCGGCCGCGCCCGAGATCGTGCTGGCCGGCTGGCGGGCCGGGGTGCCGCAGCGGCCCCCGGCCGGCGGCGACCGCGATCAGGACCCGTGGCTGGTGCTGCTGATAACGTCGGGCCGGTCGCCGGGCTGGCCACGGTAAGGAAGGCGCCTTGGACGCGAGAAGATTCGATGTGAGCCGGCTGCGGGCCGCCTACCCCGCCCTGGCCGACGGGCATGCCTATCTCGACGGGGCGGCCGGGACGCAGCTGCCGGGCCCGGTCATCGACGCGATCGCCGGCGCGTACCGCTCCGGGATCGGGAACTCCGGCGGCGCGTTCGCGGCCAGCCGCCGTTCCGACGAGATCACCGCCGAGTGCCGGCGGGCGGTCGCCGACCTCACCGGCGGCGACCCCGATGGCGTGATCCTCGGCCCGAACATGACCACGCTGACCTACCGGCTGTCGCGGACGCTGGCCGGGAGCTGGGGTCCCGGCGACGAGATCGTGGTGACCAGGCTCGACCACGACGCGAACGTGCGGCCGTGGGTGCAGGCGGCGGCGCGGGCCGGGGCGGCCGTGCGCTGGGCCGACGTGCTGCTGCCCGAGGGCGACCTGGAGCTCGCCCAGCTCGCGGAGCTGATCGGCGACCGGACCCGGCTGGTCGCGGTGTCCGCGGCCAGCAACCTGATCGGCACCCGGCCGGACGTGCCGCGCATCACCGCGCTGGCGCACGAGGCCGGGGCGCTGGCCTACGTCGACGGCGTGCACGCCACCGCGCACGGCCCGGTGGACGTCGGCCGGCTCGGCGCCGACTTCTACGCCACCAGCGCCTACAAGTGGTCCGGGCCGCACGTCGGCGCGGTGATCGCGGATCCCGCGCTGCTCGCCACCCTGGACCCGGACAAGCTGGCGCCCGCGCCGCAGTCCGGGCCCGACCGGTTCGAGCACGGCACGCTGCCGTTCGCCGATCTGGCCGGGGTGACCGCCGCCGTGGAGCACCTGGCCTCGCTGGCCGGGCCGGCGACCGCGGCGCCCACCCGCCGCGAGCGGGTCCTGGCCGGCATGGCCGCGGCCGAGGCGCACGAGCAGGAGCTGTTCGCGGTCCTGCTCGGCGGCCTGGACGCCATGGAGCACGTCACGACCTACGGCAAGGCCGCGCGGCGCACCGCCACCGCGTACTTCACCGTCGCCGGCCACACCCCGCGCCAGGTCGCCGAGCACCTGGCCCGGCGGAGGGTCAACGTCTGGGACGGCGACAACTACGCCTGGGAGCTGGCCGGCGTGCTCGGCCTGCGGGACTCCGGCGGCGCCGTTCGGGCCGGCCTGGTGCACTACAACGACCGGTCCGACGTCGGCCGGCTGCTGGAGGGCGTCGCCGAGCTGGGCGGGTAACCGGTCCGGGCCGGGGAACGTAACCCTGGCGAAGGCATGATGCAGCCGATCGGTGACGGTAAGTCATCAAACGGGGGGAATCATGGGACTGAACGAGATGCTGGCCAAGTTCGGCGGCCAGGGCGGCCAGGAGGGCGGCCTCGGTGCACTGTCCAAGCTGCTGAACTCGAACGGCGGGCTGCAGGGCATCACGTCGAAGCTCAGCCAGAGCGGCATGGGCCAGCAGGTCCAGTCGTGGATCGGGCACGGCAAGAACGAGCCCGTGAGCGGCCAGCAGGTCCAGGACGCCCTGGACTCGGGCAGCATCAACCAGCTCGCCCAGCAGACCGGGCAGACGCCCGAGCAGGCCAGCGATCAGATAGCCAAGGTCCTGCCGGACATGGTCAACCAGGCCACGCCGCAGGGGACGATGCCCCATGACGACCCGTTCTCGAAGGGCGTCGCCGCGCTGAAGCAGATGGTCTCCCGCTGACCGGGCGCTGACTCGTGGCGGGCCGTGCCTTCGGGCGCGGCCCGCCGGCTTGTTCAGGCCTTCGGCTGGTAGCGGTAGAGGCGGGACTCGCGGATCGTGAAGCCCAGCCGCTCGTAGAGCCGGCCGGCCGCGGCCCGGGCCGGGCGGGAGGTCAGGTCCACGCTCTTCGCGCCCGCGTCACGGGCCAGCCGCAGCGCCTCCCGCATCATCGTCTCGGCGATGCCCTGGCCGCGCGCGGCCTCGTCCACGACCACGTCCTCGATCCAGGCCCGCAGCCCGGTGGGGATCGGGAACATCACCAGGGTCATCGTGCCGGTAATCGCGCCGTCGGAGCGGGCCAGCAGGACCGTGTTCGCCGGCGAGCCGACGATCACGTCGAGTTCCGCGCGCCCCGGCGGCACGGCCGACCGGGACAGCTGCGGGATCAGGCGGCCGAAGGCCTCGACCACCTCGCCGGTTACCTTGTCGAGCACCTCTACCTGGACGGTCACCCGCGGCATCCTACCGTTCCTCATTGAGTTGGCAGGACATGGTCGTGGCTATCGGGTGACCAGCCGCGCCTTAGCGTGGAGATAGTTGTGGCGGCTCTCTGCCGTCGGCCAGCAAGAAGGAGCCACGATGACAACCACCACGCCCGGCACCAGCCGGACCGCGCACCTGCTCGCGCTGATGAAGAAGGGGGACGACGCGTTCAACGCCCGCGACTTCACCGCCGTCGACACCGTGCACCACCCCGACATGGTCGCGTATATCACCGGGCTCGCGGAGCCGGTCTACGGGCGGGAGGCGCACGCCGCGGCGATGCAGCAGTTCCTGCGGATCTTCCCGGACATGCACGTGTACAGCGACCCGTACCCGGTCCAGTTCGGCAGCGGCGACTGGATCACCGTGGTGACCAACGCCACCGGGACCTTCACCGGGGAGATGCCCCTGCCCGACGGCACCGTGATCCCGCCCACCGGGAAGGCGTTCGACGTCGAGTTCGGCCAGACCACCAAGTGGGCCGGCGACCAGCTCATCGTCATTTCCGCGTTCTGGGACGCCGCGCTGCAACGCCAGCAGATCGGCCTCGCCTAGCAGCACGGGGCTGCGGCCGGCTCGCGGCGCCAGAACCGTCGGCGAGGCCCTACCAGCGCGGCTGCCTGCGCTCATAGCCGGGGTGGAGGCGGCGCATGTAGCCGGTGTCGTCGCGGCTGCGGATGCCGCATCTCAGGTACTGCTCGTGCAGCCGGGCCAGGGCGTCCCGGTCGAGTTCGACGCCCAGGCCGGGCCCGTCCGGGACGTGGAGCGCGCCGCCGCTGAAGGTGAACGGATCGCCGGCCACGACGTCCTCGGTCTTCCACGGCCAGTGGGTGTCGCAGGCGTAGGTCAGGTTCGGGGTGGCCGCAGCCAGGTGGACCATGGCGGCGAGGCTGATGCTCAGGTGCGAGTTGGAATGCATGGACAGCCCGAGCCCGAACGTCTCGCAGATCCCGGCGAGCAGCCCGGACCGGCGCAGGCCGCCCCAGTAGTGGTGGTCAGACAAGACCACCTGGACCGCGTTGTCGCGGATCGCCGGGGCCAGGTGGGCGAAGGCCACCACGCACATGTTCGTGGCCAGCGGCATCGGCGCGACCCGCGCCACCTGCGCCATGCCGTCGATGCCCGGCGTGGGGTCCTCCAGGTACTCCAGCACGCCCGCCAGGTCGCTGGCGACATTGATCGCCGTGCCGGGCGTCCACGCGGCATTGGGATCGAGCCGCAGCGGGTGGTCGGGGAACGCCCTGCGCAGGGCGCGGATCGCCTCGGCTTCCTGCTGCGGCGCGAAGACGCCGCCCTTCAGCTTGAGCGCGGTGAATCCGTATCTGTCCACCATTCGCCTGGCCTGGGCGACGATGCCGTCGGGATCCAGCGCCTGGCCCCAGTCGTCCGGGTCGGCGCCCGGGTGCGCCGCCCACTTGTAGAACAGGTAGGCCGAGAACGGCACCTCATCCCGCACCGCGCCGCCGAGCAGGTCGGCGACCTGGCGGCCGGCGGCCCGGGCCTGGATGTCCAGGCACGCCACCTCGAACGGCGAGAACACCCGGTCGGTCGCGGCGCTGTGCCCGATGAGGCCGGACGCGATCGTTGTCTCCGGCGCCGCGACGGCCTGGACGCGGCGGTAGATTTCCCCGGTGTGATAGACGTCGGCGCCCTCGATGACGGCGGCCGCGGCACGCAGCGCGTCCAGGTGCTGCTCGTCGGCATAGGTCTCGCCGAGTCCGCAGAGGCCCGCGTCGGTTTCGATCTCGACCACGGCGCGCAGGGCGAACGGCTCGTGCACGCCGACCGAGTTCAGCAGCGGCGGGTCGGCAAACGCGACCGGCGTGATCGTGATCTTTGAGATTCGCACCGCGCTCATGCTGCCACCGCCCTGATCATCGATCCCTCGCCGGATAGGGAGCCCGGCAGCGCCGCCGCGCGCCCCGTTCCCGCTGACAGGCGCCGGGCGGGACACAAGGGAGAGCCGGGCCCGGCGGGAGGTCGGGCCCGGCCCTCGGGCGGGCTGACGAACGAACGTCTCAGCTGGCGTAGTCCAGCAGCGGCTGGGCGCGGCTGGGGTGGCGCAGCTTGGACAGCGACTGCTTCTCCAGCTGCCTGATCCGCTCCCGGGTCAGGCCGAGCGCGCGGCCGATCTCGTCCAGCGTGTGCGGGTTGCCGTCGTACAGGCCGAACCGCATGGCCATGATCGTCGCCTCGCGCG
>Ga0335073_10005931_pt1 | contig 17164 bp, 23 predicted proteins | sample Lox_Sample_22_FD_207093 | JGI IMG/M metagenome (GOLD analysis project Ga0335073, IMG submission 207093) | Soil microbial communities from Loxahatchee National Wildlife Refuge, Florida, United States - Lox_Sample_2.2 | ecosystem: Environmental > Terrestrial > Soil > Wetlands | place: USA...
AATTTGGACAAAAGATAGAGGCGAGAAGGAGGTTAAACCAGATTGTATGAAACCTGATTTTCTGGCGTATTTCGATGCTGGTTTGGAAACGTTTTGGCAAAGTCGAACAGATGGGTTGGACCAGTTTATTGAAGATGAGAAGACTAATAAACTTTCTCATGTGGCGTTTATTGTCATTTTTAACAAGTTTATTTGTTGTGCTGTTGCCCAGGAAGTCAGGAATCTTATTATTTTGGTGGATACATTAAGATCTCAAGGATCGTTGAGTAGGAGACGTCTTGTGGTTCCGGATTTACGCCATATTAGTGACAAGTTTGTGGCGTTCTTTGCAAAGAGCACAAGTCTGGGTGCAGGAACATATGAACCTGTCAATGACTTTGCAAGGAGAAACCGTAATAACACCGCTTTCTTTGTTGGTCTGATGTATCAGAAACGTCGTTGCAACCAACCAGTTATTGGAGTCTGTTAAGAACCTTCTTTTGGACTGGTGAACTGTTCCTTCGTTTCCTCAGATCGCACCACGCTTTATTTGGATTTCGAGCAGCACTGGCAGCTTTTACAGTTGCTGTCCCTGCTTATCTGGAAAGTAGTGAGCCGTTCTACCAATCCTACCGAGGAGTATGGAGTACGGTCGTCATTGTTATAAGTTTGGGACCCACGACCGGTGGAAGTATAAATGGCCTGTTTTTTCAATGTGCAGGGACTACACTAGGAGGACTTGTTTCGATGGCAGTTTGGTATATGGTTGACCAGAAGGTTGCAGGTGTGATTGTACTGAGTTTCGTGGTCACTATTTTCCGTACCAAGGATCTTCAGATGAACGCTAATATCTAGATTTATACTTTTTGTATCAAGACAGACGACGGGTACAATGTCTGATAACACTATCACTAATTCCAGATTGCAACCGTTTTGAATTCCTTCTCGACTTATGTAAATGTCATCGGCTACGCTTTGGAAGTACACTCATTCCAAATTGCATAGACTAATCGTTAGGTTGCCAAGATTGGTATAGACGTCGAAACCAAGACGGGACAGGCCTATTTGCCAGTATATAAACTAGCTCCGTTACGGATTTTGGTCACTATAATCGGTGTTTTCGTCTCATTCTTGTTCACCTTGATTCCAATCCCAGTCACTTCGAAAGATATCCTTCGTCGAGATTTAGGTCACCAGTTTCAATTATTGGCGAAAATCTTCAGCTCGACACAAGCACGATTAAGCGCTGCAGTCAACTACAAAAATACCGAAGATACACAAGCTTTAAGAGATCTCTTGTCCAAGACCTCCCTGCAATACCTAGGTCTGCAAAACAGGAGTTCTCAAAATCTCTTATTCACGAGCTGGGAGCCAAATTTCAGATTCCAATTTCCATCTGAAGTGTACACCAGACTACTGAAGTCTATGCAAAGGTATTTCTCCCTCTGGTACCTACGGTGCTTAGAATAGTCTTCATGATTTGTACATCATTCAAAACGATTGCATTTCCAGATTAGAAGGGTCTTGGTTGGAAGCCATGGTCACAGCTCTAGGACCTCACTTTTTCGAAGTGCCCTCGTTACAAACGATCACTATTCTCACAATCATGGCAAGTGCTCTAGCAATGGACTCGCCTATGCCACCTTTCCGTAAAATTGCCCAGTCGAGATTATTCAGTGTTCTTAATTCGGAGAGAGAGCCTGAGCAGATGTCTTTGGGACATGTAGGAGAGACTGGATATGCTATTTTTGCTGCGTTGAGTGTTATGACGCAGTTGGCTGGTCATGAAATTGAGGAGTGTGCTGCTTTGGTGAGGAGTTTGGTTGGAGAGGTGGATTTGGCATGGTGTGGGGATGAGGAGAATGATATGTGATGTTCAATATAGTTGAGTATTTGCATAGCAATACATTTGGGATATGGGTTAATGCACTCAAACCTTCTCCTGAACTCCGGAAATTCTCAACTGTAGCTGTTTACATCGTCTCCTCTGCCCATAGGACTAGATAGATCATCGAGCCTCAAATTGTACTATTGTTAGATACGATATTCAGGAGACCTGTACCCATGCGTCTAGTCCGTTTCTTATACATTACACGATGTCCACATTCTCTGCAGCGAATCTGTTCCTTTTGTCCTATAGAGTTGGAAGCTCCGCAGTCTAAAAATCAGCTTGGGAAAGGTTGCTTTGAAATACCTGCACAGAGGTATGAAATCGCTGCAGGTGGCCGAGGAGCTACCGCCGCAGCTCCAGCACCTATTCCACTTGAGCCGATGCCTGTAGTAGGAGGGGTATATTGTTCTCGTTTGGGAGGGGTATAGGCTTCTCTTGACATTTTGGGTTGAGTTGTGCGCGGTTGAAAGTGAAGGAGCTGAAGGAACTTTCCTTTTTCTACTGGGTTACTAAGCCTCTAATCACGTGATGTCCTTAGCCACATTGCAATGACATCCATCTCACGATACTATTTTTGCAGAGACATAGCATAGGGTTGATAACTAACGAGCTACCTCTACTTCTGAATTCAATACAAGTATGTAAATATGCATAGATACGCTTTATAGTAATAACTGACTCCTTAATTACTCTCCCAAGCTGTGATAAAGGACATTCCGAGCAGCATCCACCGCAAGTTTCACCTGACTGACATCGTTCGAAGTACCGGTATACTGATTACCCTTGCCTCCCTTACCACCGCCAACTACCGCAACGACACTGTCCGACCAGTCCTTTGGATCAAGTTTGCCAATATCTTCCTAAACAATTAATTACGTACATAGGAAAGGAGATACATTAGGAACGTAGCAGACATGGACGACTTTAGAATGATCTGCTGCAATAATGTAGACACTCTTCTTCCGCTGCCATTTCTTCATCGCAGTAGTAATGGCATTTGTGAGCAATTTCGGATCAGGCGTCACATTCAACAAGGCAACAAGACCAGGTTTCTTCTCTCCTTCTCCTTGGAAGTAGTCCGTGATCGTTGAGATGATTAGCTTTTCATCGGCCTTTGCCTTCTCCTTTGCCATCTTTTGCCCTTCAGTTTCTACTGCCTTGATTCGTGATGCAAACTCTGAGCGTCGAACAGCAGGAATCAATCCCTTCAGTTCCTTATCGTTTTCGGCTTTCAGACTTTGCGCATAAGTCAGTTTCTCCAAGGAGAAGGGCAGGCGCTCAACCTTTTTGAGCTTAGCGTCAAAGTCATTGGCGAGTCGACAGGCTTCTTCCGCATCAGAGCCAGTAACCGCAAAGATACGTCGAACTCCCTTCGCGATGGATTCCTCGGTAAGAATAACGAGCTCCTTGATATCGCCAGTCTTCGCAACATGAGTTCCTCCGCAGAATTCAATGCTGATTTTCACCCACTTCTCATTGTTCACATCCGCAAGGATTTCTGGAAGAGGTATTCCCACGGATACGACGCGGACAGGATTGGGATACTTCTCTTCGAAGATTTTGCGAACACCGCGGATTGTTTCGGCGATATTCAGGGGAACGTCTTCAGCATAGACTTTGCAATTGCGGCTTATGTATTCTGAACAGATATCTTCTACTCTGGCAAGTTCCTCGTCTTTACAAGGTTGCTGGTTGTTAGCGAATATAAAAATGTGGCATACCCCATATGAGAAATCGAAGCGCAGTTTCTCTGCAGCAACAAGAGAACCTCTTTGATCGACTCCTGTTCCAAAGACTTCACGAAGTGCAAAATTGAGTATATGTGTGCCAGTATGATTGTTCTTGATCGGCCATCTTCGAAGCTCATCGTATGTCGCAATGACTTTATCACCGACTTTCAAATTGCCAGATGTTAGGTATCCAGTATGCATGACATATCCTTTATACGCCTGCACATTGTTGACTTCAAAATCCGCTTGTCCGTCAATGGTGATACGACCGGTATCGTATTCCTGGCCACCCTGTTCTGCATAGAAATTTGTCTTATCCAAGATAATGCCAATTTGTTCCGAGTCATCGATTCCTTCCGTTGACTTTGTGAATGAGGTCGATTTACTGAAAATAGCTTTGATTTCAGCAGAAATAGGCTCCAAGTTGAATTTGAAGGAATCATCTGTCTTAGGAACAGATGTATCTTGTTCCAAAATTCCTCGTTCATGAATGTCGAGTTTCAGTACTTCTTCTCCACCCTTGCCTTCTTTGCGTCGTTTACTGATTTCTCTTGCTTCTGCTTGAGCCTTGTCGAATCCTTCTTCGTCGATAGTCAAGCCGTTTTCTTGAGCCATCAAGCGAGTCAAGTCCGTTGGAAAGCCGTATGTGTCATATAATCTCCAAACGAATGCCCCATCAACAACTTTCAAGCCTGACGCCTTGGCCTCGGCGAGGTATTTCTCAAATAGTCCTTCACCGCGATCGAGTGTACGACTGAAAGATAATTCTTCTTCATCCAGAATGCGTTTGAGATCGTCCTGTCGTTTTGTGATTTCAGGGAATATGTCACCCTACACTGAGAATTGTAGAAAAGGAAGAACATACCACTTGAGCAATAAGTGTTGGCGCAAGATCTGAGAAGAAATGTCCGATTGGAGTGTTGAAGCGTTTTCTCACATAACGAGCACCTCGTCGTAGAATCCGTCGCAAGACATAACCTCGTTCCTTGGGTCCAGGAACTCCCCCGTCTGAGATGGCGAATGTTAATGTTCTCACATGGTCTGCAACAACTCTATAAGCAGTATCGAGTCCATCCACATCATCTGCACCTTCTTTTCCCAAATAAGGTCTCGCTCCTGTGAGTTCCTGGATTCTTTCGAACAGTGGTGTGAATACATCAGTGTCGTAATTCGACATCTTGTCCTGTAATGCAGAGACGAGTCGCTCGAAACCCATCCCTGTATCAACATGTTTTGCGGGAAGAGGTCGTAGAGATCCATCTGCCTCACGATTATATTGAATGAAGACGTTATTCCAAATCTCAAGAACATTTGGATCATCTTGATTCACAAGATGTGATGCATTTCGTCCTCCAATCCTGTCATAATGGAGTTCAGTGCACGGACCACAAGGACCTTGATCACCCATCTCCCAGAAATTATCTTTCATGTTTCCTGGAAGAATATGGTCTTTTGGACATCCGATTGCTTCCCATAACTCTTTGGTCTCGAGATCCGGGTCCAGACCAGCTTTCTTGTCTCCTCCGAAATAGGTTGCATACAATCGATCTCCAGATAATCCATACACTTTGGTCAATAACTCCCAGCTGAAAGCAACCGCTTCTTTCTTGAAATAATCACCAAAACTCCAGTTTCCTAACATCTCGAACATGGTGTGGTGATATGAGTCGTGACCCACATCTTCAAGGTCGTTGTGTTTGCCACCTGCACGAATGCACTTTTGAGTATCGACGGCGCGTTTCAATTTCGCAAGATCGCTTGACGGGTCGACTGTTTCAAGGAATATGGGCTTGAATTGATTCATTCCTGCGATCAATCAGATTCTGTGCGTTTCATGAGACATACCTGCATTCGCAAACAGCAGAGTTGGATCATCGTATGGAATAGTAGAAGAAGAAGGAACCACAGTGTGTCCTCTGTCTTCAAAGTACTTGAGGAAAGTGTCCCGGACCTGAAAGAGCGATTAGTTTTAGTGAGACAAATCGGTACATACTTTCCTCGCAGGCCACTTTTCCGTGCTCATGGTCGTGTAGGACCTGAAGTGATTCGAAAGAACGAAGAAAGATTGAGAAGAAAAGCTTTGAATGTACTGCGGATTGAGTTTAAGGTGTAAACGAAACAATCTAGGGACAGAGAAAGCCACGGTCTCGCTCAGGGGTATTAGTATGACTCAAAGAAAAAAGTTCAGAGGCGTGTTCAAGAAACTTTTCGATAAATATTTTGTAACTTTACGATCCGAAAATTGATGTAAAAAAATTATTTTTGTAAAACCTTTTTGACGAAACTTTTCTTGGAAATCAGTCCTTCGAGCTACCAGCACTTTAGGCCAATGCCGCAACTGCACCATGTCTGCTCACATCTTCAGAATGCATCAAAAGCCCACAATGCGATAACATCAATTCCCCTAACACGATTGAATCTACGTCTTGCGCTGGCATTACAGGCTTCGGGGTTCCTCTCTTCCGTCCAGCCTGGCGGCTATTCCGGACCAGATCCTCTCGGTGCCATTCAACCTGCCACTTCAGAAAATATTTCTTCTCGTCGTCTATGGCTTGGACTAAAGTACTATGAGAACAAGGGAGTCTTGACAAAGTGTGAAGTGATGAGTCGAACGAATCGGCCTCTGTGGTTGAATTTGAAGCAGATTGACGATATGCTTCACGGGAGACGAGTGTTGACGGTGAGAGGACTGAATTATGGAGAGTGCATGTTTATTGGGACGAGTCAAGGAGTGTTTGAGGCAAGAGATGCAATCCGGAGGAAGCTGGGAGGGGAAGCTTTGTGTAGAGTGTCATGAAGAGAGAGATTGAGGCTTTTGGTGGTTGACTGTCCAGCCTTCCTGCGGCTTCGGGAATGTGTGCATTGTCTGCATGACGACTTGGAATGTTCTTGCAGTTAGCTCCAAAATTGTAGCTATATGAATCTAATACGCTATTATAGAACAACAAAACGGTATCTCAAAAAGAATAATTATACCGTAACCCATCCAATAATTAATCCATTAAATCAACCTTCGCCCGGACTGTAACATCTGTAACTTCCTGACCACGATTACCCTCTAAATCAAGACTGCTAATGCCATTCTCTCCTTCTAAACCGATCAAATCGGCGGTATCTTCCTTCGTTCCGTCATCTTTCTGCCCTGAGTTTTCATCCTCAGGTCTGTTCTCAGGAGACCCTTCTTGAGTCTCAATGCCCCCTGACAATTCAAGACATACATCAATACATACTCCCACCCGTCCATCTTTCGCAACAATAACTGCTTCAACAACTTCTCTATCCAAATCTTTGGTCAGCTCAATATCACTTGCAAGTCAGTACCAGGGAACATTTGACACAACATCTCCAGTGTCTCACCACGGTGTTCCCTCTCCGCCAGTTCTGCTCTTTGAATTTCCGCATTCGCAAGTCGCACTGCTGCTTCCTCCTCTCGTTCTCTTGCTTGTTCTTCAACTGGTCGAGAATCCGGACGATCAGGAGGACTTTCTCCTTCACCAAACACCAAACTACCAATTCCTTTGACCTGTTTTTGGACAGCCCCCATGACACGACCACTTCCACTGACCAACAAGTCCCTTGTAGGACCAAGTACTTCTCCTCTTTCCCGATCTGTCGCAGGTACCATTAACCGCGAAGCCCTATCTAACAATACTTGTGGCGTAGAACTTCGTTTCGGTGATGAGGAAAGTGCAGCCGCTTGTTCTTCCATCTCGTGAGCTTCAGCTTCCAGTCGATGTCGTTCTGCTATTCGAGCAACAGCGGCTTCGACATTCTTATCGAAGTCTTCTTCCGAACAGCTCAGTACGCCTTTTTCAATACTTTCGATCCAGCCTACTGCTGCTTCGAGACTGTTGAGATAGTATCCGCCTTCCCCGCTCAATCTCTCAGGACTTCTGAATCGCTGTATGTACTGTATATTCGAATACAAATGAGGTGGATTAGACCGTAACAGGAGTAATATCAACAATGGCAAAAACGAGTCGGCTGAAGTATCTTTATTCACCAAATGAGACTGTCGTATCAATCCTAACATTAACATTCCCGCTTTAAAAGAGACATACCAAAAAGCACTTTTGACGAGTTGAGAATACAAATCACTTTATCTCTCGGAGCACGATAATTATTAATCTTCAACAACTCCTGTTCTGCAAGTCCCAAAAACCGCTCTCCATGCTCCACCATTCCCTCCGGAATATCTAATTCCTTAGGACCCACCCAATCAAATATCTCAATTCTCTCTGCCAAAACTCGATCACGTTCAATATCGTCCATTAAATCACCTAGTTTTTCGCGTGCTTCTTTTTCAGGGACGCGAGATGACGAGCTAGAGAAGTAGGATTCATTGGATTCAAGACTAGCGAGAGCGGCGGGGGCGAAAGTACGACTATATAAGCGGTTCATGACGAGTTTTTCCATGCCTTCGAGGGCGTTGGAGAGTTCGTTGGGCGTGGCTGAGGCCCATGGCTCGTAGAGAGGGATTTTGTTGGAGATGAACTGACGATTAATTATTATAGAGAGAAGCAGTACATTTAAGAAGTCGTGAACTATTTTCTGTTGTTCTGAAACTGTCCATGAACGTTTATTGAATTCCAGAAGGAAGCTGAGATTAGTAAAACTTCACGAGATGGTGGAAATGTACCTCTTCATATATCGTGCCACAGCATCAGCAGACTTATGTCTCATCTGGTCCAGAAATCGTTGAAATTCAAAAGGCTGATCAGGCTCTGCGGGTGGTGGTCTCTCCACAGACAAAATGGAAGACCGTCTCGTCATATTGAAACTGTTTCTATTCTCCTTCTCAGGCACCGCGGGAGGAGGCAAGGTAACATCAGGAGAGGATGGTGCAGAAACATCTTTAGGAGGAGGTAACGGAGGTTCCTTTTTAGCTTGTCGTTCAGGGGAAAGAGGGTCGAATTGTCTTAGGATCTGTTGTAGAGATGCATCACGAGTATGGTTAGGTGAGGATGTTGTTGAGGATGGTTTCGGAGGAGGCGAGGGTGGAGGTGAGTCTTTTTCTGGTGATTTCTCGTTCATGAGAGGAAATGAGGATTGGTGAAGGGTTGTCGGGTTGGAGATGGTGAGATGGAGGGCCCTTGGATAAGGGCTGGCACGTCGCGATGGATCGTGCTTGGAAAGTTGCCCAGGGTGAAGGAAGAAGCGATTTCGCTTCGGTAATTTAGAGTTGAGGAGAAGGCGTAGAGACATTCAAATTTACGTGAAAGAACGTGACGTAGACAACGTAAATACTGTAAATCTCGGCTTGAATATTCCCGTCTGCTTCTTCACTTACAGAGTTGCTTGTTTCTTCAGTATGGAAGAACCAGAGTATCGTGTATACATACGAATCCCTATTGAACGGCCTCCAGGATTCGTAGATCCACCTTCCTTCGTTTGGAACGCCGAAAAGGAAGGAATGTTATGGAAAGCTATCAGCGCTCGTGGCCGCGGTGACATTCATTGTAATCTCCCCTGGACCTTGGACCCACTTCTATCAAAGCGTTGCTTCTGACACCTGTATAGGGCCAGAGCTGGCTGAAGTACTGCAAGTCGATGTCCCCTTCCTACTGCAGCAGGCTCAAATGCTGTACGAAAAGCAACTAGAGGAATTACAACTTCAAATGAAACGGGTGCATTCGTCAGCCTCCCTTACTCAGTCAAAGGGTAATACTAAGTTTCTCTGTCCTGCTAATTGCAGAATCGGGGGATTCTGGACGGACAAGTGGTCAGTTTGAGCTACCTGCTTTAGCCCAAAGGGTTGGAGCCAACATTCGACATACTCCCTCTCCTCTCTCTCAAACCAGATCGTCTCGTAATTTCTATACTTCGCAACGACTAACAGCAGTACCACGTACGTCAACTCCCAATTCACCACATATTCCCGTTCAATCCTCATTTGGTCGTCGCAAGTCTTCAACTTCGTCCCCCCTTGTCCCTGACTTCCGAAAATCCAGCGGCAGTGTAGCTTCTTCGTCATCCGGCGAACGTAGTAATTCCTCGGCAGCTGCACTGCAACTTTTCAAAGAACAAGAACTACGGAAAGCTGCTGAACATCCTCCTGAGGATGACGAAGGGCCTGCATTTCTGCCATCCAGTCCTCAAACTTCGCGACCTCAAACAGCGCATAATAATCCACCTGCTGCACAGCCAGCGAAAGATGGAGATGGGTCCAATCAGGGGTCAGATTCATTTAGTGATTTGTCGGATGCGAGTGTGTCAAAAAGTGCACTGGAGGAAGCTCTGGAAGAACATCTACGTAAGGGTGGGAGTGTTGTGAGTCAGATGCCAGCCGGAGTGAGAAGCATCTGGAAGGGCAAGTTTACTAGTTGACAGTACTCCACAGACATGATTTCTTTTCACTAGCATCAAGCTGGAGTTAATGGACAGTTCTGTATCAAGACAATTCCAGACCCCTTTCTATGCCAACAAAGGCTGCTCAGGAGGTATCCACCCGCTGCTGGTGAGATCGGAAAAGATCAACTTGCCTAGTATTTACCTATTTATGAGCTTTACCGCATTTACATGATTTTTGGTTTCTGTGGCAACATCACGCTGCCAGCTCATTTGTTTATCACCTTTCAGCCGTTCCAAATCGCCAACACGGAGACCATGGACCCATCGACAACTGCTCCACCTCGTCTAGTCGACTTCGATACCATCGAACAATCCAAAGAAAACATTGCTCCTGCTCCCCGAGGTCGATCTGCTGTTGCCCTAGCCAAAGCATTCGGGCCCATTTCCCACTCCTCTCCTCAACATACCAGAGATGTCCATTCAGCTATGCGCGCTCAATTCGAGAAGGACATTGCATCCTCCATCGATCTCGATGACCCGCTAGAAGTATGGCTACGATACATCAAATGGACAGATGAAACTTTTCCACAAGGCCAGAGCACTGAATCAGGTATCGCGCGATTACTCGAACGATGTACCGAACACTTCAAGAACGATAAACAATACAAATCGGATCCTCGATATTTACGTGTATGGCTTGCTTACTCGACATACAGTGATTCACCACTTGATATTTTTGCTTTTCTCCAGAGAAATGGAATTGGACAAGAGTTGGCGCTTTTTTATGAGGAATATGCCGCTGTTCTCGAGAAAATGAATCGAAAACGCAAGGCGGACGAGATTTTTCAAATGGGGTTGTTGAGAGATGCCAGACCCATGGAACGTTTAAGAAAGCGATATGATGAATTCAAGAGACGATTAGAAGTTAATCCTCCGGACCCAAGCGAACCTTCCACTCCTCCTGCCCCTCTTCGAACAATTCTCGGAGCAAGTCAAGTCAGCACGACTACCAGCCATGCCTCTCGCCCCAGGAAAATCCAAGTATTTGCAGATACCGAAGAACCTGAATCTCGTCCAGGTAGTGCCGGATGGGAAAGCATCGGTACTCTCGCAGAACGCAAGAAGGAGAATACCATCGCACCCAAACCCTGGGCTGGTGAAACGATGCCAATGCGTGGTCCCACTACTGCCGCAGCAGGGGAACGTCTAGTGGTTTTCAGAGACGAGGTGTGACTCCCATATCACTTTAAGTATTGGAATTGATAGTAATGAAATTTGTTAGGCACAACCAAAACGAAGTCATGAACATGTTGCGGTAAATTTGGAACAGATTTATGTCGATAACGAAGAATTTTCTTTCGAAGAATTGCTGGCTAAGAAGAGAGGGATTTATGGACTTAAATTTGAGGTGGAAAAACCGAGATCGCCTATTGAAAATGCCTTCAAAGGATTGTCACTTGATCAGACTACTGTGAAACGATCGCCACTTCAGCCCAAACCTGAGACAAGAACACCATCTCCGAAGGCTGGAGGACCTAGCAGTGAAAGAGAGACGGCTGAGGATGATGGCGATGTTTACATGCCGATTCGAGGTGATTGTTCGTTTAAATATGTTTCTAAACGTTAGATGAGGACTCTTCCCCGAAGCAACCGCGCAAGCGACGTCCATCTCCCACTATCAATACTAAGGCAGCTCTCGACGACATCATTGATATCTTCTCTCGTCCTCTGAAATCCAAAGAAGAATTAGAAGCCTCAAGCAGCGAAGATGAGAGTGATGCTGCGTCTCTGACTTCTCGAAGTTTTGGCAATCAGTCAGATGCTGAGGAAGGAGCCACGGAAGATCGTCCCATCGACTCACCATCTCAACAGATTGACGAGCCGGAGAAAGAAGACGAAGTCAACATCGTCGACGTATCGAAGGATCCATCAATCCGCGAGGAAGTAGAACCTACGAGAGCGGAGACAAATGTTCCCGAACCTATCAATCCGTCCGAAGCAGAATCCACACCTCCTCCTCAATTTTCCTTCCCCGTTCCCGTCCCACCTGCACAACAACCGCAACCACAGCCAATCCCAGAACGACGTTTCAATGTACAATTAATGACTCCGATTGTGGAAGAACGCACTGAAACAAGTTTCTTCCAATCCTCCCAAGATGGAACATCGACTCTATCTCCTTTTGTCTCGCACCACCACCCACCTCAAACACCACCCAAAATCCTTTCCAACTCACATCACACTTTAGATTCCAGTCCCTTCGAAGAATATATTCCCAAACCTCGTTCTGCGATGCCATCAAAACTCAAGCGTCCTGTCTTGCAGCCGAAAAAGGCACCAGAACTCAAGGAGCAAGATACCAAGATCACCACAGGTCCCATCATCAAAGAAACACAGTGTAATCCTATGGACGCTTATATTCGCCAACAAGTCTTTGAACATCTTCGACCTGGAGTTGAAACATATGAAGGATTCGTAGCTGAGAATCGAGACTCGAAACGAGTTCCTGAAATCGAATCTTTCTTCAAAACTCGCAAGGATTGCGTTACCCAGAATCTAGAAAACCGGGTTGTGTTGGCAGAAACCGAGTACTTGATACGGAAGAAATTAGGCGAAGGAGGATTTGGACCAGTATTCCTTGCTGAAGCAGTCTCAACTGGAGAGCTCCACGCTATCAAAATCGAGAGAAAGCCACCTAGTAAATGGGAATTCTATATCATGAGACAAGCCAAGCGACGACTCGGAGTATCGCGAGCTGCAGAAAGCATGATAGATGCTTTGGGACTTTACCTGTATCGAGATGAAAGTTATTTGATTCTTGAATATCGTGATCAAGGAACTCTCCTCGATTTAGTAAAAAGGATTGGCGTCATGGATGAGATGTTAGCCATGTTTTTCACCATCGAGCTTTTGAGGACCGTGGAAGCATTACATTCAAAAGGCATTCTGCATGGTGATTTGAAGGCAGATAATTGTCTTGTCAGATTTGACGAGGGTGAATTGAATGCGTCTTATCGCAGAGATGGAAGTGCCGGATGGTCTAGTAAAGGCATTGCTTTGATTGATTTTGGACGGGGGATTGATATGAGAGTGTTTTCTGAGAAAGTGCAATTTATTGCAGACTGGAAAACGGACGAACAGGATTGTCCGGAGATGCAGGAGATGCGACCATGGACATATCAAGTTGATTATTGGGGTGTGGCATGTATAATTCACTCAATGCTGTATGCCAAATATATCAGCACAATATCGGAGCCTGTGGGTATGGGACGAAAGAAGTATTTGTTAAGGGAACAACTGAAGAGATACTGGCAACAAGATTTATGGAAGGGTCTATTGGAAGTGTTGCTCAATCCTATGCTTGTGGCTGCAGATGAAGGAGGACTGCCTTTAACCAACAAACTCAAAGAATGGAGGGAAAAGATGGAGACGTGGTTGGAAGAAAACTCCGAGAAGGGAGTAGGTTTAAGAGGAATTATTAGACGGATCGAGAGCGACAGAAAGACAGGAAAATAGTGCATTGAGGATGTAAATAAATAGAATTTTCATCAATTTCCTAGATATTGATATTGAGCGTGTGTTTGAGAACGGTGTGCCCTCCTACACGTTGAGATGAGATCTCTTACAAGTTCATCTGGCGATCTTTGTCAAATTAGCAAATCGAAATTTCGAGCCCTAAGAAATTAAATATTTAAATCGCAAAATCAGCTTGGCTGGCGAACGTTGGACTTCCCGGAGATGGCATGAGCGCCAAACTTAGTGGCCTTCAGAAGGTATTAACGGATCCTCCTCTTTACTCACTGTCAAGGAAATATTGGCTCTATACCGAAGTAGCTTAAGAGCTATTAGGAGCAAGCCACCCGTACGTGAACGATGAAGTTGAACTCACAGTAGGAAACTCAGGGCAATTGGTTGCTCTTCGTCCGGTACAATATCCGTGCCCATATCGAGATGACTAAACCTATCTAGACGAGAGTTCCGGAAGCATGAAAATGTCTCGAAGAAAGACTTTCCAACAATAGAATATCTGCTGCGCACTGGGAAAAGAACTCTCGAGACGTATTCTCAACCTGGTATCAAAGACATCCACGTTTGACACTCAGCACACATGAACGTCCTCGATAGTAGATGGCATACCACTTCTGCATTCTGGTAACTGGAAAATGCGATAAATTCGGCAGATGTAGAGAATTGGACTGTTTGAGGGCAAGATAAATGGTATGGAAAATTTAGCTTGTAGAAGCCGAGCTACCCCACATCATTATTTCCTCCCCTTTTTGACCACAATTTCGTGCGGCAAATTTCATCGGCAATCATGAAAACACAAGCTCTTGTCGTGCTTGAACCTGGTGATCCGTTCACTCTACAGGATATAGAACTCGATGAACCTCGTCCAGATGAATGTTTACTGCGAATCGTGGCCACCGGAATATGCCACACTGATTTAAAATCAGCAGCCGGTGGCACCCTTGTAAAGTGCCCCGCCGTGCTTGGACATGAAGGTGGGGAAGTTCTCGTCAGCACGCTAATGACAAGGTGCTGGAATTGTTATCAAGGCGGGTTCGAAAGTTACTAGGGTGAAGAAGGGAGATAAAGTTCTATGTTCGTTCAATAGTTGTGGAGAGTGCAAATCTTGTCAGCTTAATGCTCCTGCATATTGCAAACACTGTCTTGCTTTGAACTTTGGCGGGACACGGTTAGATGGAACTCACACGGCACATTTACCATCCGGTAAGCCATTGAATGCAAATTTCTTTGGGCAATCCTCATTAGCAAGACATGCTATTGTAAACGAACGATCGGTATAAACCGGAAATTCTGACACTAATTTCAGATTGTCAAGGTCCGACCCTCCGCACCTCTCGAAACGTTTGCTCCTCTTGGATGTGGATTGCAGACTGGAGCTGGCACTGTGATCAACGTTCTAAAAGTGACTCCTGGGAGCTCAATTGCCATTATTGGGGTTGGGGCTGTAGGTCTCGCTGCCCTTATGGCTGCCAAGATTTGTGAAGCAGGAACTATTATTGCCCTCGACGTTCACCAATCTCGATTGGATCTTGCAATCTCGCTAGGAGCGACACATACTGTCCTCTCAAAAGACGTGGACGTTGAACAAGGGATTCGAAAGATTGTACCAGAAGGAATCGATTATGCTATAGATTGCACGGGATTGCCAAAGGTAATAGAGTCGATGATCAGGGCTCTTGGCGTCAGAGGTAAAGGTGTCACTGTGGGTTCACCAGGACAAGGACAGACTGCTTCCATTAATATATTCGAGCACCTAGCTTTCGGGAAAACGTACGTCGGAACGCATCAAGGCGATTCCTATCCACCAGAGGTATGTCGTTTTCAACTCATCCATTCATATTAGTTTATCCCATATTTGATCAAGCAACACGAGAACGGGAAATTTCCATTCGAAAGGTTAATCACATCATATAAGGCGGCAGATTATCAGAGGGCATGTGAAGACTTGCATTCAGGGAAGGCCATAAAAGCCGTTCTACTGTGGGACCCAGAAAACTAGAATCTGAGACGGCATAGCTCAAAATACCTTCGGCAGAATAAACACTCCGAATACGAATATTTTATGCGTCTATTACCACTTGATTTAGCCTTAAGTTGCTGTAACAAATCGTTCCACCCTTGTCGGCTTTTGCCGATCCATTGCGAGGAGGTTACGTGCTCGTATTTGTATTTAGCGAGATTGGATACGAGGCTCGCGTACACTTTTTGCGACTTGACCTCGTGGTGGCTTATTCGATAATCATCAGTCAGCCTTCCCAAATTAACCTCAGACGATCCGAAGCCACGGCCGACGAAATTTGCGGGGAAGGTGGAGAGAAAACCTTAATTCGGCTGTTTACAGTCTCTGTCGTGCCCCCCAAAAAGAGGCGCGGAATTCGGAACGGAACACTGAGTGCAGAATGCCAGGGAGCCAGATGTTGTTTTCTACCAACCTCCTGCGTTTGAAATGTCCCATTTTGCCATTGGCTGTGTGTAGGAATGCTCTCTAACCATGTGCGAAACCATTTTTACTGGTGTGTGGGGTGTTTGCGCTATAGCTGATCCATTGTAATTGAGCAAATCACAGACGTTGCCTAAAGAGGTGTCGCGGGCCCAGAAGGGGCACTCCGTGGATGATGATCTCGGAGTCTCCTCATCCCAACGCCATGAAACTGCCTTCGAATGGCATTGCCCGTTTCGGAATGTCTCCCGACCAACTGCTCCACGTTCAACCTTCTGTGAATCATGCAATATTTATGACCCGTTAACTCCATCCATCCAATGGCGGCGGCGTCCGACTCATGTTCCCCTCACTCCCCGACCTTTACCCCGCTGCAGCCACATCCCTTACCAATTATTACGAGTGGACGACCAAAGAAGCGCTTTCGGATAATATACAGCCGACGCAAACGCAACAGCACTACAAACTATAAAAAGCGCCAGCCGGTAACTTGGCTGTCCTCGTGCTCAAGATGGCTTCTACCCTTGCGGAATCGAGACCCTCAGATCTCGAAGCTCAACATGACAATATTCAAGAGTCTGACTATCACGATGAGTTGCAAAAGATTAAATCGGCTGGCGCTATTACTATTTCCCCGGAACTGTTTGAAAAGGTAAGCCCACGACTGACGTGACATCGACTAATGCGATTAGTTATACCTCCAGCCTAAATTCCCGACTGTAGGCGATTTCAGGCAGAGATTCGCCAATCCTACTCCCTTGGGCTTCATGGGGTATTTTCCGGAATGTTGTGCATTACTGAGAATAGTTTCGCTATTGCTACTTGCACATTCTCTATGGTTCTTTTGGGCTGGGGTGGTGCCACTAGTTTGACAGACGTCGTGTATCTCTCAATTGAATCTCTCATCTGACCACTCAGCGGAATATTCTTCTTCACTGGACCTGTGTTGTTACTTCTTACCACCATCTTCGAATGGATCATGGGCAACTTCTTCCCAATGATGGTCTGTGGTCTCTTCGCAGTCTTCTGGCTTTCTTTCGGTGTCCTTCAGCTTCCCACATGGCAAATCGCAGCATCCTACTCCGCAACAGGCAATGCAGCTGAGGGCGCTGCAAGTGTTGGTTACAATGCCGGTATTGCACTTTACTTGATTGTCTGGGTCTTCACTCTATTTACCTTCTTTGTTTTCACTCTGAAGACAAATGTGGTGTTCGCCTTGATTTTCGGCTTTGTGGATATAGGTGTGGCTCTCCTTGTTGGGGCATACTGGAAAGTCGCTTCAGGCGATTATGAACTTGCTGGAAA
>Ga0335073_10005932_pt1 | contig 17163 bp, 16 predicted proteins | sample Lox_Sample_22_FD_207093 | JGI IMG/M metagenome (GOLD analysis project Ga0335073, IMG submission 207093) | Soil microbial communities from Loxahatchee National Wildlife Refuge, Florida, United States - Lox_Sample_2.2 | ecosystem: Environmental > Terrestrial > Soil > Wetlands | place: USA...
CCAGCGATGTCGACGCTGTCCACAGTGGATAGTCGGGTGCCGGGATCAACACCTGATCGCCGTTGTCCAGCAGCGCCTGCAGTGTCAGCGTGATCAGCTCCGAGACACCGTTGCCCAGATACACGTCATCGACGTCGAATCGTGGGAAGCCGTCGACGAGTTCGTAGCGAGTGACCACTGCGCGCCGCGCCGGCAGGATGCCCTTGGAGTCCGAGTAGCCTTGCGCGTAGGGCAGCGCCTGGATCATGTCACGCATGATCACGTCGGGTGCTTCGAAGCCGAACGGTGCCGGGTTGCCGATGTTCAGCTTGAGGATGCGGTGCCCCTCGGCCTCCAGCCGCGCGGCGTGATCGTGTACCGGGCCGCGGATCTCGTAGAGCACGTCCTGCAGCTTTGAGGACTGCGCGAACGTACGCTGGCGGGGCTGATGACCCGTGGTATGCCAGGGCAGCTGATGCGTAGTCACATCAATATGGTGCCATGACTGTCTAATTATTAACGCCTAAATGCGTGTGATCAGCGCTTTCCGGGCGGACGGGCACCTCGGGCGATGCCCAATCCTTTAACCGGCGCTGCCGGTGCCTTGGTCTCGCCATCCTGATCCGCAGACTCCGGTTCTTCCTTTGTTTGCGGCGCTGGCTCAGGCGTCGCGGCCTCAGGCGCTGGCGCCGAAGCCGCGGGTTGTGCGGTGGGAGCAGCCTTTTTGGCGCCGGGCCGTTTGGCTCCGGCCGCGATGCCCAGGCCCTTGACCGGAGTGGCCGGCGCCTTGGCTTCCGGAGCCGCCGCTGCCGGTTCGGGTTTCGCCTCGGGTGCCGGGGCGGGCGTGGATTGTGTTGGGGCAGCAGCCTTCTTAGCGCCCGGCCGCTTAGCCCCGCCGGCGATGCCCAGTCCCTTGACCGGGGCGGCCGGTGCCTTGGCTGCCGGCGCTTCTTCGGTGGCCGGCGCCGGCGCGGATTGTGTTGGTGCCGCAGCCTTTTTGGCCCCGGGCCGCTTGGCGCCGCCGGCGATACCCAGCCCGGTGACAGCCTTGGCGGCCTTGTCCTCAGCGGGCTCGGCGGCTTGCGTTTCGGTGGTTTCTGTCGCCGGAGCGGTTGTGGTTGCAGTCGACGCCTTGGGGGCAGCCTTTTCGGCGTGCTTGGCCGCTTCCTTGGCAGCGCTGCCCTTTTCCGGCAGCTTGACCGCGTTGCGGTCGAGCGACTCGAGCAGCAGCTGCGCCACGTCGCGCACATCGACGCCTTCGCGGCCGGCGGCTTCCTGGCGGTCGTTGACGCCGTCGGTGACCATCACCCGGCAGAACGGGCACGCCGTGGCCACGGTGGTCGCGCCGGTGGCCAACGCCTCGTCGACGCGCTCGTGGTTGATGCGCTTGCCGATGTGCTCTTCCATCCACATCCGCGCGCCGCCGGCGCCGCAGCAGAAGCTGCGGTCGGCGTGACGCGGCATCTCGGCGAGCTTTGCGCCCGAGGCGCCGATCAGCTCGCGCGGCGCCTCGTACACCTTGTTGTGACGGCCCAGGAAGCACGGGTCGTGATAGGTGATGTCCTCGGACACCGGGCTGACGGGGACCAACTTCTTGTCGCGCACCAGCCGGTTGAGCAGTTGGGTGTGATGTAACACGGTGTAATTGCTGCCCAGCTGCCGGTATTCGCGGCCGAGGGTGTTGAAGCAATGCGGACAGGTGACGACGATCTTGCGATCGACGGTCTCGACGCCCTCGAAGAGGCCGTCCAGCGTTTCGACGGCCTGCTGGGCGAGCTGCTGGAACAGGAACTCATTACCCGAGCGGCGCGCCGAGTCGCCGTTGCAGGTTTCGCCGGTGCCGAGCACCAGATACTTCACCCCGGCGATCGCCAACAGTTCCGCGACGGCCTTGGTGGTCTTCTTGGCCTTGTCGTCGTAGGCGCCGGCGCAGCCCACCCAGAACAGGTACTCGTAACCGTCGAAGCTGTCCACGTCCTCGCCGTACACCGGGACGTCGAACTCGACTTCGTCGATCCAGTTGGTGCGGTCGGAGGCGTTCTGTCCCCACGGATTGCCTTTGGTCTCAAGGTTTTTGAACAGCACCGACAGTTCGGAAGGAAACTCGGACTCCATCATGACCTGGTAGCGGCGCATGTCGACGATGTGGTCGATGTGCTCGATGTCCACTGGGCACTGCTCCACGCAGGCGCCGCAGTTCACGCAGGACCACAGCACGTCGGGGTCGATCACACCGCCCTGCTCGGCGGTGCCGACCAGCGGACGCGCTGCCTGCTCGGGCCCGTCGCCCGGTACCCGGCCGAATCCCGACTCCGGGACGTGGTGACCCTCTTCCTTGGCCGTCTCGAGGTCGAGGCCCTCGAGCGGGTCGGCGGTCTTCTGACCAAGTAGGTAGGGCGCCTTGGCCATCCAGTGGTCGCGCAGGTCCATGATGACGAGCTTGGGCGAAAGCGGCTTGCCGGTATTCCAGGCCGGGCACTGCGACTGGCAGCGCCCACATTCGGTACAGGTCGCGAAGTCGAGCATGCCCTTCCAGGTGAAGTCTTCGATCTTGCCGCGTCCGAATGTCGCGTCGTCAGGCGGGTTTTCGAAGTCGATCGGTTTGCCGTCGGCCTCCACCGGCAGCAGCTGGCCCAACCCGTCGGGCAGTCGCTTGAACGTGACGTTGATCGGGGCCAAGAAGATGTGCAGGTGCTTGGAGTGCAACACGATCACCAGGAAGATCAGCGCCACCGCGATGTGAACGAGCAGTGCGATCGTTTCGATCCACTCGTTGGCAGTCGTACCCAGCGGCTGCATGAGCGCGCCCATAGCGTGCGAGAAGAATGCGCCCCGGCCGTAGGGGAAGTTTCCGGTGTTCACCGCGGCGCCGCGGAAGATCGAGTAGCTGAAGATGACCATGAAGATCATGAACAGGATCAGCCAGGCGCCGCCCGTGTGTGACCCGTAGAACCGTGACGAACGGCCGTACTCTTTTGGCTCGGAGCGCAACCGGATGATGGCGAATGTCGTGATGCCGGCTAATACGGCGAGGGCGATGAAGTCCTGCAGGAAGCCCAGCGCGTCCCACCGGCCGACGATCGGGATGTGGAAGTTCGGTTGGAGAAGGGTGCCGTATGCCTCGATGTAGACCGTGATGAGGATGAAGAAGCCCCACATGGTGAAGAAGTGGGCCAGCCCGGGGATGGACCATTTCAACAGGCGGCGCTGGCCGAACACCTCGGCAATTTGCGTCCAGATTCGCGTGCCGATGTCGTTGGTACGACCGCTAACGGGCTGACCGGAAAGCACGAGTCTGGTTAGCCAAGCGACCCGGCGGAGAGCGAGTAGACCGACGATCGCGGTCATGCCGAGGCCCACTACCAGTCTGATCAGCATCTGCGTCTGCACGGAGCGTCTCCCCAAATCGAGGTTACTGAGCGGTAACTTTTACCAGGTTACTCGTTAGTAACTTAGTAACCAGGCCAGCTCATAGTTACATCTTTCGGGCATTAGCCGCGACAAAGGCTGCCCTAACCTGGTTGCGGCAGCCGAGTGCGCGACCGATCAGGGGTTCGTACCCGGTATGTGGATCGGGGGTAGCCCGGGAAGTTGAGGGATGTTGCCGTTCCACCAGTGATGGCGCGGACGTTGCTGCTGCGTCCACGGTTGAGTGGTCACCGGTGGCGCCTCTTCCGGCGGCGTCGTTTCGGCTGAAGGGGGCGTCGTAGTCGGGAGCATCGACGACGGTGTGGTCGTTGGGGCCGATGATTGTGACGACGATGTGGTTGTCGACGGCCGGGTAGTCGCGGGTGCACTGCCCCCGTTGTTGGTGGCCAGAATCACCAGGCCGTAGATGATGATCGCGATCAGCAGCACAACCGCCAGACCCCACAGCGCGAGCACCCACGGTTTGAGGAACCAGGGGGAGGACGTCTCGGTGGCGCCGAATTGGTCGTCATTGTTCGCACCGAGATTGACGTCGCGCGTTGAGTAACCGTCGACACCGAATGGTGGTCTGCTGCCCCCCACAAACGTCGATCCTACCGACTCGGGCCGCTAGGGCATACCGCCGGCTTAGCGGTGATGGTGGCGATGGTGGTCGTCGTCGATGCTCGTGCTCGTCGGCGGTGTGGTGGTCGGCGCCGCGGTCGTCTCCGCGCTGGTCGTCGGCACTTCGGTCAGGGTGGTCGTCGGAGCGGGAGCGCCCGGCTCGGTGGTCGTCGCGCTGCTGGACGAGGGCGGGGTGGTCGTTACGGCGGACGGTGTCGTCGACGAAGTCGAGGGGGCTGTCGAGCCGCCGGTGTGGGTCAGGTCGACGATTTCGTAGATCACCAGCGCCAGCAGGATCACGACGAGCGCGCTCAAACCGATCAGCGCGGCGCGTGTGCGATACCACGGGGTCGACCCGGGCTCGGGCTGCTGCTGCCCGTAGTCGCTGTAGTTGTACTGGCCGGTCGGCGCTTCACTGGGGTCGTCTGGAGGTCCGTAACCCGTCACGGGCGCTGATCCTATCGATGGATCTCCGCGACGTGGCCACCGCGCCTCGACCGGCCGCGCCTCAGAATCCCGGCGGCAGCGTAATCACGGTGTGCGGCAACGTGATTGTCGACGGGATGTGCGGCAAATGGTGGTGGTGATGCGGCGGCTCGGCCGGGGGCGGGGCCTCGGAGGGCGGCGGGCCGTTGTCACCCGGCGGCTCCTCTTGCTCGGGAGTCGAGGACGGCGGTGGCGGTGGCGGGGGTGTGGTCGTCGGCGGTGGAGTCGTTGTCGACGACCGGGCCGGTGTCGACGACCGGGGAGTCGTGGACGGCGTGGTCGTAGTCGGCCCACCTTCGACGCCGTGCGAGAGCTGGATCAGGCCGTAGATGATCAGCACGATCAGGATCGCGACGACGGTGGCCCACGCGACCAGCAGCACCCGATTCCGGTACCACGGGTCCGGTGGACCTTCGAGTTCCGGTGTTTCAGAGGGTCCGGCGGGGTCAGCGGGCTCAGCCTCGGCGTATTGCGCCACGTCGCCCGGATCGTAGCTGGCCATCCGGGTCTGCCGATTGCTCGGGTCGTCCGGCGGACCCCCAGAGCCGTACCCTGTCACGCCCCGATGCTACTGATATCGGCCCGACGCGTCGGCCGGCGGCGCGAGCCTCAGAGCTGCCGGTTCACCTCATCAGCGAAAAGTCGCAGGTGCTCGAGGTCGGACAGGTCCAGCAGCTGCAGGTACACCCGCTGCACGCCGATGTCCGCGAACGGGCCGAGCGCGTCGACAATCTCGTTAGGCGTGCCCACCAGCGGAGAGTTGGACCGCAGCTCGTCGAGCTCACGCCCGATGGCGGCAGCCCGGTGGCTGATCTCGGCGTCGTCGCGTCCGGCGCACACCACAAACGCGGCGGAGTACGTCATCGAATCGATGGGCCGGCCAACCGAATCGACCGCTTCGCGGACCCGCTCGAATTGGGTTTTGATGGTGTCGATCGCGGCGAACGGCACGTTGAACTCGTCGGCGAACGTCGCGGCCAGCGACGGCGTCCGGTTTGCGCCCGTCCCGCCGATGATGATCGGTGGGTGCGGCCGTTGCACCGGCTTCGGCAGCGCCGGCGAGTCCTTGACCGCGTAGTGGACGCCGGCGTAGTCGAAAGTTTCACCGACGGGTGCGGTCCATAACCCAGTGATCATTTCGAGTTGTTCGGTGAGCCGGGCGAATCGCTCGCGCAGCGGCGGGAACGGTATCGCAAAGGCGAGATGCTCGTGTTCGAACCAACCCGTCCCGATTCCGAATTCGACTCGCCCATTGCTCATCTCGTCGACTTGGGCGACCGAGACGGCCAACGGGCCGGGATGGCGGAACGTCGCCGACGTGACCAGCGTGCCCAACCGGATCGACGACGTCTCGCGGGCGATAGCGCCCAACGTCACCCAGGAATCGGTCGGGCCGGGCAGTCCGTCGCCGCTCATCGCCACATAGTGGTCAGATCGGAAGAACGCGGAAAAACCTAATGCTTCGGCGGTCTGCGCGACCGCGAGCTGGTTGGAGTAACTGGCGCCTTGCTGCGGTTCAACGAAAACCCGGAAGTCCACGAACGCCAGCCTATGCCGACCTGCCCGGCTCCTCCTCGCGCCATTCGCGGTGCGCATCGTCGCCGGGCGTGCCGAACTCACCAGCGACCTAGAACGTCACGTTGCCCGACGGCTTCAGCACGAACCCGTGCTGGCCGAGGCTGGTGTCCAGACAAGCAACCAGCCCGTCGCCGCCGACGGCGCAGGTCGCGTTCTGATATGACACCTTCTGTCCGGCATTCAGCAGCGCGCCGGGGTTGAAAGCGCCGATGGGGCAATTGGTCAGCTCACGTTCGATGCGGAAGCCCGCCGAGGTACCCGTGTCACCCACCTTGCCGATCGCACACGATTCCGTCGGCGTAGGACCCGATGCCACACCGGGTATGTCGCGTCGCAAATAATGCCTTGCGAATCACCCGCAGGCACCGGATCGGTGGTAGCGACGAAGTTGCACTCGATGTTGTATAGCGTGGAGAAGCTGACGAAGCGTTTGGGACCTTTCGGTCCGGTACCGATGTAGTTGTCGACCGGCACCGAGGCGAAGCTGTCGAGGTTAGGGAAGCCCGCCGGTAGCGCTGCGGCACACGGCCCGCATCCCACCACGGCCAGTGCCACCGCGATGGTCCCGGCGGTCAAGACCCGCACAGTGCGATCAGCGGCAGTGCCCATCAAAGTCTCCTCAGTCAAGGGTCGATGTCGAATGTCGTTGTATACGTGTGCGGATGGTAAGGGGGCTTCGGGGCATTGTCTCCCGTCGGCCAGCCTTCCGGAATCGGCCAGGTGCTCAACCGCATCGTGACCTGTTCCTGTCCGTTGGGAAGAACTTGCACATTCGTGACGGTCGGGCCGTAGGGAAACGCGGGTTGGTTGTGTGGGCTGGGAATCAGGCCGGGACCGGTGAGCGGTTGAGGAAATTTTAGCCGCGTTTTCGCCGCCGTCATTTCACTTCCTGGCCGGCCGCACTTCAGGCCTCACCTCGGCTGACCACCGGTATTAATGGTTAGGTCGGGATTGTGAATTCCCTGGTGAAGTTGTTCCGTGACACCGTCGCGGTTCGGATATTGGTCTGTATGGCACTCGGAGTCGTCGTCGCTCTGCTCGTGGGCAACGCAGTCGGTTGGCGATTCTCGCTCGCCGGTTGGATCGTGACCGCCGGCGCATACGTGCTGTGGACACAGCGGATTCTGCGCGGAATGGACGCCGAGCAAACGTGCAGATGGTCGACGCGGGAGGACCCGACGCGGTGGGTCGCCGACGTGGTCATCGTGTCGGCAAGCATCGCGAGCCTCGGTGGGGTCGGCTACGTCGTTGTCGCGGGGTCGCACTCCGGGAACGGCGCCGTCGAGGCCGCGGTTGTCGGTGTCCTGACGGTCGGGGCGTCCTGGTTTGCGGTGCACACGCTCTACACCGTCCACTACGCGCGGCTCTATTACTGCGACGAACCGGGCGGAATCAATTTCCACGACCCCGAGGCGCCGCGCTTCCGAGATTTCGCGTATCTCGCCTACACCGTCGGTATGACCTATCAGGTGTCAGACACCGAAATCGGATTGACGTCTATCAGGGCGACGGTGTTGCGGCATGCGCTGCTTTCCTACGTACTGGGTGCCGTTGTCCTGGCGGTGACGATCAATTTGATTGCGGGACTCGGCGCAAAGTTCTGATCGGATCGCGGCGCTTGCGGGCCAGTGGTGACACGATGTTGGCGTGAGCAGCACCGAGTACAAGTAGGCGGGGGCCAGCTGTGCGAAAAGCAATTGCGGTTGGAGTTGCCTTGCTTACCGTCGCGTCGGCTTCCTCGTGCGGCCATGCATCGCACACAGGACTAAGGGACGTCGCGCGGGCAACGCCGGCACAAGTTGCGGTGCCCGCGCGTACCCCGGGGCCAGTTGCGGTTCCCGCGCCCGCGCCGGGGCCAGTTGCGGTTCCCGCGCCTACGTCTGCGGCGCCCGATGAGGCTCCCGCACCGGACTTCGCAACGGTCTCCAAACTGATGAACGATGCGATTGCGGCAGGTACGGCGCCAGGCGGCGTGGTGGTGATCGGGCATGGTGGCAAGGTCGTCTTCCACCAGGCTTACGGCTCGCGCAAGGTCGCCGGCGAACCGGGGCTAGATGGATCGCCTGCACCTGCCGAGCCGATGACCGAAGACACCATCTTCGACATCGCATCGTTGACGAAGCCTCTCGCCACGGCGACCGCGGTCATGCAGCTTTACGAACAAGGCAAGGTTGCGTTCGACGACCCCGTGCAGAAGTATCTGCCTGACTTCAACACGACCAACGATCCACAACGTGCAAACGTGACGGTTCGCATGCTGCTGACCCACACGTCAGGCGAACCGGAAGACGTACGCCTCGACGATCCGTGGGGACTGGACAGACCCGACAAAGCAGAAGGCATTCGCCGTGCCCTCACCACGCCGCTGGAGTCGCCTCCCGGTGAGTATTTCGCCTATGCCGACATCAATTTCATTCTGCTGGGCGCGCTGATCGAGAAACTCACCGGCGAGCCAGAAGACGTGTACGTCCAGCAGAATGTCTTTGCGCCGCTGGGCATGCAAGAGACCCGCTATCTTCCGCCGGCCAAAGCATGCGGCCCACATCTGATGCGAGGAGCTGCAATTGGGTGGGCACCTGCGCCAATAGGGGGCCTGCCGGGCGATTGTCCTGCCGGCGCGTGGAGTACCAGCCTGTTGCCGCGCATCGCACCGACGGTGCCTGACGACGAAAGCAGAAATGATCCAGCCAAGAATCCCGATTTTGATTTCCTGCTTCGGGGCGCCGTGTTTGACCCGTCGACGCGGCGCATGGGCGGAGTGGCCGGGCACGCGGGCGTGTTCTCGACGGCGCACGATGTCAGCCTCTATGCGCAGGCTCTGCTCGATCGACTTGCCAACCGCCCCAGCAAGTTTCCGCTGAAGCAGGAGACGCTGGAGTTGATGACGACTCCTGAGCAGCCCGGACACGCTGCTGGACAGGTCGAGGCGGCCAACAACGCCTCCCGAGAAGCCATCGCGAAGACACCAAACACATATGATCCGCTGCTCGCTCCGCGCTATCCGGCGATCAGGGGACAAAACCTGCGTGGCTTCGGCTGGGATATCGATACCGCCTACGCCGGCACGCGAGGCATGATCTTTCCCGTCGGCAGCTTCGGCCACACCGGCTTTACCGGAACCTCGCTGTGGATCGACCCAAGCTCGGACACCTACGTCATTCTGTTCACGAGTGCGATCGATCCGCGAGACGATCCACCGATCGCGTACCTGCGAGGTGATGTGTCTACGGCGGCAGCCCGGGCCTTGCAGTGAGCAGGCGCGGTGGGCTCAACCGGGTTGCAGCCTGGATGGCCATCGTCGCCGGTGTCGTGGTTGTCGTGGCGGTGATCTTCTTTTCTGGCTGCGCTCGGGGCATCCCGTCGGGCAACAACAACCACGCCGGCCCCGCGATGACGGGGCCTGCCGGCATGAAGGGCGCGGGTGGGATGACGGAACCCGTTGAGAAGCCACAGCCACCAAGCGCTTTCGTCACCGTCTCGGTGGCCACGGTGTGGACCACGCCGCAGAGCCCGCGTCCGGTCGACCATCGCGCCCTGACAAATCCGGTCGATATTCGCGGCTGGCTGTCGGACATGACGCCGGCCCAGCAGGAGGCGCTCACCTCGGACAATCTCACCCAGACGCAGGCCCTCTTCGGCGACCGTGTCTTCGTGGTGGGGCAGCAGGGTGACTGGGACGAGGTGCTGGTCCCCGACCAGCCCACACCGAAGAACGCGCTAGGTTATCCCGGCTGGATTCCCAAGGCCCAGTTGACGACCGACGCCGGCTACAGCGCAATGAAGGACTCGGCTTCCTTCGCGCTCGCCGATCGCGGCGTCACCACCTGGCTGTACCGCGACTCCGGACTCTCCGATCGCGATCTCGAGATCAGCACTAACACCGGCCTACCCGTGCTGACCCACACCGCCGCGGCGGTTCAGGTGGCCACCCCCGATCGCGGCCCGAGGTGGCTGGATGCCCGAACCGTAGCGGTCTACGAAAAGCCCACGGACATATCGCATCCCACTGGAGCCGATCTGGCCCGGTACGCCGCCGAGTTCGTGAATGTCCCCTACCTGTGGGGCGGCCGTGCCGGGTTCGGGTTCGACTGCTCCGGTTTCACCTCCACCATCTACCAGGTGCACGGCATCACCCTCCCGCGCGACGCCGACGCGCAAGCAGCCGACAGCCACGGCCGCGCGATAGACAACTCCGCGCTACAGCCCGGCGATCTGCTTTTCTACTCGCACGGCAGCAAGGACCCCGGCAATCCGGACGCGATCTACCACGTGGCCATGTATTCCGGGAACGGCGAGATGATCGAGGCATTCGACTCGACGACGCCAGTGCGCATCACCCCGGTTCGACTGGGCGCCGACTACTGGGGCGCGCGCCGCTACCTCGACCAACCGCGGTGATAGCTCTACCGCTAAAACGTGTCGACCTTCTGGATGCTGACGAACATGCCGTGCCCGGTGTTCTTATTCGTGAACCGGGTGCCGCTTTCGCTGGCCGCGATCGTCCAGCCCTCCGCGTCATAGGTGAGGTAGTCGATGGTCACGGTCGGGATGTCGCCGAGGTTGCCCACAACCCATTGCACGTCACCGCTCGAGGTGATGTGCACGCCGTTGGCGCGTTCGCCGTCCTGCATCGGGGAGTCGGTGAACTCTGCCTCGCAGCCGACGCTGTCGGCGTTGATCTGGCAGCGTGTCTGACCTGATTTGGTTTCGATGAAGACGTAACCGTTCTGGTCGGGCGGCAACGGGACGGCACCGGCCGGCGGGGTAGCGCTCGGCGGCGCGGGCCGCGCCGGGGCCGGTGAGGGGATAGACGGCTTCGCCTTCGGGAACGACGGCTCGGTTGGCCCAGTGCCCGGGCTCGCCACTGGTTTGCCGTGGATCAGCGAGCTGCATCCGGTCATCAGCGCGGCGCTCATCAGCAGGCCGGCCAGCAGCCGGCCGGCGACCACCGCCGTCTTTGCTTTCTGCGAAAACATCTCAGTGCTAAGCCTACGCAAAAAGTGACGCGAGTGATTGTAGTGACGCGCCCGCTTTGTCCGGCCCGCCGATCGAGAAAGGCGAGCTTACATCTGGGCCCAGACAATTTTGGTCTGCAAGTAGCCTTCGAGCCCGGCCTTGCCGGATTCGTGGCCCCAGCCGGACTGCTTGTAGCCGCCGAACGGCATCGAGTGGTCGTACGGGAAAGCGTTGTTGAGGCCGACGGTTCCGGCTTTGAGTCGCTTGGCCAGCCGGTGCGCGCGGCCGAGTTCTTTGGTCCACACCGTGGCGGCCAGCCCGTAGGTGCTGTTGTTGGCCAACGCGACGGCTTCGTCTTCGTCGTCGAACGGCAGGATGGTCACGACCGGCCCGAAGATTTCCTCTTGGAACAGCCGGCTGGTGTCAGGGTCGAGGTTGGTGACGATGGTCGGGTGGACGAAGTAGCCCTTGCGGTCCAGCCGGTGCCCGCCGGCGACGATCTCCGCGCCGTCGGCCTTGCCCTGCTCGAGATAACCCAGCACGCGGTTGAGCTGCTTTTGGCTGATCAACGGACCGCTCATGGTGCCCTCTTCGTTGGGGGCGCCCATCTTCATGGCGTTGGCGATCGTCGCCATGCCCTCGACGACCTGGTCGTAGACGCCGCGCTGCACCAGAATGCGGGAACCGCACACGCAGGCCTGCCCGGAGTGCACGAATGTGCCGAACGCCGACGACGGGATCGCCTTCTTCAGCTTCGCGTCGTCGAAGATCAGCACCGGGGACTTGCCGCCGAGTTCGAGGGTGACCTTGTTGAGGTTGCTGTCCGCGGCTGCGTGCACGATCGCACGGCCGACCTCGGTAGAGCCGGTGAACGCGACCTTGTCGACGTCGGGGTGCGCGGTGATCGCCGCGCCGACGGTGTGGCCATAGCCGTTGACCAGATTGGCCACCCCGTCCGGCACTCCTGCCTCGGCCAGGATCTGCATGAGCACATGGGCCGAAAGTGGCGTCTCCTCAGCGGGTTTCACCACGCTGTTGCAGCCGGCGGCCAGTGACGGTGCCAGCTTGGCACAGAAATTGAAGACCGGTCCGTTCCACGGGAAAATCAGCCCGACCACGTCATAGGGCTCGCGCAGGCTGTAGGCATGCATGTGCGAATCGACGCCGGTCAGGCCGCCGGTGTTGACGTCGCGGGCGATGCCCTCGATCTTGGTGCACCAGCCGGCGTAGTAGCGGAACCATTCGGCGCCGATCTTCACTTGCATCTCCGCCTGCGCGGGAAACATGCCGCCGTTGAGCATTTCGAGTTCGGCGAGCAGCGTCGCGTTCTTGTCGATCAGTTCGCCCACCCGCCACAGGATCTTGGCGCGCTCGTAGTCGGGCTTTGCCGACCAGATCCCGGACTCGGCGCTCGCCTTCGCGCGCGCCACCGCCTCGTTGACGGCTTCGGTGCCGCAGTCGGTGAACTCGCTGATCTGTTCCTCGGTGGAGGGGTCGAAGACCGGGATGACGTCACCGGTACCGGGACGTTGACGGACCTCATCCAGCACAGCCTGCACCGTCATCGGTCTCCCCTTATCTATGAAAATAGAGTGCCGTACGACGCGTACGTTATGCGCTTAACTACCAGCGGTCAACGCATCCGCCGCGGGCCCGAACATGGTGTGTTTGATCGCGCCCAGCGCGCCGGGGTCCTTGCCGCCGAGGGGCCGAAGGAGGTCGACCGCCGCGGGCGTCACCGCGCCCTCGGCCGCGACGGCATCAACAAGGCCGAGGTGTTCGGCGTCGTCGCCGCCGAAGCGGCGCCCGGTCGTCATCGATGCGACCGCCGCCTGCGGGGTGAGTTTGGCCTGAATGAGTGCGGTCATGCCGGGTGTGAAGGGTATCCTGATGTCCACTTCGGGCAAGCAGAAGAAGCCGCGGTCAGCGCGCATCACCCGAAAGTCGTGTGCCAAGGCCAACATTGCCCCGGCGCCGAACGCGTGGCCGACCACGGCGGCCGCGGTGGGGACGGGCAGGGTGAGCACCCGGGCCAACATGCTCTGGACGCGCCCGACGTACCACTGGGTCTGGTCCCCATTGGCCGCCAGCCAATCCAGATCCAGGCCATTGGTGTAGAACTTGCCGCCGCCCGTAGTGACCAAGCCCTGGGCGCCGGCGCTGATGATTTCATCGAGGTGTGTGTCCATCTCGTCGAGAAAGCCTGGCGAAAAACGGTTTTCGTCAGCGCCGAGGTCCAGGATGGCGATCTTGTCTTCGTAGGTCAGGCCAATCGTCACGGTTTCTTTCCTTTCACCAGAGGGGGTGGTCCGACGTCGAGAACCGCGCGCACCGACGCGCGCAGGTGTTCGCGGGCTGTCGCGCTGCCCAGGCGGTGACGGCTCAGCACGATCGCGGTCGGCAGGTCGACGATGCAGGTGGTGATCGCATCGACGGCGAGCGCGTCTTTGCGGTCCCACACATTGACCGCAAGCCGGATCATCAAGCCGACCAGCAGCCGGTCGAGATCGCTTAGCTCCGCGGCGATCTCGTCGGGCAGATCGGATTCCAGCAGCTCGTCGCGGCTTACCGCCCACAGCAGTTTGGAGGAGCCCGGGTACTGCTCGGCGAAGACCACCGGCGCGTCAGCGGCGGCCACCACGGAATCCCGCGGACCGGCTTCCGACAGGGCCTGATCGACCAACGCGTTTTGTACGGTGAGAAATCGCCGCCCGGCACGCAACCATGCGCGGCCCATCAGGCCCGAGCGTGACCCGAACGTGTGGTACAGCGCGCCATTGGAAACGCCGACGGCGGCGCTGATCGCACGGATGGTTACCGCGGCAGGCCCGGATGCCACGGCCAACGACTCGACGGCGTCCAGAACCCGATCCGGCTCATACACGCGCGGGCGAGGCATGCCGCGATAGTAACAGAGCAGTCGCTCTATTACTCTGCCGCTAGGTCCGGCACATCGCTGGGATGGTCGACGCCTTGTTTGTTCGTAGCCATTACCCGGTTGCGGACCAGAAACCAGCCGCCGACCAAGGCGGGGCCGGCGGCCACGAGCGCCGCGATGACCCAGGGACCCTTCTCAGGGTCGAGCGTCATCAGCACCAGTACGCCCGCTAGGAAAGCCAGCGTGACGTAGCCGCTGTACGGGGCGAGCGGCATCCGGAAGTGCGGCCGCTGCATTGTTCCGGACTTTACCCTGCTTAAGAGCCGGAGTTGGCACAGCACGATCGTCGCCCAGGCCGCCAGCACCCCGATTGCGGCGATGTTGAGCACGATTTCGAAGGCCTCGCTCGGTTTGATCGCATTCAGCACCACACCGAACAACCCGATGGTGGCGGTCAGCAGGATACCGCCATATGGCACACCGTTTTTCGACATCCGTGCGGTGAATTTCGGACCGCTGCCGTTCACCGACATCGACCGCAGGATGCGGCCAGTGGAATACAGTCCGGCGTTCAGGCTGGAGAACGCGGCGGTGAGCACCACCACGTTCATGATGCTGCCCGCGCCGCTGAGACCGATTTTCGAGAAAAAGGTGACGAACGGGCTCTCCCCGTGTTTGTAGGTGGTGTAGGGCAGCAGCAGTGCCAGCAGCAGGACTGAGCCGCAGTAGAAGACCGCGATACGGGCGATCACCGAGTTGATCGCTCGCGGCATGATCTTCTCCGGTTCCGCGGTTTCACCGGCGGCGATGCCGACCAATTCGACTGCGGCGTAGGCGAATATCACCCCAGAGGTGACGAGCACCAGAGGTATCAGGCCGGTCGGCAAGAATCCGCCGTGGTCGGCCCAGAGGTTGGGCCCGGTCGTCCTTCCCTGAATCTTGAAGCGGCCGGCCAGAAATACGATTCCGACTACCAGGAACGTCGTCAGCGCCACCACTTTGATCAGCGCCGCCCAGAACTCGAACTCGCCGAATGCCTTCACCGAGATCAGGTTCACCGACACCACCGCCAGCAGCGCGATGAGCGCGAGCGTCCACTGCGGGACAGCTTGGAACGCGGTCCAGTAGTGGAAGTAGCTCGCGATCGCGGTGCTGTCCACGATGGCCGCCATCGCCCAGTTCAGGAAGTACATCCAGCCCGCGACGAAAGCCGCCTTTTCGCCGTAGAACTCGCGAGCGTAGGAGACGAACGAGCCCGATGTCGGGCGATGCAGCACCAACTCTCCGAGCGCGCGCAGGATAAGGAACACGAAGGCGCCGCAGATCCCGTAGACCAGGAACAACCCGGGCCCCGCTGACGCGAGTCGACCTCCCGCGCCCATGAACAGCCCGGTCCCGATGGCGCCGCCGATCGCGATCATCTGCATCTGCCGGTTGTGCAGGTCGTGGTGATAACCCGCGTCCTCGCGAGCTAGCGCAGCGGACTTGTCGGCAGCCGGGTCCGGCGTGCTGGGCAGCGATGGCATCGAGTTCCTATCGTCCTAGCCTGGTGCAACGCTGCGGCGCCGGACACGCCCCAGAAGTGGAGTGGTGGCGAAACTATCCCACGGAGTGACGTGGCTCTCAACCAGCGGGGAACAAACTCTTGACCAGCGCCGTTGATCCCTTCGACAAACTTGAGTGGATCAGGCTCAACGCTGGCTTGACAGGGGTACGCCGCTACGGGCAGGCTTGAGCGGGGTTCACTCAGCGTAGTGCATACCTATGTTCGACTATCAGGAAGGATCCACAATGGCTCGTGCGGTCGGTATCGACCTCGGGACCACCAACTCCGTCGTCGCAGTTCTGGAAGGTGGGGACCCCGTCGTCGTCGCCAACTCCGAAGGCTCGCGGACCACTCCGTCCATCGTCGCGTTCGCGCGCAATGGCGAGGTACTGGTCGGCCAGCCCGCTAAGAACCAGGCGGTGACCAACGTCGACCGGACCATTCGGTCCGTCAAGCGGCACATGGGCACCGATTGGTCCGTCGAGATCGACGGCAAGAAGTACACCGCGCAGGAGATCAGCGCTCGCATTCTGATGAAGCTGAAGCGCGACGCCGAGGCCTACCTCGGTGAGGACATCACCGACGCGGTGATCACCACACCCGCCTACTTCAACGACGCTCAGCGCCAGGCCACCAAGGAAGCCGGCCAGATCGCCGGCCTGAACGTGCTGCGCATCGTCAACGAGCCGACCGCGGCCGCGCTGGCCTACGGCTTGGACAAGGGCGAGAAAGAGCAGCGCATCCTGGTGTTCGACCTCGGTGGCGGCACCTTCGACGTGTCGTTGCTGGAGATCGGCGACGGCGTCGTGGAAGTCCGCGCCACCTCGGGTGACAACCACCTCGGCGGCGACGACTGGGACGACCGGATCGTCAACTGGCTGGTCGACAAGTTCAAGGCCAGTGCCGGCATCGACCTGACCAAGGACAAGATGGCCATGCAGCGGCTACGTGAGGCCGCCGAGAAGGCCAAGATCGAACTGAGCTCGAGCCAGGGCACGTCGATCAACCTGCCCTACATCACCGTTGACTCCGACAAGAACCCGCTATTCCTCGACGAGCAGCTGACGCGTGCGGAGTTCCAGAAGATCACCCAAGATCTGCTGGACCGCACCCGCAACCCGTTCCAGCAGGTGATCAAGGACGCCGGTATCTCGGTTTCCGAGATCGACCACGTGGTGCTGGTGGGTGGTTCCACCCGTATGCCCGCGGTGACCGACCTGGTCAAGGAGCTCACCGGTGGCAAGGAGCCCAACAAGGGCGTCAACCCCGACGAGGTTGTTGCCGTCGGTGCCGCCCTGCAGGCCGGTGTGCTGAAGGGTGAGGTGAAAGACGTTCTGCTGCTTGACGTTACGCCGCTGAGCTTGGGTATCGAAACCAAGGGTGGCGTGATGACCAAGCTGATCGAGCGCAACACCACGATCCCGACCAAGCGGTCGGAGACCTTCACCACGGCCGACGACAACCAGCCGTCGGTGCAGATCCAGGTCTATCAGGGTGAGCGCGAAATCGCTTCGCACAACAAGCTGCTCGGCTCCTTTGAGCTGACCGGCATCCCGCCGGCTCCGCGCGGCGTCCCGCAGATCGAGGTCACCTTTGACATCGACGCCAACGGCATCGTGCACGTCACGGCCAAGGACAAGGGCACCGGCAAGGAGAACACGATCAAGATCCAGGAGGGCTCCGGCCTTTCCAAGGAAGAGATCGACCG
>Ga0335073_10005933_pt1 | contig 17162 bp, 19 predicted proteins | sample Lox_Sample_22_FD_207093 | JGI IMG/M metagenome (GOLD analysis project Ga0335073, IMG submission 207093) | Soil microbial communities from Loxahatchee National Wildlife Refuge, Florida, United States - Lox_Sample_2.2 | ecosystem: Environmental > Terrestrial > Soil > Wetlands | place: USA...
GACCATACCGCTGCTTCGTAGCTCAGGCAACTCCGAAGCGCATTGACAAGTACCTTTTCGAAGGGAAGGTCTGGATCGACGTCGATGACTACGCCGTGGTGCGCATCGAAGGCCATCCCGCGGCCAACCTGTCCTTCTGGATCAAACGCGCGGACTTTATCAGAAAGTATCAAAAGATCGATGGCTTCTGGCTCCCACAAAGGGACGAGACCTATGTTCAGGTCAGATTCTATGGCAAGAAGGTTCTGACCATCGATCACGGTGAGTATGTCGTGAAGGGGAAGGGTTGACATTCCAATAGGACCGCCGCTTACCGGCTAAGTTTCGCGGATACTGGATAGTGGTCGGAGGCCCGGATACCGTCGTGCACTCGCCCTTCCGAAACGACTGTGCCGGACGAATATATCCAATCGATCGGCTGGACGCGCTGGAACGGTCTCCGGGTTGAAGTCGTCGGACGGTCCGGCAGTCCTACGGCATCGTAAAATCCGGCGTCGTCGAGCATCCCCGCGGCGGCGCTATTGCTCGCGTTCAGGTTGAGGTCGCCGCCCAATATGACCAGGGAAGACGTCGCATGCTGCCGGGCGTCTTCCAATGTTTCCCCCAGTTGGTCGAGCCGAAGCATCTCATTCCCTTTGCTCTCCAGGTGCAGGTTATAGGACACAAGTTTCCGGCCGTATATCAGTGCTTCGGCAACCAGAGCGATCCTTCCTCCCAACCGCCGCTGAAAGATTTCGGCCTGCGGTACATACCAACGGGGCTTCCAGAAATCCGACTGACGCTGAAATCGGATGATCCGTCCATTCGAAAGGGGCCAAGGGGAAAGCGCCGCCATCCCGTGAAGCGCCGGTGAAGATTCGGAGCCCCCGCTCAGCTCCTGGAATTCCGTGCCAAAAACATAGTTCACACGGAGCGAGCGCGCAAGCTCGCGGCCTATGTCCACTCGGCCGCTGCGGCGCGCATTCAGATCCACTTCCTGCAAGAGGATAAGATCGGCCTCGACGTTTCGCAGAAATTCGAGAATCCCTGGGTATTGCTGGCCGCGCTCGATATTCCAGGTGACGATGTGAATGTAATCCCGCGACCAGGGAGGCCCGTCACCCGTCGTGAATCCGTCTGCAATCACCTTATCCATCGGCATGCCCTAAGCGGTAGCCGGAGGAGTCTCCACGGTCGACCTCGGCACCATCGCGAAGGTCCGGTAAGAATAAAGAGCGATCGGCCAGACCACATTCGCGCCCAAAGCCGCAAGAATAAAGGCGACGTTCGTGATATTGAAGTGCGCGAAGAACAGGAAAGCATAAGGCAAAAAGCAGCGGCGGATCATGAACTCGGTGTGCCTGCCGAGGAAAAGGAATGGGTTCGACCGCCGGTTCGATGCCTGAGCCTGCCAGATTCTCAAATACTGTTCGGGGCGTCCCGAGGCCAGCCGATGCCGCTGCAGCCCGGTGGTCAGAAAGCTGGCGACCGCGCCGAAAAGAAGCAGTCCGCCCCACGCCAGATAAACCCGCATCCCCGAACTCCGCGCCAGCCCGATCGTCATGCCCGCGAAGATAAACAGGTAATAGAGGTAGTCGCAAATCGTCTCCAGCCAGCAGCCGAACTCAGACTCTTGCAGTGTAAGACGCGCGACCTCGCCATCGCATCCATCGAGTATGCTGGCAAACACCGATAGAGCGGCGCCCGCAACCATGTTCCAGTATCCGCCGAGCGCGAAGAACACACCCGCAAGAAAGCTGACGCCGAGAGTGAAGAGGCTGACCATATTGGGTGTGATCGGAAAGTGAATCGCCATCCGGCTAATGGGTATGGAAATCCTGCGATTCATCCGCGCAAAAATGCCATCCGTAGGTTTGACGAGCCACCGGTCCAGTTTTCGCTCGGCCAGCAAGCGATCTTGCGATGTGAGAATTCGGTGCCATTCATCGTCTCGCACCGGCTCGCACGCTACCGGGTATTTGCCGACGAGCCACGCATCCAGTTGCTCGATCGTGCCGCAACTGGATGGGCAACGCGATGCAACATCGAGGGCTCGGTCCGCGGATAGCACATAGATGCCGGCTAACTCGCTGCCTGTAGTAAACGCCAGGGCGCCGCCTTCGCCATTCCAGCCGGCGGCGCGTCGATGTAAAGAAGGACGATACGTTCGATCGCCGGCGATCAGCACCACGCGTTCCTCCGCGCCGACCACGTTTTCCACAATGGACCGCAGCGATGGATTCTCTCCCACCGGATACCAATCGATGGATGCAGGAAGGCGCCCGGTCGCCATCAACTCGCGTCTCACCGATGTTACCACTGCACCGTTCGGGGCAACCACGGTTTGCGCCGTGCCGCTCAGGACAACCACAATTCGTGCCGCGCCTGCCTTTTGAGCTCCCAGAATGAGGCGGAGCAAAGCGGGGAGCGCGCCAACCCGAGAGAGTGGCGACTCCAGCTCCTGAGCGAGAATCACTGCAACATGTGACGTGCCTGTCAGCGCGCTCTTTTTCTGAGATTGGATTTCGGCTTTAGAATTCATTGCATCTCCACTGTTGCTATGAGTACCTTCCTGGAGTGCGGCGTTGGGCTTCGACTTGGACAACGTCAGCAGGCAAATGCCCCCCATCGCTGCCCAAAAGAGGGCCCGGATCCGCCGCGTGAGCGCCAGGGTCAGTCCGATGGTCGTGGTCAGACCCAGCACCTTCGCGACCACCATGTTTCCACCCTCATACGTCCCGAGGTTTCCCGGATTGAAGACACCGATGATGTTGACGAGTTTGGTCAGCGCCTCGATAGCGAGCGCGGCGAAGACGGTGACCCGGACGCCCAGGAGCCGCAGGATGAGATAGACCTCTGCCACTGCCGCCATATGGCATGCGAGATTCAGCGCGAAACTGCCAAGGAATGCTTGCGGGGAATGGTGGAAAAAGTCAAGCAGTTTGGTTTCCACGGACGAGATCAACGAGCGCTTTCTCCCGATCCAGCCGCTCAGAAAGCCAATGCGGCCCAGACCATCCGCAGTCTTGGAGAAAACCGCCCACCGCTTTCGGACCGCTGCCGCGGCTGCGATAAGGACGCATAGAAGGATGAACACAACGACTTCCGCATAGAGCGAGACTTTCCGTGGCAGCGGCAATACGACCAGCACGGATATCATCCCTACCGTGGTAACTACGGCGGCGCTTAACACGAAAAGAGCGCGGTCGAGCATCACCGAGGCGATCCTGCTGGCAACGGGGAGCGCCGAATTCAGAAGAGAAACGCGCAAGGTCTCGCCCACCAACTGTCCGAATGCCCCGAATTGCCCAACCGCTTCGGAACCCAGCCGCAGCGCCAGCATACGCGCGAAAGACACTGTGTGCCTGTCGTCCACCAGTGCCAATCGCCACGCCCACGTCTTCACTACGTGAGAGAGCCCGGCCAGTCCGAGTACGAGGCCCAATCCCCATCCCAGGGCGGCAATGTTCTCCAGGACCTTCCCTGGACCGGCGCGCTCGATCAGGCGAACCAAAAGCGACGCCCCGAATACTGCCGCTACGAGCCGTAGTGGCCGTCGCGTCCTGGATGCGGCGCTAAACACTCGCCAAAGTCCCCACTTCCGGGCAGGAAAGAGGCCGGTCGAAGCTGTGCTCGGCGTATTCCAGGGCCTCGGGCGTGTCCACGTCCTGCCATTGGGCCGCGCCGATCTCCAAGCCGCGCAGACGGCGCGCTCGCGCAAGCTGCCGCATGCCATCCGAAAGTGAGCAATCCCCGTCCCTCGCGACGGATTCGAGACTGTCGAACAACGCCGGGCTGCAGAGAAACATTCCGGTGTCCAGCGCGTCGTAGCTGCGGATCTCCTTGCCGATATCCACAATCAGTTCGCCTTCCCGCCGGACCTTGGTCGCATCGTCAAGATCGAACACATCGTCAATTTTGGGATCCACGCAGAGAATCACTTCGCCTGGCGCCAGCGGCTGCCGCATCAGAACTCTCGCCGTCTCCGGCTCAAAAAGGTGATCCGCCATCACCAGCAAGAAATTATCGTGGAGCTCGTTTCTGGCCTTGAGAGCCGACATGCCATTCTGTTTGTGATACTCCGGGTTTTCCACAAAGGTCACGGAGACGTCCCCGAGCCATCGGCTGTCGCACCATCGGCGAATCAAGTCGGACCGGTATCCGACCACAATCACGAACTCGTTGATCCGGGCTTGTTGCGCCCTGAGAATCACGTGCTCGAGGATGGGCCTGCCGCGAAACGGAACGAGCGGCTTTGGAAGCCCGGATGACACCGATCTCAAACGCGACCCGTTACCGGCAGCGAGAATCAGACACTGATTGACTTTCACCAAGTGCCACCTTAATGTGTGAGATTCAAAATCCCACGACGAACTTTCCTCTGAATGTGCGCGGCGGACTGTTGAACAATGCGCCGAATCGAAAACTGTCCAGATCGTCTTGCACGTCTCTGGGATTAAAGTGATTTGTGACGTTGAATATGCCGACCCCTACCTTTGCCTTCCGCTCCTTACCAAAAAACGGCAGCCGTATCTCCTTCACCACCTGGACATCGATAGAAGCGAAGGACGGAAACCTAAGGTCATTTCGCGGACCGACAAATTCGCGAAGCTGATTTTCCCGCGAGTATGGGAACCCGGTGTGCCAGTCGAAAACCGGCACTACCGTCACCCCTTTGGGAGCGGCCAATTCGCCCCACGCCAGCACGCGATTGGGAGCGTCGAACGGAAGGCGCGCTCGCGCGTCCGGCTGGATAACCGCTTGTGGATCGTTCCCGAAGAACTGATTGAAATCGTTGAGATCGCCGTACGCTTTGGACCTGACGAACGAAGTATTCAAGGTGTTCCGGCGCACTCGATAGACGCTCGTGACCTGGAACTCCCGGTAGGAATCCCGGCCGTTATTGGACAGTAGCAACGAGCTGCCGCCTACGCCTGTCAGCGGCGCCAGAACGAAGTTATCGCGAGTATCCCGCCCCTGATAAGCCACGCGGAGCAACAGATTGCTGCGGATCTCACGGTCAATCTCGACATTCCAGGCGCGGCTTCTCGGATTTCGAATTCCGCCCGCGATCAGGTTCGTGTACGGCGTCGAACTCATCACTTGACCTGCCGCATCCAACGCCAGTAGAGTCCGGCCGGGAAACTGCGGGAATACCGGGATGTTCAATGGCACGCGGTCGTAAAATAGGCCGGCGCCTGCTTTCAGCAGAGTCTTTCGATCACCCGTCAATGCAAGCGTGAGGCCGGCCCGCGGAGCTGCGTGGGTGGAATGCGTGACCGAGTCGCGATCAAACCGCAGACCCAAATCGAACTGCAGCCGAGTCCCGGTTCTCCACTGGTCGCCCACAAACCAGGCGAATTCGTTCTGGTCTACGGAAAAGGCCGCGGAGTCCCCGAACTCGATGCGCTCGAGCGCGTATCCCGCCGTGCCAACAATATCGACGGGTAGGAACTCCTCGCGACCATCGTAGGAGCTTCGCGAAAAATCCAAACCGGCCTTGATCTCATGGGTGCCGAAGAAGTGCTTGGGGGCTGCCTGGAAGGTCTCCTGCCATTCGAGGCGGTCGCTTCGGCGATGTTGCTGGTCAAAAAACCCGCCTTGAGTTGTTTCCACGAGTAGCCGGTACGGATCGGCGCTGTTCGGCAGCACGTCGGCATTGAACCGCTCATAGTTGATCTGCGAGCTGAGCACCCCATCCTCTCCAACAACAAAACGGTCCTGCATCGAAGCCTGATATCCGCGCTGGTGCAGATCCGGTGTAGAGGGTTGCGGAGCAAACGTATTCAGTCCCAGATACGCGAGCTTCTCGGGAAACACGTTAAACGAGAACGTACTGGTCTGTCTGTTGCTGATCTTTGCGTCTATCTGGGTGAATGAGTTGAAGGTCTCGATCTTGATATCGCGCTGCAAGGGCGGCAGGCTCTGCACCGGTGTGCGTTCGTAGCGATATTCAAAGGACTGCGTGAAGGCGATCCGGTCCTTCACCAAGGGTCCGGTAACAGTGAGCCGGGGCGTGAAGGACTCGATCCCGACAATGGCGCCATCCCGGTCGCGGGCCCTGGGAAGCAGATTCTGCACCGAGAGATGAAGCTTGTTTAGGTTGCCGGCTCGGGTCTCAACGCGGGAAACGGCCCCTGTGAATTTTCCGTATTCAGGGTCGTAAGGACTGGAGATCACTTGCACCGTGGACACCACGTCGATCGGAAGGTTGATCGCCTCGCTTCCGGTGGCCGGGTCTGAAACGTTCGCCGAATTCACCAACCAGCCGCTCTGCGTCGAGCGGGACCCTTTCATGTTGATGTGTCCATCGGGTCCACGAACGACGCCGGGGACCAGGGGCAGCAGACTCTCAACTTTCTCCGTGTCATTTGGGGCGTTATCGACTGTCGATTGTGTGAGAGTCGTTGATTGCGCCGATTGCGCGGTCACGCCCGGATCGGCCGCCGTTACCGTCACGGCGCTCGTCACCGTGGCTAATGTCAATGGCAGAGGCGCCTCGGAAGTCCCTCCAGTCTTGACGTCCACTCCAACATTGCCGGTCAAACCTGGTAGGTTTGCTACCACGGTGTAGCGGCCTGGAGGCACCGAATCGAAGACGTACCGCCCTTCCGAGTCCGACTGCGTTTCCCGGTCTGCCGGCCCGTGCAGCACGATGCGAACACCGGCCACGGCAGAGATCTGGCCGGCCTCAGTCCTGGTGAAGACGTCACCGCGTATGGAACCGTTTGCGGCAGCGGCTTCCTGCGCCGAGGAGTGCAGCGCCGGCGCCAGCAGAGAGAACGCGATGAGAACAAATCGTCGCATGAATGACCTTCTTGTCCGCATGGCGCCGGCACCGGCATAACATCAAGGGTTCGTCACCGAAGAGAGCTTGGCCACCAGAGGCTTTGCGGCCGTCGGCGTATCCGTTCCACCCTGCACAACTTCGCGGTTGGTGATGCGCTTTCCGTAGAGAGCTTTGTTGCTGGATTCGTCGATCGTCAGAGTCGCCCCGTCGAGACCGAAGCCGGCGAAAATGCCGCTGGTTCGGCCGAAAAAGAGGATCTTGGCATTGGGGTCGTCGTGCGCCGATTTGCCGTTGCCCCAGGCTGCCGAAGCATCGGAGCCGACGGTAAAGCGCTCGGACAGCAGTTTCTCGCGACGTTCCTTATCCAAGGAAAGAATCACGATATCGATCTGCTCGCCGCCGACCTGGACACCCAGGCTGCTGCTCTCGAGCGTCACGGCGCCGGGGGCAGACCAGCCATTCGCGGTGCGGCAGAAAATGAATCCGCGCCCATAGCCAACACCGATCACGGCGGCGCCTTTCTTGAATCCCGGAATCACCGCCACGCAGTCGGCACGAGCGATCTGGTCCTGGCGAATGCCATTCTTGTCGCCAGTCAGCGAATTGAGAACGGTGACGGCCTTTCCAAGCCGGCCTGCAACATTGTCCGCTGCAGCAGCCGGAAATATTCCCGCTGCCGCTAAAAGAAGAGCGACGTGTGTAACTCGCATTTGAGTGGACCCTTTTCTGAGATGAAGTTCAAAACTGCCATCAATAAAGATGAGGGTTGGCATTCGCCTTTTGTTGGCGGCGACGATCTGCCGCAAACACTTTGTTCATGCGGAAAGTCATCTAAGTGATGGCGAGCGAGCATCCACAATGACGGCCGAGACCTTGGTGCAACTCGGCCAATTGGGAACCTTGCTGATCGGTTCTCTTGGGGTCGGCGTAGCCCTGCGGAATCAGCACCGGCAACTAAACGCGCAGATGTTCATCGAGTATTCCCGGAGGTTCGAGGACCTTCTGCGCCTGTTCCCGACCGAGGCGTGGCTCGCAAACCGCAATTCCGGACAGCCGCTGCCGCCATCCAGCCAGGAGCTGACCGATTGCACGCTCTACTGCATTCAGTTCATAGCAGATGTTTACTATCTTCACCGGGGCGGATACATCTCGACTCATCTTTGGCTTCTTTGGGAGCGCGAGATCGAGCGCACTTTGAGCGGTCCAGTATTCAGGCGGGAGTGGGAAAGCGTGGCGACCGAATTCTCCCATGACCGCGACTTCCTTTGCTACGTCGACAAACTGACGAAGCGCAAGCGCTGTTAGCGGCCGGAGTTTGCCGCGAGAACGCACCGAATCCACCGAAGCAGAGTCGAGCGGACTTCATCCCGGTTAATTTCGTTGAGCATCTCGTGCCGCCCGCCGGGATAGAAATCGTAGGACACGTTCCAGATGCCCGCTTGACGATAGCGTCCGATGAGCGCGGACACTCCTTTCAACTGCTGGCCGACGGGATCTTCGCTGCAAGAAAAAACATAGATCGGTAAATCGTGCCGGATCTTGCGCACGCGGGCTGGATCGGCTAGACGGGGCGCCGCTGAGAAAAACGACTCGTTCGCAGCGGGCTGCAGCCATCCGAAACACAACGGATCGCTCAAATACCTGTCCACCACCGCCGGATCGCGGCTAAGCCAATCGGCCGGTGTGCGGGCAGGCTCGAAAGCGGCGTTGACGATTTCCGCCGGCGCACGGTTGCCGGCGTGTGCGAGCCGTTCCAGACCATCGAGAATGCCCGAACCCGACAGCGCCAGCCCGTAGATGAGATCGCTGTGATCCTGCACATATTGCTGGGCGGCGAACGAGCCCATACTGTGCCCCAGCAGGATGAGCGGGATGCCCGGCTGGTCGCATCTGGCAATCCGGCTGAGCCGCACCACATCTTCTACCAGCAGGTCAAAGCCACTTGGTCCGAAATCGCCGAAGGACTCTTGGGAAAGCGCAGTCCGTCCGTGCCCGCGGTGATCGTGGCCGTATACAACCAGCCCGGCTGCGACAAGGCTCTCGGCGGTGCCGATGTACCGTCCCATGTGCTCGCCGAGGCCGTGAACCAGCGCTTTCCCAACGCATGCAAGCGATCTCCATCCCGTCGGCGCTTGGTGAGTCGGAAGGGATGAGGCGCGATTTCCGCTGCGTTCATCGTTTGCCTTACTGCGGTACTTTGCGGTCCGGCTGCTGGCGGATCCGTACCAGGCTCCAAGGGTTCCGCTTGAGCAGATCGGTTAACTGATCCAGATTTTCCGTCGCAACGCGTATGTTCTCGATCGTCTGCCGAACATTGTCATCGTTGACGCGCACGCCGGCCTGGATGCTGGCAATCAGGCTCTTTGCCTGGTCCATGGCGGAGTGTAATTGGGCAAGGTCCTGCTTGATCGGCTCGCGCAATTGATCGATGGTCGAATTTACATTGGCTACGGTGGTGTCCGTATGATCCAACAGAGGCCCGATTTTGCCGATTGTGGAATCGGCGTCCCGGGTTACCAGCAGGATCTGGTCGCTGATCTTGTTGAGTTTGGGAGACTCTTGGGCAAGCAGAGTATTTGCCTGACGGAGAATTCCCGCGATCTGCGTGCGGTTCGCCGGTCCGGTTGCTTCGTTCAGATTTGCCAGCAGCGTCTTGGCATCCCCGCTGATGCTTTTCAGTTCCCCTTGTACCTGCGTAATCAGGTCCGCTGCGCTGTCTGCAATTCCGGAAAGCCTTCGCGCCATCTCATCGATGCTCACCGTTTCCACGGAGGAAATCACCTCGCCGGCACTCAGGCGCCGGGCATCCTGCGCACCGGTGGTAATCGAAATCGCCGGGCTGCTCATCAGGGTCACGGAACCGAGAGTCGCTACGGATTTTTGATTCACAGGGGTTCCTTCTTTTACGTCGAGCAGAATTTCGATCCGCGTCGGATCCTGATTCCAGGCCCGCACCGAAGTGACTCGTCCCACCGCAATCCCGCCAAACAGGACCTCTGTCCCAGGCGCCACGCCGCCCGCGTAGCGCAGATAGGTCTTATATGCCGTCAGATGGCGTCCCCATTGCTCATTGCCTACGTAGTACACCGCCACGCCCAACATGAGCAGACAAACGATTACGAATATCCCCACTTTCGATTCCGTGTTCACCGAGAATCCTCCAGGTAACGTTCAAAGTAGTGGTCGATTGCCGCGGCGTCGGCGATTTCGTCCGGGACCCGGTCCAGAAACTGCCGGATGCGCGGATGGGGATTGTTCCGCATTTCCTCCTTGGTGCCCACCGCGATCAACGACCCCTTGTACAGCATCGCCATGCGGTCCGCGATTCGGAACGCGCTCGCCATCTCGTGAGTCACCACGATGACGGTCATGCCGAACGCGCGTTTGAGCCCCAGGATCAGTTCATCGAGTTCTGCCCCAACGATCGGGTCCAGGCCCGCAGATGGCTCGTCAAACACCAGTACTTCGGGGTCGAGCGCCAGAGCGCGCGCCACTGCGGCACGCTTCTTCATCCCGCCGGAGAGTTCCTGTGGGCTGAGATTTCCGGCGTCCGCCAGACCCACCACCGCGAGTTTCATCCACGTCATGAGACGAATCGTTGATTCCGCCAGCCGCGTGTGCTCCCGCAGGGATAGCGCGATGTTGTCCTCTACCGACATGGAATTGAATAGGGCGGAATTCTGAAATGCGACTCCGATCGAACGCCGGACTCTCTTCAGATCGTTAGGCTTGCACTTTGTAAGGTCAATGCCGTTGACCAGGACGCTTCCGGATTCCGGCCTCTCCAGCCCGATCATCTGGCGCAAGAGCGTGCTCTTCCCTGATCCACTGCCACCCAGCAACACCATGGTTTCTCCTGGTAGTACCTCGAGATTCACGCCGTCGAGGACGCGACGTCCGTTGTAACTCACCACCAGGTCGTGGACCGAGATTACGGGCTTGGGCGACGCTGTGATTGGTATGTCAGCCATCGCCTCAGTGTGCTCCCGTCAGGTAGAAGATGGCCGTGAATCCGACGTCGGCGAGAATGACCAAAAACGTGGACTTAACCACCGCGGCGGTGGCCGAACGGCCCACGGCATCCGGCCCGCCGTGCACGCGGAAGCCTTCCAGACACCCCACGTGAACGATAATCGTGGCAAAGGCAAGGCTCTTCACCATGCCCGTCATAATGTCGCGTAGTGTCATCGAGTGGGCCACGGACTGAAGGTAAATCCCCAGGGCCATCCCGGTGGTGATCCTCATGAAGGCGCCGCCCGCCAGAATTCCGCACACGCTACAGACGACCGTGAGGCATGGAAGTACAATCAGGGCCGCTAGGTATTTCGGCGCAAGTATGAATTCAATGGGATCGATCGCCATGGTGCGCAGCGCGTCGATCTCCTCTGTAACCACCATGCTGCCGATTTCGGCCGAGAATGCCGATCCCGACCGTCCGCTCACGGCGATCGCCATGAGCAGCGGCCCCAGTTCCCGCATGAAGCCAATGGTCACCAGGGGGACCACCATTTCCATCGCGCCCATGCGGCGGAGTTGCGAAGCTCCTTGCATGGCGAGAATGAATCCCGAGCAAACCGCCATGATTCCGACCATCGGAGCGGCGTTCACTCCGACCACAAGCATCTGAACCACCGCGGATCGCCAGCGAAACCGATTGCCCATCAGCGGCAGCACGCGCCCGAGGGTTCCCAACGCTTCACTGAACTGAATCGCCAGTGCTCCCACGTACCCTAAGTGCCGCAGAGTCGAATTTCCGATGCGTTCAACGGCAGAGGCGCTCATGCGGTGTCACCGGTTGGCATGTCGGGATGGACCTCCTGGAACAGATGCAACATACGAGTCGCCTCCAGTAAATATCGCGGGCGCTCTCGAAGGCCCGTGATGTAAAAGCCCTTCCCCCGAGCTCGGGCGGCCTTGAGAGCCTCGACTAAAACGGCGAGCCCCGAAGTGTCGACATAAGCGACTTCATCAAAGTGGATCGTCAGGCTGTGGCAGCTTGGGGATTCGAGGCGCCGCAGAAACAACGTCAACACATCCGGAGCGGAATCGATCGTAAGCCGACCGGACAGAGAGACGGCGCAGTTACCGCCGAGATCTTCGCAGTGCGCCCGGATGGCTGAATCCAGCGTTACGGGTTTCGATGTTTGCCAGGGAAATGCCACAAGTCCTTATATAAGACGATCAGTTACCAGCGCATTTTGTTGGTTGGAAGAAATGGCCAAACAAGGAATCGTTTTCCCGCATCTTGTTTTTTAGAGGCTACAAAGGAGTTGACGGCGGGCTCATCACTGGCGGAACTGGAAGACCGCGCTCTAATCGAAATGGCGCTGGGTGGACAGACTGAATGTTTTAGGATTCTAATGGATCGCCACATCGGGGCGGTAAAGAGATGCCTCGGCGGCATGCTGCGGAACCCATCCGATGCGGAGGATGTCCTCCAGGAGGTACTCCTGAAAGTGTGGCGCGGTCTGTCGACCTTCCGGGCAGAGTCCAGTTTCCGCACCTGGATCACTCGCGTCGCGATCAATGAGGCGTTGACGCTATACCGGCGCGATCAGGCCAAACCCCCTTGCCAGGAACTCCCCGACCTCAGTGTCCTGGCCTGTTCTGATGAACGGGTGGATCAGGCTCTCATACGTGATGAAAGAGCCCAGGCGGTCCGCCAGGCCGTAGTTGGTCTCCCTCAGATGTACAGCCAGGCACTGATCCTCCGCGATCTCGACCAACTCAGCCTGCAGGAAACCGCTCGACGGCTGCATGCTAGCGTTTCCGCGGTAAAGACGCGGATTTTCCGGGGGAGGCTAATGCTATCGGCGGCGCTCCGCCGCTCTGGAAAGCAGGAGATGCTGCGCGCCGCCTAGAGGCCGCGTAATCGGGCCGGATCAGTTCATGCATGAAACTGTTCATTTTCTCGAGCGTCACGGCTACTGGCTCCTGGCTGGATCGGTGCTGGGCCGGCAAGCGTGCCTGCCGATCCCTGCCAATTTGTTTCTGGTTGCGGCGGGCGCCCTGGCGCACTCGGGGGAGCTCAGTTTAACGGCCATTCTAGCCCTGTCAGTGATCACCTTTGTGCTGGCCGACCTGGGATGGTATGGGGCCGGCCGGCGATGGGGAGAGCGGACGTTGCACTTTCTAGGGGGGCTGTCGCGAGATCCGGGCTCTCTCGTCCACAGGGCGACCGCTACTTTCGCGAGGCATGGAGTGAGAACGCTCCTCGTCTCCAAATTCGTCATTGGACTCGATGCCGTGGCCGCTCCCCTAACCGGAGCGAACCACATTGGGCCGATGACCTTCGTTTTATTCGACGCGGTCGGAGCCCTTTTCTGGTCCACCGCCTATTTGGTTCTCGGGTATATCTTCAGCAATCAATTAGATCTCGTGGCCCTCCATCTCGCCCGCATGGGTACTCTATTGGCGCTGGCTGTCACGGCCTCCATCGTCGTCTATATGGTAAAGAGGCTGATTCGCTGGCAGCGTTTTGTGCGCCAGTTTAAGTTGGCGCGAATCACTCCGGAAGAGCTCCACGCCAGACTGAATGCAGGCGAGGATATTCTGCTGATCGATCTGCAAGATCCGTCACACCGTTCTGCGCCGGTGCTGGCGATCCCGGGCGCTGTTCGGATTAATCCCCACAGGCTGGAGCAATGCAGCGACGTAGAGATAGCGCCCTCACGTGAAGTCGTCCTTTATTGTGCGTCTCCCGGCGAATTCACAAGCGCGCGCGTGGCGCTGGCTCTTCAACGGCGAGGCATCGGCCACGTCCATCCGCTGGCCGGCGGCTTCAGCGGATGGCGCAAACGAGGCTTCCCGGTTACGATAGTGGCCGCCGCTCCTCTGAGTTCGGCCACTTCTCTTGCCGCGCCTTTCCCCCGGCCTTCCCCGTGATGAGCGACCCCTGGCGGCGCTCAAACAAACGCGTCAGCCCGCCAATCGTATCTACTGAAGGCCGATTGATTCGGCCAGGAGGATGCATGAAGAGCAAAACCGCGATCGTAGCCACCGTGCTCGTTGGAATCTCATTGTTGAGTGGGAGCAAGGCGTTTGCCCAGAATACGGCTGCCCAAGCCGCCTCAACCGATGAAGACATTAAGCTTCTCCGGAAGGATCTGCGATCACTGAAGAAACAGATTATCGCCCTCAACATGGATCTCAGCGAAAGCGAGGCCGCGCAGTTCTGGCCGATCTATGATCGCTACACATCGGAACTGACCGCGATCACCGATTCCAAATACGCTCTACTCAACGATTACGCGCAGAATTACGACTCCCTAACGGCCGAGCAAGCCGAGAGGTATATCAAGGGACGGGCGGATGTCGAGGAATCTACTACGAAATTACGGTTAAAATATTTCCCGATTTTCGGCAAGATTCTATCCGGGCAGGCAACGGCGCGGTTCTTTCAAATCGATTGGCGTCTCGGCCTGATCATGGATCTACAGTTGATGTCGCAAACTCCCCTCATCGATCCTCAGTAACTTCTTCGCAATAACTCCCTCAGTTGATCCACACTGCCGCCGCGCTCATCACGCGGCGGCGTCCTGCTATCAATCAATTCGCTGCGGACACGGCGGGTAACGGCAGCTTTAGATCGTGCACGGCGTTCAGTTGCTGAGTGCGTTCGCGATCGACGGCGCCTATCGGCAACTGGCCGACGACGCCCTCGGGGGTGAAGAAGCAAATCATGCCATCCTGCACCCAGACAGCGGTCGCGTTATGGACCGTGCCCTCCTTCGCGACGATGGAAAAGGCTGCTGCCGGACTGGCCCCGGCATTCGGCCATTGGTACTCGCGGATTTCAGGCCGTACCGGCGCAGGCGGATCGGGCGCCCAATTCTGCACGGGTTCGACAACGATTTTCGCGGGCGGGGATTGATCGCCTGGCTCGTTGTAGCCGGCCTGGTATCCGTAATCGCCGAAGTAGGGATATCCCGACCATCCGAAGCCGTCGTAAGCATAGGAATCACCACGTTCTCTCAAGAGATTCCGCTCAGAACCGTCTAACCTCGGCGCTCTGTTGATCGGTCCTGCGGGCGGTGGCGCCAACCTTCCGGCAAGTCCCGTTCCGCGGCCGCCGCCTGACCCCCCACCGCGTTGTGCGGCCAGCCAAGTGGGGACTAACATAGCGTTCAACATTCCGACAAGAATCAACTGTTTCATAATTACCTTCTCTTTCCAAGAGCCAAAAGAGGCGGGATGCACCGCGTTAGCAGTGGTCCCGCCTCGATACGAAGATGTTGTAAGTCCGAAACCAGCTACTGCAGCGAGCCGAATTGCAGAACTACTCCGGCCGAGTAACGAATGTCATTTTGACGGCTGCCGAAACCCCGCGTGCTGTTGATTTGAGTCATGACGTACTCCACCTGAATCGGTTTGAGCGAGACGCGGTGGTTCAACGCATAGTCCAAACCGCCGCCCGCCGCGGTCGCGAATGCGTTTTGACTGGTGTGATTCCCGGCCGGGCTGCTCCATAGGTACCCGCCGCCGAACAGGAACTGCGCATAGGGCGTGAGCCGCGAATGGCGCCAGTTGAAGCGCGGCCCAAACATATAGGTCATCAGCGTTTCGTTGATGCCCGTTTTGGTGTTTGCATAACCCCCGAAGTCGGCGACCAGACCTACAACCGGGCTCAGGTTGTACTCGAGGTAGCCGGAACCGCCGTTACCTGTACGTTCGCGGTTATCGAGATTTGAGCTTGCATGCAGCCACGAGTAGGTGAAGCCGACCTCGTAGCGCGAAGTACCTTCCTGCGCGCTCAGCACCATACCCGATGCCAGAAGCGCCCCTAAAGCGAACCGTAAGACTTTCATACTGTTTTCTTTTCTCCATTCTTGAATAGGCCTCACCAGGATTGTCCCGGTGCCAAGACCCCTGGAAGATCAAAGCCCCAACAGCTTGTGGCACTGCCGCCAAGAGGCCGTTCGGGCACGATTCCGTTCAATAGACAAGACCCTCGTCCTGTTTGGATTTGTTTGCTGGAAAAGCTGCCTTTCTAAGTTCGCGGGCGAACTGTTTGGATACGAATTCTGAACGAATGCGTCACGACTTGATCGCGGTAACCGCCCTATCGTTGATACATGACCAGATGTCGATTGGTCAGACAGGAAGTAAGAGGAGTTATAAATGATGCACGAGGCGCACGCACTTCATGTTTCGGGATTGACTATCAGGCTCACGGCACTCCTCCTTGCCGGCACAGCACTCTTCGGCCAGACTGCCGGCCGGCCGGCCGCCGGACTCGATGAGCAGCAAATGGACGTCCTACCAGACATTCGGGTGACCCCGGGGGAGCCGAGAAACACCCACGCGGATTCAAACGTGGTTACGTTGCAGGAACTAAGCCACACCGTCCCGGCCAAGGCCCGCAAGGAAATGGAGAAAGCGGAGACGGCCCGCGCCGGGAAACGGATGGATGAGACGATAGACCATTTGAATAAGGCGGTCTCGATCGATCCGAACTTCATCGCCGCACGAAATAACCTAGCTGTCTATCTCTTATTCGAAAACCGGATTGAGCCTGCAGTTGCGCAACTGCTGGAGGCAATGAAAATCGACCCTTGGAACTCAGCTCTCTCCACCAACCTGACAGTTGGATATATCCTGAGTCACAAGCTTGAGGATGCCGAGCGCACCGCGCGCCTGAACATGGACCTGGAGCGGGGCGGAGGTCATGCTCCTATGCTTCTGGGTTTGGTGCTTGTCACGAACCATAAGTACACGGCGGAAGCGCTTCAGTGTTTCAAACGGGCGCGCGGCGAGTATCCGTTAGCGCATCTGTTCGCCGCGGCAGTTCTGCTGGCGCAGGGCAAGCCAGCAGAGGCAAGGCCGTATCTTGAGGCATATCTGGATAGCGGAGACGAGGGCCATCGATCGCAAGCGACTCGTTGGCTGGCCCGCATCGATCGGGGCCAGCAAGTCCCGGTGAGCGTCTCATTGCATTAACTCCATGGCGCACACAATCAGGCGGGCCACCGCTCCAGGCTGGTTGCGCGAGGCAAGACATCCGACACGCCGCCCTTTCCCCAAATCAGGCGCGAGATCCGATGCAGCCAGGGATCGCGCCGCTCGTCCAGCGCCGCCACATCTCTCTCCGGCACTTTCGCCTTGGTGCTGATCTCGGCAAGGAGCCCCTTGTCGATCAGTCTCCATCCGAGTCTGTTGGCCGCAATGGCAGCGATCTCCGCGCCTCCGCTGCCGTATTCTCTCGAGACCGTCAGGGCCCGAAATGTCATTCGTGACCTCCCTCTTCACCTCAGGCCGAGCCGCGCGGAATTCCAGCGCCCAAATCCGGGCATGCCGAAAACCATGGCAGTCGAGTCGCATTTCCTGGCAGCCGGTCCGCATCCCGACATGGCCTGCGCCGCCTCGTTGTGGTAGGCGCCTTGTCTTCAATTAG
>Ga0335073_10005934_pt1 | contig 17161 bp, 14 predicted proteins | sample Lox_Sample_22_FD_207093 | JGI IMG/M metagenome (GOLD analysis project Ga0335073, IMG submission 207093) | Soil microbial communities from Loxahatchee National Wildlife Refuge, Florida, United States - Lox_Sample_2.2 | ecosystem: Environmental > Terrestrial > Soil > Wetlands | place: USA...
GCCGATCACTGCCAGATTCGAGGGCGCCTCGTGCGGCTTGGGTTTTTCCACCAGATCCTGAACTTCGTAAAGCCGGCCCTTTGTGCCTTCGACCGGCTTGGCCTTGAGCACCCCGTAGGCGGAAATTGCCGGTCCCTCGATGACCTGAGTCGCAAGTACCGAGCACTGCTTTTCATTGAACACGTCTATGAGTTGCTTGAGGCAGGGGACTCTTGCATCGATGACGTCATCGGCCAGCAGAGCCGCGAAGGGTTCGTTGCCCACAAGCTCGCGCGCGGTGAGGATGGCGTGGCCCAGGCCGAGCGCTTCTTTCTGGCGCACGTAGGAGACATGAATCATGTCGGAGATGGAGCGCACAATTTTCAGCAGTTCGGTCTTCTTGCGCTCCTCCAGCATTTTTTCCAGCTCGTAGCTGACATCGAAGTGATCTTCGATGGCTTGCTTGCCGCGGCCGGTGATGATGATGATCTGGTCGCAACCCGAGTGCATCGCCTCTTCGACGCCATATTGAATGATGGGTTTGTCGACCAGGGGCAGCATCTCTTTAGGCTGAGCTTTGGTGGCCGGCAGAAAGCGCGTGCCCAGGCCGGCGGCGGGGAAGACGGCTTTGCGAACTTTGGAAGTAGTGCGGCGATCGTGAGGAGTGCGGCGGCGGTCGTAGGTCTTTGACATGGACGAATTATTGTACCTGCGGGAGGTTATGACAACGCTGCAACTGGATTGTCCGCTCTCAAGACACGCTCTCAGCCGCGTCCGAGCGCACTTCTGATGCCGAACCCGGGCTCGCCAGTTGCTCCAAAACTGTGCGCAGGGCGCGCAACACATCCTCCGCGGCCGCGACCTTCAAGGCGAACTTCAGCATGCCATCGGGCGTAAACTGCGCTCCGCGCTGCGACGAGACGAAGCGGGCAAGTTGCTCGGGATCGACGCTGGCGCTTTGCCGAAACTTGAAAGTTACCGAATCGCGCTTGCGCTCGATGGAGTTCACTCCCACCCGCATGCACAAGAGTTTCAGCGAAGCGTACTCGAGCAGATTGCGCACGGCGGGCGGATGCGGGCCGTAGCGGTCCGCGAGTTCGGCGGCCACGTCGTTCAGTTGCGACTCGGTTTCCACCCGAGCCACGCGCTTGTACATCTGCAGGCGCTGGTTCTCCTCCGGAATGTAGCTGCCCGGGACGCGGATATTGAGTCCGAGATTGAGCTGGGTTTCCGCTTCATCGGGCGCGGCTTCGCCCTTCATCTCGCGGACGGCGCGCTCCAGCATCTGGGTGTAAAGCTCGAAGCCGATCGCCTCGATATGACCGCTTTGTTCGCCGCCGAGCAGATTCCCGGCGCCGCGCAACTCGAGGTCCAGCGCGGCAATTTTGAATCCAGCGCCGAGATCGGAAAACTCTTTCAGCGCGGCGAGTCGCCGGCGGGCGATCGGCGTGAGCTCAACCTCCGCTGGCAACAGCAAATATGCGTAAGCGCGGCGGTTGGAGCGGCCGACGCGCCCGCGGAGCTGATAAAGCTCGGACAGGCCGAGGCGGTCGGCGCGATTGATCAGAATTGTGTTGCACAGAGGAATGTCGAGGCCGTTTTCGATGATGGTAGTGGCAACGAGAATGTCAGCCTCATGATGCATGAACTTCAGCATCACTTTTTCGAGTTCGCCTTCCGACATCTGGCCATGGCCGACAATAATTCTCGCCTTGGGCGCCAGCGTCTGGAGCTTGGCCGCGATTTCCCAGATACTGTCCACGCGATTGTGCACAAAATAAATCTGGCCGCCGCGGTCCAGTTCCTGCTCCAGAGCCGACTGAATGAGCTTGTCGTCCCAGCTGGCGACCACGGTTTGAATGGCCATGCGGTCTTTGGGCGGAGTTTCGATCACGCTCATGTCGCGCAACCCGACCAGCGACATATGCAAGGTGCGGGGGATGGGCGTGGCCGACATGGTGAGCACGTCGACTTGCTTGCGCATCTGCTTGATGCGTTCTTTGTGGCGCACGCCGAAGCGCTGCTCTTCGTCGACGATGAGCAGGCCGAGATCGGAGAACTTGAGATCTTTTGAAAGCAGGCGGTGGGTGCCGATGAGGATATCGATCTTGCCGGTTTCGGTTTTTTGCAGAATTTCCTTCTGCTGTTTCGCGTTGCGGAAGCGGCTGATCATTTCGATGTTGACGGGAAACGCCGCAAAACGCTGCTTGAAAGTTTCATAGTGCTGAAAGGCAAGCACCGTCGTCGGCGCCAGCACCGCGACCTGCTTGTTGTCGCCGACGGCCTTGAAGGCGGCGCGCATGGCGACTTCGGTCTTGCCGTAACCGACGTCGCCGCAAAGCAGGCGATCCATGGGCTGGGAGGTTTCCATGTCGCGAAGCACATCCTTGATGGCTTGCGCCTGGTCTTCGGTCTCGCTGAATTCAAAGGCGTCTTCGAACTCGCGGAACCACTCGCTGCCCGGCGGAAAGGCGTGGCCCTGCGCCATTTTTCGCTCCGCGTAGAGCTTGAGAAGTTCATCGGCCATGTCTTGCATGGCCTTGCGGACGCGCGCTTTGGTTTTTGTCCACGTGGCTGTACCCAGATGGCTCAGAGCCGGCTTGGCTCCCTCGGACGAGCGATACTTCTGCACCAGATCCAGCCGCGTGAGCGGGACGTAGAGCCGCGCTGCTTCGGCATACTCCAGCAACATGAATTCCGCCGGCCCGTCTCCCTGGTTAATTTCTTTCAGGCCCTGATACTGGCCGATACCGTGTTCCACATGGACCACGTAGTCGCCTGCCTGCAGGTCGCGAAAGTCGGAGAGAAAGGCCGAGACCTTCGACTTCTGCCGCTGCGGGCGAGCGGCCACGGCATCAGATTCGTCGAACAGATCGCGCGCGCCGAAGATCGCGAAATGCGCGTCGGGAAATAGAACGCCATCGGGAACGTAGGCTTTGGCGAGAGTCGTGGTGAGAACTTCGCCCGCGAAATAGCTGGTTTCGTCGGCATAACTCTCGCCGCTGCGGGTGCGGCTGCCCAGGCGGAAGGAAACGTTGTATTCGGTGAAAACGTCGGCCAGGCGCTCCACTTCGCCGGTATTAGGGGCGGCAAAAAGAACCTGGCTGCCGCCGGCGGTCAGTTTCTGAACCTCTTCGAGCATGGCCGGAACCGCGCCATGAAAGCGCGGCGCAGGCTGCGTGAGAAAGGTAATGGTGCGGGCTTCTTCTTCCAGATGCGTGATGCCGAGATGCTCGAGATCGGCGCCGGGCAAGGCCGTGACCTGGCCCCACCAGTCGTCCGGGGGCAGATACAATTCATCCGGGCGCACCAGGTTGCCTACCCCGCTGCGTTCGTGTGCTTCCTCGACGCGAGTCCAGAAACGGTCAAGTTCCTGCCGCAGCCCATCCGGCTCATCGAGCAGGACAGCAGCACGAGCGAGCAGCGCGAACAGATTGCTGTCAGCGCCGGCGACGGGAGCGTAAAACTCCCAGCCGGGAAAGACCGTGACTCCGCCCGCGCGAACGGCGGCCTCGACAATCTCCTCCGAGCCGGGCGCTCCCGATCCCACAATTCTCTTGCCGCTAAGCCGCGTGTGGATTGCGCCCAACAGCTGTTCGTGCACCGGCGTTTCGGTGAGCGGCAGGAGTAGAGTCTCATCCACAGGAGTCGACGAGCGCTGCGAGGCAGGGTCGAACTTGCGAATCGACTCAACCTCGTCGCCGAAGAATTCGATGCGCAGTGGACGATCAGCCTCGGGCGAGTACACATCGAGAATGCCGCCCCGCAGCGCGTACTGCCCCGGCATCTCGACCACGTCCGAGGAAACGTAGCCCACGGTGTTCAGGTGAGCGAGCAGGGCATCGAGATCGAACGCTTCACCCCGCCGGATCGTGCGCGCCAGACCGGTGTAAAAACCCGCCGAACGCAGGCGGATAGCCGCGGCCGCGATGGGAGTCACCACGATCGACGCGGCGCCGGTTGCGACCTTCCACAGCGCCGTTGCCCGCTCCTCCTGCAGCTCGGGATGGGGCGAAAGATTCTGGTAAGGGAGCACGTCGCGGGCCGGCAAGGCTGCAATCGACTCACGATCGCAAGCGCCGGTGAGTTCCGCGAACCCCTGCAGCACGGGAACCAGCTCCTCGACCGCGCGATTGTCAGTGGTAACGAAGATGAGCGGGCGTTCGGCAGCGCGTTGCAGCAGAACCAGCAACAGCGCCTTGGCGGTGGGCGTGAGCCCGGAGACACGCATCCGCCCCGTGCCCTCTTTCAGGTGGGAGGCCGCACGCGTGAAGGCGGGCAGTTTTTCCACGTCCGCGAAGAGTTCGCGAACGAAGGGAAGAAGCATGCACAGCTATTTTAGCAGGAATGCAACTAGCTCAACCGGCTCTCAGATTTTCCTGTTTCGATTTCGCCAGTCGTGCGCGGTCGGCCAATTCGCTTCCTCTCATGCGCCCGCACATCGTTGCAAACTCTGCCCGAGGACCTCGCCAACTGAGATCGCCAACTTCTTCGAAAACCGGCACGTCGCGCCGCAAAGTCGCCAGCGTGCGAAACAGTAGAGCATCATTCCAGGAATTCGATAGAGATTCGGCAAGGGAGCGCGATCTTCGAATCGACGGTGGCCACTGGCGCCAGTCCTTCGGGATTTCTTCCAGATGCGAATATTGCGAAAGAACCTGGGCTGCCGCTTTGGCGCCCCATCCCACAACGCCGGGAAAGCCGTCGGCGCTGTCGCCGACGACTGCCAGATAGTCCGGAATCGACTGCGGCCCCACTCCGAACTTGGCCACAACTCCAGCCTCATCCCGCAGCGTGTTTTGTCGGCGGTCAAGCTGAACGATTCTCGTGCCAACGACGCACTGGCTCAGATCCTTGTCGGGAGTACAGATGAAGACTTGCTTCACGCGCTGATCCTGCGCCGCTTTAGCAGCTGCCGAGGCCAGCGCGTCGTCGGCTTCGAATTCGATCATTGGCCAAACCAGCACGCCCATTGCCTGCAGAGCTTCTTCGAGGATCGGAAACTGCGAGAGCAATTCCTCTGGAACGCCTTCGGCGGTTTTGTATCCGGGATAAAGTTGATTGCGGAACGACTCCACCACGTGGTCGGTGGCAACGCCGAGATGAGTCACGCCGCTTTCGAACATGGACAAAACCGAAGCCACGACGCCGCGCACGGCCGCAATTTCCCGGCCGTCCATGTCTCTTGCCGAGGGTAGAGCGAAGAAGTGGCGGAACAATTCATAGGTTCCGTCGAGAAGATAAACGTCCATCGGTTTTCGACTATCCACGAAGCAGAGGTCTGGTCAGGCAAGTCGGACCGCCGCTGCCGTTGATGCATAATTCATGACCGGGGAAAGTGCGCACTTCGAATCCAGCGCGGCGAAGTTGCTCGTTAGTCGCGCGATTCTCTGCGATAGCGAGCAGACGCTTCTCGCCCAATGCGAGCACGTTGCAGGCAAGCGTCTCTCGCTCCGAATAATCGATTTCAATCAAGCGGAATCCTCGTCGTTGGAGCAGTTCCACTGTTTCCACGGCGAGCCGGGGGAGATCGGCGAGGGCAACGTGTTCATCGAGCAGGCTGATGAGCGACATCAGATGCAGACAGGCTGATGGGCCGGAGGCGTAAGGCAACGGCGCAGAAAATACTTCTATGCCCTTAGGATCGAGAATGCTGCGCATCTGCAGAAAACCTTCCGCGTTGGTGCGGTAGCCGCGGCCGATCAACAGCGTTCTCGAATCGAGCCATAGCATATCTCCCGCTTCGCTTGTGCCCGGTGGTGCAATGGCTGCCAACGTGGGAATGCCCAGCGACTGACAAAACATGCCGTGATGTTTTCCCTCCCCTACACGCTTAGCTTTGCCGGGGCGCATGGCGATCAGGCCAAAATCGGTGGCCAGCGAGGCATCGTGGGTATAGACGGCATCGAGGGAGAGATCCGCGTCTGGGGAAATTTCAATAATCTCGACACCCGCCGATGACAATTCGCGGCAGAGTGCTTCGTGTTGCGCTTGCGCTGTGGGGAAGTCCGGCGAGTGATGGAATCCCAACTCGGCCCAACATTGCGCGCGCTTGGGCTGATCCCAGCCCGCCGTCCGAGGCGAGCACACCAGCACCCGGTCGAGTTTGGCGGTCATGGAATGGCCGTTGTAGCCTGCGGCGACAGTCGGTTCCGTCACGTTACGAGGATTCCCTGGCAAGGAATCTAAACGGGCGTCATAACAAAAGCAACGAGCAAGCACTCGATCCGGTTCGCCGGCTAGAATTCCACATGAGCGCGGAAGGCAGGAATCAATACCGGACCGCGGTCGCGGTTATAGCCCGGATTGACGATGTGCTGCAGCCCCGGCGCCAGATAGATGCCGCGCCATACATGAACAGTGTAGTAGGTCTCGACGATGTTTTCTCTGCCATAGCGTAACCCGCCATCGCCGAGGAGAAAACCAAGTCCGCCGTACGCGAGATAGGTCTGATGATCCTTGCAGATGGCGTTGCTTACAAAAGCGATGCCGGCCCGGTCCTGCGGACGATGCCACCACACCCCGTGAGCGCCCAGACCCTCAGCAAAGGTCTGATCCACCTCGGTGTAGGCAAACGATTCCGTCTTTCCGTTATCCCAGCCGAAACGCGCGAAGGCCGTCAGCTGGCGCGTGAGATTTTGCTCCCGGTTGATACCGAATCCGTATTTGCGTGTGATGTGCCAGGGATGGTCCGTGATCTCCGGAGCCGGCGTGAGGCCTTCTTCAAAGTTCTCGATAGCCTGGCGGTAGATTCCCATGTTCGCGTAGTTGGTGTAGGCAAGGAGGCGCACCACCCCGGCTTTCCTGGGGATGAAGCCCTTGCGCAATTCGTATTCCCAGTTTTCCGAGTGCACCTGCCAGGGCCGCCAGACCAGATCAATTCCGTTCGCGACCTTGGGCATAAGAGCTTCAGCGAAGCGAAAACCCCAATTGCGGTCTTCATAGTCGGCGACGAAGCCTACCGTATAACCGCGGGTATCGGCAGGGTAGTCCCAGGCGCCATTGTTGTCGACGGTCCAGTTGCTGAACTGGAGGTGGGTGTCGGAGCCGACAGAGTTAATGTCAAAAAAATCCGGCATGCTGAACTTGCCGAAGCGGAGCTCGAGGCGGCGGCGCGGTAGTTGATCAAAGAGCGAAAGGAAGCCGCGGTCGTTTTCGACCTTATCCTTGCTCAAGGCGATCACCTTGTGAATCATGCCACGCGCCAGATAGGGGGCCTTGCTTAGCAGCGGATTGCGCACGATATCAAGATCCGGCGGACCGGCTAATCCCAAGCCAGTGCTGAGTGCAGCCCCGCCCGCCTCCTCAACATCGACGAGAATCTCTGTCGAGTTGTTGAGGCGTACTCCGGTGTACAGCGTCAGGACGCGCGACGTGGCCTTTTCATAAACCGGCAGAAGACTATTGGGTCCGCTGTAGTCGGCGTGAAACGGAGGATGCGTCTGGAAAATAAAGTTAGCCTGCCCGGACAGCCAGAAGCGTGTGTCCTTGAGATGAGGAAACATGGATTCTGTGTCGTCCGAGGAAGGGTCGGCCGGCTGATCTGCCGAAGGCCCGTCGGCGGATAATGTTCCGGTCGTCGGAGCTGGCGGATACTCGGGTTGCTGCGCCAGGACCGTAAGAGGAATCAGAGCCGCAAGAACCAACCGGGCGAGTTTGCACATCGCACGTCCAGTTGGTTCGCTGGCCAGGCGCCGCCCCGCGATATTGAAATTGAAATTCATTTTCATAATTGCGAGGGTAGCTTTTGGCTGATGTTCCTCCGGTGCGTCCCATCACGCCTGATTGTGATGCGCGTCACCCTTCCCCGGTTCTCCTTGTGTCTCGACCCTTTCCTTCGATGAGATTAACGGGAGTATATCAGATAAGGTTAACCGCAGTTAACGTAATGATCCAATGAAATATCAGATTTGCAAGAATTGCGGGGCGCACGGCTCGTGCGGCCGTCCAGCGGCAGCGGATTTAAGGTTGAGAGGAATGCAGGGCGCGACACGGGCCAAATGCGGAAAAGAAAAGGACAGTCCGGAGCCCCCGAGACTGTCCCTCAAACCCTCCCGGTTAGAAGGGCAACTTGATGACCTCACATTACCGCCGCTATGTTGCAAAATGATGGCGGAATCATGAATATCTGGTTAAATTTCCCGGAAGCGGCGCTGATATAGTAGTCCCTTGCGGCTAACTCGATCTGGCTTACTTTTCTTCCTGATCTGCATTCCAGCATTTTGGAGCATCGGATGACCTCGACAACCTCTCGTAAGCTTGAGCAGTCGCGGCGTCTGCAACAGAGGGCCGAGAGCCTAATTCCGGGTGGCGTGAACTCGCCCGTACGTGCCTTTCGTTCGGTGGGAGGCGATCCCCCCTTCATCGTGCGTGGTAAAGGCTCGCACATCTGGGATGCGGATGAGAACGAATACATCGACTACGTGGGTTCATGGGGGCCGTTGATTCTTGGCCACGCGGAAGCGGGCGTGCTCGATGCGATTCTGGGCGCGGCTTGCAATGGCACCAGCTTCGGAGCTTCCACTCCGTCAGAGGCCGATCTGGCCGAGTTGGTCCTCAGTGCATTTCCCCACCTGCAGAAGGTCCGCTTCGTCAGTTCCGGAACGGAAGCAACTATGTCGGCCATCCGGCTGGCCCGTGCTTATACGAAGCGCAAATACCTCGTGAAATTTGAAGGATGCTATCACGGCCATGCCGATGCCTTGCTGGTGAAAGCGGGATCGGGGGTGGCAACGCTGGGTATTCCCGGGTCGGCGGGCGTTCCCGAGGAATTCATCCAGTTCACTCTGGCCCTTCCCTTCAACAATGTCAGTGCCGTGGAACACGCCTTCAACAAATTCAAGCACGAGATTGCGTGTGTGATCGTGGAGCCGGTGGTGGGGAACATGGGTTGTGTTCCAGCGGCAGACGACTATCTCGTTGCGTTGCGCATGATCACCGAGCGCGAAAGAGCCGTGCTGATCTTCGATGAGGTCATGACCGGATTTCGGGTCGCATTTGGCGGAGCGCAGGAACTCTACAACATTCGCCCCGATCTGACGACCATGGGCAAGATCATCGGTGGCGGCCTGCCCGTTGGAGCCTATGGAGGAACCGACGAGATCATGAGTCTCGTGGCGCCGATCGGGCCGATGTATCAGGCTGGTACCTTGTCCGGAAACCCGCTGGCCATGGCAGCGGGATGCGCGACTCTGCAACATTTGCGCGACCATAAAGACGAGATTTATCCGCGGCTGGACAAGCTCAGTGAGCGGCTGGTTTCTGGCGTGCTTCAGGCTGCGAAAGATGCCGGCGTGACGCTATGCGCCAACCGCGTGGGTTCGATGTTCACCTGGTTTTTTACGGCGGGACCCGTAACCGACTGGGATTCAGCCTCGAAATCCAACATTGAACAGTTCGGCCGCTTCTTTCGCGCCATGCTCGATGACGGCGTCTACCTCCCGCCTTCGCAATACGAAGCTGCGTTTCTCGGCGCGGCGCACAGCGAGGAAGATGTTTCGCGTACCATCGAAGTCGCAAAGCACGCGTTTTCAGCGCTGCGATCCTAAGCTTTCTTCCTCAATTCGTAATTTGCATATTGGTGTCCGAGGCACGGCTCCGATTCATGCCAGCCGGACCGATTCCTGAGATCCGATGGCCGCCATTCCCATCATTTCCGGAATCGTTACGAATTCGTATCCTTCATGCTTGTATCGGCCGACCAGGCGATCGCTCGCGATGACGCTTTGAGACCGGTCAGCGCCCATCTGTTTATGCCCGCCGTCGTGCAGCAGGATCACATCCCCCCCGCGGATCTGACGGACAACTTTCCTCTCGATTGCCTCCGCAGGCGGTGCGCTCCAGTCATATCCGGTGACGTTCCACATAACTGGCTGCATGCCGAGTTGGCGGGCCACGCGAAATACGGCGGGGCGGCGTCCGCCAAAGGGCGGGCGGAAAAGAACCGGTTTGTCGCCGATCACATCAAAAATTGCCTGTGAGCACGTTGTCAGTTCGCGGCGAACCTCAATCGGACTCTTGAAAATCAGCAAGGGATGAGTGAGGGTGTGATTTCCCACGGCGTGGCCGCCGCGGATGATCGCACGCACAATGTCCGGGCGTTGCTGCACATAACGGCCGATTAAAAAGAAAGTTGCGTGGACCTCATGTTTGGCGAGGACATCCAAAAGGCGAAGCGTGTGGGGATCGTTCGGCCCATCGTCGTACGTCAGCGCGATTTTTTTTGCGCCGCGCGGCAGACCAGTGAAGTTCCGGCCATACCATTGGCCGGTCGGCGCCATCGACTGATATCCCGCCGCAACAGCCGCCACCGTCACCGCGCCACCCAGAGCGAGACCAAGCATGGAGGAATTCTAAACGCAAGGCACAAACCGTCATACAAAGTCAGGAGCTGCAACGCGTGAACCTGTCTGCGGAGTGCTCAGGATTCTCTTCTCTGCATTCCGATCTTGCTGTTAACTCTTCCCGCAATTGTCAGCCTGCCGCATCCGAGCTATCCTGCCACTTCCGAAACATTCGCACCTACCCATGGCCAATCTTTTTGAGCTACCCCGTTACATTGCAGTGGAAGGTCCGATTCGAGTCGGCAAAAGCACACTGGCCCGGATTCTGGCCGAGCGCCTGAACGCGCAGCGGGTAATGGAACCGGAAGCGAATCCCTTTCTCGAGGCCTTTTATGAAGGCGAGCGTGGTGCCGCATTCCAGACGCAGCTTGCCTTCCTGGTGCGCAGGTTCGAGCAGCTTCAGGCTTTGGATTTCGCGGTGCAGTCGCAGAAAGCAGTAGTGGCCGATTACATTTTTGAAAAAGACAAGTTATTTGCCTGCCTCAACCTCACCGATCAGGAACTCGACACTTACAACCGTTACTACAATCACTTTCGCGCGCAACTGCCTTCGCCGGATCTCGTAATCTACCTGCAAGCCACGCCGGAGGTGCTGAGGAAGCGGTTGAAGAAGAAAAATATGCCGGGCGAGAGAGCGGTCAGCGACGAATATCTGGAAGAGGTGGTCAAGGCTTACGAGCACTTCTTCTTCCATTACACGTCATCGGATCTGCTGATCGTGAACACGTCGGAGATTGACTTCGTCGATCGCAACGAGGATCTGCAGGAATTGCTGCGGAAGGTCTCGGCGCCGATCAAGGGGACGCAGTATTTCCTGCCGCTGGGCGGGCAGGAAGCGGCGAGCGCCTGAAGAACCGCGTCAACCAGGGGTTCTCCCAAAACCACGCCGCACGAAGTTGTCATGGACGGGCGGGTAATTTCCGCATACAATTAATTACAGCATCCACGACGATGCGCACAGGCTCTATCCGGCGTGCCGGAGGGGCACTGGAGGATAGAATGAGTTTGACCCCGATCAGCGGGCGATTCCTCGATGAATCCCGCCACAAGGTAACTACCCCGTCCCTGCGGGAACAGAAGTTCCGCCGCGAACCCATCACCTGCCTTACCGCTTATGACTATGCCACGGCTCGTCTTCTGGACGAGGCGGGCATCGAAATGATTCTGGTGGGCGATTCTCTGGCTCAAACCATGCTGGGCTATGAGAACACGCTCTCGGTGACGGTTGACGAGATGCTGCACCACGTCAAAGCCGTGCGCCGGGGATTAAGGTACGCATTGTTGGTCGCCGACATGCCGTACGGCTCGTATCAGGTGGATGCCAAGAGCGCCCTGGACAACGCCACCCGCTTTGTGAAGGAAGGCGGCGCGGAGGTGGTCAAGATCGAGGGCGGCGAGCGGCGGGCAGATTTGATTCGCCGCCTGATCGATGCAGAAATTCCTGTAGCCGGGCACATCGGGCTCACGCCGCAGTCGGTGAACGTGATGGGAGGCTACAAGGTGCAGGGCAAGAGCCTCGCCGCTATCGAGCAGCTCATGCGCGACGCAACCGAACTGGACCGGGCCGGGGTGGCTTGCCTGTTTCTGGAAGGCATCCCCCGCGAGGTGGCCGCGATGGTCACGGCAGAAGTCAGCGCGCCGACCATCGGCATCGGCGCCGGCCCCGACTGCGATGGCCAGGTGCTGGTAGTTCACGACCTTCTGAACCTGACGTTTGGGCCGCCAGCGAAATTCGTGCGCCGCTACGGAGATGCCGCCGCGCTGATCACCAACGCCGCACAAGCCTTCCGCGCGGACGTAAAGGGGCGACAGTATCCCTCGAATGACGAGTCCTATCATCTGCCGAAAGACACCAAGGCCGGTCTCGAGACTGTACTGGCGCGCAAGCAGGCCATGCGGAGGTGAGTAATCGCACAGCTAAAGACGATCGAGAAGCGGAGGAGTCCTTATATGGCTGTCTCTTATTGTCCCGACTGCTGACGGGTTGTCCATCTTGGTGCTAGGCTAGGAGTGCAGGAAGGAGGCAGGTTATGCACCTCTTGGCAGTGATTTTCCTTCCGATTTTCGGCTTCGGTTTTGTGATGTATTTTCTGCCCGCCATCATTGCCTTCGCGCGCAGCAAACGCGACGCGACCGCAATCCTGCTGTTGAACCTGTTTCTGGGATGGACCATGATCGGCTGGGTTGTGGCGCTGGTCTGGGCGGTGAAAACCGATGCTCCGATGATGGCGCGGTGAGCGTCACGGTCTGGTGAGCCATTTTCTTCGCGCGCGTGTGGTTCTGTTGTTGGTCGGCGTCCTTGCAGGCGCCGCCTGCTCTCCACAGAAAACGAAGGCGCCTGATCCCGCTGCTGTGCTGCAATCTGTGCCGGCGGCCAATCCTGCAAAATATCAGTCCATTTCGGACATGCGGAAGTGGCGAAATCCATATCTTCTTGTCCGTGCGGATGGCATCGCCCTGCTCGATCCGGCCGACAGCGCGGAAATCGTGCTGAAACCCGAAGAAGTCCTGGCTACCCTGGCGCGGTTGCCTTCGTCGGCCTGGCCCTACGGACGGGTGGTGGCGGTTGCGGAAAGTGGGGCAGCAAGCTCGGAGTCCGACCACGTCGCAATTCGCCGCAACAAAGGAATTGTTGGAGGCGTTCTGGCCGGCGCTCACGTCGCGGTCGATTGGGTTCCTTCGGGCTGAAGCTCGCGGAACAGGAAATCGTCTTTGCAAACTTTCACGACAATCGATGCTATGCGCTCCGCCTGCCGCTCGGTTCGAAGCGCAGGCAGTCGCCTGGGATTCGTGCCTACCATGGGGGCGCTGCATGAAGGGCATTTGTCGCTGGTGCGGGCGGCGAGGAAGTCGTGCGATGTTGTGGCCGTATCCATTTTTGTCAATCCCGCGCAGTTCGGGCCAAATGAAGACTTCGCACGTTATCCGCGAACCCTGGAGCGCGATCAGTCTTTGCTGGAAAAGGAGAAGGTGGACCTGTTATTCGCGCCGACGACCGCAGAAATGTATCCGCCCGGAACTGAAACCGTGGTTACCGTGGAAGGCCTCAGCAGCAAGCTCGATGGACGCTCGCGCCCCGGACACTTCCGCGGCGTGACCACAATTGTGGCCAAGCTGTTTCACATCGTGGAACCTCATGTGGCCTTTTTCGGGCAGAAGGACGCGGCCCAGGTGGCAATCATTCGGCGCATGGTGCGCGACCTGAATCTGCCCGTGGAAATTGTGGCGTGTCCAATTGTGCGCGAGGCCGATGGCCTGGCCATGAGCTCGCGCAATGTCTATCTCGATCCACAGCAACGCCAGCAGGCCCTGGTGCTGTATCGCTCGCTGGCGCGCGTAAAGGAAGTCGCTTCACAAGGGGAGAGCAATGCTGGTCCTTTGCTCGCGGCGGCACGAGAAACGATTGCAGCGGAAAAAAATCTGCGGCTTGATTACTTGGAGATTGTCGATCCCAACAGCCTCGATCCGGTGGAAGAGATTTCCCGCGGCGCTCTAGTGGCGGTCGCTGCCTTTGTCGGCAACACTCGCCTTATCGACAATATTCTCCTGCAAGGCTGCGTCCGGTAAAGGCGAGGGGTTGGCGGCTACGGCGCTGGGTTGCGGCATGACAAGCTCTACCACCATCTTTTCGATCTGCGACCAAACGTGAGGATCGCATTCGCTCTGCGCGTGCCCGGGGGTGAAAAATCGGTCGTACCAGGAGTTCTCCGCACAACCTACCGGATGCTTCCTGTAGTCCATCATGTAGTTTCCCAGGATCCGGGTTTTCAAGGGATCGGCCGCAACGATCCGGGCGCTGCCATGCACGATGCCGTGCGGCTGATAATAGTTCACCGCCTCGGCCACGTTATCTGGAATCACAGAATCGTTCTGCCAGAGTTTGGCGACGCTATCAACCTGGACAGTGAGCAACACCGGAATGCCACGGCGGCGCAGATCGCGGGCCAGCAAAACCGCAGCAGCCGCACCCCAACTGTGTCCGTAAAGGACGATACGGGCGTGTTCTTTTTCTGTCTGGGAGAGTACGCCGTCGTGATTGCAATCCAACAGGTGGAGAATGGTTTTGTACGCCCTTTTCCGATGGCGATTCTCGAAGACCCGGACGTAGGCTGCGCTTTGCGGCACTTCTCGCTGGAGGCGCTGCGCCAGTTGCACGGGACCGTGCCTGAGATCATTGCGACCGACAAACCCGCCGACGAAACCGACCACGATGGCCGGCGCGGAAGCTGTCGCTGGCGTGACCGGCGTGCTCTCGGACACGCCAAGCGCCTGCAGTGAAAGAATGGGTATCAGCGATACAACCCAGGACGTCTTAGCAAAACCGAACACACCTGCTCCTGCTCTTGAGATGATTTGTCCGCCGCAGGGGATGCTGCAACGTCAGGGACGAAAATGCAGGTCGTTCAACGTTGCCAGGAGCGGCCCAGGCTCCGAGCATGAAGCCAAAGCCCTTGCACGGTGCAGCCTTTGGCGGTTCCGGACCCGCGCGCTAGTCTACACCCGTTTGTCAAACCCGGAACGCGATCCGGGAGGAAAAATTGCTCTGCCGCCAGACTTTCCGCCTGAAACCGACGGATTCCCGTCGAGGAAGTAGCGGAGATGTTGGTCGGCGGCCTTGGTAATTCCGATTCGAGGACTCGTCCGGATTGGGCCAGCCTTGAACCCGTCGCTGCCAATCCACAACCCCGAAGCTGTTGAAGTGAGATCGCAACCGTTGTCGCGCTCGCGGGTGATTCCGAAGGCTTCGGCCAGGCGGCCGGGGCCGCTGGTGAGCCGGTTGAGATCGCGGGGAGTGTTTAGCGCAACGTGCCGCGCCTGCGCCATCTTATCCAGCCCGCGCAGGGGTTCCAAAGCGCGAAACAGAACGCCCCCGGCCTTGCCCTCGGGTTGGCAGGAGACGTTTAGGCAGTAGTGATTGCCGTAGATGAAATAAACATAGGCAAATCCGGGCGGCCCGAACAGAACTGAGTTGCGCGCAGTCCGGCCGGCGGCGGCGTGGGCGGCCGGGTCGTTCTCTCCAAGATAGGCCTCGACTTCCACGATTCGGCCCGTGAGACATTGGCACTCTTCCTGTCGAACCAGTACCTTGCCCAGTAGATCACGGGCAACGCGACGGGGGTCGCGGACGAAGAACGCGCGGCTGAGGGAGGTCACGTGATCAGGCGGAAGCGGCAAGGAGGCAATCACGAGTGTAGAGGACGCACGGCGGAGCGAAGTTAGAACTCAGAATGCGAAAAATCAACGTTAAGCGGAAGCACGTGCTTCGTATCGTTCCACCAGTCCATTTCTCTTTACGCCGCTCCCTTGGCTGATTCCTTCAGATAGGCCAGCACCTCGCCCGCGTGTCCCTCGGCTTTCACCTTGGGGAAAATGTGCTGTATCTTGCCGTCGGGGCCAATGATGAATGTGGTTCGCACAATTCCCATCACCTTTTTCCCGTACATGTTTTTCTCCTGCAGCACGCCAAAGGCGTCGGCCACTTTCTTGTCGGCGTCGGCCAGCAGCGAAAACGGCAACTGGAACTTTTCCTGAAACTTCTTCTGCGCTTTGGGAGTGTCGGGCGAGATACCGAGAATGACCGCGCCCGTCTTCTGAATCTGCCTGTAGGTATCGCGAAACTCGCAGGCTTCGATGGTGCATCCAGGGGTGTCGGCGCGGGGATAAAAGTACAGCACGACCACCTTGCCGCGCAGGTCTTTCAAAGAAATCTGCTTGCCGTTCTCATCCTGCAAACTAAAGTCGGGGGCTTTATCATGGATATTCATGGGAACCTCGCTTTCTAAGAAGTCGATTTTGAGAGTTGCGTCGGCCGCAGCCGGTGGCTTGACGAGGCCCGGGCGCGTATTGCCCTCCAGGGAGCTCTTATATCTTACCTTGGGGCTGGCCGTCATTCCGGCCCTGACCGTCTCGGCGGGAAAACTGCTCGCGCAGGATGAACTGCCACAGATCGTAGTGCGGGAGGGACCGAAAACCAAGAAAGACAACGGGCCCCGGGCCCTGGGGCTGCTTCGGCTGAACAGCAACGGCACGGCAACCCTGGTTCCAGTGGCGATTATGATCAACGGTACCTTCTACGATGCCAGCGCCTACAAGGCTGATCCGGTGCCGATGGCGCTGGAGTCGGGCACGGTGTACGAAGCCGAGCGCAGCGGAGATTCGCTGGGACTGTTCACCGTAAACGGCGCCCGCCAGAGCAGGAATCCCAACAGCCAGAATCCGTGGCTGGGAACCGGATCTTATCTCCCGAACGGCAGCGCTCCGCCGCGACACGGCATGATTGCGGCGAACGTTCCGGTTGGGATGGATGACGACGAAGGTCCGCCGCGTCTCACCAGAGGAAGTGAGCCACATACCGTGCCGGGCGCCCCTTCTACCGCCAAAGCGCCGGCAGCAGCCGGGAAGCAGGAAAACCAGGCTCCGTCTTCAACGCCATCCTCGGTCCCGAACGGTTCGGGTGCAAATCCGCCGGCCAAACCGAACGCTGAGCCGGGCACGTCAAAACAACCGGAGCAAGCCGCCCCTCCACCCGCGAAAGATAGCGGGGCAAACCCACAAGCGTCGTCGGGCGATGATTCGTACCGCCCGACTTTGCGGCGGGGAAAGCCCACGCAGCCCTTGCCCGACGACGATGACACTACGGCAGAGAGCGCTACTTCCAAGGCCGGGCAGGGCAAGCCGGCAGCAACGTCCGACAAAAATGCGCCACAACTGATCCCTGCGATTTCCGATGCCGCAGGGCCAGAGCCGCGTTCCTATAAATTCGAGTGGCGAAAGGGCGAGGAAGGGGATCGGCGCCAGCAGATGCTCGATCTCGCGGAGAAAGATTTCACCACTTACCT
>Ga0335073_10005936_pt1 | contig 17159 bp, 11 predicted proteins | sample Lox_Sample_22_FD_207093 | JGI IMG/M metagenome (GOLD analysis project Ga0335073, IMG submission 207093) | Soil microbial communities from Loxahatchee National Wildlife Refuge, Florida, United States - Lox_Sample_2.2 | ecosystem: Environmental > Terrestrial > Soil > Wetlands | place: USA...
TGTGGAATGCTACGGAATCGTTCCCGTCCAGACGTTCGACGGAGAGCTCTCCACCCCCGATGCATCCACGCTGGTCACCTCATAGCTGTAGGTGGACCCGCTGGTCACGTTTGCATCGGAGTAGGTTGTTCCCGCCACAGCGGTCGATGTCAGCAGGGCGTACGAGCCGCTTCCGGTCGCCCGATAGACTTTGTAACCCACCACCGGATCCGCAGAGCTGGCCGGTGCGCTCCAGGTCAGTGCGACTGAGTAGGTCACAGTCGAAACGCCGGTTCCGGTCAGGTTGAGGAGCGTGGTGCCGCCTGACGTCGCATTGCTCGTCAGCGTCACCGTTCCGGTCGCAGCGCCCGCCGCCGTCGGATCGAACTGCAGGTTCAGCGTCGCCGTAGCCCCGGGATTCAGCGTCACCGGGAACGTCACTCCGGACATGCTGAAACCGGTCCCCGCCAGCGTCCCCGCGCTGATGGTCAGCGCCGTGGTCCCCGCCGAGGTCAGGGTCACCGTCTGCGTTGCCGGCGTGTTCAGGTCCACGCTCCCGAACGCAATGGTGGTCGAGCCAACCGTCAGCGCCGGCCCGCTCACCCCCAGCTGCAGGGCGAATGTTTTGGTCACTCCCCCCGCCGTTGCTGTGATCGTTGCCGTCGTCGCCGTGGTCACGGTCGTCGCCGTTGCCGTAAAGGAGGCGGTGGTCGCATTCGCCGCCACCGTCACCGAGGCCGGCACCGTAACCGCGCTGTTGCTGCTGGAGAGGGCAACCGCCAGTCCGCCAGTGCCCGCCGCCGCACTCAGCGTCACCGTGCAGGCATCCGTCGCGGCGCCGGAAAGTGAGGCATTGGTGCACGAAACCGCGCTCAGCGCGCCCGCCGCCGCCGTTCCCGTGCCGCTTAGCGTCACCACGCTGGTGCCGCCGGTCCCCGCGTTGGTGTTGATGGTGATCGATCCGCTGGCCGCGCCGGCGCTCGACGGGTCGAACTTCACCGTGAGCGTTGCCGTCTGGCCCGGATTCAGCGTCGCCGGGAATGTCGCTCCCGTCATGGTGAAGCCCGTGCCGGAAACCGTCGCGGAGCTGATGGTCAGCGCCGATGTCCCCGAGGAGGTCAGCGTCACCGTCTCCGTCGCCGGTGTACTCACCGTCACGTCTCCGAAGGAGAGACTGCTCGTGCTCAGCGTCAGTTGCGGCGCTCCGCCGGTCAGTTGCAGGGCGAAGGTCTTGATGATCCCGCCCGCGGTCGCGCCCAGCGTAGCCGTCGTGGTCGTGCTCACCGCTGCAACCGTCGCGGTAAAGCTGGCACTGGTCGCATTGGCCGGAATTGTGACCGAAGCCGGCACCGTCACCGAGCTGCTGCTGCTCGACAGGGTCACCGCCTGCCCGCCGGTACTCGCAGCCGCGCTCAGCGTCACTGTGCACGCATCCGTCCCCGCACTCGTGTAGGAACTCGTACTGCAGGAGAGTGCGCTCAGGATCCCCGCCGTGGCATCCCCGATGCCGCTCAGCGCCACCAGCTCTGTCGTGCCGTTGCCCGCATTGCTCGCGATGGTCAGCGAACCCGCGGCTGTCCCGGTTGCCGTCGGTGTAAAGTGCACCAGAACCGTCACCGACTGGCCAGGATTCAGCGTCACGGGAAAGCTTGCACCGGAGACCGTGAAGGCCGTCCCCGCCAGGGTGACCGAATTAATTGTGAGCGCTGCCGTCCCCGACGAGGTCAGGGTGACCGCCTGAGGCGTGGCGCTGCTGTTCACCGTCACATCCCCGAAAGACAGGGTGGTTGCGCTCACGCTCATCGCCGGCGATCCCGAAGCTGAGGGTGCTTCGAGTTGCAGGGCGAAATCCACGGATGCCCCGCCCGCCGTCGCCGTGAGCGTCGTGCTCTCCGCCGAGCTCACCGCCGACACTGTTGCCTGGAAGGTCGCGCTTGTCGCACCCGCCGCCACCGTCACTGAAGCCGGTACCGTCACGGCCGAACTGGTGCTCGACAACGTTACTGTTTCGCCATCCGTTCCCGCCGCTCCGCTCAGCGTCGCCGTGCACGGGTCCGTTCCCGCGCCCGTCATGCTCGCGTTGCTGCACGTCAGGCTCTGCACCGTCCGTGCGGTGGGCTGTGCCGGGGCGCTGGAAGACCCTTCCTTGTAGGTGTAGTCCGTGTTCTGCCAGCTCCCGTTTATCTGCGAACGCAGCCGCACGTACATCGTCGTGCCGTTCGTCGGCAGCCCGGTGACGTTCATCGACACTGTGCTGGCCGCCGTGCTGGCGGCCGAATACGTTCCCAGATCCGCCGACCCCGTGCCCGTCGTCCCCAGCCACAACTGGTACGACGTCACGCCGCTTCCCGCATCCCAGGTAAAGGTCGCCGCGGATCCGGGCAGTGTGCTTCCTGGGGTTGGGCTTACCATCGACGCCGGCGCAGTCGCCGTCGGCGGCGCCGACGATCCCGTGGCTACCCCCGTCCCGGTCAAAGCCACCGTCCCACTCCCCCCCGTCGACGCGTTGCTGGTGTACTGGAGCGAGCCTGTGGCCGTACCTGCCCCCGCCGGTGCGAATGCCAGATTGACGGTCACCGTGTTTTGCGGCGACAACGTGATCGGCAATGCCCCGAGTCCCGTAATCGAGAAGGACTGGCCGCTCACGCTAAGGGCCGAAATCTGCACCGACGCCGCTCCGCTGTTCGTCAGGGTTACAGACCCGCTCCCCGTCTTTCCGACGGTCACGTTCCCGAATGCAACCGAGGTCGCGGAGACCACCAGCGTCCCTGTGCCCGCCGCCGCCACATTCGGCGTCGAAACAATCGAGCCGCAGCCCGATAGCACAATCGGCAGCAGGGTGCCGGCGACCGCCAGAATTGCCCCCCACGCTCGCAGGTGCCGGGAACGCGAGCGTCGCGTGTCATCGGAACGTCTTTTATGGAAGGAGAAAGAACAGAAAGAAGAAGAAGGACCCTCGGGGCGCAGGGGGGGAGCGAATCGTACTGCGTGCATCTACCTCACCTCAAACAAAAAGCGTTCGAAAACGAGCAGCAAAGAAAACACCCAAACAAGAGCCCGGGCCGCAGTTCATTGCCGGGACTGAAGGACTCTCAATCCCGGATCTGGAACTTCCCCCAATCGGGGTGCCCTTTCGCGCGGCCTGTTCAGAGAGCGAACTGAGCGATTGATGTTGATCCGCGTGAAGGCACGCAGGTCACCATTTTTTTCGACAGCCAATTACCTACGTCATCTCATTGCAAATATGCCACTTTTGTGTAAGTTAACCGCATCGTCATCCTGGACGTTACTAATGAACCAATCATCTTTCGGTGTAAGAATTGCCGAAACTGTAGCGAAATCTTACCAGCGAAAGTAACAATCACAAGTGTTACGATGGTTCAAAACGCACAGAATAATGTGCACTTTGGGAATCTTGGGTAATCGGTGTCTTTGCGGTTTGGGGGAGGGCAGAGCCAACGCGGCTGGAGTCGCCTCGGCCCCCGGGCAATCCGGAAAAAATGGGCCGGGGGATCAGGCAGACATCTGCCAGGTCAGCTCGCTGTCGCCGGAAGCGCCGATGTCAGTGGAGATTCCGCCGGGACCGGCTCCCGCGGCGAGTCAGTTGTGGGGAAGATTGACGGCGTAGAGGAACCAGGCCGCATGGGGCAGCCACTGTTCCGTCCAGCGCCAGTCATCGTCTTTTCCTGTGAGGGCGTAGCCCTCGTTGAAGGCAATGCCGTCTTCGTCGTTCGACGCGGCCGTGATGCCATTAATGATGGCGCCCGGAGCATTGGTGTACTTCCACGAACGGAAGAACATGTAGGCTGCGTTGCCGTGTCCGCTCCCCATCAGCATGCAGGTATCGAAGGGATTGCGCCCCAGGATCCAGTGCAGCTGGTCGTTGGCGTAGCGCTCCAGAGCCGCGTGAAACGCCGCATCGTCGGCAAACAGCGGCGCCGCCATCCGCGCGGCCGCGGCCAGCGACCCCAGCCGCGCATTCTCGCCCTGCCACCACGGAGCCGCCTCGGTGTCGTGCGGGAAGAAGAACGCCGTCCGCACCTGGCCATCTCCCATGCGCACCAGCTGCCGCGCGTAGTCGAACGGATTGTTCACTGCATGCGTGGTCCGAAGCTCGAACTCCAGACTCTTCTTCACGGTTGCGAGAACCCGCTCCTGTTGCCGGGATGAAGCGATCTCCGCGTAGCGCAGCAGGCTCACCACCGGCAGCCCCGCATCGGAAGGATGGAAGAAGGGCCGCGTCCCGTTGTCGGCGCGCCAGTAATCATGGAACTGGCCGGAGCTGATGAGCCGGGCCATCAGCCGGTCAGCGCGACGGTCCGCCGCCTCCAGATAGATCGCCTTGTGCGAGGCACGATAGAGTTCCGTCGCCGCCATCAGAGCGCAATAGTCATCGAGAATGTTCTCGACGTGGTCATTCAGCAGCTCGGCGTTGTGCGCCTCAAGAAAGGCGAACGCGGCTTCGGCCGTGGACAGGTATTGCGACCGCGGGAAGTCACCGTCCTCGGGCATGGTGCTGGCCAACGCCAGCGCGGCGATGGCCATGCCGCCCCCTGCGCGGAAGCTCGACTCGTACGCATGAGGACCGGTGGCCGCGCCGACGCTCTCCGTCGACTGACTGGCGCTGGTCTTGATCCGGGTGCGCCAGTTGGGATTGCCGATGGCGCGATCCTTTGCCAGCTTTTGCGGCCCGGGCGCGTTGATGCTCTCGAGAAACGAGCCGTTGGGCCGCCGGATCCGCACCAGGTAATCGGCGCCGAAAAGTCCTTCATCGAGGAGCCGTCGTTCGTATTCGCTGAAGTTGTCGTCGTGGCGGCTCTTCAGCAGATCGTAGCTGGCCAGCAGCGTCCACGCGGTCAGCGGGACCTGCTGCGGATTGAAGTACGAGGTCGGATTCTGGTGCGAGAGGTGGATCCCGTAGTCGCCGGTCGCGTCGTACCAGCCGCCGTGCACATCGATGAAGCCGCCCGGCTTCTCCGGCAGAAGCAGGTGCCGATCCGCCCGGTCCATGTCGCCGCTGGCGCGCTGGCCCTTGAAGTAGTAAATGACATTCGACAGCGTCTTCCGTTCCAGCAGATCGCTGCCGATCTCAAAGGCGCACGAGCTCACCACCCCATCCGCGGTGGTCGCGGCCAAACGATAGTGTCCGGGCCTTTGCCACGCGGAGAAATCCGCCTTCCAGAAAGACCAGTGACCCCAGTGATCCACGGTGCCCCCTGGCTGCAGCGTTCCGGTGAACACCGTACGCCCGGAGCCGTCGTCGATCAGCGAGAAGCCGGAGAGGCTCCCGCCCGCACTCCCCTCAATGAGCCCGACTTTGCTCGCCGCCGTCTCGTACCCGACCTGGTCGACGAGAACCCTGACCTGGGCGCGGCACGCCGAAGCCGCAAACAGGCACAAACAGAACACCGCCCACCGGCGAAACAGACGACTCGTGAAGTGACCTCGAATCACAATGAGAGTGACTATAGCCTGGAATTCCTCCGACGCAGATCGCAAAACGCCATCGCGGGGTGAAGGGTCCATGACATGATAGAGTGCTGATCTGCCCACAGGAGAGAAGAGGTTGCCAACTTCCCGGCGATTGCGAGCCGTTCTGTTGAGGCCGATGCTGCTGGCCGTAGCCCTCCTCGGTCTCGTTCTTCCTGCCGCGGCGTCAAAGCACGGGCCGGGCGGCGAGGCAGTGATCGCGTATTTCTTCCCGCGCGATCACGTGATTCAGCCCGGCGAAATCGCGGCCACGAAGCTTACCCGCATCAACTACGCATTCGCGAATATCCAGGACGGCCGGATCGTGATTCTCAGCCCCGCCGACGCTCCCAACCTCGCCACCCTGGTCGGGCTCAAAAAGCAGAACCCATCGCTCCAGATTGTCATCTCGGTCGGCGGATGGCTCTGGTCCGGCAACTTCTCTGACGCGGCCCTCACCCCGGAGAGCCGGACGCGCTTCGTCGACAGCGTCGTCGCCTTCGTCGAAAAGTACCGCCTCGACGGCCTCGATATCGACTGGGAATTCCCGGGCGAGGTCGGCGCCGGCAACCGCTTCCGCCCCGAAGACGGCAGGAATTTTACTTTGCTCCTCGCGCAGTTGCGGCAGCGCTTCAATCGCGAGCAGACAAAACTGGGCCGGCACCTGATTCTCTCCATCGCCGCCGGCGCGAACGACGACTTCCTGCAGAACACGCCCATGGGCCCGATCTCGCGCTATCTCGATACCGTGAACCTGATGGCCTACGACTACTACGAGCCCGGCGACGAGGGGACCACCGGCAATCACGCGCCCCTCTACACCGATCCCGCCGATCCCCGGCATGTCTCCGCCGACACCTCAGTGCGCCATTATGAGCAGGCAGGGGTGCCGGCCCGCGAGATCGTCCTCGGCGTCCCCTTCTATGGGCACGTCTGGGGACATGTGCCCGCGACCAACAACGGTCTCTTCCAGCCCGGCTCGGCGGTTCCCAACGCCTATGGGCGCTACGACATGGTCAGCAGCATGCTGAACCAGGGCTTCACGCGCTACTGGGATGCCGCCTCCAAAGTCCCCTGGCTCTACAGCCCCGAGAAGCAGGAGTTCGTCTCCTACGAGGATCCCCAGTCCCTCGCCCTGAAATGCGCTTATATCGAGCGCATGCACCTGGCGGGCATCATGTTCTGGGAGTACAACTCCGATCCTTCCGGCGCGCTGTTGAACGCCATCGACAACGCCTTCCACGGTAAGGCCGCAGCCGGCGCCGGGGCTGGACGATGACTTCGCCCGCTCAGGCAACTCCCTCCATCGGCATTGCCGGACAGGCGACCTCCACCCGCGTCGTCTCCATCGACATCTTTCGCGGCATCACCATGGCGGTCATGATCTTCGTCAACGATCTGGCCAGCGTCCACGGCCTCAGCAAGTGGACCTACCACATGCCCGCCAATGTCAACGCCATGACCTACGTGGACATGGTGTACCCCTCGTTTCTCTTCATCGTCGGCATGTCCCTGCCACTCGCCATCCGCGCGCGCCTCAAACGAAATCCCTCCATTGGCGGACTCTGGCTGCATGTCATCCTGCGGTCGTTGGCCCTGCTCGCCCTCGGCCTGATCCTCGCCAACGTCGACTACTGCGACCCGGCCAGGATGCACATGGCGCCGGAAGTCTGGGCTCTCCTCGGCCTGGGTGGCGGCATCCTTCTCTGGAATGTCTACTCCGGCCTCAGCAGCAAAGTTGTGCTCATCCTCCGGCTGCTGGGCGCGGCGCTTCTCGTTTTCGTCTTCGCTGTCTTTCGCCGCGCGGTGCCGGGCGGTGAAGGCTGGATCGACTTTCGCTATCCGGAAATCCTTGGCCTCATCGGTCTTACCTATTTCGCCGTCTGCCTCCTCTACATCCCCACGCGCCGCTGGCGTCTCGCGCCCATCGTTTGGCTCGTCGTGCTGGTTGCGTACAACTGCGTCTGCTCCGCCCACTGGATCCACATTGACCACGTGCCTCTCTACTTCTGGCCCTTCGGCAACGGATGCATGGCCAGCCTCATCATGGCCGGCGTCGTTACCTCGCTGATCTTTCTCGATAACGGCCGGATCGGCGGACCGGCGCGGAAGATGCAGCTCGGCATTCTCATGGGAATCCTGGCTTTTGTCGCCGGCTGGTTCCTGCGGCCGCTCGGTATCTCCAAGATTCGCGCCACGCCCACCTGGGCTCTCTGGACCGTTGCCGCCTGTTGCGTGCTCTTCACCGCGCTCTACTGGCTCTGCGACCTGAAGAAGCAAACCGGCTGGGCCTGGCTCGTGCGGCCTGCCGGATCGAACACGCTGCTCACCTACCTCATCCCCGATATCTACTACTTCCTCGTCGCCTTGACGGGAACCGCGTATTTGCAGGAACACTGGGATCACGGCTGGCCCGGCGTTTTCCGCGCCATTGCGTTTACGGTAGCCATACTGCTGGTGGCTCATGCCGCCACGCGCGCGCGGCTGCGCATGCAGCTGTAAACAATCTCGTGCTTCAGAAACTCGGAGGCCACACTCGGATGACCTGGCTGCAGTTGTCCGCTTCTTCGTCTTCACGTCTGTTGCGGTTCGCGGCGATGGCGGCCATCGCCGCCTGCCTCTTCTGCCCAGCCCGGGCGCAGCAGAACGCTCCCGAGAGGCCGATGCAGCCCGTTGTGGAGAACGGAGCGGCCTGGCGCCAGCTCCGGAAGAAGGTCCTGAGTTCGCGCGTGCTCGACGACATGGAGGACCTCTCCCACTGGTCCTTCACCGGCGTCGGCACCATGACCCTTTCCACCGCCGAGGTGAAGCAGGGCCGCACCTCGCTCCGCGTCGCCTCCACTGACAACATCGGCCGCGTCGAAGGCGAAGGCGACTGGCAGGATATCGTCGCCACTCGCAATTTCCCCTCTGAAGACTGGCGTCCCTACAATCGCATCTCCGTCTGGGTCTATCCCGACATCCACGGAGCCCCCGCCATCTCGCTCAACATGACCCTCCACAACGAGGGCGCACACCTGCTCCCTGACGACCAGAACGAAGGCCGCGACGATTCCATCCCCATCGTCAATCAGCAGTGGAACCACATCGTCTGGGAGATCCCCTCGCTCGATCGCGACAAGGTTACCGGCCTCAGCTTCGGATACTCGTTGCCGCGGATGTTTCCCAATCCCGGCGACCAGACGGTTTTCTATCTCGACCAGCTTGAGATCCAGTCCGTCGTTCCCGACTACGTGGAAGGATGGGACGTTGCGCCGGGGAAAATCGCCTTCAGCCATCCCGGCTACGCGCCCGGAACAACCAAAACCGCCGTGGCCAGCGGTCTTTCCGCTCACGAATTTTCCCTCGTCGACGAAACCACGGGGAAGGTGATCTATAGCGGCGCGGTCGAGACCCGGAAGACCGATCTGGGCACCTTTCAGATCCTGGACTTCTCCCGAGTGCAGCGTCCCGGAACCTACATCCTCCGTGCAGGAGACGAAACGACGCAACCGTTCCGCATCGGCACCGACATCTGGCGCGACAGTATCCAGAAAGACATCAACTTCATGTACAGCGAGCGCTGCGGCACCGTGATTCCCGGCATCCACGGCATCTGCCACAAGGATGACTACACCGTCCACGGCGGCGAGCGCATCGTCGTCAACGGCGGCTACCATGACGCCGGCGACACCAGCGAGACGGGCAACACGCCCGGAATGTCCTACGCGCTGTTCACGCTGGCTGAGCGCCTCCGCCAGGAAAACGACGACCGGCAGTTGTTGAGCCGCGTCCTTGAAGAAGCCGAATGGGGCCTCAACTGGGTTCTGAAGACAAGCTTCCATGACGGCTTTCGCAGCACCGGCCAGAACATCAGCTACTGGACCGACGGAATTATGGGCGACGCCGATGACCGCTTCGGTCAGGCCGTCAACGATCCGCAATGGAACTTCCGCGTCGCCGCGCTGGAGGCCCTGGCAAGCCGCGTTCTGAAAGACACCGACCCCGATCTCGCGCGCCGCAGCCTGTCCACCGCCAAAGAAGACTGGCGGTTCGCCGCCGACGGCCTGAAGAGAGCCAAGCCCGTCCCTGAGGTCTACGGAGAAAGCGACAACCTCGAGCGAATCTCCTTCGGCGTCACCGCTTCGGTCGAGCTGTACAAGGCCACCGGCGACCCGATCTACGCGCGGGAAGCCGTTGATCTAGGCAGCCAGATCCTGGCCTCCCAGGAAAGGGAACTGCAGCCGTGGAGCGTCCCCATGACCGGCTTCTTCTACACCGGCCCGGATCGCAAATATTTATTTCACCGCTTCCACATGGGCGAGGAAGAGCAGCCCATCGTAGCGCTGGCGCAGCTCTGCGAGGCCCTGCCCGACGATCCCCACTGGATCAGGTGGTATTCGGCCATCGTTCTGCACACGAAGTATTACCAGGAAGTCGGCGCGCATCTCGACGCTCCCTACAACGTCCTTCCCGCCGGTGTTTATCGAATCAGCGGAGCCTCCATCCTGCCGGAAACCCCGGCCTGGCGACCGCTCGCCACTGCCAGCCGCGCGATGTTCGTCGCGGAGGTGAAACAGGGTCTTCCCCTCGGCGGCGATGCGTATCTCCGCCGCTATCCGGTGTGGTTCCAGTTCCGCGGCAACTCCAGCGTTCTGCTCTCCGAAGCGAAGGCGCTCTCGGTGGCGGCCCAATTGCGCGGCAGCATCGACGACGAAGATCTCGCCCAGCAGCAGGCCCAGTGGCTCATCGGCAGAAACCCCTTCTCCGCGAGCATCATGTACGGCGAAGGCTACGACTGGACACCGCTCTATAGCGTTCGCTCCGGTCAGATGGTGGGGGCTCTGCCCGTCGGCATTGAGACCAAAGGCATCGCCGACATGCCGTACTGGCCCAACCAGATCTGCTGGACCTACAAGGAGGTCTGGACGCAGCCCGCCGGCGAATGGATCTGGCTCATGCGCGACCTCAGCGGCCCCGCAGTCCTCAATGGCATTGTCGACCGCGCAGGCGCCGGCAGCGTGACGCTGCTCAATGAAGAAACCCGCGCGGCCCTCACCGCTCCTGTCGCTTCGGATGGCACTTTCCGGATCAATCTTCCCCAGGGCCGCTACGAGATCACCTACGGCGGCGCGCGCACATCGCTCACCGCTCTGGCCGGCGCCACCGACTCGGTCGATCTGCGCCGCGATCACGCGGTTGCATTTTCCGCCTCCTCCGTGCCAGACCCCGATCCGGCATCCGTCATTCTGCAAGCCACCGTTGAGGGAGCTGGCCGCCATACGTTCTCTCTGCGCGCGGACAACCTCGATGTCTCCGACCCGGCGACAGTTTCCGTGGATTTGAGAAGTCACGGCAGTCGGGTGATCGCCTGGCATGCCCGCATCGTGAATCGCTCCAGTCCGTGGGTTGCAGTTGTGCTGCAGGATGGCTCTATTCAGGGCCACGCAGAACTCACTGGCGTAGCCCGCACCTCGAACTGAGCTCTAGCGGAAGCGCCGAATGCGCAGCGTGTGGCGTCCGGAGCGATAGAAGCCGGTGACGTAAACCGTCGCCCTGCCTGTCGTGGAGAAAATCAGCTGGCGGATGCGCAGCAGGGGCGTGTTCCTGCCGACGCGCAGCAGCTCTGCCAGGCGCGGGTCGGCGTCCGTCGCGTCGATCTCCTCGTCGGCATAGGCCAGAGTGACGCCGCAGTCGTGCTCCAGTGCGGAAAACAGCGACATGCCGTTCACCGACGTGCTTCGCAGCAAGCCGGGAAATTCATCCTCCGACCAGTACGCAACCTCGAGCGCAACCGGCTCGTCCTGGGCCAGCCGCACCCGCTCCAGCCGAACGATCCGCGCTGCCGGCGCCAGGCCCAGCCGCGCCGCAATCTCCGCCTCGCCTCGGACGACCGCTGAGGCCACGACGCGCGACTGCGCCGTCAAACCCAGACTGGCCATCTGTTCGTGATACCCGAGCAGCTTGTTGAACTGCACCCTCGGCGGCGCGACAAACGTGCCGGCGCCGCGGCGGCGCTCCACGATTCCGTCCCGCGCCAGCTCTGTCAGGGCGTGTCGCGCGGTCATCAGGCTCACCTGATGAAGTCGTGCCAGCTCCCGCTCCGATGGCACCATATTTCCCGGCTTCAGCTGGCCGGCATCGATCCGGCGACGGATCGCGCCCTCGATCCGTTTGTAGGCGGGTTCTTCCGATCGGCGGGACATCATGCTTGCAATCCGAACTTCATCAGCCCCGGGGAAATTGCGGTGTCGTTCAATCCTGCACCGTGACTGACGCGGAGACTGAATCGGTTTACCGTCGCCGCTTGCTGAAGAGGCGCGGCTGAATCCTAGCAGAGTGCTATAGAGCGAGCAAGAGGGGCGCCGTCAAAAGGCCCTGAAATTCCGATCACCTCTCCCTAAATGGCCTCCCGTCGTCGCGCCGCGAACCCCGCCCCGGGTGGTGGAAGGCCAACGCCCAGCGGCCCGGCGCACGATGCCGTTTCGAGTCACCCGGACCGGGAATTTCCACAGGACCGCCCGCAAGGGCTTGACATTGCCCCCATAATTGCTCTATAGCATCTCCACGTGCTATAGAGCTGTTCTGCTCGCCGTTCTGGCGCAGAGCAAGTGTCGTCCCCGGGTGCGCGTCAGAACGTTCGCAGTCGTGCCGTAAGCATTTGCTTCACGTTGTGCGATGTTCCCCGTTTTCAGGGTTTCTTTAAAACAACTAGAGCTCCTTCAGTGCAGTCCCCGGCATTCAGCCAGGACGAATGCCGGCAATTGATCCCCAGAGCGAACTGGAGGCCGGTATGAAAAGGATTACGTTGTGGGGCTGTATCCTCGCGGTGCTTGCCGCCTGCGAGATCGTGGGTTCTCCGTTGCGTGCCCAGCAGATCACCGCTTCGATCACCGGCTCGGTTGTCGATCCGGGCGGAGCTGTGATCAACGGCGCGACCATCACCGTCACCGATATCGACCAGGGCACGGTCTACTCGACCAAAACATCCGACGGCGGACTGTTCACCTTCGCTCGTCTTCCCATCGGAACCTACAGCGTGAAGGCCGAGGCTTCCGGCTTTCGGACCGCCATCCAGTCCCGCTTGACTCTGGTGCTGAATCAGACCGCCCGCGTCAATTTTAAAATGCAGGTCGGGTCGGTCAGCAATACCGTGCAGGTGACCTCCGAAGCGCCGGAGCTGCAGTCCGAGACCACCCAGGTCAGTACCCTGGTGGACTCCCGCGCCGTCACCAACATCCCTCTGGCTACCCGCAATTACGTCGAGCTCACCCTCCTGTCGCCCGGCAGCGTTCACCCGGATAACTCGACCTTCAACAACGGCGACAACACAGCCAACGGCGGACGGCCTTACATCAACGGCAATCGCGAGCAGTCCAATAACTTCATCCTCGACGGGATGGACAACAATCAGACCTCCGACAATCTCCTCGCCTTTACCCCTTCGCCCGACGCCATCGCGGAATTCAACCTGATCACCGCCAATGCGCCTGCCGAATTCGGCAATTTCGAGGGCGGCATCGTCAACGCCTCCATCAAGTCAGGCACCAACCAGTTCCACGGCGACGTCTGGGAGTTCCTGCGCAACGATGTGCTGAATGCCAACCAGTGGGAAAACAAATTCCTCGGCCCCGGGAACGAGTTACCCCGAGCCACGCTGCGCTGGAATATGTACGGCGGCACGCTCGGCGGTCCGATCCTCAAAGACAAGCTGTTCTTCTTTGTCGACTACCAGGGACAGCGCTTCGATCACCCCGCCACCAGCAACTTCATCACTGTCTTCACCAATGCCGAGCGCGGCGGCGATTTCAGCGCGCTCCTTCCCGGAACCCAGCTGAAGGATCCCACCACCGGTCAGAACTACACCAACAATCAGATCCCGGTTGGGCAGCGCGACGTCGTTGCCACCAACCTGTTTGCCTCCACCTTCTATCCCACGCCGGTCAATGGAAATCAGATTAACAACGCCGTGAACGTATTCACCGAGGCATTCAATACCGACCAGGGTGACGTTAAGGTCGACTACAACATCACCTCGCGCGATCACTTTGACGGCCGCTACTCCCAGGAGTATCAGAACGACCCGTCGAGTAACTCGCTTCTGATCCTCGGTAATGGCTTCACTCATGCGCCGATCCACAACGTCGTCGGCACCCTGACCCATACCTTCAGCCCCACCATGCTGAATGAACTGCGTTTCGGCACGAGCTGGATCACGCTCCTGACTGGTACGACCTTTACCCCCTCCATCGGCAATCTGGGGACGGAATTGGGCATCGCCAACGCCAATTCTGTCGGACCCGGTCTGCTGTTGATCGGCTTTGGCGGGGGCACAGCGCCGGAGCCCAATAACGGAGCCGTCCTCACCAACATTGGCAACAGCGTTGTCGATCAGGATTTCGCCGATACCGTCATCCAGTTTGATGACGGCCTCACCCTCACTCGAGGAAGGCACGTGTTTAAGGCCGGCTATCAGATGTGGCGCTACCGGATCAACACCTTCTACAGCGGCAACAGCGGTGAATACGGAGCCATCCTTTTTGGCGGATCCTTCTCCGGCGATGCCGGCGCCGACTTCTTCCTCGGTTATCCGGAAGCCACCGGCAAAGGGGTCAGCACCGGTGGCACCTGGCATCAGCTCTCCTGGGATTACTCCGGCTATGGCCAGGATGACTGGCGCATGACTCCGACGCTGACTCTCAATCTTGGTCTGCGGTACGAAGCTCACACCCCCTGGGTCGAGCTGAACAACCGCCAGGACAACCTCAATCTGATTACCGGTCAGATCGAGTATGCCGGGGTCGACGGCAACAGCCGCGCCCTCTATAACTCCGTCTACGGGCTCCCCGATTTCGAACCTCGCGTTGGCTTCGCCTGGTCGCCGGCGGCTTTGCAAAGCAAGTTTGTGGTCCGCGGCGCCTACACTGTCTCCTCTTACCTGGAAGGAACCGGAACCAACCTGCGGCTCCCGCGCAATCCTCCCTTCACGCCCACCGAAGTGACTGCCACCTACAGCAGCCCGACCTATAAGACTGAGCAGGGACCGGGAGGCAGCGTGGCGGGCGATCCCTTCGCCGGTGCGGTCATGTATGTGTGGGACAAAACCGTGCAGCCTTCGATGGATCAGCAGTGGAATTTCACGCTCCAGGACGCATTCTCTTCGACCACGGCGCTGCAGGTCGGTTACGTCGGGGAGCACGGCACCCATCTCATGGTTCCCACTCCCTACTCCCAGGAACGGCTGGTGAACGGACAGGTGGAACCCGGCCTCTATTTCCAGGGCAATCCTTCACTGCTGGCGGATATCTCCACCGTCTCCGGAACCTCTTCCACGGGCTACATGCATTACAACGCCCTGCAGGCTGTCTTGCAGCATCGTCTCTCCAACGGTCTCGAGGGTCAGGTGGCCTATACCTGGTCGCATTGCCTCACCAACAACAGCGGCTACTACGGAACCTGGGGTTCGGCCACCCAGGCCACTCCCGCTTCGCCGTACTACCAGAACCTCTACGATCCTGCGGCAGACTATGCCAGCTGCTATTACAACTCCAAGCACATCCTTTCTGCCTACGCCACTTATGCGCTGCCGATCGGCAGAGGCATGCGTTTCGGCTCGAACATGAACTCCGTCGCCAACGCTGTCGTCGGCGGATGGCAGGCGTCCACCATCCTCAACATTCACAGCGGATTCCCCCTGGCTGTCTATAACGCGACCGATACCTCAGGAACCGGTTCCCGCGGACCTCGCCCCAACTGCGGAGTTCAGCAGGTCTATGGACGAAAGTCCAGCTTTGCCTCCAACGGCGCGTTCCAGGGATACGAGTGGATGGATCCGAGCGGATTTTCCGAACCCGCTGCCGGGACCTTCGGCAATTGTCCCGCGCAGGGCCCTGTCGTCGGTCCGGGATATGAAGATACCGATATCGGCCTGATGAAGAACTTCCACATCACTGAGGCGAAGTATTTCCAGTTCCGCAGTGACTTCCTCAACGCCTTCAACAACGTCCAGCTGGGTCATCCCAACACCAACTATCCGAACTCCGGGTCGTTCGGGCTCATCAACACCTCACAACCGGCAAGGAACATCCAGTTTGCGCTGAAGTTCTATTATTAGGTGCAACTGAGCAGTCCGGGGGCAGGCGCTCCGGCGCTTGCCCCTTTTGATTATGAGTCGACCCCGGATCCTTTCCCTGTTGTTGCTTACTGCCGGCGCTCTGGGCTCCCTGGCCCAGAGCCGCAGCCCGGCACCCGCCGCCGATACCGGTGCCGCTGAGCAGGCGGCATCCGCTGCCGAAGCAGGCCGATGCTCCGTCGCCCTTCCGACCCTGGCCAGAATGGCCCCTCGCCTGACTGACAAGCCCCTGGCGAAGCGCGTCGGCGTCGATGGCGTTCGCTGTGCGACGCTCCTGCAGCGCTGGGACCAGTTGCTGGACTTTGTCCGCATCCTCAACCAGAAGTTCCCCGGCGATCCCGAAGTCCTCTACGTCTCCGTCCATGCGTATTCCGATCTCTCCACCCAGGCCGCTCAGCAGCTGGCGACGACCGCCCCCCACTCTCTGCCCGCGCTCGAACTCGACGCCGAGGCGAATGAAATGCAGGGTCACTGGGATCAGGCGGAAAAGGACTACCGCGAGATTCTCGCAAAGAATCCCCGCTACCCGGGTATCCACTTCCGGTTAGCCAGGCTGCTGCTCTCCCGGCCCAATCCCGGGCCCGACTTTCAGCAGGAAGCGAAAAAGGAACTCCAGGCGGAGCTCCAGATCGATCCCTCCAACGCCGGTGCCGAATATGTCTCCGGCGAGCTGGCCCGGCAAACCCAGGACTTTGCTGAAGCCGTGCACCACTTTACCCGCGCCACGGAGCTGGACGCGAGCTTCGCCGATGCGTGGCTCGGCCTCGGCATGTCTCTGGTGGAAGAGAAGCAATACGCGACGGCGATCGCGCCGCTTAAAACCGCAGTCAGGCTGGAGCCGTCCAATCCCGCCGGACACTACGCCCTTGCCACCGCCTACGCGCGCACCGGCAACAAGGAAGCCGCCGAGCGGGAATTCGCCCTCCAGCAGCAGGCTGCGCAGGCCTCGGGCAATCCGGGAGACAAAGCGCCGCAGTGACCCCCCGTTTCATTCAGCGTGGGCTCTCCCGCCGCCGCTTTCTCCGCACCCTTGCCGGAACCGCTGCCTCTGTCCGCTTCGCCGGGCTGCCCGGGCTCTCGCCGGCGCCTCTTTACCCGTTTGAAGAAGTCCCGCCTTCCGCCAGCGGCATCACCTGGGTCCACGCCGCCGGCAAGTCGCCGCAGAAATATCTCCCCGAAACCACCGGGGCCGGCTGCGCCTTTCTCGACTACGACAACGACGGCTGGATGGACATCTATCTCGTCAACAGCGGCAAATGCGACTTCTACGACCCCACCCCGCCCCTCCGCAACGCGCTCTGTCGCAACAACCGGGACGGCACCTTCACCGACGTCACCGAGAAGGCGGGCGTGGCCGGAGGCGGCTACGGGCAGGGCATTGCCGTCGGTGACTATAACAACGACGGCCTCCCCGATCTCTACGTCACGCAGTACGGCAGAAGCATTCTCTACCGCAATAACGGCGACGGCACCTTCACTGACGTCACCGACCACGCCGGCGTCGCCGCTCCCGGATGGTCCTCGAGCGCCGTCTGGTTCGACTACGACAACGATGGCCGCCTCGACCTCTTCGTCTGCCAGTTTGTCGAGTTCTCCAAGG
>Ga0335073_10005937_pt1 | contig 17159 bp, 15 predicted proteins | sample Lox_Sample_22_FD_207093 | JGI IMG/M metagenome (GOLD analysis project Ga0335073, IMG submission 207093) | Soil microbial communities from Loxahatchee National Wildlife Refuge, Florida, United States - Lox_Sample_2.2 | ecosystem: Environmental > Terrestrial > Soil > Wetlands | place: USA...
CCGCGTGCGACAGGGTGCCGCCGCCGTCGCACACGCAGGCGGCGATCTTGGCGAACGCCGGGGTCCAGTTCGGCGAGGTGGACTCGCACACCAGCACCTCGCCGGGGCTGAGCCGGTGCAATTCGTCGGCGTTGTGCAGGACCCGGGCCGGGCCCCGGCCGGTGCCCTTGGAGGCGGGCACGCCGGTCAGCGTCCTGACCTGGCCGCCGGAGCTGATCGCTTCCACGGCCCGCAGGAAATGGCTGTTCAGCCCGAAGATCTCGATCAGGATCGGGTCGTTGACCGACTCCGGGACGGTGCCGACCACCTTGGGCAGGGACGGCCGCCGCTCCAGCCAGTAGTCGAAGTACTGCTTGCGCTGTTCGATCAGGCTGCGGAATTTCGCGTACGGCTGGCGGCCTGCCGAGACGTCCATGATCTCTTCCCAGAACAGGTAGAGCGTGTCGTCCTGGTGGTCGGCGCCGACCCGGTCCGCGATGGCCTGGCAGGCCCACCGCATGGGCAGCGAGATGCGCAGGTCGATGTAGTAGTTGTGGTCGTCCTGCCACCAGGGGAAGTTCGCCGCCCGGCAGGAGGCCAGGCCGCCGTCGAAGAGCTTCTGCTCCTCCAGCGTGAGGGTGGACCTGGCCGCGTCGACGGCCGCCTCGCGTTCCTCGACGGCCGCGTTCCTGGCCGCCGCGAAGTCGTGATCGGTGTCCTTCAGCAGGAACGTCTTGATCGTCCCGAGGGCCGGGGTGGGGTCCTCCATCCAGCTCGGGAGCGCGATGTCGCAGGAGCCCTCGGTGCGCCAGCCGTAGACCTGGAGGAAGTCGTCGAACTGGGTCAGCCAGGGGCCCGCCGCGCCGCCGTGGGCGGCCAGCGCGGCGCGGATCCCGTCGGGCTCGTGAGCGGCGAACACCGGCTCCAGGCCGGCCGCGCGGGCCGCGCTGGTCAGCTTCCACAGCTCCCGGTCGGTCTCCATGATCTTGGTGTCATAGCCCTGCAGGAACTTGCCGATCTGCCCGGGGTCCAGGCCGAGTTCGGTGCACATGCTGTAGAAGCCGACGTAGTTCGCCAGCAGCGGGTACATCACCTCGAAGTGGATCTCGAAGGCCCGCTTGTGGTACTGGCGGGCCTGGATCAGGTTCTCCCGCAGGTCCTCCAGGGACAGCGCGGACAGGTCCACGCCGCTGAAGTAGTCCCAGCTCTCGTTGACCTCCTCCCGCATGTGCCCCCAGATCTCGTCGAAGTTCTGCAGGAACGGCGGCAGGGCGCGTTCCAGGCGCCGGGCGCGCTGGCCGATCTCCCGCACGTCGTTCACCGGCAGCGGCGAGCCGTAGGTGTGCGTGCCGCCGAGACGGCAGGTGATCCCGCGTCCTGGCGGCAGCGGCATCTGCTCGGCGGCCAGCTGCGAGGCCCAGTTGTAGCCGTCTTCGTTCCAGATCAGCCCCATCGGGGTGAGGCCGCGCGGCCAGTGGAAGTCGAGGAACCAGAAGTTCTCCTCGTCTTCCTTGCGGAAGGTCTGAACCGGGTCTATGTACCAGGGCGCGTGGGTGTAACCGGGCTTGAAGCCGGGATACCACTCGTCGGTGATGAACTCGTCGACGGGAATGACCGTGGCCATTGCGTCTCCTAGGGCTGGTCGGGCTCCAATGTCCAGAAGGTTTCACTGCTGTTTCGCGCTGGCAACGAGCACGTTCCCCAGGGCGGAACGCTGCCCACGCTACGGGCTGGCCCGGGGAGGCGACAATAGCTGCGGGCGGCAGCGCATCAGCGGCCGGCGGCGGCCCAGCCGACCACGCCGACTATGCGCAGCACCAGGACCCGGGCGAAGGGCTGGTCCTGGTACTGCGGGTAGCGCGCGGCCAGCCGGGCGGCCAGGGCCGCGGCCCGGCTGGCGCCCGGGTCGCCCTGCCAGCGCAGCTCGGCCCGCACCCACCACAGCCGGGACCAGTCGCCGCGGTCCCAGTGCTCGACCAGCAGGGTGGCCCGCGGATCCGCCTCCAGGTTCCGCTCCCGCTGCAGTCGCAGCGACGCCTTCGGCTTGACCCGGTCGACGGGCACGCCCACGTAGCCGTCGTCGTCCACCGCGTACGCGACGGGCACGGCGTCTACGCCCCGCTCGGTGTGCACGGTGCACAAGATCCCGTGGTCGTGCGACTCGAGCCTGGCCCGCGCCTCGTGATCCGCGAGCCTCATCGCGGTAGATCGGTAGCCATGGACATGGGGTCTGGGTCCTAACCCTTCGCGGCGTGGTGGAGGGGTGATCTCTGCGGTGTGATGATAGTTCGGGCATTGAGCAGGTGTCCTACCTGGGGCTACGCTGGCTTCGTTGCGGGGGGCTTGCGCTTGCAGGATCCCTCCTCCATCCTCGAGCGCAGGACGGTGAGATGAACCCGGCAGCGTGGGTCGAGCGCCACGCCCGCCGGCGGCCCGACGACCCGGCGCTGGCGGATGGCGACCGCGTCCACGCCAGCTGGGGCGAGTTCGCCACCCGGACGGCCGGCGCAGCCGCCAGCCTGCGCGATCACTTCGGCCTTTCGCCCGGGGACCGGGTCGCGATCGTGATGCGCAACCGGCCGGAGTACCTCGAGGCGCTGTACGCCATCTGGCACGCCGGCCTGGTGGCCGTGCCGGTCAACGCTCGCCTGCACCGCGACGAGATCGCCTACATCCTCGAGCACAGCGAGTCCGCCGTCGCCGTGACCGATGCCGACCACGCCGGCGACGTCGAGCCGCTGGCAGGCGACATCGCTTCGCTCAAGGCGGCCGTGGTCGCGCCGGGTGAGCGGTGGGACCGGCTCACGGCCTCGTCGCCGGCCGGGCTGGTCGGCCGGCGGCCGGCGGACCCGGCGTGGCTGTTCTACACGAGCGGCACCACCGGAAGGCCCAAGGGAGCCACGCTCACGCACCGCAGCCTGCTGATGGCGACACTCAGCTACTTCGCGGACATCGACCCGGTGCGGCCGCAGGACAGCGTGCTGCACGCTGCGCCGCTGTCGCACGGCGCGGGGCTCTACGGGCTGCCGCACGTGGCCCAGGGGGCGGTCAGCGTCGTGCCGCCGTCCGGCGGCGTCGATGGCGACGAGATCGCCGCCCTGCTGGGGCGCTGGCCGGGGATGTCGTTCTTCGCGGCGCCCACCATGGTGAAGCGGCTGGCCGGCGACCGGGCCATCGCCGGCGCGGACCTGGGCCACCTGAAGACGATCATCTACGGCGGCGCGCCGATGTACCTGGCCGACCTCGAGGACGCGCTCGCCGTGTTCGGTCCTCGCCTGGCCCAGATCTACGGGCAGGGCGAGGCGCCGATGACGATCACCGCCCTGTCCAAGGCCGACCACGCCGACCGGGACCATCCCCGGTGGCGGGACCGCATGCAGAGCGTCGGCGTCCCCCGAACCGACGTCGAGGTCCGCGTCGTCGGCGACGGCCGCGAACTCCCCGCCGGCGAGGCCGGCGAGGTGGTGGTCCGGGGCGACGTGGTCATGGCCGGCTACTGGAACTCACCTGATGCCACGGCCGAGGCTCTGCGGGAAGGCTGGCTGTACACCGGCGACATCGGCAGCTTCGACGCCGACGGGTACCTCACGCTGCGGGACCGGTCCAAGGACCTGATCATAAGCGGGGGGATGAACATCTACCCCCGGGAGGTCGAGGAGGCGCTGCTCCGCCACCCCGGCGTCAGGGCCGCCGCCGTCGTCGGCCGGCCCGACGCGAAGTGGGGCGAGGCGGTAGTGGCCTTCGTGGTGGCCGCCGACCACGTCGCCCGGCCGTCGGTCGATGATCTCGACCGGACCTGCCTCGACCACATCGCCCGGTTCAAGCGACCCAAGGACTACCGGTTCGTCGATGCCCTGCCGACCAACAACTACGGCAAGGTCGTCAAGCGGGAGCTGCGCGACCGGCTCCGCGCCGAAACGGCAGGCGGTGGATCACGTTGAGACCCGATCCCGGCCGGGCGGCTGCTGAACTTAGCCAAAATGTCGAATGTTCACACAGTGAGGAGGACGTCTCATGAAGCTCGCTCTCTACCTGCCGAACTTCCGTAACAAGGTGACCGTCAAGGAGCTCGAGGATCTCACCAGCCTCGCCGAGGAACTCGACTTCGACTCCGTCTGGACGCTCGACCGGATCGTCGTCCCTGAGGCCTCCGACCGCGCGGAGCTCCAGTACTCGTTCGGCATGATGCCGGAGTTCCCGAAGGCGCTGCCGGTGTCCTCTCGCGGTGAGTGGTTCCAGGGCTGGCCGCTGATCCCGTGGCTGGCCGCGAAGACCTCGAAGGTCCGGATCGGCATGAGCATCTGCGACACGCCATTCCGTGCGCCCGGTGTCCTGGCGGCGGAGCTCGCCACGGTGGACCACCTCTCGAACGGCAGGCTCAACGTAGGCATCGGGGCCGGCTGGATGCCTGAGGAGTTCGCGGCCGCGAGCGCGTCACACATCTTCCCCAAGCGGCACAAGCAGGTGCGCGAGACGATCGAGATCATGCAGGGCATCTGGACGAACGAGGTGTTCGAGTACCACGGCGAGTTCGCCGACTTCGACCGGTGCGGGTTCGGCTGGAAGCCGGTGCAGAAGCCGCACCCGCCGATCTACTTCAGCGGGCTCAGGGACCCGGCTCGCTCGGCGAACCGCATCACGAAGTACAACCTCGCGGGCTGGATCGGGATCCAGGACACCCCGGACGAGCTCCGGCAGTGGCGCGGCGCCATCCAGCAGGAGCTCGACAAGCTCGAGAGCTCGCGCTCCATCGACGATCTCGACATCGGCAGCATGATCTGGTACACGATCACCGACGCGGAGACCGACCAGACGCCGGCCGGGAAAGGCAGCAATATCCTGGTGGGAACCGCCGCTCAGGTCACCGACAACCTCAGGCGGCTGAAGGAAGCCGGGCTCAACCTGCTGCTCATCTGGCCGCCGTTCGCGGACGTGCCGGTTTCGAAGACGCTCGACGACCTCAAGCGGCTGAAGGAGGAGATCATGCCGAAGGTCGAGGCCGCGTAACTCCGCAGCGCCATCGGCGGGTGAACCGGTGCCCGGCTGCCGCCTGACCAGCTCCACGTTGCCGCCGTAGCGCCGTGCGCCGAGTCCGGTCAGCAGCGAAACAGACGCGACGTTCGCGTCGTCGACCTCGCCGACCACCCTCGTATCCCCCCGCGCGGCGAGCACGGCGAACGCCCGGCCGAGCAGCGCCCTGGCGACCCCGCGGCGCCGGTACCCGGCGAGCGTCGCGATCAGGCCGAGGCGCGGGCCGGCGCGGTTGCGCCAGATCCGGACCAGCCCGGCGTATTCTCCGCTGGCCCGGTCGACTGCGACGAGGTAGGTGGCGGGATCGAAGAACGAGCTGAACGTCTCGGCGCGGAACTGCTCGGCATCCCATCGCCAGCCCTCGGAGCCGGGAACGTCCTGCCGTAGCGCGTCGTCCAGCAGCCGCAGCCGGGTGATATCGGCTTCGGCGGCGGAAAGGACGTCGAGCCCGGCCGGAAGCACCGCCCCGGCCAGCCCGGTGACCGCAGGATCGGTCGGGATCCGGTAGTAGCTCTCCCGCCGGTGCACGGCGAATCCGGCCTCCGCGCAGGCGTCCAGCGCGTCATACTCCGCGTCTTCCAGGGTGACGTAGAGGTCACGGCCCAGATCGCGGGCCACCGCATCGGCCAGCGGCGGGTAGGCGTCGGCCCGCCAGGTGTCGAAGTACAAGAACCAGCGGTCATCGGGCCGGAGCCGGGCGCTCACCTCGCCCGCTACCAGGTCGCCGTCCAGGGCGCGCCAGGTCAGCGCCGGCCGCATCCGGGATACCGCCAACGCCGCTGCCACCATGCCCAGTGAAACTAGCAGTAGTTGCGGTCAGCGGGCCCCGGTGGCGGCCAGGTCGCGCTCCTGGGCGAGCTGGACGGCGATGTCGATGATCATGTCTTCCTGGCCGCCCACGTAGCCGAGCTCGCCGGCCCGCTGCAGGATCTCGTGGGTGGGCACGCCGTAGCGCTGCGAGGCGCGCTCGGCGTGCAGCAGGAAGCTGCTGTAGACCCCGGCCCAGCCCTGCACGATCGCGGACCGGTCCATCTTCGGCCAGCGGGGCAGGAACGGGCGGACCACCTCCTCGGCCGCGGCCAGCACGCCGCCCACGTCCACGCCGGTCGGCACGCCGAGGTGGTCGAAGGTGGCGGCTAGCACCTCGGTGGGCGAGTTGCCCGCCCCGGCGCCGAGCGCGCACAGTGCGCCGTCGACCTGGCGGGCGCCGTGCTGGTAGGCCAGCACGGAGTTGGCCACGCCCAGGGAGAGGTTCTGGTGGCCGTGGAAGCCGATCTGCGCCTGGTGGCCGACCTCGGCGTACATGGCCTTGATCCGCTCCTGCGCGTCGCCGAGCACCAGCGCGCCCGCCGAGTCCACGCAGTACACGCACTCGGCGCCGGCGTTCACCATGATGCGGGCCTGCCGGGCCAGCTCGGCCGGTGAGGTCTTGTGCGCCATCATCAGGAAGCCGACGGTCTCCATGCCCAGGTCCCGGGCCAGGCCGAAGTGCTGGATGGACACGTCGGCCTCGGTGCAGTGGGTGGCGATCCTGGCCACCGAGGCGCCGGCCTCGCAGGAGTTCCGCAGGTCGTCCTTGGTGCCGATGCCGGGCACCAGCAGCACGGCGATCTTGGCCTGGGTGGCCTCCTGCACCCCGGCCGCGATCAGCTTGATCTCGTCGACCCGGGAGAAGCCGTAGTTGAACGAGGACCCGCCCAGGCCGTCGCCGTGGGTGACCTCGATGACCTCCACGCCCGCCGCGTCCAGGGCATGCACGGTGACGCGGACCTGCTCCTCGGTGAACTGGTGCGCCATGGCGTGGCTGCCGTCGCGCAGGGTGGTGTCGGTGATGCGGAGCGGACGCGGGTTCTCTGGAGTGCTCACGCGGTCACCTCCGCGGTGCGGCGCTGGGCGATGACCTCGCCGACCCGGACGGCGGCGGAGGTCATGATGTCGAGGTTGCCCGCGTACTCGGGCAGGTAGTCGCCGGCGCCCATGACCTCGAGGAACACGGCGACCCTGGCGTGGCCCTGCCAGCTATCCCTGGCCTCGTCGAACTGCGGCTCGGCGCGCAGCGTGTAGCCGGGCACGTACTGCTGCACCTCGGCGACCCGCCGGTGAATGGCCGCGGCGATCGCGTCGGTGTCGGCGTCGGCCGGGATGGCGCAGAACACCGTGTCCCGCATGATCATCGGCGGCTCCACCGGGTTGAGCACGATGATGGCCTTGCCCCGCTGCGCGCCGCCGACGGTCTCGATGGCCCGGGACGTGGTGTGGGTGAACTCGTCGATGTTGGCCCGGGTGCCCGGGCCGGCCGACCGGGAGGCCACCGACGCGACGATCTCGGCGTAGGGCACCGGGACGACCGAGGAGACGGCGTGCACGATCGGCACCGTGGCCTGGGCGCCGCAGCTGATCATGTTGATGTTCGGGGCGTCCAGGTGGGCGTGCAGGTTGACCGGGGGGCAGACCGGCGGGCCGAGCGCGGCCGGGGTCAGGTCGATGGCCTGCATCCCGGCCTCGGCGTAGCGCGGCGCGTTGGCCACGTGCGCCTTCGCCGAGGTGGCCTCGAACACCAGCTGCGGCAGCGGATCCTGGCGCAGCAGCCAGTCCAGGCCCTCGGCCGAGGCGGCCAGGCCGAGCTGGCGGGCCCGGGCCAGGCCGTCGGACTCGATCACGCCGACCATGTAGCCGACCTCGACGTGCTGGCTGCGCTGGAGCTTGGCCAGCAGGTCGGTGCCGATGTTGCCGGGGCCGACGATGGCGGCCAGGGTCCTTGCGCTCATGTCAGGTACCTTCCCAGAGGCGCTTGGTGGCGATCGCGGCGCCCTCGGCGAGCGCGGCGAACTTGGCCCACACCACCGTGGGGTGCACCTCGGGCGCGAAGCTGGCCCGGGAGGAGAACCCGCAGTCGGCGCTGGCGATGACGTTCTCCCGGCCGACAAGACCGGCGTACTGGCAGATGCCGTCGGCGATGAGCTCGGGATGCTCGACGTAGTTGGTGGCGTGCCCGAGCAGCCCGGGCAGCACGATCTTGCCTTCCGGCAGCGGCACGTCGGCCCAGATCCGCCACTCGTGCTGGTGCCGCGGGTTGGCCACCTCGAAGGAGTAGGCGCCCGCGTTGATCTGCAGCATGACCGGCACCACGTCGGCCAGCGGGATGTCGTTCAGCCGGGGGCCGTGGTTGAGCCCGTAGCAGGTGTGCAGCCTGATCCGGTCCTCCGGGATCCCGCGCAGCGCATGGTTGAGCGCCTCGACGTGCTCCTGCGCCCGGCGCCGCCGCTCGGCCGGGTCGCTGCGGCCGTCGTCGGTCAGGATCTCGATCAGCCACGGGTCGTCCACCTGGAGCAGGAAGCCCGACTCCACGATGGCCAGGTACTCCTCCCGCATGGCCTCGGCCACCGCGGCCAGGTAGTCCCGCTCGGAGGAGTAGTAGTCGTTGCGGCCGAAGCCGCTGGGGCTGGTGGACGGCAGGAAGGCCTCGACCGGGCCATGCCCGTCCCCGGCGGTCGCGGCCAGCGCGTCGCGCAGGTTGGCGATGTCGGTCCGCACCGCGTCCCGGCCGATGTAGGCGACCGGGCCGGTGCACACCATGACCTTCATCGGCGCCACGGCCGAGGAGTACTTCGACATGTAGGAGTGGTAGTACTCGGGGAAGTCGTCGATCTCCCGCTGCCAGGACGGCGGCAGCAGCGTCTCGCCCTCGACCTGGTCGAACCCGGCCAGCCGCTCCTTGACGTAGGTGAGGAAGGAGACCTTGCCCTGCTCGCCGTCGGTGACCACGTCCAGGCCGGCCTCGGCCTGCTTGCGCACCACGTCGCCGACCGCCGCGGCGACCATCTCGGTGAAGCGGGCATGGTCGTACGGGCGGCCGTGCTCCTTCTCCCGCATCACCTCCAGCAGGTCATGCGGGCGGGCCAGGCTGCCCACGTGGGTGGTGAGGATGCGTTCGGTGCTGCGCTGCATGACCTAAATCCTCCGATGCCTGGGCAAGCCGCGCGCCGACCCGCCGGGCGGCCCGGCACACGCTCGCCACGATGAAGTCCCTACGCAGCCCGAGAATACGGGCCGTCGGCCCGGCCACCGAGATCGCCGCCACGGGCCGGGTTCCGACGAGCACCGGAGCGGCCACCGAGGAGAAGCCGCGAGTGAACTCCTCCCGGGTGCTGACCCAGCCGGCCGCCCGGGCGGCCGCCAGTACCCGGTGCAGCCGTTCGGGGTCGGTGATGGTGAACGGCGTGTGCTTGCGGCGGGGAACGGCCAGGGTGTCGGCCAGGATGCGGTCGTCGAACGCCGCCAGCGCGCGGCCCGAGCTCGAGGAGTAGCCGGGCACCCGGTGCAGCACCTCGCCGCTGAGCTGCAGGCCCAGCGCGGCGTGGCCGTACCGGTCGATGTAGGCCACGTGCCCGGCCACCGGCACGCCCAGCTGGACCATCTCACGCAGCTGCTGCTGCAGGTCGATCAGCACCGGCTGGGCGGCGTCGCGGACCGGCATCCGCTCGGCCGCCAGCACGCCGAGCTCGAACATCCGCAGGCTCAGCCGGTACCGGCCGCCGTCGGCCCGGTCCAGCAGGCCGGCGGCGGCCAGTGCGGACAGCATCCGGCAGGCCGTGCTCTTGGCCACGCCGAGCTCCCGGGCGACCTGGGTGGCGCCCAGCTCGGGATGGACGGCGAAGCAGTCGAGCACCGAGGCCGCGATCGACACCGATCGCAGCCCGGGCGTCTCCTCAGCGGCGGGGGGAGGGGCCGTCAGCGCGGGCACGCTGGTCAGTCCCAGGACGGCATCTCGTCGGGCGGCGGCACGTTCACCTCAGTGACGCGGTTACGGTAGGCGACCAGCGCGGTCCCGCCGCCGCGGCGGATCCGCACCACCACCTCCTCGGTGTTGTACGGCTCACCGGGATCGTAACCGTGCGCCCAGGTGGCGAAGGCCCGGATCGGCCCGGAATGGGTGGCCGCGATGATCCGGGTGTCCGGCGACTCGGCCATCAGCCGGTGGAAGCCGCGCCAGAACCGGCGCACGCACGACTGCGGCGGCTCGAAGTACATCAGCGGGATGGTCAGCCACATGTAGATCGGGTCGGCGCCGCCGAGCTGGTTGCGGTAGAACCGGTCGACCTCGACCAGCCAGCGCGGCCGGTCGCCGACCGCCATCCGCTCCAGCTTCTCCATCAGCGCCTGGTACTGGCGGAACGCCGAGGTGACGTCGCGCGGCCCGTCCGGCGTCCAGACCTGGAAGTTGCGCAGCTCGGGTATGGGCTCGGGCGCGGCGATGTCGGCCTCCCTCCCCCACTGCCGCAGGCCGTCCAGCATGCCCCGGTAGATCTGGTCGGCGGTCTGCCGGGCCCGGCTGGTGTCGGCGCAGACGATCCGGACCTTCTGGCCGGGGCGGACGCTCTTGGACAGGCTGTGCCCGCGCTGGTGCGACTGCCAGCCGCCCATCGGGGTCAGCCCGGAGTCGGTCTGGTAGCCCTGGGTGATGCCGTGCCTGATGATCCGGATCTCGGTGGCGAAATCCTCCTGGGGCTTGCGCTCCGGCGGCGGGACGATCTCCTTGTCCCGGGTGGCGCCGGCGAACTCCGGGGTGAAGCGCTCGCCGTCCACCTCAAGAAGAGCCGCCGAGGCGTCCCCCTGGCCGCGCTCGCGGAACCGGCGGAGGTAGAGCGGCAGGTCCTCGTCCGTCCCAGCGGGGCTCGCGGGGCTCGCGGACTGCTTGAGCCCTCTTCGTTCGGCGTATCTGGCTAGGTAGTAAGGAGCATCGGTGCGGTCGGTACGGCGGAACGCGGGACTTTGGGGGCCCGCCGGAGCGGGAGGGCGGCCGTTCTTGTCGGTCTCGGTCATCAGGAGTGCACCGTGAAGAAGCGCTCGTTGACCTGGCCGGAGTAGTAGAACATGGCCCGGCCCATCTCCTCCTCGGTCCAGGTGATCGGCTCGAAGTCCGGGTCGACCCAGTAGCCGCCGGTGAAGACCTCGTTGCGGTTGCCGACCGGGTCGAAGAAGTAGACGGTGTAGCCGCGGGTGACGCCGTGCCGGGTCGGTGCCACGTCGATGGTCACGCCGTTGAAGGCCAGCAGGTCGGCGGCCTCGCGGACCCCGTTCCAGTCGTCGAGCCAGAAGGCGAAGTGGTGCAGGGCGCCGTTCGGGCCGGTGACGATGGCGATGTCGTGCGGGGTGTGCGAGCGCTCCAGCCAGGTGGCGAGCTGGTGGCCGTCGTTGGCGATGATCTGCTCGGTCAGCCGGAACTCCAGCACGTCGCGGAAGAACGCGGTCGCGCCGTCGACGTCCTCGGCCATGATGAAGATGTGGTCAAGCCGGGGCGGCGCGATGCCGACCAGGTTGGCCGGGCGGGGCGGCGGGTTGGTCAGCGGCAGCATGTTGCCGACCTTCTCCATGCCGTAGACCAGCTCGACCAGGTGGCCGGACGGCGCCTCGAACCTGATGGCCTCGCCCCAGCCCGGGCCGAGCTCGCCCTTGGCGAAGCGCTTGACGGTCAGGCCGGCCTTCTCGACGCGGTCGGCGTAATAGTCCAGGTCCGGCTGCTCGGCGACCTTGAACGACATGTGGTCCAGGCCGTAGGTGGGCGCCTGGCGGAGCACGACGCTGTGGTGCTCGTGCTCGTCCCAGCACTTCAGGAACACCCGGCCCTCTTCGTGGGCGACCTCGATGAGGCCGACCACCTCGGTGTAGTAGGCGGTGCACAGCTCCAGGTCCGGGACCCTGACCTCGACGTGCTGCAGGCGCAGGATGCGGTCGCTCATGAGTGCTCCTTATGTGTGGAACCGCAGGAAGCGCTGGCTGATGACGTTCTCGTAGTAGAACAGGCCGCGGCCGAACTGGTCCTCGGTCCAGGTGATGCTCGGGAAGTCCGGGTCCGGGCGGTAGCCGCCGGTGAACACCTCGTTCCTGATGCCCAGCGGGTCGAAGAAGTAGATGGTGTTGCCGCGGGTCACGCCGTGCCTGGTCGGGCCCTGGTCGATCTGCACCCTGTTGAAGGCCAGGATGTCGGCGGCCTTGCGGACCTGGTCCCAGTCGTCGAGCCAGAAGGCGAAGTGGTGCAGGGCGCCGTTCGGCCCGTTGACGATGGCGATGTCGTGCGGGGAGTGGCTGCGTTCCAGCCACACGCCAAGCTGGTGGCCGTTGGCGTCGAGGACCTGTTCGGTCATCCGGAAGCCGAGGGTTTTCTGGAAGAAAGCCGCCGCCTCGCCGACCTCCTCGGCGTTGATCAGCATGTGGTCGAGCCGGGGCGGCGCGATGCCGGGCAGGCCGGGGGGCGGGACCGGGGCCGGGTTCAGCTTGCCGAGCAGGCCGCCGGTCTTGTGCAGGTCGTAGACCAGCTCCATGGTCTGGCCGGACGGGATGGTGAACCTGATCGACTCGCCCTGGCCGACGGCTTCCCCGTTGCTCATTCTCTGCACCTGGCAGCCGTACCTGGTCACCGCGTTCTCCAGCTCGGCGAGGTCGTCCTCCTGCTCGACGCGGAAGCTGAACAGGTCGAGCCCGGTGCGCGGGTCGTAGCGGAGCCGGATCGAGTGGTGGTCTTCCTCGTCCCAGCACTTGAGATAGACGGTGTCCTCGCGGCGCTCGGCCAGCTGCAGGCCGAGTACCTCGGTGTAGTAGGCGGTGGACAGCTCGAGGTCGGGAGTGCGGACGTCGACGTGGGCGAGGCGCAGGATTCCCACGGTGCCTCCAGGGGATGCGACGAGGCTTGACGGCTCGAACATACCTCGCCTAATGTTCCAGATAAAGCCCTGGTGTTCCGTATAGAGGAACGCCGCTTCCGCTGGCCGTGGTGAGCCCATCCGATGTCGACGCCAGAACAGATGCGTGCGGCGGTCGCGCAGTACGTGGAGGAGATCCACCGCGCCTACGTGGCGCAGGCGCTGACCTTCCCGGCCGCGGTCCGCGGCCGGATGGCGCTGCTGGCGCCGGGGCCGCTGACGGTGGCCGCGGTGGGAGCCAGGAACCTGCACGTGCTGGCCACGCGGGACCCGCTCGGGCCGGTGCACGGGCAGGAGGTCGAGGTCGCCGGGTCGGTGGAGGGGCTGGCCTGGACGCTGCGGTTCTTCGATCCCGTGGTGCTGCCCGAGCTGGCGCTGATCGACGAGTCGGACGGGCCGGCGTTCGGCGAGGTGCGGCACGCGCTGGGGGTGGGGACCGTGGTCTACCACTTCGTGGCCTCACCGGGCTCGGGACTCTCGGCGCACAACGCGGCTCATGTGGGCACCGGCCTGGCGGGCGGGCACTCGGCGGCGGCGCGGGACTTCGAGACCATCCGCAGCCGGGCGCGCGGCCGGGAGGACCTGGTGGACGAGATGGCCGGCGCGGCGGCGGCCGGGCTGGTCCGGGCGCACGCCATGCTGGCCGCGGCGATCGCGCCGCGCAGCGCGGCGCTTTCCGCCCTGGCGCTCGAGCGTCATCCTGATCCCGACGCGGTGCGGCGGGAGCTGCTGGCCGCGGTCGGCGGGCGGACGCAGTGGCAGCCGCCCGCCCCGCCGGCGCCCGCATCGCCGGGGCCCGCATCGCCGGGGCCCGCGTCGTGACGGCTCCGGCGCCGGGCGGGCTTTCCACCGTGCGCAACGCGGCCCGGCTGCTCAAGGTGTTCCGGTCCCGGGAGGCCGATCTCGGAGTCTCCGAGCTGGCCCGGCGGCTGGGCCTGGGCAAGAGCACGGTGCACCGGATGCTCACCACGCTGGTCGCCGAGGGGCTGATCGAGCAGGACCCGCGCACCGGCGGCTACCGGCTCGGCATCGTGATGTTCGAGCTGGGCGAGGCGGTCCGGGTGCACATGGACCTGCACGCCGCGGTCGGCCCGGTGCTCGGCGAGCTGCGCGCCCAGACCGGGGAGTCATCCCAGGTCGGGGTGCTCGACGGGCACGAGGTCGTGTACGTGGACCGGCTGGAGAGCGCGCACTCGCTGCGGCTGTTCACCGAGACCGGGCGGCGGGTGCCGGTGCACTGCACCAGCTCGGGCAAGGTCCTGCTGGCCTACCTGCCCGAGGCGCGGCGGCAGGCGGTGCTGCGTTCCGCGCCGCTCACCGCGCTCACGCCGCACACGATCACCTCGCGTCCGCAGCTCGAGGCCGAGCTGGACCGGGTCCGGCGCCGCGGCTGGGCCGAGGCCGTCAACGAGCGCGAGATCGGCGTGGCGTCGATCGCGGCGCCGGTCCGCGACGTCAGCGGCGAGGTGGTCGCCGCGATCAGCATCGGCGTCCCGCTGGCGCGGTGCAGTGTGATGGCGCTGCGCAGGCTGGCGCCCGTTATCGTCGAGGCGGCCGAGGCGGCGTCGCGCCGGCTGGGCTGGTCTGGTGAGTTGTCTTCGTTGTCTTCGTTGTCTTCTTTGTCTTCGTCGTCTTCGTCGTCTTCGCAGCAGCGGAAGGAAGGGTGAGGCTACGATGCCGCTGACCGACGTGCCCGGCAAGGCCAGGGCGCTGTACGAGGCCCGCCGGAACCGGCAGCCGATCGAGCCGTTCACCGACGCCGATCCCGACCTTGGCATGGCCGACGGCTACGCCGTGCAGAAGGAACTGACCAGCTTGCTGCTGGCCGACGGCGACAGCATCGTCGGCTACAAGGTCGGGCTGACGTCCAAGCCCATGCAGAAGATGATCGGCGTGGACCAGCCCGACCACGGGCCGGTGCTGGCCTCGACGGTCTACGCGGACGGCGACGCGGTGCCGGCCGGCGCCTTCATCCAGCCCAAGCTCGAGGCCGAGATCGCCTTCGTGCTCGACGCGCCGCTGGCCGGGCCGGGGGTGAGCGTGCTGGACGCCCGGCGCGCCATCGCCGGGATGGTCGCCGCGGTGGAGATCGTCGACTCCCGGTTCGCCGACTGGCGGATCAGGCTGGCGGACACCGTCGCCGACCTGGCCTCCAACGGGGCGGTGGCGGTCTCGAGCCGGGTGGTCCCGCTGGCGGGCCTGGATCCGCGGCTGATCGGGATGGTGCTGACCCGGCAGGGTTCGCTGGTGGATACCGCCGCCGGGGCGGCGGCGCTCGGCGACCCGGTCCGGGTGGTGGCCTGGCTGGCCAACACGCTCGGCGAGATGGGGGCCAAGCTGGAAGCCGGGCACCTGGTCATGACCGGCGCCCTGCACGCCGCCGTGCCGATGAGGCCCGGGGACGTGTTCCGCGCCGACTTCGACCGCCTCGGCCCTGTCACTGTCCGCGTCGTGGAGTAAGGGTGGCTTGTCATGGCTTCTGATGTCAGTTTTGATGCCGCCGAGGTGGCGGCGCGGCTGGCCAAGGCGCGCGCCGACCGGGTGGCGATCGACTCGGTGTCCGCGTCGCTGCCCGGCTTCGACCTCGCGGCGGGTTACGAGGTGCAGCGGCTGCTGCGGCGGGAGGCCGGGCCGCTGGCGGGCTGGAAGCTCGGGGTGACCTCCCGCGCCAAGCAGGCTCAGGTCGGGGTGCACGAGCCGGTCCGCGGCTTCCTGGCCGCGGCTGACGGGCTGGACCTGGGCGCGCCGCTGGTGGTGGCCGGGCACATCCAGCCGCGGGCCGAGCCGGAGATCGTGTTCATCATGGGTTCGGACCTGGCCGGGCCGGTGGTGGGTTCCTCGGAGGTGCTGGCGGCCACCGCCTCGGTCGCGGTGGGCATCGAGATCCTCGACTCCCGGTACACCGACTACAAGTTCACCATGCCGGACGTGGTGGCGGACAACACCTCGGCGGCGCGTTACGTGGTGGGCCCGGCCGTCCCGGCCGCCGGGCTGGACCTGCGGCTGACCGGCGTGGTCCTCGAGCACAACGGCGAGGTGGCGGCGACCGCGGCCGGCGCCGCGGCGCTCGGCCACCCGGCCGCCGCGGTGGCCTGGCTGGTCCGCTCGCTGGCCGCGGAGAACGAGGGGCTGCGGGCCGGGGACATCGTGCTGTCCGGCGGGCTCACCGCGGCCGTGCCGGTGCGGGCCGGCGACGTGGTGACGGTGACCGCCGACCGGCTCGGCAGCGTCGAACTCGGATGCACGTGAGGCCGTGACTGCGCCGCAGGAGCCGGTCCTGGTGCCGCTTGAGCCGCCGCCCGGGCGGACGCAGTGGACGTTCGCGCACGCCGGGCGGTCCTACGCGGTGTTCGCGGACGGGGACGTCCTGCACGTCACCGACGGGGCGTGCCCGCACAACGGCGGGCCGCTGGCCGAGGGGCTGGTCCGCGACGGCGTGGTCACCTGCCCGTGGCACTGGTACAGCTACGAGCTGGCCACCGGGCGGTGCCGGACGGCAGCGGGCTACGAGCTGCGGCGCTACCCGGTCGTGCTGGTCGGCGGCCGGCCGCACGCGTCGATCCCGCCCGCCGAGCCGACCCGGAGCTGGTCCCAGATCCTGCGGGCGCACGCCCGGCCCGCGGCAGGGACCCCCGCGGCCCCGGTGACTCCGGCGGCCCCGGCGGGTGCTGACGGCGGGCCTGCGGCGTGACGTGGCGGGAGTGCCTGGACCCGCGCGGCGAGCTCGACGTCACGGCGGTGGCCGGCGCGCTGCGCCGGGCCCGGCGCGCGGGTTCGGTGTTCGACGTGCTGCTCTCCGCGGAGGCCGGGCTCTCGCTGGCCGACGCGTACCGGGTCCAGGACCAGGTGACCGCGTTGCGGCTGGCCGACGGGGAGCGGCTGGCCGGCTGGAAGCTCGGGTACACCTCGGCGGTGATGCGGGCGCAGATGGGGGTGGCGGCACCGAACTTCGGGCCGCTGACCGACGCCATGCTGCTCAGCTCGCCTGCGCGGCTGCCCGCTGGCGCGCTGCAGCCCCGGGTCGAGCCGGAGATCGGGCTGCGGCTGGGGCGCCGGGTGCGCGCGCCGTGCTCGGTCCAGAGCGTGCTCGACGCGTGCGACGCCGCGCTGGCCTGCCTGGAAGTCGTGGACTCGGTCTGGTCGGGTTACCGGTTCACGCTGGAGGACAACACCGCGGACGGTTCGTCCGCCGCGTGGGTGGTGACGGGTCCGCCGCTGCCGCTGGAGGACCTGGCGTCGCTGCCGGTCGCGCTGTCGGTCGACGGGGAGGTCGTCGAGCGCGGGACGGGGGCCGCGGCCAGCGGGCACCCGGCAGCCGGGGTGGTGTGGCTGGCGGAGCAGCTGGCCGGGCGCGGGCGCGGCCTCGAGGCGGGGGACCTGGTCATCACCGGCGGGCTGACCAGCGCGCGGCCGCTGGAGGCGGGTCACCGGATCGGCGCCGCGTTCGGC